>VOFC01004991.1_pt1 | contig 46640 bp, 67 predicted proteins | sample 5384161 | NCBI WGS metagenome assembly VOFC01 (sample SAMN12384722, study PRJNA508395) | human gut metagenome | isolation source: healthy gut B | host: Homo sapiens | reverse complement strand
TGAACGCACATCATCTAACGTATTCAATATTTCTGGACACCTATCAATGGTCGAATACCTTTTCATCTCATCTAGTGTTGCATGAATAAAACACTCCACAGTTGCATCATAATAATATAATTTGGTCGCAAGATAGGTGATTTTTTTAAAGCTTTCACACCTTGAATATCCTGTACAAATACGTTCTCTGCCATTGTAGCATTCTGGACAGATTTCATGATCACTCAATATCGGATAATTTTTCCCTTTAATTTCTATTTTATGCTCATCAACATCCACTTTAATTTTGTGTTCTAACAAAAATTGAGATAAAGGGGTATTCTCTTGAAGCATGGTTCTTAGATCAAGAATCCCTTTATCCACAAAGGAATGGATTTCATCTTCTGTAGATGTTGTCATATGACGACACACTATTTGTAATTGACTGCTATCATATTCATTTAATTTTAAATCAAACTTTCTCACCAATGTTTCTGGTGTTAATGTATCAGGATTGACCCTGATAAAATAGTCCTCAACCGTTTCCTTGTCTAACTGAAAGTACTCACAGAATTTTTCTACAAGTTCTGTTGAACTATCGTTAAAGAAATCAAAAGTTATCATAATGTTCTCCCATAATTTTTAAATGTATTTGAGCTTAAGCTGTTTTTCTTTTATACTTCTATGCTCATATAGTTTCAACTACTTCAAATCACTTTTATTATATCAAAAAATGGTGCAGCCATCCAATCACAACCACACCATTCTACAGTCACATTACTGTTTATTTTCTCTTTCTGTAAAAAAGCACCCCATAGTCAAACATCTTCATGCTCTGATGTCTGCCTATGCTCATGAGGTTCGATATGATAATCTCCACATCTTCATCTTCTGTGCCTGGCTTTCCAAGTCTTCTGCATACCCTCTCATAGGCTTCCAGCATCTGCGAATATAATTTTTCACAGTATTCCCCTTCTGCAAATTCGTCTTTTACCAGGCTGCTTTCTGCAACTGGATATTCCTCAAGATTGTAGCTTCCATTCATCAGATCGTAGATTTTTGTTTTGAACTCCTCATCTTTTTACACTCATTCTGTATCCTCACTGCTTTCTTCTGCCGTGGAAAGCGCATAGAAAAAAGGGGAAACAATCAATCAGATACAATTGAACTGCTTCCCCTATTTCTTCAAAGATCTCACGAAGTTCATTAAAATTCTCCGCTCATCAGCATTTAGGTTATCCCATGTTTCCAATATCTCTTCCTGCTCGTCTGTCAGATCTGGTCTCATGCCGTCCCCGGCAAAAAAACTGTGCTAGTGAAATTCCGAATGCATCACAGATTCTTTCCAAAGTCGGTATCGTTGGAATGCTCTCTTTCTTGATTATATTCCCTAAAGCGGTCTGTGACATATCAGTGAGCTGTGCGAGTCGGTACTTGGAAACTTTATGCTTGCTGCATAATTCTTTTTATCCTTTTCGGGATATAGTCCTCTGTACGCAAGTAAATTACACCTCTCTTCTGCTCTGCGATACATTTATTTTAACCGCAAACCAGAATAAATATTAGAACCATATCTCTTTAGTAATTTACTCCATTGTACTTTACTATAAGGGTAAAAAAATATGAACAGCAGCACACCGCAGTTCAATATGTATTTCTTATAATTCCTTGTTTTTCCTTGTTTCTTTCACTTCCATATTATCAGTTCCAACATCAGCATAGCATCTTTTATACCGCCCATCAATCAAAATCGTTCGACAAATGTCTACACATATTGACACCTCGTTATTCAGCAATACTCCACTCTGCTTTATTAAATTACATAACTTTTTATCACTCGCTGACGGATAATCTATTTGCGTAAGGAAAAGAAACAGGAGGTAACATTATGAACGAATCACTTGCATCTGTAAATCACAAGCAGATCGGATACCGCATTAAGGAAGTCAGGGAACAGAACAATTTTTCACAGGCACAGCTTGCAGAGGAAACGGAACTCTCCATCTCCTACATAAGCCATATTGAAAATGCCAAACGTAAGGCCAGTCTTGAGTCCATTATCCGGATTGTAAATGCCCTGGGAATAACGGTCGATGAGCTGCTCGCTGGAGTACAGCTCCACAACCCTACCGCTTACCAAACTGACCTAGATCTGCTGATGGCTGAATGCACAGAAAATGAGAAACGCTTCATTTATGAAATGGTAAAAGCAAGCATTGATAGCATGCATAAAAACGGATGGCATATTTCGGCTGACGAAGCATAGATGCTGCGGCACACTATTTTCACACATAAAAAATTGCTTTGGAATAGACTATGCGGATATGCCTGTCCGTATGGTCTATTTTATTTTCTTATGAAAATTTTATAATAAACCACATCATAAGAAAAAGGTGGTAAGACATGAGAGAAAACGAACAGAAATCCGGCTCCATTGCGGATCAGAAAAACAAAATCAGGGAACGATATAAAGGAGTCAGCATTGATGAACTTGATGTAATTCCGGCACTTCCACAGGAAGATATATTCGCTGTTGAAAATGAACAGCGGGTAGCCGTCTACGCAAGAGTATCCACAGACGATCCAAGACAGACATCTTCTTATGAGTTACAGAAAAACCACTACCACGATGTCATCAGCAAAAGTCCGAATTGGAAACTTGTACAGATCTATGCGGATGAAGGCATATCCGGCACTTCTCTGCAGCATCGTGATCAGTTCAAACAGATGATTGAAGACTGTAAAAAGGAGAAATCGATCTTATCGTTACAAAGAGCGTGTCCCGTTTCGCCAGGAATGTTGTAGACTGCATCGGATATGTCCGTGAACTGCTGGCTCTCCCGCATCCGGTCGGTGTCTTTTTCGAGACAGAGCGATTGAATACCTTTGATCCGAAAAGCGAAATGGTACTTTCCTTCATGGCTACCCTCGCACAGGAAGAAAGCCATACCAAGAGTGAGATTATGAATGCTTCCATTGAGATGCGGTTTCGAAGGGGGGATATTCCTCACTCCCACGCTTCTCGGCTATGACCATGATGAAGATGGAAACCTTGTAATCAATGAAGCGGAAGCAAAGATTGTACGTCTCATATTTATGATGTACTTAAACGGCTGCACCTGTCAGGAAATCGCTGATACCCTGACGGAACTGGAGTGTGAAACTAAAAAAAGGGAATACCGTATGGTCTCCCGGCTCAATCCTTCAGATATTGCAGAATGAACGACACTGCGGTGATGTTCTTGCCCGAAAGACTTATACTCCAAATTACCTGAATCACAAATCAAAAAAGAACATGCAGAACCGCCCGCAATACAGGAAACGTAATCACCATGAAGCAATTGTGTCCCGTGACGATTTCATTGCCGTACAACGGCTCATCAGCAATGCCAAGTATGGAAATAAGGGAATACTGCCGGAGTTAAAGGTCCTGCCAGATGGAGTATTGAAAGGCTTTGTATCCATTAATCCACGATGGGCCGGCTTTAAAGAGGATGATTATATCAATGCTTCCCTAAGTGTATATGGCGGTACAGAACAGTTTCTCCCACCCTCGTCACCCGTGAAAGTGCAGTCTGGGGACTTTGACCTGCGTGGTTATGAAATTGCACGCTCACAGTTTTTTGACAGCACTGATCGCATTATCGTGACATTCAGTCTGAATGATATTAAATTTTCAACCACTGCCGTTAGAAAACTAAACAGCACACTGGTAGAACTTCTGATCCATCCGAACAAACATCTCTTTGCCGTAAGGATTGTCCCACAAACGCATCGAAACGCCATGCAGTGGGCAAAAAAGCGAGGGAATATTTCTACCCCAAGGGCAATCAGCGGTACAGCTTTTATGCCTACCATCTATGCACTTCTCGGTTGGAACGCAGACTGCAGATACCGCATAACAGGAATCAAGCGTGGAAACGGATCGGATGCTGTCCTTATCTTCAATCTGGAAGAAACTGAAATTTTTATTCCAAATGATGTGATCGATGAACAGCAGCTACCAGATGCACCAACGGACGTAAAACCATTTACTGACAATCTCAAAAAAAAATGTCCGTGCCTATCCGCCTGACTGGGCTGACACTTTCGGCAGCAACTACTACTGCCATGCACAGGCACAGGAATTTGCCAGATTCAATGACCAGAACACCCTTTCCAACGAAGCAGTTGCATACAAAGATTCAGACATACAGGTGACCAGTCCTGATGAAGTAGAAAAAAGCATAGAACAACTCATTTCTGACATGAAGGAGAACCGTAATGAATGAACAGCCAAACAATGAAACCTTAATCCAGTCCTCTTCAAGGGACTTACAGATCATCGAGGACGATGCCTTCAGCTATGAGGGTTATCAGGTAGTGCGTGGAGAATTCTTCGCCCACACCTATGAACCATCCTTTACATTTAATGGCAACAAAGTATCCGTAAATACTGCATGCATCAAAAAGCTACCTAAGACAGATTTTGTACAGATCCTTGTGAACCCAGATGAAAAAAACTTGCCGTCCGCCCATGCCAGGAAGATGAAAAAGACTCCTTCCGATGGTGCTCTGCTACAAAGAAGCGTTCCCCAAGGCAAATCACATGCCGGATCTTTTTTGCCAAGGTAATAACCTTGATGGGATGGAATTCCAGTTACCGTTATAAACTGCTCGGCAAACTGATACGGTCTGATAATGAACTCTTATTCGTCTTTGACCTTACCACGCCCGAAATATATGTGCGTACAGCAAAAGACGATGGAAAGATAAAGACATCCCGGACACCTACATATCCAGCGGAATGGCAGAACCAATTCGGTGTGCCGATTGAGGAACACCAGAGCAACTTACAGATCAATATGTTTGACGGCTATGCTGTCTTTGGAATTTCAGAGAACACACCGCCAGAAGAACCCAAAAATCCAGCCGAACCACAAAAAGGAGGAAACACACTATGAGCAATCATCCCTCTTCACAGCCAATCCTATGCATTGACTTAAAGAAAAACCGCATCCGAATACACAAACATACTCTTCATATGCTCGGTGATCCAGAATATATCCAGCTTCTGGTAAATCCCGACACCCATATGATTGCCGTCAGGAAAAGCGTCCGTCAGGATTACCTTGCCCACCATGTCAGGGCATGCTATTCCGACATTCGAAACAGTTACGAATTATACAGCCGTGAACTGCTCCAGACTTTAAAACAGACCAATGCGGAACTTTCCAATAACAGATCCTACCGCATCTATGGTGCAATAAATAAAAAAGAAGGACTGGCAAGCTTTTCCATGCAGGAATGTATCCTCGTGGATGAATCTGTCAGAATAGGTGAAATCGTATGAGTAATCATCACATTCCAGATTTTGAAACCGATGCTGAATTTCTGCAGCTCATCCAACCAAGAGTAGAAAAATATATAGAAGATCTCGAAGAAGATATCTTCGATCATGGCTGTGATGAAGCTATATGTGTCTGGGGAAACATCCTCATCGATGGACATCTCCGTTATTCCATCTGCCGGAAGTGGGATATCCACTTCAATATACGCAGACTCTTCTTCCAGAGCCGTGACGAAGCGGAAGCCTACATATGTACAGAGCAGCTTAAACGGAAGGACCTCACAAGCGAATACAAAAAATATCTTATTGGCAGGCGCTTCCGGGCAGACATGAATATTGCCAGTGCTGATTTTCTGAAAAATCATCCAGAGAAACAGCTCAACGCAGACGGACAGATATCCCAGAAGTATGTACAGAAAACGGAGATTGCAACCATTATCGGAAAAGAATATAACTTCGGCTTTTCCACTGTTACAAAATACGATGTGTACGCAAGAGCACTCGACGAACTCCGCATAAAAGGACCGGAAATAACATCCAGAATATTAAACGGCAGTCTCCGTGTATCCCATGAAAATGTCATAGAGCTGTCAAGACTTCCCATCGAAGATATCAATGGACTTAAAAGACTGCTCAACAGCGGTTCGATCGACCGCATCGGCTACTCGCAGTTACGGCATGAACTGCGATGGCAGCGGCTTCCTACAGGAAAACCGGATTCCCGAAGGCGCAGACGTGAAAGGGAAAGTGCCGAGGCTGGCATCAAACAGATGCCCGTCATTGACCCAGATGCAGAACTGGCAAGCCTTAAATTTACCATTCCTTCATGGTCCAAAACCATATCAAGGACAATGGAACTTACGGATTTTCCTTCCACATCCGCTTCTGCCCGGCAAGAAGTCAGGACACAGATCATAAACCTTACACGAAAAATAAACAGACTGCTGACGCAGTTGGAGGAGGATTAAAATGACAGATGACCAAGCAATATCGGAACAAACTGATCTCATGCAGTATGTTCCAAAAGTACACTTTGAGCAGATTCCCATCAGGAATCTTGTATCCAACCAAGAATATCAGAGAAATCTTTCACAGAATCATGTCCAGCGTGCCGCTGCGAACTTCGATCTGTACCAGATAAATCCCGTAAAAGTCAGCCGCCGTAACGGTATCAACTATGTCTTTAACGGGCAGCACACCATTGAAATCGTGGCACTCGTCTCCGGTTCAAGAGAGACTCCTGTATGGTGCATGGTCTATGATGACCTCGTTTACGAACACGAAGCCGATATTTTTGCTAATCAGATGAAGTATGTAAAGCCCCTGCTTCCCTATGAAATATTCATGGCAAACATTGAGGCTGGGAATGATAAACAGCTTATCATCCGTGATCTAGTAGAATCTTATGACCTTTCCATCACCTCTTCTTCTGTTCCTGGCGGTATCTGTGCCGTTGCTACCCTTGAGACCATCCACGACAAATACGGTTATCACATGCTCGATCATGTGATCCGTCTGATTGTCGCAACATGGGAAGGTGCTGCCCAGTCCTTCAGTGCAAACATGATGAATGGACTAGCACGTTTTCTAAATGCCTATGGCGATGCGGTCAAAGATGATATTTTCAAAGAAAAACTGGGAAGAATATCCATCAAGGAATTGGCACGTACTGCCAAGGACAGGCGTTCCGGCTCTCTTGGATTTGCAGAGGCAATCCTTATCGGACATAACAAAAATGCCGGAATCCGCTTCCGTGGGATAAGCTCTACACGCATAAACTCCCACAGAAGAAAGCTGATGAACCAGAACTGGAAGAAGAAACTGATGATATGCCGCAGAACGGGCAGCTTGACTTATTTGGCTTGGGTGATGAGGAGGAGGTTTCCGAATGATCATACGGAAACCTTTACCCTGCTGCCTTCCAAGAATGCAAACTCATATTTCTTTGCACCGAATATTGTTATTTCTTCCAAAACAAGCTGTGCGGCTTCAGGAACATACTGCTGAAGCTGTCCGCTTTCGGTTGCTTCCATCATCTGCCCCGCCCTTATCTTCTCAAGCGGAGTCCCATCTAATTTCATGGAATTCCATCTTTCTATATGCTTTTCCCGTTCACCGACCAATCGGTTGAATGCCTTTACAAATCCCTTTTCCAAATCTGCATTATCTACATAAGCATTGGTGCATGCAACTTTTCCATCCTTACGGTGATTCTTGCACTGCCATTGTATGATCCCCCTTGATTTCCATGAATGTCTTGTAAAAAGGCTTCCACATTCCCCACAGAAGATCTTTTTCGCAGAAGGGATAACATTCTGAACCGTAACTGTAGCGGTCTGTCCCATGCTTCTGCATGAATTTCTCCCTGCGTTCAAATTCTTCCTGAACCGCATTCCATGTTTCCTTATCAATGATTCCCTTATGGCTGTCCTTTACATAGACCTGTGCGATCTCACCGTTGTTTTTGACCTGTCTCTTGGTAAGGAAATCTGCCGTATAGGTCTTCTGCAGAAGTGCATCGCCCATGTGCTTTTCCTGCTTTAGGATTCCTATTACCGTGCTTGGATACCATTTTGTCTGCCCGAGACACCCCGGGACTTTCTCTTCCGTCAGTTCCTTTGCGATCTGCGCCGGATTGATTCCGATAAGAAAATCCCTGTATATCCTTCTCACTGTCTTTGCCTGTTCCTTATTGATGACAAGCTTCCCGTTCTCGTCCTTATCGTATCCGAGGAACTTGAATGTGTTAAGATGCATCTCACCGTTCTTGAATTTCGTGCGGATGCCCCATTTACAGTTCTCTGAAATATTCCTTGATTCATCCTGTGCAAGGGAGCTTAGGATGGTAAACAGAAGCTCGCCCGTAGAATCCAGTGTGTTGATATTTTCCTTCTCAAATATGATGCCGATCCCTAGGTTCTTTAATTTTCTGGAATATGCCAGGCAGTCCTGCGTGTTCCTCGCAAAACGGCTGATGGATTTTGTGATGACAAGATCTATCTTACCTTTCTCGCAGTCTGCGATCATCTTTTTGAACTGTTCCCTTTTCTTTTGTATTTGTACCTGAGATCCCCTCATCTGCATAAATGCCGGCCATTTCATAATTCTCATGCTCATTGATATATTTTGTATAATACTCGACCTGTGCCTCAAAATGGAGCTGGTCTTCCTGGTCTGTTGACACACGGCAGTAGGCTGCCACCCTTATCTTCTTTTCCTGTACCGCCTTATGCCCTGTCCGCACCTTCTGGCTTCTTGCTGGTATAACTGTAACGCTTCTTGCCATTCTTATCATCCTTTCTCTGAATATAAATATCTTTTTGATCTCTCCCCATCCCTTTATGATGGTGTCCGGAACCCTGGTCCCATCACAGGCATCTTTTCCTTTCCGTTTTCTTCTGCTGCATACCCATGTGACTTTATGACTCTGGGGATTTACATATCTTACAAGTCTGCTTCCGCATAACGCACAGAAGATCTTCTCTCTGTAAGGATACTCTGCTTCAGTATTTACTGGAATTGCTGGCGGCTGCTTCTTTTTATGCCTTCTTTTCCATGATTGTTCTTTTAAATAGGTAAATTCCTTCACTCCCTTATCCGATGCTTTCTCCGCAATATAAGTGTTTTTCTTTAAAATGCCACGCACTCCGGAGCACACCATCCGGGATATTAATGCCATCGCAGAAGGTCTTTCCATATCTTTTTGTCCCACTGCATCCCCAGTTAAGTCTGTTGCCTTTGCTGTAGATCCTCTTGTAAAGGGGATATCCGCATTTAGCACAATAGATCTTGTTCATGTAAGGATAATTCTCTTCTGTGAACTCCTCTATCACCGAGCCTTCCGCTAGATAATCCCTCTTTGCAGCCAATGCATCCTGTGCTTTCTGCCAGAGTTCCGGGAAACAATAGCTTCATGGTCATCTTCAATGTACCATGCATCCACTTCTCCCCTGTTCCTAACCAGTTTTCTCTCCTCATTCACAAAATGCTTGTGCATGATGTAATCGCCTTTGTAAATCTCGTTTTCAAGAAGGCGGAACACGGTACTGTCTACCCACTGCACACCGCCTACGGTCTTTACCCCGTTTTCATTCAGATACCGTTTGATTGATGCAGGAGTATATCCGTCTGCTGCCATCTCATAGATCTTTCTTACCCATACAGCCTCTGCTTCATCAGCAACAAATACTCCTCTCTCGTCTTTTGTATAACCGAAAGACCGCTCAAGGTACTGTACGGGAATTCCTGCCTCGTACTTTCGCTGGTAAACCATCTTTGCACCAGTGCTTCCGCTTTCACTTTCTGCCTGTGCGAATGCTGCAAGGATCGTGAGCATCAGCTCCCCTTCCCCTGACAGCGTATTGATATTCTGAAGTTCAAAAAAACACCTACATTCAGTTCTTTCAGCTTTCGTGTAGCTTCCAGAACGATTGAAGTGTTTCTTGCAAAACGTGATACTGATTTTGTTAATATAAGGTCTATCTTACCTTTTTCTGCATCGGCAAGCATCTTCTGCAGACCGGGTCTCTTTTCTTTAAATCCCGATATGGCAAAGTCACTGTAAACTCCGGCATATTCATAATCCGGATTGGCTTTTATGACCGTCTCATAATGCCTGACCTGATTTTCCAATGAATTTTCCTGTTCATCCGCATCTGTCGATACACGGCAGTATGCACAGACTTTTAATTTCCTCTTCTGCTCCCTGCTGCCTTCCCTGATCTGAATTTCCACAAGCCATACCTCCTTCCGTTTTGGTAGTCTATATATCACTCTGAAAGCCAATAATAGCAAGTGTTTTCTTGGATACCTTTCACCTTTCTTTCCTTGGCATAAACTGAAAAAAATACGGCCGACAGCCATTACTGACCATCAGCCATATTCCTATGCCTTCACGATATAATCCGAAGAAACAAATCCATAGTATTTTCCTGCAATACGGATATAATACCACGCTTTTCCGTCTGCCGCCTTTACTGTATCACAGACATCCACCAGATTCCCTCTGTACAAATATGGATAAGATTTGATCCTGCCATATTCCTTTCCTGCCCATTTTCGGACATTTAAGGATGAAGCCGTAACCTTCCCTACCCATTTCGGTGTTTTATTGATACCGCCAGAACTGCTGCTCCCGCCGGCATTCCCAGAAGAAGTATTCTGTGAAGATCCACTGTTGTATTTCGGTACTCCATATCCACGGATATATTTTCCATTTACCTGCAGGGTTCTCCGCCCTACTGCATTTCCTTTATTTCCTTCGATCACCGTAATCGTACTGCCGGATACCTTTTCTACAATTCCTACATGATCCGGCCATCCGGTGTTATCACCTTTACCGGAATCATCACAGTCATAAAAAACAATATCCCCTGGTCTTGGAACTCTTGCATCATTTTCGTCCCATTCCCCAAGCTTCTGGAACAGGGCAATCATCTGCCCGCATCCACACTCTGTCGGGATAATATCCGTCATACCTGTCTTAATGGCACATGCTGATACAAACGTGGCACACCACGCATCGGTATATTTCACCGAATAATTTCTTGCCAATGGTCTGTGTGCATTATAAGTATCAATGATCTTTTTATGGGATCCGTCTGCCTCACGGCATCCGACCCATGCCTTTGCCTGTGCAATCAATGTTGCTGCTGTTTTGCCATAGTCGCTCTCTCCTTTGCATTGTCATATTTTCTCAGTTCATACTGCTCTACCAGAGCCATACAGTTCTTCACGTAATCAGAACTGGTCGCAAAACCGTCTTCCCTGATGGTTTCCATGTACTTCCTTGGATCCGTAATGCCCTTCAGGTTCTGGTATCTGGAAAGCTGGATAAATTCGAAATATCCCTTTACTCCTTCTTCCATCGAAGAATAGGTACGGAAGTTGTCACGGATTGACGTCAGTGTTCCGGGTGTGTATTCTTCTTTAGTTGAAAGGTTGACTGAACCACCCTTCCATTTTGTTCCGCATTTCAATCCAAAATAGTTATGATATTTCGCAGCCAGGGTGCTTTTCCCCCAACCGGATTCTAAAATTGCCTGTGCAATAACAGAAGAATGGACAAGAATGCCATACGCTGAAGCATACTTGTCCACATATCCCGCAACCGCTGTGATAAATTCTTTCTTGTTCATAGCGGTTATTCTCCTTTCTCTGAGCGGTCATGGAGCTGTTCCAAAACCTCCTTGATCTTTTCCGGCACAGGAAGTCCCAGATGCGATGCATTTTCCAACAGGCTCACACCTTCATTGGAAAGATAGAAGAAGATCACCGCTGTCCGTAACACACTGCCCGTACCGATCACCTGCACATCCAGGATATTGGCAATTCCGACAAGCAGAAAGATCAGGACCTTTCTGCAGATTCCACGGAAACCTACTGCACTGGATAACTTCCTATCGCTGACCGCACACATCACTCCCGTGAGATAATCGATCACAACGAATGCAAGCAGTGCATAGATCAGGCCATCGCATCCGCCAAGGAAATATCCAAGCCATCCTCCTACTGCTGTAAAACAAACTGTACCGTGTTCCAAAATTCCTTCATAATGAGTTCCTCCTTTGATTTTGGGGTATAAAAAAAGCACCTCCGAAGAGATACCAGTTACTAAAATTATGCAATACGCTTCCACATATAGCAGGTGATAAGGCGGGAGGTTCTGACCGTTTCCTGTTCCGGTTGAACTAAGTGTACCTTTTGCCGTAAAGGTATGGCTGTGGGCTGTCGAATCCGTTTCCTCTACCAGTTCACTCTGTGGACTGTAATTTCCATAAGCAGCATTATATGATTCTCCCTCTGAATCATTATTGGGTGCTGCTGGAACAGGATATGGAAGCGTATGGGAATGTGACCCTCCTGTCACCGTGACCGCTGTTCCGGTAAAAGTATGGGTATGACTCTGAAGATACTTACTTCCACCTGTTTTTTCCACTGTAGAGAATTCTGAATCCGATGTGTTTACGCCAATCGGAACACGTCCGCTTCCCCATGACTGCCATGTGCCGCCAAACAAGGATGCCGGACTGGTATTATTCACGGACATATAAATGCTGCCCACAGGATAAATCGCAGAAAATGTAATTTTCCCCTCTGCCACATTCTTCAGTTCACCCAGCATATCAGCTACCTGAGAGCACAGATCATCATATATCTCCAGCCTTTCTGCTTCATTTGTTAAACGTTCCTCTTCAGCAGCTTCCCTGTCGTTCTCATTTGATACCCTGATTTTTTCAGCATTATTTCTATTAGTTTCAGCTGTCACACGGCTTTTCTCAGCAGATACATACCCTTCCACCTGTGTATTGATTGCATTGATGGAATCATAAATACTCTGCCTGACATCTTTTCCATATACCGCAGACAAGATCTTATTCAGATACGTTGTGACATTTGCCATCTTTTTCCCCCTCCTTCAGCTGCCTGTACTCCATACACTTCATTTCCCGTACTTCTGATAGCACGCCTGTCAGGATCACATCAAGAAGACTTGCCGGAAGCCCGTATTTCTGCTGCAGTGCAACCACTGATTTTGTCATGTCCTCCCTTGCATGATCCAGAATCATTCCAAGAGGCATGGGATTCTGTTCCGTTTTATTCTTTTCCTGATTTTCCACTAAGTACACCTCCCTCAAACAATGCTGCTGTTTTTGTCATAGCTGATTCCATAGCAGTAACCTTACCTAAAACTTCTTCCAGCTTCATTTCAAGCGGTGAGCCAGACATCAGTTCCACTGTTTTTTCTGCCATTTCTGTTTTTCCTTCCTTTGGCTTTTCCCCACGGGGAAGTTCCAGTTCGATTTCTTCTTCCACTTTATACCTCCTTAATTCCAGTATCCGACTATGATGCCGTTTTTTACCTGAAGCTTACTGTAAGTCCAGCTGATTGCACCATTTCCTTTATCCGTAATATTCATGATGATTGGGATCGTTCCAGTAAATGCACTGTATCCGCCAGAAGAAACACCCGAAAGTTTAATGTTGTAGAGCGTATTCCACTCCCCATAAAAAATCACAGCCCAGATGCAGCCCCTGTTCCGTGTAGATACTGTTTCCCTGTGAAAAACACAGCATCGTGGTATAGGATGAAGCTCCGCTTGTTTTCTGATAACACCATGCCATATACTTTCCGGTATATTCCAGATCAAACACCAGCCCTTTGTGTGCTGCATTGCTTGACCACTTGTTAGTTCCAATCTTACCTACATAAGTGCCGTCCCTGTAAAAATGTTCCCCATTATAATTGAACTTTGACACTAGCTGATCAGAAGTATTAAATACCTGCAGTTCCCCGTTCTTTAGCTGGATATAATCCGTGATTCCATTCCACGCAGTCTGTAGTTCTCCTGCAATAAAGGAATCTGCATAAATGCTTCTGGCAGCAATATATTTCCCCACGATCTTTCCATCCATCGTAATGGCTGTTCCAAATGTCCCGTTATATCCTGTACTGGAATATCCCAGACCATTTAAATTCCATCGCCACACCTTTTTTTGCGGTATCCTTATCTGCAGTATCCATGATCAAGATCTCTTCTGGTCTTGTCACCACATGCCCCGTGGTTGCTGCCGTGATTAGGGCTGTTGCATTTTCTATCGCCATCCGCAGGGTGTCAGACTGTGGCGGCAGTGACTGGATCTTCTGTACAAGCGAGTCGTTCTGATTTGTTGTACGTTCTGAAATTCCTGCCTTTACACTTGTTCCAAGCGTTACCGTATTATTCTGTGGATTCTGCAGGTCAATGGTAAGTGCAGTAACCGGAAAATACCGGTCCATTCCGTGTGGTTTTGACACGACCCGGATGGAATCCCCAGTTTGATCCGTTCGATATCCACATCCACCATGTTCAGGTCCACGGCATTGCAGGTCAAAGACAGGTTTTCAAACTGAATATCCGCCAGATATTTCTCTGCTTTCTTCTTCAAATTGGCCGGCTCTCCGACATCCTCAAAACTTACAGTCCTTGTTACCACGCCATACTCTTTTATGGCATCCGTGGATTCAATATACGGAACATCCTTATTCACACTCCTGATCGTGGTATATTCTTCCAGCCCTTCGATCGAACTTTCCTCCAATCGTTTACCAAGCGGGATCACTCTGGTTGCTATTTCAGATGCATCCGCATTTTCTGTATAATCAAGAAGGTTACTGCCAAACTCAATGACCTGTGTATTGGTATTATCATAATCTGCGATATAATCCAGGTAACGGGTCGTGCCGGAATGCCGGATCCGTAAATGCCCTCCAAGTCTGTCTACCAGCTTATCCTGAATATCATCCATCGTGTTTTCCCAATTTGTATAGCGGTAGATGCTGTCATTGCTGTCTTCCACCGTAACCATCCCTGTAACAAACATTTTTGGATACAGGTCTTTCCTGTCGAACGTATGGGTGTAATGCCACAAAAGATTGGAACTGTTATCATACGGATTATGTGCACTCTGCATATCAGAAACTTTCTTCGTTTCCACTGCCGTATAAGATGGAAGTGATGATACCGTTGCCGTACCTGAAATTTCGCTTGTAAACTCCACACTGTCTATGGAAAATCCATAATAGTTATTAACCGATGCATCCGTATGCCAGTACACATAAAAAATCTCCTGCAGGTACAATAAATGTTTTCCCTGCCACATCATTAGCCTTTCTTTGTAAAAACGGCATATACCGTACTTCCAGACTTAAAGAAGAGGGAAAGGTTATCAAAAGAACCGCTTTCTCCTGCACATTTGGAGTTAAATGTGACAGCAAGCCGTTTTCCCATTGTTGTCTGCATATTATGGACAGCAAGCAATGCGTTCAAGAAACTACGCACAGTATAGCTGTGGTATGCCTTCGGTTCCTGTATCGAATCCAGAAGATATGCAAGCTCCCTTCACACACCACTGTCCGGGTATTATAAAAGTTCTTCTCCATACTAAGGATGCGTCCGTAGAAAATACTGTCCCCATCTTTTTCCACCCGGATGACGGAAGTCAGCTTTTTCATCCTGTCATATATCGGGTTTACTGCCGGGATATCAAACTCAAATGAACCGGATTTGTTATCTGCCAGTTCCAGCTTGGTATTAAAAATGACCAGCTCCTGATCTCCCGGAAGATACAAAAGCTGATCGTCACAAAATACTTTATACATTTACAGACTCCCTCCCCGGAACTCAATACTCACTGTATATGTCCCGTAAAAATAAAGTCTGCCTCCGCTGACCGGAATGACCAGATCTGCAAAGCGGTTTCTGCCCTGCTGCAGGGTGTATCTCGTTCCATTAAAAGTAATGTAGTTTGACGCACTCTCATCAAGATTATTGACATAAAATACTGGCACAACAGGGATACCGCTTCCTTCCAGAAGTTTACTGCTGCTGCCAGAGACGCTGATTCCACGGTAATCACGGATGATTCCGGTTTCAAAATTCAATGCATCCCACATCCAGTCCTCGGTCGATACATTAAGTTCCTGTTTATATGCGTCCGCATCCACCGTCAGGGTAAATGTGCCGAGCCTTCCACTTCTGGAAAATCCTGAGATTTCTGCCCGTCCGTGGTAAAATACATCCGGCTCCTGATCCAGAACAACCCACACTTCTTTTCCCTGATAGGTTTTCAAAAGCGTCCGGTAAAACAATGGCCATACATCCTCCCTTTCCATTTTTCCCAGAGAGAATTTAAGCTGTCTGGATTCATATTCCACCTGTCCGGTCAATGTTTCCGTAAGATCGATTCTGATGCTGCTTCCCGGTACTTCGATATAATTGGTTTTCGGGGATGGCTCTCCTACGATATCCGTATTTCCGATTACAAGACCATAATCTTTCCACGTATGCTTTCCATTGATCGCAGCTCCAAATCTTGCGGTTGTATATTCATTCATCAGACCATCCCCCTTTCTGCCTTAAATTTCTGTATGCCCAGTTTCTGGTTAATTCCGGGTGCCAGCTTTCCAATCAGCGTTCCGTCATCCAGATAGATGCCCTTTCCGCTGTTTTCTGCTATCACAGCCAGATACTGCTCCATTGCCGAAGTATTCAGCCTGTTTGTCAGAATATTTTCCAACTGTTCATAGAATCCTTTCAGTGGAAGGACAGCTTCTTTTCCAGCTTCCCCTCCTGCCATAAGACTCGACCCATTCATACCAAAGATGGTTGGTCCCGTCATGATACCGCCTTCTTTATACCAGTCGATACTCAGATGCGGTACACTTGGCGGGGCAAGTGACAGACTTCCGCTGATACTGAAATGCGGTAATTTGATATGTGGAAGTGACAGGTGCATGCCATTAAAGAACCCCGTGATCTTTTCCACGATTCCTTTAATGGTATCCCGTGCTGCCTCAATCGGTGTAACGATTGCACTCTTGATTCCATTCCACACAGACACCGCTGTCGATTTGATTCCATTAAAAATAGAAGAAAGCGTACTCTTCAAAGTCTCAAATACGGAAGACACTTTACTTTTAATGCCGTCAACAACCGTGCTGATTGCGGTTTTGATTCCATTCCACACCGTAACCGCTACCGTTTTTACTGCATTAAATACCGTGGTTACCACTGACTTAATGGCATTCAGCACGGTAGATATCTTTGTACTGACTGCATCCCAGACTGTGCTGATCACAGTCTTTATGGTATTCATGACTGTAGAGATCACCGATGCCACGGCATTGATCACAGTCGAAACCGTGCTTTTTATCGTATTCCATACGGAAATAATGGTCTCCTTACAGTTCTCCCATACAAAGCGGAACGGCAATGTAATGATATTAAATGCTGCTTCCAAAAGCGAACCAATAAACAGGATTCCTACCTGTACCACATTCTTGATGGTCTCCCATACTCCGGTAAAGAATGACGTGATCCCGTTCCAGATATTCGTAAAGAACGTAGATACGGAAGTCCATACTGCATTCCAGCTTGTACCAAACCATCCAAGGACTGTATCCGCAATTCCACGGATAAGGTTCAATGCTGCCGTAAAGATTCCAGTGATCCCATTCCAGATGCCGGAGAATATCTCCTTGATCCCTGACCACATCTGCTCCCAGTTTCCCGTGAAAAGTCCGATAAACACATCAAGCAGTCCCGTCAGTACATCAAGTACTGTACCAAGAACTGTTGAAATGATACTGAATGCTGCTTCAAACACAGGTGCCAGAAGTTCACAGAAACCATTCCAGATTTTTTTCAGTGTATTTGCCACTGCAGTAAAATCAATATTAAGGGCTGCCAGCCTTTCCTTGATTCCTTCAACAAATGCCTGTACCTTCTTGACAATACCTTCCCAGATCGCTGTTATTGCATTTCGGAATTCCTCATTGGTATCCCAAAGATGTTTAAACGCAGCTACCAAAACGGCTACCACGGCAATAACCGCCAGCACAGGTCCCGCTACCGTCCCAAGTGCACTTGCAAGCCCGGTTACCGAACCGCTGCTTCCTGCGATCTTTACTCCAAGACTTGCGATCCCTTTGGCAAGGGAAGAAAAGCCTTTCATCGCTGTCCCTACGGTTGAGATCGTTTTTCCAAGAATGATCAGGAACGGTCCGATGGTTGCAACCACCGCTGCAACACGGATGATCAGGTTTCTCTGGGATTCATCCATGCTGTTCAGCTTATCTACAAATCCCTGTATCTTGGAGACAAGACCGGATCACAGGCATAAGTGCCTCTCCAAAAGAAATGGCCAGACCTTCCACCGCTGATTTTAAGATGGTGATCTGACCGGACAGGTTATCAAGCTGTGTATCTGCCATCTGCTGTGCAGCACCACCGGATTCCATAATGGACTTCTGAAGGCTGTCCCAGGTATCCCCCGTATTTGCAAGCAGGGAATTTACGGATGACAGATCCGTTTTATTAAAGATCGTACTGATGATATTATTCTTCTCTGCAGAGGTCATGCCGTCCATAGACTTATTAAGGTCAGAAAGGATATCGTTCAGACTCCGCATGTTTCCCTGCGAATCATAAACCTGAAGGCCGAGACTCTCCATACAGGCAGCTGCCTTATCGGTCGGGCTCTGTAATGCAAGGATCACGTTTCTAAGATGTGTACCGCCCTCTGCTCCCTTGATACCATTATTGGCCAGAATACCAAGGGCCGTATTTAATTCTGCTGTACCGCCTTTTACGGATTTGGCAGTTGCACCAATGGTAAGGATTCCTTCCCCAAGCTGCGCCACGGATGTGTTCGTTGTCGATGCTGTTTTTGCCATCTGATCGACCATTGTATTGGCTTCATCCGTCTGCATGCCAAGGGCTGACATGGCATCCGTTACCATATCCGATGCAGATGCAAGATCGATATCTCCTGCAGCTGCCAGATTCAGTACCGTTGGAAGCGTATCACACATCTGCTGTGTATCATAACCTGCCAAAGCAAGGTAATTAAGTGCCTGTGCACACTCACTTGCAGAAAAGGCTGTTTTCTCTCCCATCTGCTTCGCCAGGGTACGCAGGGTATCCATTGTATTTACTGACTGTCCATCCACCTTTGACATGGAATCAGCCGTAATTCCCATCGTGGCCTGTACCTGGCTCATGGAAGAATCAAAATCTGCCGTAGTCTTCACGGCTGCCGTACCAAGACCTGCAACTGCCGCTGTAACGGGAAGCATTTTTGTTCCGACACCGGATATCTTATTTCCGACTGACTCCAGCTTCCCACCAACCTCTTCGATTTTTGCAAGGGCAGCATTGGAATTTACTGCTTCCTGTGCCAGTTTTTGGAGTTCCTGTTCCGTTTCGATGATCTCCCTCTGAAGGGCATCATATTTGTCCTGTCCCAGATCCCCATTCTCCAGCTGCTGCTTTGCCTGCTCCTGTGCTGTTTTTAAAGCATCCAGTTTTTCTTTGGTAGAACCAATGGCATCCTTTAAGAGTTTCTGCTTCTGTGCAAGCAGCTCTGTATTTGCCGGATCCAGTTTCAACAGCTTATTGACATCCTTCAACGAGGACTGGGTCGACCTGATCGTTGCATTTACATTTTTCAGGGCTTTGTCAAGACCGGTGGTATCCCCGCCGATCTCGACCGTGATTCCTTTAATCCTGCTTGCCACCTGCACACCCCCCGTCATGGCAGAAAAAAGCACCGATCACAACTAAATGATCGATGCTTATTTTCATAAAATCATAATTCTCTAAGTATAGGAAAAGCACCGCAAAATGCGATGCTTTTCCATTCGTCATATCAGGTTTACATTACCATTCATCTTCCTCATCAAACAGATCTCCTGCCGATGATAAAAACCAATTTCCCTGTATCCATATCCATAACCGTATGATCAGATAACCTCATTAAAAGATCACCATCTTCATCCACTGCCATGCTATCCGATATTGTATAGCCCGTCTTTCCATTAAACAGGTTATAAAAAAAGTTTCCCATACAAATACCTGCCTTTCTCAAATCCTAGTCATCACACCATCCAAAACCAAGATCCGGCTCATAATAGATCATATCCTGGTCAAAGTGATTCCTTGTTTTTCGGGCTTTTTCTTCGTTTGTTCTTCTCGCCCGGTATGCCTTATTATTCGGATTATTCTGATTGGCATAATCATTAAGCTGCTGTTTCGTATGAGTTTTACCAGATACTCCTTTTCTCTTAGCCATAGTTATCCTCCTTTCTTCCTGATTCCATTAAACAACCTGCAGAAGATAGCGGACACTTTTTGTCACCTTCTAAGCTGAATCCATAGAATATTTTCCAAGGATTATCCCTGCATAATTATTTTCTCAGGAGTGGAGAATAATTTCTGTATTCTTTCAAACAGAAATTATACAATATCATAATAACATGATTTTTCTGATGCTGCTATCAGAATTTATCAAAATCATCCTGCGTGGCGATCTTATTATATTTCACGCTATCATTTGCTTTTTCCGTCCACATGTCGATTACCAGCCCCACCGTCAGAAGATCCAGATCCGATATAGATATTCCAATCTCTACGCTGCGCAGAAGGAACAGCGGTGTTGTCATTTCCCGTTCACTTCTGCCAGGCCTTTTTTGCTGCCACCTCTGTTGCAAGATTATCGCCCCACAGTTCCAGGATCTGAGGCAGTACCTCATAGATGGAAAACATATCAAACTGATCCAGCCAGTCATCAATGGATGCCGGGATGCTGTTATCCGCATGGTAGGCCATGATATATGCAACATTCTCAAAGATCTCCAGGTCATCGATCTGGAACTCATCCCCATCCTCAGTCTTACCCTTATAGGATTTTTCCAATTTCGACAGATCCTTAAAAATATCCCTCTTGAACTTTGCACGGTATAATCTCGGAACGGTCGCAGATGACCGGAACGGGATCTTTTTCCCCACAGATTTCAATTTCTCTTTTTAACATATCCTTTCACCTTATCCTTTCGCACTGCTTTCTTCTGTTTCTGATGGAATATATACGGACTTATACCAGTTCGCATATGTCGCTGCATCCGTGGTATCTCCGGTACGGCTCTTTACCAGTCCGTCACTTCTCGGATCAGCCGTCAGTGACAGCTTCTCCGTTCCGGGTTCGATCGTATCCTCTTTTGTTTCGGATTCGATGGACGGGCGGGATGCCGTACAGTTATACATCACATGGCGGATACTATTCACATCCCCGTCAAATTCAAATAACAGGGCGAACTTCACGCTTTCCCCGATATTTGTACTTTCCACAAGCACACCTTTTCCATCCAGCTTCTCCTGTAAGATTTCTGTCCGGAACCACTCCGGGATCAGTGCAATTTCCAGGTCACCACTATATCCGTTATTGGTCACGGAACGGAAATATACGATACCGTCTGCATAAAACGGTGTGGATTCCCCTTCCGCATCCAAGCTGATACTGACTGCTCCGGGGATTGCCTTTGGATTTTCATAAGAAAATGTTGTCTCACCGCTGCTGCTCACTGTTTCCTTCAGCTTTGCTGCATGGACATTTTTCAGATTATATTTTACTTTATTTCCCATGTCTAAACCTCCATCTCAAATGAATACAGGACTTCATACAATTTCTCGCTTTCAATCCATACCTCGGATTTCTCATAAAAAATACCCTGCTTATCCAGCACGGCTTCTACTTTCTGTTCTGCCGACAAGTCCTTACAGTCGGTATACAGTTCGATATGGACTTCCGTAATCTTCAGATACACCTTCCCGTCCGCAGAAAAATGATTACTCTGCGGAAGAAGATAGCATACAAACGGTGGCTCTGCTGCTTCCCCCTCTTCAAAGTGGTCGTAGGCAAATGGCAGTCCTGTTTCTTCCATCATCTTAACCAGATCATCCATTCCGGATCCCCCTCTCGATTTCTTCCTCAAGCTGCCGGATTCCATTCTCCTCTGCAGGTGCAATATGCGGTCTTGCTGCTACCCGGCCGCCTCCCCTTTTGCATGTCCATGCTCCAGGAGATGAGCGATCTGGTATCGGTTTTTGGAATGTACCGTTACCTGCAGGGACTTACTGTCTTCCCCTGTCTTTTTGACCGCCCAGCTTTTTCCATAAGTTCCGGTCTTTTTCGGTGCTGTGTCTGCGATCTCCTCCCGGACTGTTTTTCCGGCATTCCTGACCGCCTTCTTCATCACTTCCGTAGTCAGACTGGAATAATCGTCCAGCTCCTTCATGACTTCCGATGCAAGGGCATCTGCTTTGATTTTCTTTGCCATCTTCAATTCACCTCACCGTTTGACCCGTTCCGTACGGATCCTGACGGATTTGTTTTTATACTGCACGTTATCAATAAACGTAATATTATAAAGATCCCCACGAAACCTGATGCGGTAATGCTCGCTGTCCAGGGCTGCCACCTCACTGCAGTACCGGATAATAAAGTCCAGTTCAGACTGGGCATTCAACTGCTTTGCTGCCCAGTATTCTTTTTCCTGACAGGTTATTGGCATAAGCAGCACAGGAATACACATCTTCCCAGACTGCCGCATGGTTTCCGATCTTATCTGTTTTCACGGAACTTTTCTGGATCGTGATCCGGTCACGCATCAGTTCGATCATTAAAATTTCTCCTTCCGTATGCCAAAGAGCAGATATTTCACGGTCTCCGTCATGGCCTTATGGTCAGCTTCCTCTCTGTGCTCATAAAGATAAGCGATCACATACAGCTCCGCTGTCCGCACAACTGCTTCATGCTTCTTAAGTACTGCCGGAGTCCGTCTTGTTACATTTTTAATCAGGGCATTTGCAGTTTCCATCAGACCGAGGATAAAACTATCCTCGTCTGACGAATCCACCCTCAGATACCCTTTGGCTTCCTCAAGCGTTACAAACATTCAGTCCACCTACTTTCCGGCAGCTTTCACATCGAGTGTTTTCACTGCTTCAGACAGGATCAGCTTGCCGTCAACACGTTCGGAAGCGAGAAATCCAACCTGTCCCGTTGTAGCATAAAGCTCATTCAGTCTCTTGAAACTTCTGCCCTGGCGTTCTGCGATCCAGTAATAACTGTAATCACCGAATGCCATCACACGTTTTCCTGCTGCAAGCTCCGGCACATAAATGGATGTACGGTAAGGACGGTTCAAGATTCTGTCCGGCTCTCCTTCCCTTACAGAGGGCTGCCAGATATAATTTCCATTTCCATCCTTCAGTTTTCTGATCGCCTTAACGGTCGAATCATTCAGAAGCCATACCGCTTTGTTACGGTATGGAGCACGAAGGGAATAGTAAAGATCCATGACATCATCAAACGTAATGGTGGTATTTGCAGCTGTCACTCCTGTTTCAGCACCGCCTATTGCGTTGAAAATACCTGTAGGTTTTCCTGCTCCGTCACCGATGAAAAATGCTTCTTCTTCCTTTGCACCGATTCTTCTTCCAAACTCCCTGAAATATATTGTTCGATATTAAACACGCTGTCATTTAAAAGCTCATCTGAAACTTTGATCATGGTTGCCAGCTTATGAGCACCAATGGTTGTCTGCCCAAAACTGTCATTGGATTCTGTAAACTGACCTCCTTCATCGATCCATGCTGCCTCACCCTTTGATGTGACGATTGGAATCTTACGGTCACCGCTCGATGTCTTGATAACAGTAGCCAGATTACGGAAGAATACTTCATCATTCAGGGCTTCCACCAGTGTTCTTTCATACTCATCCGGCACAAGATATCCACCCTCGGAATCCGTACCAATAGAAAGAGCGTTCTGTACTTCGTATGACATTTTGTTTCTCATACCATTCCAGAACGCTCTTCTGTATTCATCGGTTGCCCTTCCTGTTTTTACCTCCCCCCGCCAGTTCCGGCATGCGGCTGGTTTGTGATCGGGGTGCTTGTTGCCTTTGCAAGCTCTGCATCAATGGCAGCCTGTCTTTCCAGTCTCTCGATCTCTTTTCCAAGATTTACGACATCCGCTTCCATCTTGTCATAGGTGGCTGCATCTTCTGCAGATACAAAACCTTCCTGTGTTCTCTTGGCATCGAGGAATGCCTTTGCAGCTTCCCATGCCTTCGCTCTCTTTTCTCTTAATTCTAAAATCTTACTCATAGTTCATATCCTCCTTAATGTGCTAAGAGACTCAGTCTCTTCTCCAACTGGTTGACCGGTATCATGGCATCCTTATCGGACACCTTGGAAAGGAACGATTCATTCATCGCCTTGGTGGAAAACATCATGGAATCCTGTTGGAACGGAAGCTTTTTCCCGTTTTTGTCCTTATCGCCCTCTCCGTCCCCTTTCTCTCCATCACTGCCTTTCTCCGGCTTTTCTTTCGGCTCATCCGGCTTTTTCTTTTTCATCCTCATCGGAATCAAAAAGGATCTTATCCGCAAATCCAAGTTCCACCGCCTTCTTGGCATTGAACCAGGTCTCATCATCCATCATGTGCGAGAGCCTTGCACGGGTAAGCCCCGTCTTGAATTCATAGGCATTCAGGATAGACTCCTTGACCTCATTCAGCATGGCGATTGCCTTCTGCATATCCTTCGCCTCACCCATTGCCATCGTTGCAGGATTATGGATCATCATCATAGCCACCGGGGATACACAGACCGTATCTCCTGCCATAGCGATCACGGATGCTGCTGAAGCTGCAATACCATCAATCTTGACCGTCACACTTCCCTTATAATCACGGAGCATGTTATAGATCTGGGCTGCTGCAAACACATCACCGCCCGGTGAATTGATCCACACCGTGATATTTCCATTTCCGGCATTCAGCTCATCTTTGAAAAGCTGCGGGGTGACTTCATCCCCGTACCATGTTTCATCCGAAATCATGCCATTTAAAAAGAGCGTCCTTTCCATGTCAGGCACGCTCTCATCTTCATTCCTTATCCAGTTCCAAAACTTCTGCTTCATCGTTTACCTCTCTTTCCGCTGTTTTCCTGTGCCGGAGTGTTCTGCTGTCCTGTATCTGTCTTTGCAAAAGCCCCTGCATCCTCAAGTTTGGTCATTGCTCCGTTTATCAGATACAGGTTTCCTCCCTGCTCATCCGGGATTGGGTTCATGTTCTCCATCTCACGGATATCATTGGCAGAAAACCACCCGTTCTGCCTTCCGACCGCATAGCCGTTCATCCTTGACTGGTAGTCCCCTCTCAGCAGACCATCCACATTCAGTTTGATAAAATACTTTCCTTTTTCTCCCGGCAGAAGGAGTGATCTCTGTAAAGACTGCTCCCACCGGATCACCCACGGGTCAAGTGTGTATTTTACAAACTCCAAGGACTGCTGCTCGATATTGGAAAAGCTCGACTTATCAAGATCACCGACCATATGCGGCGGTATCCTGTAAAGCCTTGCGATTTCGTTAATCTGAAATTTCCTTGTCTCAAGAAACTGTGCTTCTTCCGGCGGGATGCCTATCTGCTGATACTTCATGCCTTCTTCAAGCACTGCTATCTTGTGTGCGTTATTCACGCCACGGTATACGGAGTTCCAGGATTCCCTCACCTTTGATGGATCTTTCAGAACTCCCGGATGCTCCAAAACACCGCCCGGATTTGCCCCGTTCGCAAAGAAACTCGCCCCGTATTCCTCACAGGCAAGCGTCATGCCGACAGCGTTCTTTGCCATCGCAATCGGAGAATATCCAATCAGCCCGTCAAATCCCAGTCCGGGTATATGAAGCACATCCTCGGCTTTCAGCCTGATATCTCCATATTCCTTGAACATGGGGTTTTCATCACTGTTTCTGGAATACACATAATAGATGTTTCCACGGTCATCCCTCTGCACATCCATCTTATCTGGAAGGAGCGGATAAAGCCCAAGCACCCTTCCAGCACCGTCCCTTATGATCTGTGCATAAGCATTTCCCCAAATTAAAAGATGACTCATCAGTGTTTCTCTGAACACAAATGAAGTCATCTCCGGGTTCGGCTCGTCATGGAGCAGATAATATAAAGGATGGTCATGCACCAGCTTCTTGCCACCGTCATCCTGATACTCATATACATGAAGCGGTAAAGACGCCACTGCTTCTGCAAGGATTCTTACACAGGCATATACTGCAGTGGTCTGCATGGCAGTTCTTTCATTAACAGGCTTTCCGCTTGTTGTTCTTCCAAACAGAAACGAATATCCTGCATCTGCAGCCTTGTCCACGGGCTTATCCCTCGCCTGTCCAAATCCAAATAAACTCTTAATTCCCATGTGACACCTCCTAAAAATGGATACAAAAAAGCACCTCCGAAGAAGTGCTTTTTTTGATTATCTCTAATATTTATTTACCCCTAGAAACTCATTCTCAGTCTTAACCTAATAATACCTCAATGCCTACTGTACTAAAGAGCAAATCTTACTTTCACGTTTCCTACACGAATTTCTTCATATTTCTGCTCTTCAATCATTTTTTCTAAATTCTTCTTAGCCTTCTTAGCCACTGCTACAGCATTTTTAGCATTCTCATGTGAAACAGTTTGCTTCGAAAAACGTATTGCATTATATGGTGATTTTTCCCCTGCTTTTTTACAATACCGTTATTTAACAAATCTATATCTTCTGCTTCAAGAATATTTATACCTGCTTTTTTGTTTCTCTTTGCTGAAATTTAGTATTATGCGTCTTCTCCAAGTTTCCATGTAACTTGTCATTAGTAATCTTCTCATGCTTTTCATCCGCATATACTACGGATTTCTGGTATTTTTCAACAGCTTCCTGAGCAGTTTGAATCGCTTTTCTGTCACATGCTTTTTTACTTGTATATCAACGCTTTCTTCGGAATCATTCACTAACTTTTCTGCTACAATTAAATCCTGATCAGCAAGTTCTTTTTTGTTCAATAGAATCTTCGTTCTGAAAATTTAATTCGGATTTTTCCTCATTTGTTTCTGCTTGTGAAAAAAAAAAAGCAGGAACATATTCACCAAATATTTCCATATCAGTTCCGCCTTTCTATAAACTTGGAACTAACTATAGCACATAAAACCATATTTTAAAATACTAAAATTCCTCTGTCATCATATACACTACCATCGCTGCCTTCATTTCTGATTGCACGGTCAAGTGCCATAACGGTTGCAACGGCCCCGTCAATCTTCTCCGTGGATTTTTCCTTATCCATTTTGATGTTTCCTGCAGGATCCTGACGGACATATACGTTATCCATCATCCACCGCAGCACCTTATGTCCGCCATGTGCGATCCGTTCTTCCAGTGTCAGCTTCATCAGTTCCTTGGTCGGTGGACTCATATCCTTATATCCCTGTCCAAATGGAACAACGGTAAATCCCATGCCCTCAAGATTCTGTACCATCTGCACTGCTCCCCATCGGTCAAAGGCAATTTCCTTAATATGGAATTTCGTGCCAAGCTCATCAATGAACTGCTCGATAAATCCATAATGGATGACATTTCCTTCCGTGGTCTTCAAGCATCCTTCTGCTGCCCAGACATCATACGGGACATGATCCCTTCGGACACGCAGCCTCATGTTATCCTCTGGTATCCAGAAATACGGAAGGATCACATATTTCTCCGTATCATTCCTTGGCGGGAACACAAGCACGAATGCCGTAATATCTGTGGAACTTGAAAGATCAAGTCCGCCATAGCATTCCCTTCCGAGAATCTCCTCTTCATTCACGGCAAAGGAACAGGTATCCCACTTATCCATCTGCATCCATCGTGTGCTCTGTTTCACCCACTGGTTCAGACGGAGCTGCCGGAACACGTTCTCCTCTGCTGCATTCTCTTTTGCACTGATATATGCATTCTGCACTTTCTCAATGTCAATGGTATATCCGAGTGATGGATTTGCTTTGTACCATACTTCCTCGCTCGACCAGTCATCCTCATCGGACGCCCCGTAAATAACCGGGTAAAAAGTCGGGTCGATTTTTCTTCCCTCAATGATATCCAGTGCTTTCTGGTGCTGTTCAAAACACACGGAGTTCCTGTCCGTTCCTGCCGTTGTGATCAGGAAAAACAGGGGCTGTGTTCTTGCATCGCCGGAACCTTTGGTCATGACATCAAACAGTTCACGGTTCGGCTGTGCGTGCAGCTCATCAAAGATGACCGCATGGACGTTCAATCCATGCTTTGTGTATGCCTCTGCCGACAGCACCTGATAGAAACTGTTGGTGGGTTTATATACAAGCCTTTTCACTGACATGACAGGCTTGATCCTTTTCTTCAATGCTGGACACTGGTCTACCATATCCACCGCAACATCAAATACGATGGAAGCCTGCTGCCTGTCGGAAGCACAGCCGTAAACCTCTGCTCCCCACTCACCGTCACCGCATGTCATATAAAGTGCGATGGCTGCTGCCAGTTCTGACTTTCCGTTCTTCTTCGGGATCTCGCAGTAACAGGTATTGTATTGCCTGTACCCGTTTTCCTTTACCGTCCCGTAAAGTGTGCGGATGATCTCATCCTGCCAAGGGAGAAGTTCAAACGGAACTCCCTCCACCTTCCTTTGGTGTGTTTCAGGCAATTTATAAAATTGACCGCATGGTCTGCTTTTGCTTCATCAAACATTATCCTGCACCGCCTTTCACAAGCAGAAGCTCCATTTCATCGTTCTGCTTATCTTCCCCGCTGTCCGTAGCGATACGGCTTCTCGCAGAAGGTGTAAGCCCGAACTGCTCACAGAACTTATTCATAATTTTCAGATAGGTCTGGGCAATGGATACCTGTGGTACCTGCTGCCAGTAACCGCTCGGAGTCTTCACGATTGCCCCATGCTGTGTGATGAATTCCTCTGCTTCTTTCCATCTTGCATATGCCTGACAATATCCTGCGAATGCTGCCATATCTATTTCAGTCAGGATACCGAGATGCTCTAGCTGCTTCGCCATCCTCTTCCATTCTTTTTTTTGCCTCATCCTCAAGCCATGCCGGACAGCGCGGGGCCTTTTTCTCAGGCTTCGGTTCGCCCGTGTTAAGGCTTCTCTTGCCCGGATTTCCCTCAAGCACCTTTACTGCCGTAGGCTTTGGTTTTCTTCCTCTCTGTGCCACTGTCCTCACCTCCTCATAAAAAATGGCAACAAAAAAAGACCTCCGAAGAAGCCTTTTTTTATATAACTGCTATCTGATTGACCTGTGTATGGTTTCGATAATTTCTTCCTGTTCTTCCAGGCTCACTCCCATGCTTGCAAGTGCCTCACGGGTTCCGCAGTCAGGACAGATCAGCGTCTGACCGTCTACTCTGGAAAGAGCAGGTGTCCTCGCATATCTTGTCCCGCATTTCGGGCAGATCCTTATTTTCAATGTCTCAGTTTTCATTTTCTGCCTCCTTCACCGCCCTGATCTGTGCATCAGAAAGATAATGTTCATCAAACCCGAAGCTGATATATCCTTCAAGGCATGTTTTTTACATAGGAAAGGGAAGGAATCCCGATTTTCCGTTCTTCATGCATGATGTACACAAAACCGTTTCTTTTCCTTATCTTTCCTGTCCGTATTCCTTTGATCTCCAGTTCCATATCCTTTTTATAATAAAAGACTGGGTAGCCTTCATAACGATCAAGTGCCGCTTCATCTGCTTCAGTAACGGTCCAGACCGCAACGGGAACCTCACTGCCTTCCTTCGGCTCGATCGTAAGATATGCCCCTGTAAGGCTTCCCTTAAAAAAGCAATTCATAATTCTTGATGACTGCCGTTCCCATAACTTTTGCCGTTGGACACCGCATTTTCATTTGCCGTAAATTCAGGTTGCTGCCATAGGCAATGTAATATCTTTTCTCCATAATGCTCCATCCTTTCTGAAGGGAACACCCTTCTACCACCTTAAGACCGCACATGGCGGTCAATGCTACAAGGTGGCAGGAGGCTGTTCTCTTCAAGCAGCCCTTCCGCTTCTGAATGCGGTGTCTCCTGCAAGTCTCTTTGTGAGGATATCCCTTGCCGTCTTGAATTCATCCCCGATGAATCCGAGCCGTAAAAGCCATGTCCTCATTGCGTATTTCGGATTTTCTGTCTGCTGCGGTTTCGGGCTTGCCGTTCTTACTTTCTTTGCCATCTGGCTAAGTGCAAGGCAGAGCTGGATGTAACTCTTAAGCTGTCCTGCATGCAGTCCGTTCAGCTTGCCATCAGCAGGTGCATCAAATTGGAAAAGCCTGAACTCGACCGTTCCTTTCGTAAAAGTCGCATGGTAATTGAGCATGTGGTATCGGCTGTCATTATAATGCTGATTTCTTCCGTAACTTGCCCCGTTTGCTGTGTACCAGATATCTGCCAGTGCTGCCATCGTCTTCGGTTTCTTTTTGTTGAGTTCCTTAAGGAATCTTGGGTCTACCGTTTTGCAGTATCGGCTCATCCGCCAGCTGTCAAGGTTTAAAGCATCCGCCAGAAGATTCTCATGCCCTGCCATGATATTTGCAAGGTTTCTTAAAGTCTGCGGTGTATGTCCGTTTGCCCCGATGTGGATGTGGACTCCGCATCCCCTTGTCGCATCGCTCTTGGCTCCTGCGTGTCTGAGTTTTCTTACCAGCTCCTGAAGGATTTCAATGTCGCTGTAATGAAGGATCGGTGTGACCATCTCACATTTTTCTTCATCAGGCCCCACAATGCTTGTATCTCTCTGAAATTTCCATTCCCTGCCGTCCGCATCCCATGCTGACCAGGTGCTTTATCCGTTTCTGGATGCCGTGTATTCAAATCTTTCTGTTCCAAAGAAGCTGGCTGCGATTTTCGCTGCCTTCTCCCTTTTATGTGGTTCATTTCAACCTCGACCCCGATGGTCTGCTTCTTCATTTCCTCGATCTGTCTTGCTGTCCTTTCGTTCATGGTATGTACCTCCGTTTGTTTTCTTCCCTTTCGGTAGGTACATATTCGCTCTAAAACACACATATATCCAGTTATATCGCACCCATAAACTGCACAAAGATCTGTTCCGAAACCTGTGTAAATTATGGCAAGTCCCTTTTCATTGGCATCATCATTTCTAAATATTTCTGAGCTTCATTTTCATCCATTTGTCCGAGTTTTTCGTACAGCAACCATTCTTCATCTGTCTGTGGTGCTGGCAGCGGATATGGATATCTTCCTAACAGATATTCCAAAGAGACCTGAAATTCATTGGCGATGATGACTGCTTCTGCAATGCTCATCTTAACTTCACCATTCATAAGTTTCTTTTGCTCTCTGTCTTTTTAAACCACATCGTTCTGCAAGTTCAGGAATTCCAATCCCATGAATCTTTACGATCTCCTGAAGCCGTTCTGCGATCACTTTTTCAATGCCATCTGTCTGCACCTCCCTGACCTCTGTCTGAGAAAGCGGTTCTATATCCTGTAACTCTTCCTCTGTCATCCCAAAAGCTTCTGCGATACACATCCGCTCTAAATGGCTAGGTTTTCCCCTGCCTCCAAGCAGCCGTTCCACCCGTTCCTCCTTTATTCCACATTTTTCCGAAAATTCCGTTATATCCATCTGATGCTTTTTCATCAATGCCATCAGCTTTCCTCTGACTTCTTTCACTTCATTCTCCCCTTTTTAAAATTCTTCATCTGTGCAGAAGGTCATCCCCATCTGCAGTTTTATGTATATATTTGTATAGCGTTCCCGTTCACTTCCATCAGATCCCATCATGGCTCGAAGGAAGAACTGCTCCGCAGCTTCTTTTGATTCCCATGATTCTTCTTTTTCCATAACATACTGTCACAATCTTATCCATCAGTCTTTTACCTTTCTCCATTCATCCACTCCATAGATCATCGCCAGTGCCCCGTGTCCGTCCCATACCGTGTGGAGCTGTCCTGCATCATCCACAAATTCCACCGTTCCGATGGTTCCTGACGGGATCTTTCGGTAGGGGTCATCAAGACGGATAAGCTCCACCCTGGTTCCCGCAGGATATTCTTTTCTGAGTCTTTCAAGTGTCTGTCTGCTTACTCCGAACATACCGTTGTCCCCCTTTCTGCCCTGCGGTTAGCTTTCCATTTTTCCGCATCTTCCGGAGTCCGGAATGCCGTATGACCTTTCAGCCCCTTAAGGAAGAATGACCTTATTTCCTTTCCTTCGCTCCCGCCAAATCCAATGGATACCAGCCATGCCCTCATGTAATATTTTTCATTCTCTTCGATGGTCTGTTTCGGATTCACACGTTTCTGTTCCGATGCTTTCTTTACCATTGCCGATGCAAGTCTGCAGTATTCCATCATGTTATCGGTATGCGGAAATCCCGTGAACTCAATGTTCCCGTCTGCAAAGGTGACACCGCTGCATCCGCCCTGTTCCGTAATGAACCCTTATTCTCAGCGTTTGTAATAATTTCCATTCTGCTGGTCTCCTTTCCTTTTGGTAGTACCATATATCACTCTGAATGCCCGTATAGTCAAGCAGATAATGGTACTTTCCAAAAGAAAATGTAATGTCAACTCCTGGACTCTGGAAGCGACATTGCAACCGCATAAGCGACCGTTGCGGTGACTGAATTTCCGGCCTGTTTATAAAGCTGTGCATCGGAGTTGACGGCAGAGGCACGGTCAAAAAGCTTATCAGAAAATCCCTGTAAGCGGAAGCACTCCTCGGAGTCAGCCGTCTGATGCGGCCGCCCCTCATGAGCGTTCCCATCTGCCCGGAACAATCCAGTGTCTGGGAGCATCCTTTTCCGACCCTTCCCCTTCTTGTCTCACTGTCCGGGTAGGCAAGGTTGATACCGTCCCCTTCCCGTGCCACTTCATATCCTGCCTTTGTCGCATTTTTTACTTTGATGAAATCCACCTTTTCACAGACATACACACCGTGCCTGTCCTGAGAGGTCAGGGTGAACATCGGCTCTCCGTCCTCTTTCATCCTTCTTCCGTTCTGCCGTTTCTCCATCCGCTCCGGTGTAAGCACCGGGTGGACTTCCAACACGGCTGAGTTCATGGCGGTATGGTTGGTCATCCCGGCTGTGTACCTCGCTGTCAGGCATCTTGCCGTATCCGTGATCTTCGGATCATGGTTGCTCTGGTCGATGAAGTAAAGACCCGTCTTGGCCCCGACACCGCCCGCATTCCCCACAAGGGTTGCGGAAATGCCGTCCGTCCCATAAACACGGTAGCCCTGCATACCTCCTATAAGCTGGTTAAGAGCTGCTGCGTTTTCTCCGGTGAGAGGTAATATTTCTCGTCTACCTCTGCTTCTAAGATTTGCGATAATGAACACACGCTCACGGTTCTGCGGGACTCCGAAGTTTTTGGAGTTAAGCACCTGCCACCGACAGTCATACCCTGCTTCGTCCATTTCAGACAGAACTGAGGCAAAATCGAATCCTGCATTGATCGATAACAGGTTCTTAACGTTCTCAACAAGTAGGTATGAGGGTTTAGCACTTTCCTCTTTGCCTTTGAGGAGGTCAATAATGTTGTAATATATTCCACTTCTTTTTCCGACCAGTCCCCGCTGTTTTCCGGCAACGGAGATGTCCTGGCATGGGAATCCGAAGCACCAGATGTCTGCATAAGGGACATCTTCGGGTTTGAGTTTTGTGACATCATGAGCTTTCCACTCTCCTTCCGTATCATACATTGCCTCATATGAGGCTCTTGCAAATTTATCATATTCACAGTACCCGATGCATTTATGACCGGCAGTTTCAAGACCGAGCCTGAAGCCGCCGATGCCGGAACATAGATCAAGGAAGGTCATCTGTTTCATTATACTGCCCTCCCCTGCATAATTGCTGATATGAAATTTTCATATCGTCACGAATGACAAATACATCCGCATCCGAACCACACTGTTCAATGTAGCGGTTTACGATCACATCCACAAACTTCTCATCCAGTTCGATGCCGTAGCAGATACGGTGTGTCTGCTCACAGGCGATCAGCGTAGAGCCGGAACCAAGGAACGGATCAAGCACGATGCAGTTGCTCATGCAGGAGTTCTGGATTGGATATGCCATAAGCGCCACAGGCTTCATGGTCGGATGGTCCTTGCTTGCCTTCGGACGGTCATATTCCCAGATGGTGGTCTGCTTCCTGTCGGAATACCACTGGTGCTTCCCGCCTTTCTTCCATCCGAACAGACACGGCTCGTGCTGCCACTGGTACGGGCTTCTTCCAAGAACCAGTGCGTTCTTCTTCCAGATGCAGCACCCGGAAAGGTAAAATCCGGCATCCTTGAATGCCTTTCTGAAATTCAGCCCCTCTGTATCCGCATGGAATACATAAATGGATGCATCCTGTTCCATTGACTGCTCCATATTTACAAATGCAGCAAACAGGAACTTATAGAAATCCTCATCCGGCATGTTGTCGTTTTTGATCTTACCGGCCGTCTCCTCAACATTTACATTGTATGGAGGATCCGTCAGGACAAGATTTGCCTTCTGTCCATCCATCAGCTTATCGTAAGTCTCCGGCAGAATGGAATCACCACAGATGACACGGTGCTTTCCAAGCAGCCATACATCACCTGTCTTTGCCACGGTCGGCTTTGCAAGCTCCGCTTCCACATCGAAATCATCTTCCGTGATCTTCTTATCATGCACGGAATTAAAAAGCTGTTCGATCTCCGGCGGTTCGAAACCCGTGATGCCGACATCGAAATCCGAATCCTCAAGGTCTTTGATAAGGTCAGCCAGGAGTTCCTTGTTCCATTCGCCCGTAATTTTATTGAGCGCACATTGAGTGCCTTCTCCTTGGTCTTGTCGATATCGACCACGATACATTCCACTTCCGTGTATCCGAGATCTGCAAGGACCGTGGCTCTCTGGTGTCCTCCGATAATGGTCATGTCGGAGTTGATGATGATCGGCTCGACATACCCGAACTCCTTAATGGAGTTCTTGATTTTTTCATATTCCTTATCACCCGGTTTTAACTTCTTCCTCGGATTATAGGAAGCCGGGATAAGGTCTGCTATTTTATAACTCTGAAACTGCATCTTCCATATCCTCCTCTGCTAAAAATCTGTGCCGGAAATAACATTCACGGCCGCAGTATTTTCTGTTCTTATTCCCATAGGAAATGAAAGACTTCCCGCACTGCTCACATACAAGCGTGTAGGAAGCCTTCTCGCTTTTTTCTTCACTGCTTCCGGGTGTGCCTTCCACCATTCCCTTCTGCATTTTTCACAGCAGAACCTTCTCGGTCTGCCGGTCTTCGGCTGCGTGATCGGATTACCGCAGAAGTGGCACACCTCTTTACCGTCCACCATGAGTTTCATATTTTTTGAAACCACCGTGGCGTATCCGGCAAGGTTATGTCTCTTGCAGTAATTCCTTACGATGTCACGGGACAGTCCGATTGCCATTCCTATGGCTTTATAGCCCATCCCCTTCATCCGCATCTCATTGATCTGCTTTGCCTGTGCGTCCGTCATCCTTTCCACTCTCCTTCCGGCACACAAAAAAAGACCGGAAAAACAATGTTTTTACACTATTTTCCAGTCTTAAATATTGCTTTTTTCCTGATTTTCCGGCAAAAGGAAATACCCCTTTTTGCCGTGTTTTAAGTGCATTCTGCGAAAATTACCATATCCTTTTTATATCCCCCCTGTTTAATTCTGCGAAAATTCACGCAAAGGGGGCCATCGGTCTTCAGCGGCTCAGCCTGTAGAGATTCAGATACCCCCACGGTCTGCCGTCAGAACCGATACTCTGGATTGTTATCTTCGTTCCATGTCTTTTTATCATGACAGGGCTTGCACAGGCTCTGCCAGTTCTTCTCGTCCCAGAACAGGACGGGATCACCACGGTGCGGTCTGATATGATCGACCACGGTTGCTGTCACCGCCTGGCCTTCCTTTAAGCACTGAACACACAAAGGATGTGCCTTCAGGTATCTTGCCCTTGCCTTCTGCCACTGCCTGTTATAACCACGCTTGCTGCTGCTCGCCCTGTCACCACGGTGCAGTGCTTCATGCTCCTCACAGTACAGTCCGTCTGTCAGCTTCGGACATCCGGGGTGTCTGCATGGCTTCTTTGGTTTCATCGGCATCTGCCATTCCTCCCTTCTATGTACACGGGCGGTGTGAAAGGATTGGAAAGACACCGCCTTACGGCAACATAAAAAGGAGCGTTTCCGCTCCCTTTCTTTTTTGCCATCTTAATCATAGCAGATGTAAATTAAAAAGTCAGTACACCCTTAGTACACCTGTAGTGCACCTCTAGTACACCATCCAATCATCATGTTTCTCGCTTTCCACAAAGTATTTATAACCATGCTCCTTAAGAATTTTTTTAATTGCTTTTTCTAAACGTTCCTGATCATTTGATGCCGTATATTTGATACACTCTAAACTGATACCGTTCTGCTCACAATATTGTCTTTTTCTATCATCGTACTTTATCTGCCGATTAAATCTATCCGATGCATAGCTGTTATCTTCTGCCACATAAGTTCCAAATTCATCATAATAACCTTTTTTATAGTGATGCGGTCCCTGTAATTCTATAGCCAGGTCAAAGATTGGTTTTCCATCTTTATCAGAAGATTTAAACAACACAAAATCAAAACGAAGCCCTCTGCCCGAATCACCTACTAAGCCGTCAAAAGATTTTTCCCTAATATAGGTAATTCCTAACTGATCCAACAGATCCATTGTTTTTGCTTCAAAAGATGATATCTCATGACAACTGCAGCATTTAGCCAAATAATAGCCTCTGTCCTCATCATAAAAAGACTTTCATATTAGATGAAAGTATGTCCTCTTCTTTTTTCCACAGATTTGACAGACACATGCATATTTTTTTTGCAATTGTTATTATAGGTTTTCCATACCCCGATTTGTCCAACGATAAATGCTGTGGATCTATACACTCTTTTATAAAATAGCTGTCCCAATACTGATTTGAAAAATCTCTTTTATACGAAGGATCATAATGAACTACAGCCTCAAAATCATCATATCTGTGCTTTTCTTCGTATTGTTCCTGCTCTTTTCTCCTTTGCTCTCGTTCAGCTTCGTCTCTTTCCTTATCATATCGGAATGATAGCTGACAGCTCTTTTTTTTTTGTTTCCATTATCTGTTTTGAAAAGATATTGCATTCCTGTTCATATTTTTTTTATTATATGGTTGTTTAGCTGCAATACTCTTTTCTATATCATCATATTCATCCAGTATTTTTTGTAAATATGACACCATCGGTGTCAGTGACTTCTTTCTGTACCTCTGTGCCCACGAATTTGCAAAACTAATGGCATCTTCGTTTTCCAGATTCTTTATAAATCTATGTTTTGGTGCAGTCATATCCGCCACCATAGCAGCTATTTTTTCTCTGCCATATTTTTTTACAAGTTTTTCTTTATCATCATACGAATATTTTCTGTCCAATTCGGGTCTTTGTTTTGGAAACGCTAACCCATTCGGAACTAAATAATCATTGCCGTAATTTCTTTCGTAATGATACTTCTCCTTACAACTGTCACAGAAAATCTCAACTGCCGTATCATTCTCTTTTTCCTGTCCCCAGTCATTTGACAAATATATTCTGTAAAATTGCAAATAGCCTTTTCCACAAGCACATTTTGCACTATATGGTTTTCTGTAATCTTCTTCATATGACATAGAACATCACTTCCTTCCCAAGTCCACAAACATATAAAAACATATTAAGATTTTACCATAACCCAAACAAAAAAGACAGCCGTCTGACTGCCTTAATTGTACTCTGCATATGCACCTATCTGTATCTGAAGTGCCACGGTGATCTGTTCCATGACCACGTCATCCAGCACTTCCCCGATTCTTTCTCCGAGCCTTGTTTTATCAAGGGTTTCCACCTGTTCCGCCAGTGCCATGCTCGGTTTATTCAGACCGCTGCCTTTGGGAATCTGCACATGGGTCGGAAGATACTTCTTTTCCACACCCTTGCCGAAAGCGGAATGACCGTAACCACAGGTGAATGCTTATTTGCCTTATTATTGCTTACTACCAATGCCGGACGCACACCGCCCTGTTCGCTTCCGGCCTTCTCTCCGAAATCCACATAATAAATATCTCCACGCTTACACATAAAAACCTCCTATCCGAGGACAAAGGCTTCCACCTGTCTGTCCCTCAGTTCATACTGTTTATCCAGTTCCTTCAATGCTGCTTTCCTGTATTTCCCGATCATCGTATGGCTCACATGGTATCTTTCCATCATGATGTCCCATGTCATGTCCTCATCCAGAAGATCCGTGATAATGCTTCTATGTCTTTCATCCAGTCCGTTCACTGCATGCTCGAAAAAATCCAGTTCTTCTTTCAGGAACATATATCTGTGGAAAAGGAAATCGTACCACTCGTCATTTTCCCGTTCCATTGCCGCCTTATACTTGATTGCTATGTTTGCCGTTTTATCGGAAAGAGTGCTCGTCTGCACCCTTTCCCCGTCCTGATGGGAATAAAGCATGGAATCGATCATGTCCTGTTCGCTCACTCCCTGAAACTGACGGAGCTGGAACTCAGTCACGGTCAGTTCCTTTTTCATGTTCTTATATTCCTTCATCATTACTTCTGCCGTCATCCGTCATACCTCCAATCCTTGCCTTTACTGCTTCTATCATTGCATTCTGTGTAGTATCCTTTTTTTCAATTGCCCGGAGGATATCTTCATCGACCGTTCCTTCTGTCACCAGATGCTCTATGATGACCGTGTGTTTCTGTCCCTGTCTGTAAAGTCTGGCATTTAACTGCTGATACAGTTCAAGGGACCATGTAAGCGAGAACCACACGATGGTCGAACCGCCTTCCTGAAGATTCAGTCCGTGTCCTGCCGATGCCGGATGGATCAGTGCCACCGGGATTTTCCCTTCATTCCAGTCCTCGATATCCTTCTTGGTATTGATATCCCTTGCCGGAAACCATTTTAATATCCTCTCCCTGTCATGCTTGAACCAGTATGCAACCAGAAGCGGTTTCCCGTTTGCCGATTCAATCAGGTCTTCCAGTGCATCCAGTTTTCTGTCATGGATATTACGGACATTGCCGGATTCATCATAGACCGCACCGTTTGCCATCTGCTGGAGCTTGTTGCTTAAGGCTGCTGCATTTACCGCATCGATGTCCTGTCCTTCCCCGTATTCAAGGATCATTTCATCTGCCATCCTGTCATAAAGCGCCTGTTCAGATTCTGACATGGATACGGTCACACGGTTGCTTATGCATTCCGGCATATCAAGATAATCCACGGCTTTCATGGAAATGCTGATATCGAAGATCAGTTCATATATTTTTTCTTCTGCTCCTTCCCTTGGCTTATACGAAAAGATGATCTCACGATTCCGCTTATCCGGAAGGAAGAACCTGTCACGGTATCCCCCGATGTATCTTCCAAGTCTCTGCCCCATATCAAGGATCCCTATCTCTGCCCATAAGTCCATGAGGTTTCCCGGTGTTCCCGTAAGCCCGACCACACGTTTTGCCATCGGCCTTACTTTTTTCAGGTCTTTGAACCTCTGTGCCTTCGGTGACTTGAAGCTTGACAGTTCATCGATCACGACCATGTCAAAATCAAAAAATATGTTTTTTGTCATCCAGGAAACATTGTCCCTTCCGATGATCGTCACATCGGCTCCTGACAGAAGAGCTTCCTTTCTCTGCCCCGCAGTCCCCATTGCCACGGCAAATGTCATGCCGTAAAGATGCTCCCACTTTTTTATCTCTGCCGGCCATGTGGTCTCTGCCACACGCTTCGGTGCGATCACCAGGATCCGCCTTACTTCAAAATAGTCAAACAGCAGAAGCCACAGTGCTGTAAGCGTAATGACCGTTTTGCCAAGTCCCATGTCAAGGATCAGGCAGCTCACGGGATGTCCGATTATAAAATCTGTTGCATACTGCTGATAATCATGTGCTTTGTATTTCATCAAGGATACCTCCGATCTGTTCGATATTATCAACTACATAAACGGGAAAGCCTAACCTCTCAAGCATCCTCTTTCTCTTTAGCTGAAGCGGCCTCGGCTTCTTCCCCGGTGCTTTCAGTTCCACAAATGCCATTTTCCCGTCCGGCATCAGGACGATGCGGTCAGGCACCCCATTCATACCGGGCGATACGAACTTTAACGCCATGCCTTTCCGCTTTTTAGCTTCTTCCCTCAAATGTCTCTCTACTGTACTTTCTAGCAAAACCAGATACCTCCTTTGCCGATTGCGGTTGCCATATGCCTTTAACTCCTATACGCGCATATATACATGAATTGCTCTTTTTATCTTTATTTTTAATTCTCAACTGGATTTAATGGGAAACTGGGAAACTAAGAACCGCAACCCCTTATTTCCCAAGGTGTCAGCACGGTTTCCGACTACCGTTGCCCATCTGCATCTGGGAAACCTCGGAAACCGCCTAACGGGTTTCCTCTGGTTTCTCATCCATCCGCACAAAAAGTCTTCTGCACTCCGTAAAGGGGGACTTTGGTCTTGCCCGTGGTATTGGAATCATACTTCTTCCATCCCCCGATCTTGTTTAAGATGCCTTCGATTTCATAGGAATCCGCCTTCTTTAAGTTCTGGCGCTCTTTGCCGAAGCACTCCACCCAGATCTCCATGATGCACACACGCTCACGCATGACCGTTCCTTTTACACCGACCGTCTCGAACTCTCCTCCGCCAAGGAATGCCCTTCTCTGGTAAATATCCATTGATGCCCAGTTGTCCGGCAGCAGTCTGTCAAGATAGTCCTGCACGATGCCCTCACGGTCATCCGACTCCATTGCCTCCTGCTGCATCTTATATGCTTCCTCTGCCTCCGCACCTTTTAAGAACAGCTCCTCGCCTTCGTTATACAGATGGATCGCCTCTGCCCAGATCTGGTCGACACAGTCAAGCTCCCACGGATGGTGTTTTCCTGTCCCCGGCACATGCACGGGCCAGAATCTTCTGTTTCCTGTCACGTCACGTAAGAATCCGCCCTCGGAGTTGGTGCTTCCAACAATGATGCACTTTCTTGGATGCGACTCTACATTGACTCCGTATGCCTGACGGAACTTATCATCCTGACGGGTAACAAAGGACTTTACTACCTCGACTTCTGTCTTGCGGATACCGTTCATCTCACTGATCTCAAGTATCCAGTTTCCGAGCAGCTTCTCGGCAGCAGTCTTATCCCTCATATCCGAAATGGATAAGGAATCCGAGAACCACTGCTTTCCAAGGATGGCAAAGAAGGTGGATTTTCCCATTCCCTGCGGACCGTTCAGCACGAGGATGGAGTCGAACTTTACTCCCGGCTTATAGATACGTGCTACCGCAGCCACCAGTGTCTTGCGGATGACCGCCCTTGTGTATGGTGAATCTTTCGCACCAAAATAGTCGATGAGCAGTGTATCGATACGCTCCTGTCCGTCCCAGTGAAGTGTTGCAAAATAATCCTTGATTGGATGATAAAGCCTGTCGGATGACACCACGGCAAGCAGTGCATCCTTAAACTTGGTCGGTGACCAGATCCCGTACACCCTCTCGAAATACACCTTTGCATTGGCAAGGTCGGAGTCATTCCATCCGGGCTTTACCTGTTTCCACGGAAGCGGACCGATGACATCAATGGTGTCCTTGAACTCGTTGTACACGATATGCTTGAAATTCTCATCATTGCGAATGATCAGTGCGATGTTCTGTAGTGTATCCTTAATATTTCCCCTGCGGTCAAGTGCCAGCTTGTTCTGCCAGTCCTCGTCCGGCTCGGTGGAAAATTCCTGTACCGCCAGCTCCTGTCTTTCCCTGGCAAGTGTGTTCTTTACTTCTTCATCTGCAGAAGCAAAATCCTGCATGGCTTTGAAAGACGGGAGTTTCCCCGACTCTGTCCCTTCGGCTGCCCTTGTATCCTTGTCCCCGAATTTATGAAGCCTTATCACATCAAACGCATTCATCAGCTTTCCGCAGCATGGGTCTGTGGCATGGTGGCTGTATACGAACAGATCATCATAGACCACGACTCCGGCAGCAGAGTCCGCCGGAATATAATCGTATCTTCCGGGGATTGCCCTTGAATGCCTGTATACATCCGGGATGAATTTGTCGATTGCCTGCGTCACCGTGTATGTGCGGTTGAAAGCTCCGATCAGCCCGTCCTTGGAAAGCGGGTCAGCCTGTTTTTTGATATCCCTCTGCACAACGGATGCCTGACGGTTGCTGACCGGCCATGTTGATACATCATGCCAGTCCTTATAACGGGACAGTACTTCATCGGGATCAACTTCGTTTCCTTCGATCTCCTGAAACACATACTCACCGTCACTGGAGGTGCTCGGCCAGTACATGAGTCTTGATGGTTCATAGGTGGAATCATCGAAAAGCTCGATGCCGATATCCGATGCAAGCATACGGCTGACTGCCCCGTACTCATCAGGTGTCACATCCCTTGTCAGAAATATGATGATACGAAGCCTCGGTTTCTCCGGCGTATGCTTATGTGTGGAATACACCACCATCTTCATGTCAAAGAACATTTCCAGTTCATCAATAATGCCCTGTGTTCCGTAATCCATATCAAGCGTGATAGCGGATCTGGAAATCACGCAGTCCTTCTTCCTGCGTCCGCCCTTCAGCTTTCCAAGCACGAACCCTCCTACATCCTTGATATTGTCCTGCTGCCCTTTCGGCATCTTCCTGTACTGCTCCATTGTCTCCGCAGTATATTTTGTCTTGGACAGACGGCTGACAAAATCTTCATATGTCATATCCGTACAGTTAAACTTTTTGTCCATTCTTGAGTTTCCGATCGATACGAACATCCTTCTTTACCTCCTTCTTTTTACGTTTTTCCTGTTTCATAACCCGTCCGATTGCAATACCTGCGGTCGGATCCGGATACCCTTCCCTGTTGCATCCTCCCATAAGCTCCTCCTAATCTTTCTTGTAAAACGGACTTTCAAATCCGGCAGCCTTAAGCGGAAGCCCCTCACACCAGTCAGGGCATACCGCCATGATTTCATTGACTTCTTCCACCGAGGATGACCCCTCCGGCACTTCAAGCACCACTTCATCATGGATGTGGCACACGATATCAAATTCCTTCTTTTCCAGACGGAGCATTGCCTCTGCCAGTACATCCCTGGCGGTTGCCTGGACGATGTTCTCACAGAATTTTGCACCGTAAGATTCGATTCTTGTCCACTTGCGGTTCGTGCCGATTCCTTCATAGCTGACACTTTCCGAGCCGAAGCGGTTCACGGTCATCCTCGGTCTTACATAGGACAGCACCCTTCCGGACGGCAGTGCGATCTTTAACATCCCGGACTGGTAATATACCGTAACCATTCCGACCTTTGTCATCTTCCGCTCTTTCACGGCAGCCTTTACCGCACCGTCGATCTCATACCAGTAATTCACGATGTGCGGATTGGCAGTCCGCCATGACTGCACCAGCCCTTTCAGTTCTTCTTCTTCCACAAAATTTAATGCTCCCATGCTGATGAGCGCACCTTCCGCACCACCATACTGACAGGCAAGTGATGCCACCTTTCCCCTTGCACGGTACGGACTTCCCTTTGTGATCTCTTCGATTGGGATATGGAACATCTTGGATGCCGTCTGCTCATAGATCTTTCCGGCACCACGGAACTCCTCCATGACCCAGCCCTCTCCGGCAAGGTAGCCCATGACCCTCGCCTCAATTGCTGAAAAATCGCTGACGATGAATCTGCATCCGGGTCTTGCCACAAATGCGGTACGGATCAGCTCCGAAAGCACATCCGGTGTGGAATCATACAAAAGCTCCACCAAGTCATATCTGCCTTCCTTTACAAGGGAGCGTGCCAGTTCCAGGTCTTCCATATGGTTCTGCGGAAGGTTATGGATCTGCACGAGTCTGCCGGCCCATCTGCCCGTGCGGTTAGCCCCGTAAAACTGTAATAATCCATGCACCCTGCCGTCAGGACATACCGAACGCTCCATTGCTTCGTACTTCTTTACAGATGTCTTTGACATGGCAAGTCTCAGTTTCATCATTTCTGCCACATCACCCTGTGTGTTCTCCACAAGTTCTTCCACGGCAGCCTTGGCAAGGGAATCCACCTCGATGCCCTTTTCATTCAGCCAGTCCTTGAGCTGCGATACGCTGTTCGGATTTTCCAGTCCTGATATCTCATATGCCTTCTTCGTTACCGTCTCCTTATACAGAAGGTCGCATGCCACAGCGTGTCCGATCAGCTCCTGATCCACCATGATGCCCCTGTCATTGATCCTCTGGTCCATGCAGTAGAGTTTCTGCTCCCTGTCCGGTATCGGAAACTTCGCAAGTTTATTTCTGATCTGTTTTTCCACATCCACGTCACGGATGCAGTATGTCTTGAACAGTTCCCACTTCTCCGGTGCATCGGACGGAAGATTCCTTGTCCTGCCCCCGTTTGCCTTGGTAGGCTTGCACGGCATACAGAAATAGCGGATGAGGTCTTTGCCTTCCGACATCTTTTTCTTATCAAGGTTCAGTGCTTCCCCCACGCCTTCCAGTGACAACGGAAGCGACAGCATGGATGCCTGGACAAGCGTACATCTCCACCCTTCCGGTTTTAAAGAAAGACCGAAGAATCGATTGATACAGTTCCGCTCGAATGCTGCATTATAAGCAGTCTTTATTACGGAATCATCGGTAAGATATTCCATGATCTTATCCGGTATCTTCTCGCTGGATGCCAGGTCAATGATCTGTGTCGGTTCGTCATTCAGACTGTATGCAAACAACAGGATCTCGAACTGCTCCGATGCTGCATACCTGTGTACCCCGCAGTCCGGCAGTGACACGTCTGAATAAGTTTCGATATCAATTGCAAGTGTGTCCATGCTTCTGTCCCTCCGCTCTTTTCTTTATTCTGCTGATCCCCGTTCTTGCTGCTTCCATATTGCCGGACTTCATCTGTCCCTTGATGGTGCGGTATGTGTTATACGGGATATACTTTTTTATGCTGTTAAGCTCCTTCATCAGTTCTTCCATGAAATAACATCTCCTTTATGTATCCGGGCGGTGTATGCCACCGCCCTTCCTATGATTTGCTGCTTTGTTCCTATGCGAGGAAATCGTCCTCCGCATCCACTGCCTCGAACTCATCCCTGGCATTGGCTCTGGAACCGAGAGGCTCTCCGTCCCTTAACTTCTGTACATTTCCGAGTCCTGCTGCAACGCCCTTGTTTCCATTTGAATTGTAAGCGTAAAATGTAATGGATACCCTTCCGTAGCAGCCGGAATATACCTCGCTCTGGTCAAGGATCGGCTGTACCTGTCTGTCCACGATCTGAGGGGCCTGTTTGCTGTTGGCATTTAAGAACATACTGTCTGCATATGCCTCATCCTCCGGTCTGTCGATGTCACCGTCCCTTAACGGTGTCTTCAGGTTCGCCGGGATCTTACCGCCCCACTTGCCTTTTCCTTCATCCTTTGCCACCTCGATTGCCTTCTTGATTTTGGCAATGGTCTCCTTATCATTCTTGTCAATGATGCAAGAGACAGAGTACTTCGGTTCGCTTCCATTGATGGAATCCGGCTCCCACAGGTGTGCATAGCTGAGTCTGCAAGGTACGATTACTTTGGTTAAATTTGCTGTTGTCATAATTTAGTCCTCCTTAAAATCCGCTTCTGCGGTTGCTGTTTTAACTGCTTCTCTTTTATCTGAATCCGGCACCAGTGTGACCTTGCCGTCGGGCTTGTACACCAGTGAACCAAGGATCTCATTAAATTTCTTTTTGCCCATCAGCCTTTCCATCTCGGTAATGCCGATCAGGCTCTTTTTATAGATGTCCGTGTATCCGGCTTTCTGTGCTGCCTCGGCCACTTCATCTTCATCCGTATATTTACGGTTGCTTCTTCCCAGAACGAGTTTGTATCCGGGCCATTCCTTGTGGTTGACCACCGCTTCATTCTGTGCGTAGGTGTAAACTTCTTCTGCCCATTTCTTCAGGGCATCTGCCTTGGAAAGAACCTCTGCAATTTCCTCATCCGACATAAGGGCCGGCTCGGCAAATTCCATCTGGGCAAGTTTCAGGTATTCCTCTGCCCTTGCACGGCATGTAAATCTTGCCTTGCAGAATCGGCAGTGGTCTCCGGCTTTAAACTCTCCCTCTCCGGCAAGAGCCTTTGCTGCTCCCGGTTCAAGAACGTCCTTTCCCCATACAAGCAGCTCCTCGGCTGATATCTCCCAAGTGGAAAAATGTTCGATCCTCGGCTGGACGATGGTAAGTTCCACCGTGTCGATCTCATATAAGAAACCGAGCATGTCCAGAACTCCCAGTCCATAGATCATAAGCTGGACATTCTGTTCTGCATCGACCACCACGCCCTTGCCGAGCTTCAGATCGATAATGTGGATCTTATGGGAATCAACCACCACCATATCTGCAGTACCAAAGCAGTCCCTGATTCTGTGTGCAAGGCTGACCTTCAGTTCCACTCCGATGAATGGTTCATCACAGTCCTTCCTTGCCTGTTCGATCTGGGTGATGTTATATTCCACGTAATCATCCACGGCTTCGAGCAGTTCATCCGAATAATAATCAGATACAGGTCTTTTAGTCCTTTTCTTCAGATACTTATTGATGAGGTACTCTGCCATCGCATGCCCGGCACTTCCCTCTGCTGCGAAGGGAGATTCTTCGTCCGGGAACTGCTCCTCCAACAGTAACGATGGAGGGCATTCCAGACGTCTTTTACCGGACGATGGGGAGAACCTTGCATGTCCGCCCATTAGAGCACCTGCGCTTTCTCATACAGTTCCGGCAGTTTCTCATCAGGAACGTCTGACAATTTCTGGAATCCGAACTGCTCGATCAGATTCTTAACTTCCGATGTCTTTCCTGATCTGGACTTGTCCGCAAGGAAAACACGGACCGTCTTTCTATCAACGGCCGTCTCCTTTGGGACAGCTTCATCCTTCGGTGTATCTTCCACAGGAGTTTCCTTCTTTTCTGCCTTCTTCACAGGCTTCTCCTCTTTCTTTGGTGTATCTTTCTGTGCTGCAACCATCTTTCTGATTCCGGCAGCAATCTGCTCGTAGCCCTCGGCCACTAATAACAATGCCTCACTCATGGC
>VOFC01004938.1_pt1 | contig 46653 bp, 73 predicted proteins | sample 5384161 | NCBI WGS metagenome assembly VOFC01 (sample SAMN12384722, study PRJNA508395) | human gut metagenome | isolation source: healthy gut B | host: Homo sapiens | reverse complement strand
TTATCTATTAATTTGGAAACCATTGATTCACGACCAACTAAACCAAAACCTTTGTGAATTCTATTCATAAATTTTTCATTGTATTGATTGAATTGTGATACTAAGTATTTTCCATTGATGTTTCGGTTGGAAACTGTTCCTTCAACTTAAATTTCTTAATAGATGCGTATTTTTATCTAAAATATCAATTACTCTAGGATACTTTCTTTTCCATTTTGAAGTAAATGTTTCAAGGTTTGATAATGCTTCTTCTAATTTGGATGCATTATATACTTCTTTGAAATCATCCAGTATTTCTTTTCTATCTGTCACACGTACTTTGGTACGCTATATTTCTAGATATATGCACTAGACATCTTTGAATTTTAGTCGCTGGAAAAGTCTGTTCAATAACTTCTTCCATACCAGCTAGACCATCTGTACAAAATAACGATACACTTTCTAAGCCTCTTGATTTGAAATCTTCTAGAAGTTCTTTCCAAATTTCAGCAGATTCGTTGGGTGCTATAGAGTATCCTAAAATCTCTTTTGTACCTTCAACAGTAATACCAACTGCTATATGTACTGCTTCTTTTGCGACAGTATCTCTTCGTAGGGCGCATGTTGCATCCGTATAAACAACAGCGTATTCTTTAGATAACTGTCTAGATTTGAATTTATCAATGTTTTCTATACATTTATCTGTAATATTGCTTACTGTTTGTTTAGAATAACTAGCACCGCATAAATGATTGACAATACTAGAAATATCTTGATTGGATAATCCCTTATCAAATAGGTCAATGATTGTTTGATCAGTAGAATGATCATGTCGACGATATTTAGGAAGCAGACTTGAGTAAAATAGACCTAAACGATCTCTAGGCATTTTAATATTGAGTACACCATATTTAGTATTGAATGTACGAATATAGCTTCCATTTCGATAATCTTCATTATTACTTCTATCATAACGTTCATAATCTAGAAATAAAGTTAGTTCGTGTTCAAGAATTTCATTGATAGATTTTTCAAGTTCACTTCTAAAAAGTTCGGCAACAGCTTCCTCAAAAAAGAGGAAGATTATTGTCATTAGCAATTAGATTTTTCATTAAAGTAGTAAAATAGTTCATGGGCATATCTCCTTAGATTAATGTTTTGGTCGACTTAATTTTACTAGGAAATAGAACCTTTAATTTTTTAAGGGGGTCAATAGAAAACTCGCTTTAAATATTTGGGGGTTTCCACTTGTAAAGGGCAGTCAGAAATGACTGCCCTTTAGTGCGCTCATATTACTCCTATTTTAATGTTTTATTGATTCTTTTTCTTATATGATCCTCTCTTTTTTCCTTCTCTTTTGATTGTTTCATCAATAGCGTAAGAGGAAGGATTAGAGGATTTATTAAGAGAATACATTAGTCTATTTCTCATTCTTGCAAAGTTCTGATATCCACATGCATTTGAAAGTATTTTATCTATTCTAGAATTGATTCCTTCTACTGGTCCATTAGATATTCTTCGACCATCTACTAAATTAAATGATGCGCATATTTCATCGAACCAGTTTATAAGAGTTCCAGATAATGATATAAAGCCAGTAATTCCTGATGATGCATATTCTTGAATTATTCTTGATAGCCATTCTCTACAGTCCTCGGATGTTGCATAATGATTAAAGGTTATATACTGTTCCTTTAGATTATATGCTTCTGTTAGTTCATTATCTATGTTCAGGATTATTTCAAGCAGTTGATGATAGTCTATATACCTTTTAAGCTTTTTATTATATCTTGCCTTGTTGAATGGAATATCATTGTAGTTTTTCAATATAAGGAAGTGAAACTTTTTGAGAAGATAATATTCAGTACTATCTTTTTGGTATCTTTTGCCTACTTTAATTCTGATAGCATCTAATACTTTATTGATATTTTTTATGACATGAAATGAATCACATATCAGTACTGCCCCTGGAAAGTATTGATTTCTTACAAATCTGTATGTCTCATACATATCGATAGAGATATATTTGACTTTAGCGAGCTCTTTTTTTATCGATTATCTGTGTATAACTTGACCATACCTTCTTGGTTCTTCCATCAATGATATCTACAATTTCCATGGTCTTAAAATTTAGAATGACACACATGTATCTGTTTTGACCTTTATGTCTCCAGTGCTTTTCATCAATGCATATGATCTCAGGCAATGGCTGTCTACGCATCTGGCCATACTTATCAAATATTTCAACAACCTTGGTAGGGCTTGTGTTAAAAAATCTAGCAACCAGTGAAAAAGTAGTTGTAGGTTCTTTAAGTTTATTCATGATTTCCAGTTCTGAGGTTTGAGATAATCTACTGTGACTTTTCTCTGTAAATGGGTTTCCCTCTGTCATTACCTTATTACATTGAGGACATACTAATCTTCTCTTTTTTAAGTATTAGAGAAGTGTTCTTGCCTCTTATCATGTTATGTATGACTTTACATTTTCTATAGTCCTTAATGTTCATTCTACTGCCGCATTCTGGACAGGAGATAATGGTTCTCTTAAGTGTGATACAATAAATCACTTCTTTTTTCATTGATTTCAGTCGTATGAGACTGTACAAAGGATTCATAATCCCCTAAAATAATTCTTAGATCATTATCCAATTTGTGATCTCCTTTCGCTTTGAGTTGATATGAGCAAATTAATGATACAGCGAAAGGTTTTTAATTACACAAAAATACCTAAAAAGTGGGAGCCGCAGTGTGACCCCCACAGATTTAAAGGTGCTGTTTCCAAGACCCCCAAATATTTAGAGCGAAGGTCTGACCCCCACAAAAATTAAAGACCTTATTGGTAAGCAATACTATAGGATAGGGATAGCCCCTGAAATCGGTACAACATTAAATAAAAATTCAAAAATTATAAAGATTACAGACAATGAAATAGAATTTACATTTAACTTAAATAATGATACAGAAAAAAAAAGCGTTTAATAGTCCAAACTGAAAATAATGATATTCATTTTAAGTTAGAGGATGTATCATAAATCCTATCTTTTGAATAAAAACGGAAAAGCTTAATATAGGTTCTTTGAAAAAGTGAATTTATTTATAAGAGGAAAATCATGTGTAAAAACAAATGAAATGTAGTCATTGTGGACAGGTTTTTACTACTATTCCAGATAGAAATAGTTTTGGAGAAGTATGTCTATGTAATACCTGCTTACAACAAGTACCTAATCTCACAATTACATCAACTAAACTGAAAAGTACTCATCTTTCTACAAAACAGCTAGATGAAGCTATTCAGGCAATTGATCAACAGTTAGATAAAGGTCATTTTTCTCAAAAGAAGTCAAAGAAGGAATTCATACATATTTTGATAAGTATTATAAACAACGTCAAAGTATGGATAAACAAAAAGAAATCAATTCAAAACTAGATCAAATCATAGAAAAAAACACTTCTAATGATTCGATGACGGAAGATAAGTTCACAGAATTATTGGAAGAAAGAAATAATGATTATAATTTAGATTCCATTTTAGAATGTAATGATCTTTATGAATATGATGTAGTCACTGTTCATGATTCTCATGGTAGGACAGATACAAATAGTTTGAAGAAGACATTAATAAGATATAGTGTACAGGGTTGGAGACTAAAGACAGCTTTCACAAATGAAATAGGCATTAATATGGTAGGTGGTGCTATTGTAGGTGTTGGTGTAGGAAGCAATAGTACAAGTGATGAAGTTGTACTTATTTTTGAAAGAAAAATAAGAAATGCGAAGAAATAAGAATAGACCGAGCAACTTGCTCGGTCTATTAGTCTACATATTTCTCTAAGAAATGAGTAATATTGCTTTGAACAAGTTTCTTCTCTTTATGATAAGATTCACCATGTGCAAAGATCATTCACAATAAGTAATTTCTTTTTCTGCCTGACAGGCATTATAGAGTTCTAATGCCATGTAAGTAGGCACAAAGTGATCCTGGTTACCATGTATAAATAATGTAGGTGTTTTAGATTTCTTGACTTGATTGATTGCACTGGCTTGTTTGAAGTTATACCCTACTGTCTTTTTAGATAATAATGTAGCACTAGGAAGTAATAAGAATGGTGGACATCCTTTATTCTTTAAGTAGTATTTGAATTCATCATAAGCACTTGTATAGCTGCAATCAGCGACAATAGCTTTCACATTGTCAGATAATTCTTCACCACTTACCATGAGTACTGTTGCCCCACCCATGGATATACCATGTAAGACAATGCTCATTGGTTCGTTATGGAAGTATTCTTCCATTTTTTTAATCCATTCTAATATATCTAAACGGTCCAGCCATCCAAAACCAATATAATGTCCTTCTGACTGTCCATGTGCTCTATTATCTGGAAGAAGGATATTATAACCAAGTTCATGGTAGAAACGAATATAATATGCAAACTCACGATAATGGTAAGAATGGAATCCATGAACACAGATCACTAATTTATTAGAATCAGGATAAGGAAGGAACTGCCCTTCTAGCTTTAATCCATCATAAGAAGTGATTTCCATATCAATAAATGTCTGATGATCTAGCCATTGTTTATCATCTTTACTCATTGGATGTTTTAATCCTACTTTTTCTTTTTTTGCATCTTGTACATACTTTTTTCTATCGCAATGCGCCCTGCTGCAAGATAAAGTGGCAGATGCCGCAGCGGCTGCGCCTATTGTACCAATAACTACATTCTTCTTTTTTCATGACAAAATACCTCCTTTTATTCATTATATAAAATATTCTATGAAGAATTTATGTACAAACAATTAAGTTTGAATAAATAATTGACAGATATATTAATTTGTAAGTAGAAAAGGGTATGTTGGAAAGCGATAAATATATGTTTTTAAGAAAGTTTTTGTGTTAGAATAATACCGATATGAGGTGATTTTAATGACACAGGTTATAGGACCAGAACAGATGGATTTATTAGTGAGTGCAGTAAGAGATGGGAAGATTGTTGCATTTCCTACGGAAACTGTTTATGGCGTTGCCTGCTTATTCGATGATTTGAAGGGTCTTGATAGAATTATGGAAATCAAGAAACGTAACCCGAATAAAGCAGTGACTCTTATGTTGTCAAAAAAAAGATGATGTAAAGAAGTATGGCTTAGTAGACGAGGGTCCAGAGAGTGATTGATAAGTTTATGCCAGGTAGAATGACAATCGTATTAAAAAGACTGGATAGTGTGGATTCGAGACATGTTAGTGGAAAAGATACAATAGGTATTAGAATCCCAGACAGTTCTTTCGTTTTGTCACTCATTGATCAGACAGGGCCTTTATCAGTAACAAGTGCTAATTTATCTGGTCAAGGGAATACGACAAACGAAAAAGAAGTACTTGCACAGCTTGATGGACAGATTGATATGGTTGTCAGAGGACAGACTGCTTCGGCAACTGCATCTACAGTCGTGGATTTAAGTCAAGGTGATGTGAGAATACTAAGAGAAGGTTTAATTACCAAAGAAGAAATCGAGGAGGTATATTATGAAAGTTGCAGTCGCTTGTGATCATGGTGGATTACGTTTAAAGAATGTTCTTATTGATGAAATGAAGAAACAGGGTTATGAAGTTGTAGACTATGGTACTTATACTGAAGACTCTTGTGATTATCCTGATTATGCATCTAAGGCGACTAAAGCTGTTGCATCAGGAGAATGTGAGAAAGGTGTCGTTGTTTGTGGAACAGGAATCGGTGTATCAATTACATGTAATAAGGTAGATGGTATCCGCCGCGGCATTATGTCATGATGTATTTAGTGCAAAAGCGACAAGAGCTCATAATGATACTAACATGATTGCAATGGGACAGAGAGTTATTGGAGAAGGACTCGCTGTTGAAATTCTTAATGCATGGCTTCATACTGATTTTGAAGGTGGAAGACATGTTAAGAGAATTGAAAAAATGATGGCTTTAGAAAAGGAGTAAGCATTATGAGAGATACAGAAGTATTTGCGAGTGTTGAGCGAGAATTGAATAGACAAAGAAACAATATTGAATTAATTGCTTCCGAAAACTTTGTATCTAAAGAAATTATGGAGCTTGCGGGCTCAGTTCTAACAAATAAATATGCTGAAGGATATCCAGGTAAGAGATATTATGGTGGATGTCAGTTTGTGGATGAAGTAGAAACATTAGCACAGGAAAGACTTAAGAAGCTATTTGGCTGTGAGTATGCAAATGTTCAGCCTCATTCTGGTGCACAGGCGAATACAAATTGTTTATTTTGCTTTATTACGACCAGGTGATAAAGTACTAGGTATGTCTTTAAATGATGGTGGGCATTTAACTCATGGACATCCATTAAACTACTCTGGTAAGACTTATGAATTCCATGCTTATGGTGTTGATAAGGAAACAGAAAGAATTGATTATGATGAATATAAGAGATTATGTGAAGAAATCAAACCTAAGTTAGTTGTTGCAGGGGCAAGTGCTTATGCAAGAACGATTGATTTCAAATTCATGGCTGAAGTAGCACATAGTGTTGGAGCTATCTTTATGGTAGATATGGCACATATTGCTGGTTTAGTTGCTGCAGGAGATCATCCATCTCCATTCCCTTATGCAGATATCGTGACGACTACAACTCATAAGACTTTAAGAGGTCCTAGAGGTGGTGTCATCATGTGTAAGGAAAAGTATGCAAAAGATATTGATAGAGCTGTTTTCCCTGGTATGCAGGGTGGACCTCTTATGCATATTATTGCGGCTAAAGCAGCTTGCTTCTATGAAGCATTACAGCCTGAATTCAAGGAATATAGTCATCAAATCATTAAGAATGCAAAAAGCTTTAGAAGAATCTTTAAAGGAAGAAGGATTCCGTCTTGTAACTGGTGGTACTGATAATCACCTATTACTTATTGATGTAAAGAGCGGCTGTGGTATTACAGGTAAGAAAGCTCAGAGATTACTTGATGAAATCAATATTACAGACTAATAAAAATGCAATTCCTTTCGATACAGAAAAAAAACCTTTCAAGGCTTCTGGAATCCGTATTGGCATGCCAGCAATGACCACAAAAGGATTCAAGGAAGATGACTTCAGAGAAGTTGGAAAGATTATTGTTTATCGTTTAAAAAATGAAGAAACAGATGAAGTAAAGAATGAATGTCTTGCAAGAGTAAAGAAGTTAACTGATAAAGTGACTATGTATGACGATATTAAATACTAGGAGGTCATAAGATGGTTAAAGTACTCAATCATGCATTAATTAAACACAAACTCTCTATTATGAGAGAAGAAAAGACATCAAACTATATTTTCAAGCAGAACCTTGATGAAATCGCAATGTTGATGGCTTATGAAGTCACAAAAGATTATCCTTTAAAAGAAAAAGGAAATTGAAACACCTATTTGTAAGACAACTGGTTATGAACTAGATAGAGATATTATTCTTGTACCTATCTTACGTGCTGGTGTGGGTCTTGTAGATGGCTTCAGAAGAATCATGCCAACTGCGAAAGTAGGTCATATTGGTATGTATAGAGATGAAGAAACATTGATTCCTCATGAATATTATGCTAAATTTCCTAAGGGATTAGAGAGCGCAAAGGTTATTGTTCTTGATCCTATGCTTGCTACTGGTGGTTCAGCTGATATGGCTATCCAGAATATTAAAGATCGTGGTGCGAAGGATATTGAACTTGTCTGTCTTGTAGGTGCACCTGAAGGTGTGAAATACATTGAAGAACATCATCCAGATGTAAAAGCTTACTTTAGCTGCATTAGATGAAAAGCTAAATGACAAGGGATATATTGTACCAGGTTTAGGAGATGCGGGAGACCGCTTGTTTGGTACTAATTAATGGGATTTGATGAATATGAAGTAAGAAGAACTTCTGTTAAAGTATTTCTTGCAGGATTGATTCTTGCGGTTATACTTTCCATCATTCTTCATTCAATCAGCTACTGCTTAGGGTTTGTATTAGGTTATCTTATTGATTTATTAATTTTACAGATCAATATGAAAATGACTGATACAATACTTTCCATCCAGACTGCAGGTAAGACAATTGCGGTTATGTTATTTATGGCTAAATTGTTTATTTTTGCAGTAGGTTTTGCGATAGCTGGATTCTTTCCAGAAATAGTAAATATGTATACTGTATTTCTGGGCTATCTAGTAGTAAAGATTTCTATTTATATACATGCATATGGAGAAAGGAGGCGTATGAGATAATGAAAATCACTATTCAGCCAGAACTGATATCATCATTGATTGTGACTGTGATACTTTCTATTTTCTTTGTTTATGCAGGTAAAAAATAAGAGAAGCAGATCCAACTAAGAGACCAAAAGGTGTGGTTCTTCTTGTTGAAACCGCCATTAAGATGGTTTACGATTATATGGGCACAATCATGCCTAAGAAATATGCGAAGAACTACTATCCTTATTTCTCTATGTTATTTGCATGGCTGTTGGTTTCTAACTTATTTGGATTAACAGGTTTTGATGCGCCAACTACTAACTACTCAATCACGTTATCCTTAACATTAATTACATGGGTATTAATTCAGATTAATGCGATTAAGTATCAGGGTGTTGGCAGTTATATTAAAAAGGAACTTTGATTCCCCCAACAAACCTATTTGGTTTGATTTCACCATTGATTTCTATATCAATGCGTATTTTTTCTGTAACTTATTGAGTGGTACATTTATTATGGCCTTAGTATATCAGGCAACATCATTCTTAAGTTACAAGTTGATTCCATTCAACTTTTTAGGACCAGTGGTAGCACCACTATTACATTGTTATTTCGATGTATTCTCTGGATGTGTACAAGCACTGGTATTCGTTACACTATCTTCAATTCTGATTTCTAATGAAAATCCAGATGAAGAATAAATGAAAAAAAATGTCAATAGGAGGAAATTGATTATGACAAGAGGTTTAATTGCAATCGCTGCTGGTATTGCAGTACTTGCAGGTTTAGGTACAGGTATTGGTGAAGGTTTAGTTGCCGCTCATGCAGTATCTGCAATTGGAAGAAATCCTGAGGCTGAAAGCAAGATCCGTACTACTATGATCTTAGGTATCGCCTTAACAGAAACAGTAGCCCTCTATGGTTTACTTATTTCTTTCATCTTATTATTCGTATTCAAATAAAAAATAGTTTAAGGAGGAAAAAACTATGCCAGATATAGCCGCAAAGTTATTTCCAAACCCTACCACTATGATTGTTCAGTTATGTTCCACTGCAATCATGCTTCTTCTGTTCAAGAAATATTTATGGAATTATGTATTAGAATTCTTCCAGAAGAGAGCTGATTTTATAGAAGGTAATATCAATGATGCGAAGGCTAAGAATGAAAAAGCATCTGAATATCTTCTAGAAAGTGAAAAGCAGGCTAAAGAAGCTGCAAAAACAGTATAAAGAAATCATAGATCAGGCTAAGGAAGATGCCGTAAAGGCTAAGAGTAAAATCATGGATGAAGCTAACAAGCAGGCTCAAGAAAAGATTGAACAGGCTCGCCATGAAATTGAATCTGAAAAGCTTGCAGCACAGGATGAAATGAAGAAAGAAATTGTGGATGTTGCTGTTGAAGTGGCTACTAAAGTCATGGATCAGAATATGAATACTGAAGCCAATAAAGCTTTAGTAGATGATTTCGTAAAACAGGTTGTTAACTAATGGATGCAAATGTTGCAGAACGTTATGCTGAAAGCTTATATCAGTTAGCGTTAGAAAGATCATGCGCTAGAAGATTATCTAGCAGACATGAAACTAGTTGATACAGTTTTAGAAAGTAATCCAGAATTTGAAAAATTCTTCTCTCATGTGCTTGTAGATGATGAAGCAAAGTGTGCATTACTTGATAAAGGTTTTGGCACTTCAGTAAATCATTATGTATTGAATTTTCTTAAACTGCTTGTAAAGAAAAGAAGAACAAGATACATTGCGCCTATTACAAAAAAGCTTTATTAAGATGAGTAATAAGCATCTTGGTATCGAGGAAGGCGTTATCTTCACACCTTTCGCATTAAGCGATGAACAGGTTAAGACAATTGAAGAAGCGATTTCTCAGAAAGAAAACAAAACAATTACTTTAAGAACTGTTGAAGATAAGACACTTATTGGTGGTGTTAAGGTTCAGATTGAGAACCGTGTCTATGATGGCTCATTAAAGAACAAAGTCAGCAAACTCAAGACTGAGCTGTTGAGAAAGTAGGTGACGCAAGTGGCATTAAGACCCGATGAAATCAGTGCTTTAATCAAAGAGCAGATTAAGCATTATGATGATGTCATGGAACAGAAAGACGTCGGAACAGTTATGACTGTTGGTGACGGTGTCAGTGTTGTTCATGGTTTAGACAATGCAATGTTAGGTGAATCGATCCTTTTCCCAGGTGATGTTTATGGTATGGTCATGAACCTAGATGAAGATAGTGTTGGTGTTACTTTATTAGGTAATGCGGACGAAATTAAAGAAGGCGACGAAGTAAGACGTACAGGTAAAAGATCATTGAAGTACCTGTAGGTGATGCAATGCTTGGTCGTGTCGTTAACCCTTTAGGACAGCCTATTGATGGTCAGGGTGAAATTATCACTACAAAGACTAGACCAATCGAAAGAGTACTCCTGGTGTTATGACAAGAAAATCAGTAGATCAGCCAGTACAGACTGGTATCACTACTATTGATGCAATTATTCCAGTTGGTAGAGGTCAGCGTGAGTTAATCATCGGTGACAGACAGACTGGTAAAACAGCTATCGCTGTTGATACAATCATCAACCAAAAGGTCAGGATATGTACTGTATCTATGTAGCAATTGGTCAGAAGAACTCTACAGTTGCACAGGTTGTTGAAAAAATTAAAGAAGGCAGGCGCAATGGATTATACTGTTGTTGTTTCTGCATCAGCTTCTGAACTTGCTCCAGTTCAGTATATTGCTCCTTATGCAGGTTGTGCTATTGCTGAAGAATGGCTTGACCAGGGTAAGGATGTATTAATCGTTTATGATGATTTAAGTAAGCATGCCGTAGCTTATCGTACAGTGTCTCTATTATTAAAGAGACCACCAGGACGTGAAGCTTATCCAGGTGATGTATTCTACTTACATTCAAGACTATTAGAAAGATCTTTGTCGTTTAAATGAAGAAAATGGCGGAGGTTCTATTACTGCCCTTCCTATCATTGAAACACAGGCAGGTGATATCTCAGCATATATCCCTACTAACGTTATTTCTATTACTGATGGTCGATCTTCTTACAAAGAGGAATTATTCAATGCTGGTTTCAGACCTGCCATTGATACAGGTTTATCTGTATCACGTGTAGGTTCTGGCACAGATCGCATCAAGGCTATGAAGCAGGTTTCTAGAAACTTGAAGTATGAATTAGCGCAGTATGAAGAAATGCAGTCATTCGCACAGTTTGGTTCTGACTTAGATGCAAAGAACTAAGAATGCGATTGAACATGGTGAACGTGTACGTGAAGTATTAAAGCAGGCACAGTATGCACCAAGAGATGTTATTGATCAGATTATTACTCTATTTGCACTTGAAAATGGATTCGTTAAGAATGTTAAAGTGGAAAAAGATACAGGAATACATGGATGGTTTAGTAGAGAAGTTTGCTGTTGCACATAGCGATCTTCTTGATGAAATCAGAGAAAAGAAAGTATTATCTGATGAATTAACTGCTAAGTTGAAGGAAGCTGTTAAGGCTTATACAACTCAGTTCGAAAACTTACAGAAAGCTGAGGCTTAATTATGGCTGGGCAGATGCAAGCCATCAAGCGTCGTATCAAATCAATTGAATCTACTAAGAAAATCACAAGAGCTATGGAACTTGTTGCTAGCTCTAAGCTTTCTAAGACTAGAAATCAGTTGAATGACATGAAGCCTTATTATACACAGGTAAAAGATACTTGTGCACAGATCTTATCTTCTGCAGGAAATGATATTGATTCTCCTTATTTAGTATTAAATAATAAGGGTAAAGATGTTTATATCGTTATCACTTCTACTTTAGGATTATGTGGTGGATATAACTCAAATATCTTTAAGCAGGTTGAAGCATCAGTCAATGATGCCAAGAAGATTATTGCGATTGGTAATAAAGGCTTAAATCAGTTTAAGAAACATTTTAAAGGTGAAGTAGATGGTACTTATGTAGACCTTAATACGACCCTTGATTTTAGTAGTGTTGTGAGATTAGTTGCTTCACTCCTAGAAGGCTATAAGAAAAAAGAAATTAAGTCTATTCATATTGTATATACAGAATATGTGAATGATTTAACTTTCGTACCTAGAGATGTGACTCTTCTTCCACTTAAGGCTGAAGATCTTGTCTCTGATAAGAAATTCCATAAAGATACATTGTTTTTGAACCAAGTCCTGAATCAGTACTTGGTAGCTTAATTCCGATGTATTTACAGGCCGTTATCTATGGTTACTTGATTGAATCAGTGACTGCAGAAAATGCGTCTAGAAGAACATCTATGAAGAACGCAACAGACAATGCTAATGAATTAACAGATGAGTTGTTATTAAAATACAACCAGGCACGTCAGAGCGCGATTACAAGTGAAGTAAGTGAAATCGTTGCTGAAGTGCCAATGCACAATAAGAAGGGAGGTGCTATATGTCTTTGAATGTTGGTAAGATTATCAAGGCTCAGGGTCCAGTTGTCGATGTACAGTTTGTTTGCTGATAAAAGATCTTCCAGATCTAAATACAGCCATCACAATTGATAACCATGGTGAAGAGTTAACTGTAGAAGTTGCTCAGCATATTGGTGATGATATTGTAAGATGTATCGCAATGGGTCCTACTGATGGTCTAACAAGAGGTATGGATGCTGTGGATACTAATGCACCTATTAGTGTTCCAGTAGGTAATAAAACACTTGGTAGAATGTTCAACGTATTAGGACATTCTATTGATGGTAAAGATGAATTGACTGAAGAAAAACATATGCCAATTCATAGATCAGCACCTACATTTGCTGATCAGAGAACAGAAACTGAAATTCTTGAAACAGGTATTAAAGTCGTAGACTTGATCTGTCCATTCATCAAGGGTGGTAAGATCGGATTGTTCGGTGGTGCTGGTGTAGGTAAGACAGTTCTTATCCAGGAATTCATCAACAACATCGCAACTGAACACAACGGTTTATCAGTATTCGCCGGTGTTGGTGAACGTTCTCGTGAAGGTAATGATTTGTACTATGAAATGAAAGAAAGTGGTGTATTAGATAAGACAACACTAGTGTTTGGTCAGATGAATGAACCACCTGGATCAAGACTTAGAGTTGCATTATCAGCACTTACTATGGCGGAATATTTCCGTGATGAACAGGGACAGGATGTTTTACTATTCATCGATAATATCTTCCGTTTCACTCAGGCTGGTTCAGAAGTATCTGCCCTACTTGGACGTGTTCCATCTCAGGCAGGTTATCAGCCAACTCTTGCAACTGAAATGGGTCAGTTACAGGAACGTATTACTTCAACTAAACAGGGTTCTATTACCTCTGTACAAGCTGTATATGTACCTGCCGATGATATGACTGACCCTGCTCCGGCAACTACATTCACACATCTTGATGCAAGAGTTGTACTTGATCGTAGTATTGCAGCATTAGGTATTTACCCTGCAGTAGATCCACTTAACTCTTCTTCTAGAGGTCTTTGATCCAAACGTTGTTGGTAAAGAACATTATGAAGTGGCTCATGGAGTAACTCAGATGTTACAGAAATATCAGGAATTACAGGATATCATCGCAATTCTTGGTATGGATGAATTGAGTGAAGAAGATAAACTAATCGTTGCACGTGCAAGAAGAATTGAAACTTCTTATCACAGCCATTTACTGTTGCAGAACAGTTTACTGGTTTAGATGGTAAGTATGTACATGTAGAAGATACAGTAAAAGGATTTAAAGAAATTCTAGAAGGCAAATATGACGATTTACCAGAGCAGGCTTTCCATAATGTAGGTACTATTGAAGAAGCAGTAAAGAAAGCTGAATCTTTAAGTGAGTAAATTTCATTTACATATCGTCACTCCTAAAAGGTATTGGGATGTAGACGTAGATATTCTGAACATTAGAACCACAGATGGTCAGATGGGTATACTTGCTCACCATATGCCATTGGCGAGTGGTGTGGAAATCGCCGAAATGAATTATAGGATTGATAAAGACAGATATGAGTTCGCTGTTGGTGGTGGATTTGTTTATGTAGATGGTGATAATACTGTTACATCATTGAATCACCAGAAGAAATCGACCTACGTAGAGCTGAAGAAGCAAAGGCAAGAGCTGAAGAGAGATTAAGATCAAAGAATCCAGATGTCGATTTACTGCGTGCTGAAATTGCATTAAAGAAGGCTATTACACGTATTCAAGTCAAAAACACATTACTAGATCCAGGGTTATTCCCTGGATTTTCTTTTTTGGAGAAGTTATGAAGAGAGAATATGTGAGAGTAAAAAGATTATACCTGATATATATGTGGAACTACGTTATGCAACAGAACGTAATTTTACACATACTAAAGAATATGATTTTGATGAAGCGTATTTAAGAAGAGGAACTACACTTAAACTCAAGAAGGTACAGGAAGGGTTAAAAGAAATAGGTTTTAGTTTAAAAATCTGGGATGCTTATAGACCATTTACTGCACAACAATATTTCTGGGAACTGATCCATGATGATGAGTTTGTTGCTGATCCGACAAATGGTCCTAAGACACATAATTTTGGAAATGTTGTAGATGTGACTCTTGTAAAGAGTGATGGAAGTGAAATAGATATGCCTACAGAGTTTGATGATTTTACGAGTCAAGCAAGTAGAGATTATTCATGGTTATCAGGTGATCCTCTTAAACATGTTCTATTACTAGAAGAAACAATGGAGAAGTATGGCTTTATAGGATATGAGGGTGAATGGTGGCATTATACAGATGAAGATTCTTATGACTATGTAGAATTCAAAAGCTTATAGAAAATGGACATATTTCCTAGTAAAATTAAGTCGACCAAAACATTAATCTAAGGAGATATGCCCATGAACTATTTTACTACATCTTTAATGAAAAATCTAATTGCTAATGACAATAATCTTCCTCTTTTTGAGGAAGCTGTTGCCGAACTTTTAGAAGTGAACTTGAAAAATCTATCAATGAAATTCTTGAACACGAACTAACTTTATTTCTAGATTATGAACGTTATGACAGAAGTAATAATGAAGATTATCGAAATGGAAGCTATATTCGTACATTCAATACTAAATATGGTGTACTCAATATTAAAATGCCTAGAGATCGTTTAGGTCTATTTTACTCAAGTCTGCTTCCTAAATATCGTCGACATGATCATTCTACTGATCAAACAATCATTGACCTATTTGATAAGGGATTATCCAATCAAGATATTTCTAGTATTGTCAATCATTTATGCGGTGCTAGTTATTCTAAACAAACAGTAAGCAATATTACAGATAAATGTATAGAAAACATTGATAAATTCAAATCTAGACAGTTATCTAAAGAATACGCTGTTGTTTATACGGATGCAACATGCATGGCCCTACGAAGAGATACTGTCGCAAAAGAAGCAGTACATATAGCAGTTGGTATTACTGTTGAAGGTACAAAAGAGATTTTAGGATACTCTATAGCACCCAACGAATCTGCTGAAATTTGGAAAGAACTTCTAGAAGATTTCAAATCAAGAGGCTTAGAAAGTGTATCGTTATTTTGTACAGATGGTCTAGCTGGTATGGAAGAAGTTATTGAACAGACTTTTCCAGCAGCTAAAATTCAAAGATGTCTAGTGCATATATCTAGAAATATAGCGGCCAAAGTACGTGTGACAGATAGAAAAGAAATACTGGATGATTTCAAAGAAGTATATAATGCATCCAAATTAGAAGAAGCATTATCAAACCTTGAAACATTTACTTCAAAATGGAAAAGAAAGTATCCTAGAGTAATTGATATTTTAGATAAAAATACGCATCTATTAACGTATTTTGATTATCCAAAGGAAGTAAGACATAGTATTTATTCAACGAATCTGATTGAAGGTTTCAACAAGCGACTTAAGAAGAAATTTAAGTTGAAGGAACAGTTTCCAACCGAAACATCAATGGAAAAATACTTAGTATCACAATTCAATCAATACAATGAAAAATTTATGAATAGAATTCACAAAGGTTTTGGTTTAGTTGGTCGTGATCAATGGTTTCCAAAAATAGATAACAACTAACTTTATCTACTGAAAACTTAATTTACAGGAAATAAGAATTTACACAAGATTCTTGACACTATGGAATAGGAAAGAGTGTGAGGGATATCATGGATTAAAAGATTCTTTTAAGGATTCTAAAAGCGACATTAGAGTATATTGGTCTTATTAGAGGCTACTGGAGAGAAAACTAAATCAATCGTAGATTGTGCTAAATTAGGTTTCTTCCAGATATTTACAAATATTAATGATAAGGAAGAATTAAGACAATATATACCTTATTCAGTCATTAAAAGCTTAATAAACAGGATAAAAAGAGAAACAGTGAGTTGATTAGTACTTTGGAATGTTATTTTTGAGTAATAAACAGAGTATTAGAAAAACTTCAGAGTTAATGAACGTTCATCCTAGAACTGTCTCTTATCGTTTATCTAAGATTGTAGATCTAACAGGTATAGAATTTGATAATAGTGCGGAAATACTTGCAGTTAGAAATGGCATTATAATACTTAAAATATTAGAACAGTTGTAATTAAAGACGAGTCGCATAAGTGGCTCGTTATTTATTTTGTAATATTTTATGGTACACTTTAGACAAAAAAACTGTTAAAAACTTTTCTCTTTTTACACATTATATTAACAATTTTATAAGTCTATAATGCAAGAAGATGTAAAAAAAAAGTGTGTTTATATAGAAAATATCAACAATATGGGGCTTTTTAGAACAATTGCAACATGTTTTCTGAATAATAACTCAGAATATTATAGGAAGGAAAAAAGGTCTTGTATGAATAAAATAAAACCACTACTCAATAAATGGGTACTTCTCATACTATGTATTGCGCTTGCTTGTACGCAGGTAAATCAAAGGTATAGTCAACTTTAATCAAACTGATAATATGCCTCAAGAGACAGTTTATGATAATAATACAAATACAACTGAAACAACTGAGAATATAGAGACATATTACCAAAATGATAAGATCTGTATTTATAACTACAATCAGTTAAAACAGATTGGTTCTGATGCTTATGTTTATACAGGTGATAAGGATGGATCAATTGGTTCTGGAGAAGTAGTAAAAATGAAGGAACTGAATTGAGATATACATCAGATGCTCAATATGTATTAATGAGTGATATTGAGATGAGTACTGATTATATATGGACACTTCCAAATAACTTTACTGGTAGCATTACAGGTACAACTAGAGAAAAGTACATCACTTTATAATAAAGAAACAGATACCATTACTATCTATAACCCCTATCAGTTAATGGTTCTTGCACAGGATAATTCAGAAACAGAACCAGTAATGTCATTAGATTATGATGCACCTCAGTTTGGTATGGGACAGATGGTATATCCTAATGGAGAGAATCAGTCTTACTTAACTTATAGTAAGTCACATAAGTATGTACTCTCTCAAAGTTTTGATTCTAGTAAGCCAGAATTAGTGGCAGATCAGGTAAGCGAAAACGTAAGTACTGAAAATGCGGAAGGCCGTGACTTTAAGGGTCAGGTTGTTAAGACTATTGGGAATAAGACTTATATTCTTATTGGTAATGAAGCACAGCTCAGAAAGATAGGAACAGATACAAAAGTATATGGTGCGGTTTATCAGGCTTATCAAGATGTTCTAAAATGGAAAGTTGATAAGGATAAAAACGGCAAACCTATTATGCTTTATGGTGGAGATGCCGATTTAACGAAAAATCAAAATGGAGTATCTGACTATACTTTTGGAGGAATTCAAGAAACAAACAAAAGCTTAAGTAATGTATCACCCTTAAAGCCAAGAGGAAGATGTGGTGTTGATCAGAACACAGGTGAAATTAATCCTGATCTCGATATTGATAAAGTTTGCAAATCAGAAATATAGCGCTAATGCGAATTATATTATCTTCCGTGATATAGATTTAAGTAGTTCAAGTTGGAAACCTCTTAACTTCCAAGGCACAATGGTTGGTGCTAAGAGTACTAACAATAAGATTTGGAATGTAGGTGCAAAGATAGAGAAACCAGTTGTTTCTAATGTGAAGGTTGAACAAACAGATAAACTCAATGTTGGTGAACAAATGGTGTTGGTTTCTTCTCAACAATATCAAGTGAAGTAAGTGAGCATGATATTGGTTTAAGTAAAGAGCTCGTACAGGTTTCAAATATCAAGTTTGATAATATGAAAGTTCATACAACCACTACAGAAACTTGGTATCCATCTACTCTTGTAAGTACTCTTACAAGTACTTTAGGTAAATTACTTGGTGGACTTGTAAGTGGTCTAACATTTATATTAACGTTCGGTCAGGTCAAGATTGATCTGGGAAAAACATTGGGGGATGTTCTTGATGCAAGAAAGAAAGACCCTCTGAGCACTTGCGACTGGTGCTATTGCAGGACGTGTAGAAGGTCATGTAGAGGTTTCTAATATAGAAGTAAATAATGCGGATGTAAAAAACGTAAACAATAATACAGGTGGATTTGTTGGTTATGTAGTAGGTAAAACACAGTATAGTGGTTTATCAAATGCACTTGGTGGATTAGTAAAGTTACTTACAAATATATTGAATGTTATTCCAGGTCTAGGATTAGGTGATTTAATCACAATTCTATTAGGTAATGCGATTCCAGTAAGTAAATTGATTCCTACTGGTTATATTAATGCGAAAATAAAGAATTGTTCTATTAATGGTTTAAGTATTTCTACTTCAAGTGAAAAAAGATTATGCAGGTGGATTTATTGGACAACAGAAAGGCACAATTATTGAAAACTGTTCTATTACTAATAGTAACTATACAATTAGTGGAAAAAAGATTTACAGGTGGTTTTGTAGGTTTAGCACGTGATGATGTCATTGAAGGTACTCTTTCTGGTGCATTGGATATTCAGACAAAGCTTCCAAATATGAATCCAGAAAGTTTACTCTTAAACTGTTCAATAAACAATAAAGGACTCACAGTCTTAAGTGAAACTTATGCAGGAGGTTTTGCAGGTGCTCTTGCAAATACGTCTGCAGTCAACTGTACTGTTAATTCTACAAATACATTTGAAGTAAAATCGACTAGTGATTATGCAGGAGGCTTTGCAGGTATTGCATCTCTTGGATGGTCTGCAGACTTAGGTAAAGGAGATACTAAAAACAACCTACTAGGTGGTGTTGTTGATCTTGTAGTCAAGCTATTAAGCAGTAATGCGGATATCTCCCCTTCTCTACTATCTTTAGCTGGTGTTAATCCATCTTATATATTAGGTGCTACTGTTAGTGGTCCACTTAATTTAAGTGGTGTAGATTATGTAGGTGGTATGACTGGTAGAGGTAATGGTGCTTATATTGCATCATCGAGTGCTGATTATTTAAATAAAGTATCTTATTGGAGAAATAAAGTATATGACACAGCATCTGTCTCAGTGAAAGATGTAGAACTCTCAGGTGTTCAAAGTATCACAGGAAAGAACTTTGTAGGTGGTATTGCAGGTTCTTTAGGAACTGCTAAAGTAGCCGGATTATTAAATGATACTCTTGGACTTGCTTCATACCTTGGCTTTACTGTAGATAAAGTAACAGTCACAGGCCCTACTACTGGTTTATCTATTACAGGCGAACAGCGTATTGGCGGTGGCTTTGGTGATGCAATTGGTGGTTCAATTAATACAGTCACAATCAAGAATTTAAAGTCTGTAACAGGTAATAACCGTGTTGGTGGAATGATTGGTTTAGCTGGTCCAGGAGATCTTTGCGGATACAGGAGGCTTAACAGTTAACCTTCTTGGATTAAATCATCTTTTACAGGTAAAGAACCTATTAAAGGTAGCTTCTGGTGTACGTGTAACAATCAATGATTCTCATGTTATTGGTGTAGCTGATGGCTTAACAGTCAAAGCAACAGGTACTAACAGTGATGGTGGTGTTGTTGATTATGTTGCTGGTGGATTTGTAGGCAAGAGTCATAGCTGTGAAATTAATAAATCCGATGTAAAGAACCTTAAAGAAGTATCCGCAAATGATACAGATGGTTATGCAGGTGGATTTATTGGAACATCACAAACAGGTGGACTGGCTGATGTTGCATCTGAAGAAGATCTTAAAGGTTGGATTACTAAAGATACAAGTGTTTTAGATATCAATGGTTTATTAACTGCAGTTAAGTATCTCATCCCAACTTATACATTGTGTACTGTTACTTATGTAAATGGCGGTGGTGTTTCTGCAGATACGGCTGGAGGTTTCGTAGGAAACTTCCAGAGTGGTACTCTTAATAACCACGATGCAGGACAAGAGAAACTACTATTCTGTATATAACTTGGATCATGTCAATGGACAGTCTTATGCCGGTGGTTTTGGAGGTAATGTTTACTCTGGTGCACTTGCTGATGCAGGTAAAGGTATTAGTATCCTTGGTGGTCTTAAAGGACTTAATGTTGATGTAGGTCAATTACTTAACCTCATTAACGCCTATATTCCTTATGTACAATATGCTGGTGTGAAGTCAGATTCAGGATTTACAGTCAGTACGAACAAATTAAAATCAGATGATACCCATGCAGGAAGTGCGGGAGGATTCATTGGTTATGGTAGTGGTGTTCAGATAAGTTATTGTGATGTGACACATTTAAAACATACAAAAAGTAACACCTCCAAAAGATTTAGAATCTACAGAAGCACCTACATACTTTAATAATGAAAGCCAATATGCAGTCACTGGAGCAAGATATGCTGGTGGATATATTGGTTATATGGATATTGGTTCTGCAGCTTCTGTAGGTAAAGGATTAAGTATTCTAGGTGCTTCTATAGGTATTAATAATGTATTAGATGCATTAAACGTAGTGGTATCTACTATTGAACATTCTCATGTGAGTGGAAATCCTGGTGGATTTGCGGTTAAAGCATCTTATAAGAATACGGCTTCTGATGCATCAGACAATGATGTACTTGGGGATGCAGGTGGATTTGCAGGAAAGATTTCTGGTGGACATATTCAGGATTCTAATGCGAATAACTTCTCTTATATTATTGGTCAGTTAACTGCTGGTGGTTATGTAGGAGATTTACTGACCTGGTAATATTGCAAATGTATTAGATGATGCAAGTATTTTAGGTGGATTAGTAAAAGCTGATAGTGTACTTGCTTCTGTCGCAGAAGATTTTGTACCTACTATTAGAAATAGTTCCACTACATGTGTGCCTTGTGGTGGTGCAGTACGTGCACAGGCATCTTCTACAACACAGGTACAACGAGGTATGGCTGGTGGTTATGTAGGACACATAACGAAGGTGGTCATATCTGGGGTAATAATACAAAGAAGTGGAAAGGTAAAGATTACACTGGACCAACAAGTACTTGTAAAGCAGTAAGAATTCGTTCTGTATATGGTGAAGAGATTGCCGGTGGATTTACCGGTTTAATGGAATCTGCAGACACTGCAAGTACAGGGAACTTATCTCTATTATGGGGATTAGTAAAGGTAGATAACATACTAGGTGCTTTAAGTGTTGTTTATCCTACAGAAGAGAATACTGTCGTATATGGACCACTTGCTTTGATGGATTATGAAACATGGAATAAATGGGTTGAATTCGTAGGTAAGTATGGTGGTTACGGAAGTGATCTTTGCAGAGCATGGTAAGGTAAATAACCAAGCAGGATTAGATGCTATTATTAATAAATATGCTTATGGATACAATGTCGTTGCTGGTAGAGTAAATTACCGAGATGAAATCAAACTAGCGATTGGTGGTGCCGCAGGAGGCTATGTTGGCTCTATGCAGACAGGTACTATCACAAATGGTCAGGCATATCAGACTAAGAAAGTAAAAGGATTAAGAACTGCAGGTGGTTTTGCTGGAGAAATGATTAATGGTGGTGCTTTGCAGATCTTGGTGGTGTCAATATTCTCGGTCTTAATCTTCAGTTAGGAAGAATGATTGATGTACTGAATGTATTTGTCCCAGTAATTAAGCAATCTTCAGTAGAAGGCTACCAAAGTGGATTAATGGTTGAATCTACAGGAACTAATAATAAGGATAACTGTGGTTATGCTGGTGGTTATGTAGGTAAACTCATTGGTGGACAAATCTGGGGAGACAATACTGCACATTGTCAGGTAAAGAAACTCAGACGAGTAGATGGTAGAAGCTACGTAGGTGGTTTTGTAGGAAGTTCTAGACCTGGTTCTGTAGCAACACTTAACCCTACTGCTGGTGAAGGATTATTAAGTCAATTACTTAATAAACTACTTAGTACCCCTTCGGACTTAATTAAAGTACTTAATGCGACAGTTGCTACAATCCGTTATGCAGACGTTGAATCCTGGGATGATTGGGGATTCATTGTGAATGGTGCATATACAACAGGTAAGAATAATACTTCTTATGCAAAAACTGCAGGTGGTTTTGCAGGAATGCTGGAAGGAACAGTTCTTGGTAAAAAGGATTCTCCTACAGCCTGGTATTAGTGTAACGAATATCCGTTCTGTTATTGCAGGTGAATATGCTGGTGGATGTTTTGGTGTAGAAGATGTGGCAGGAGTTGCAAATATCAGTGCAGGAAATGAAACATCGCTACTAGATAAGTTGTTAAAACTTGGAAGAACAGATGTATTAGACGCTTTTAGAAGTTATGTATATTACGGAAATGTAAGTGGAAGTGAGGATGCAGGACTAAGTGTCAATGCGAATGTTGCAAAAAAAAATCGGACAGAACAATCAAGTCACATACAGTGGAACAGCTGGTGGTTTTGGTGGTTCTTCTAAATGGTTCCATAAAGAATAGTACAGTTACACAATTAAGTAATGTAAGAGGCTTAAATAGTGTAGGTGGATTCATTGGTTACTCTGGTAAGAGTGGTGTTGTGAAAGCTGATAAGATTGATGTTCTAGGAAATAATACAGGACAGCTTCTTGGTGGAGCATTAGGTGTTATGGATATCTTTGGTTCTCATATTGATGATTGTAGTGTAAGTGGTACAAGTGATGGCTATACGGTACAAAGTCAAAATGGTGAGGAACAGATTGCTGGTGGATTTATTGGTTATGCAAACCTTGCAAGAATGTCTAAGTGTACAACAGGAAGTGACAGTGATTTGAATAGTGGATTAAAACAGGTTGCATCTGGAGGAACAGCAGGAGGATTTGCAGGTAGAACAAGCTTTGCATATCTTGCAGATTTAAAACTGGATTCTGGACCAGTCAATGTCATATTTATGCTTGTGAACAAACTTATAAAAGCACTTTATCTAGATAAGTTACAGGGTTCAAATCTTCTAAAAATCAATCTAGGAATTATAAAAGTAGAAGCGTTATATAAAGGAAATCTTCTTCATGTCAATCTTCTAGGTTTAGATATATCTGTAGGTCTTTCTAAGAAATCAACAGATAATAAACAACAGACAGATCTTTGCAATTATTACTATTGGAGATTCATCTATTAAACTCCCATGTGATGAGAATGGTTTATTAGATGATAATGATACAAAGTCAAATATCAGTGTCAGTCTTATTAAAGCAAACCGTACAAAGATTACTGATAGTAATGTGTATGGTGTGAGCTATGGATATGATGTTTATGCTGGTGGTGCTAACAACAATACTGATGGTACTGCAACTGATGGACGCAGTGGGGGTTTTGTAGGATTTAATGATGAAGGTTTATTAAAGAACAACAACATGTACTACTGTGACGTAGTTAGAGGGACTAAGGATCTTGTAGGACCTTTTAGTGGTAAGAGTAAATTAGATTCAGTTTACGACTTCAATAAATTAGAAAAGGTAGAAGGTGAAGGAAACAACTACCGTATCTATAGAAAATTAGATAAATCTCTCACACAAATCAAAAACAATAACAAAGTATTAAATAGTAGTTATGAAAAGAATAATGGATGGGATATTTATACAATCAAACATATGGATATAGTTAAAGCCTTTAATAATCTAGAGAATGCGGTTCTATCAAATGGTAGTGAGACAGCTGATTTGAAGGCATATGAATCACCTGCCAAAGCAGTATTAATGGCTGATACAAAGACAACTCTTAATACGGGTGAAAGTGAGATACCAGAACCATCTGAGTCACAGGATCCATGTGATAAGCTGGTTAAACTCACTATAAATAAAGTCTGGAAGGATTTCGATAACTTCGATAATAAACGACCAGACAGTATTACGGTAACAATTTCTCGTACTTGGAAGGATGCGACTGGCAAAGAACAGACACAAACTGTTCCAAATTATGAGAGTTACAGAATAACGGGCTCTATTAACAAATCAACATGGCAAGAAGTAATTAAAGGGCTTCCTGCCTATAAGACAGAGAGTGATGGAACTGTTCGTTATTATAAATATTCCGTAACAGAAGCGGAAATTAATGGTTATACAACAACTATTAAGACATCAGATGATGGCTTTACGTTTATGATAACCAATAAGCATTTCCCATGTCTTCCAAATACTGGAGGATTTGGAAACTACTTATTTTATGCGATAGCAATTCTGCTTTTCTTTGTTTATTTCGATATGAGATACAGAAAGAATAAGGAAAATAAAGCAGAAAAATTATAAAGAGAAATGAAAAAAAAAAGAGAAAAAGTTATGAAAAGTATTAAACGCATTATTGCATTGTTATTAACTGCGGTTATGACAATGACTATGTCCGTAACAGCATTTGCAAAGAGGTCCTACTAACTGTAGTCTTACTGTAAATGTAAAAGATGGACTGGATTTAAAGGGACAGACAATTAACTTATATAAGTTATTTGATGTTACTGTGTCATCAGACAAAAAGAACTATTCTTATACTGTTAGCAATACAGAAGGTTATAAGGATGCATTAGTAGAAGTATTAGGTTCACCTATTACAACAAATTCTAAAGATGAAGAAATTGCGAAAGTCGTAAAGGATTTAGGTAAAAATAACTCAATTGGAGTTCAGAACTTCGCGAATAAGTTCACTGCAAAAGCTTTAAAAAGTAACTTAGCATCTACTGCAACTTCAAACAAAATCGCAGATTCTAAAAAATCTCATACTTTCACTGGCTTAGCGACAGGTTACTATTTAGTATATGTGACAGGTGGAAAAGAAATTCAGTCTTCATTAGTTACAGTAGAAGAAGGAAAAAACTAATACTGTAAACTTAAAAACTGAAGCTCAAGCATCACAAAAAGCAGAACAAGATACTGTAAGCATTGGTCAGGTCGTTAAATATACAGTAACTGGTTCAGTACCAGATACAACTGGATATGACCAGTATGTATATACTATCCGCGATGAATTATCAAAAGGTCTTGATTTTGTAAACGATGTAAATGGAACAGCTCTTGAAACAGGTGATACAACAGTTAATGTAACAGTAGCATTTAAAGACACTAGTGTTAATGCAGGAACTGCTCCTACTACTGTACACTTGATACAACTAACAAAAGAAAGATATCTCTTGACTTATCTGAATGGGTAAGAGCTAACCAGGCAAACAAAGGTAAAAGAATTCACTGTAACTTACTATGCTAAAGTGAATAAAGATGCAGTTGTAACAGAAAAGAACAAAGCCACATTAGAATATGGTAACAAACCAGGTGAAACAACAACTACTACACCAAGTGAAGCTAAAACACCTACATACCCTCTTAATATCAACAAGATTAAAGCAGGTACTACAGATGACAGATTAGCTGGTGCTAAATTCAGTCTTTATAACTCAGAATCTGATGCTACAAGTGATACTAATGCTATTAAAGTAGCAGGATCTAATGGTAACTATGTAGTAGATCCAACATCTGAAAACACTGTATTTGAATCAGTTAAATCAATTGATGGTCAGAACTACAACCTTCGTGTTAATGGTCTTCTTTGCAGGAACTTACTATTTAGTAGAAATAGAAGCTCCAGCAGGATACAACAAGTTAACTGATCCAATCAAGGTTGAGATTAAGAAGAGCACTAATGAAGATGTGAATGCTTGGACTCTTTTTTAACAATGATGAAAATGTAGATGATAAAATCATCGATGTAGAAAACAGTACTGGTTCTATCCTTCCATCAACAGGTGGTATGGGTACTATCGCATTTACTGTTGTTGCGGCCCTTCTTGTATTAGGTGTTGCAGTAAGCTTTATCCGTGATAGAAAAAGAGAAAACTAAGAAATAGTTTTTAATGGAATGAGCGGTTATCTTATCTTAAAAGATAAGATAACCGCAATTCAAATTATTTATATATTAATAGGGAGAATGAAATGAAGTGTATGAAGATTAAAATTACTAAAAATGATATTATTCGTTTATTTGTACTTTTGATTGCATTCTCCGTGTTGTTATATCTAGCTTTAGTAGTTATCTTAATGAGAAGAATGGTTCTAAGGTTATCTCTCATTATGATAAAGAGAGTGTAGAACTCTCTAAGGCAGATAAGATAAGAATGTTGGAAGAAGCACGTGCTTATAATAGAGAGATGTTAGGAAATATGATCTTATGTATCCATTTTTACAGGAAGATACAAAGTTAGATGCACGTTATGAGAGTTTATTAAATGTAGATGGTTCTGGAATGATGGGATATATACGTATTCCTAAGATTCATATAGAACTACCTATTTATCATGGTACAAGTGAAACAGTCTTACAGGCAGGTGTAGGACATTTCTGGGGTACTTCTTTGCCTGTTGGAGGAGAAAGTACTCATACAGTATTAACGGGGGCACAGAGGGTTACCTACTAAGACTCTATTTACGAATATGGATAAGCTAAAAAGAAGGAGATATATTCTATATCAAGGTCTTAGATGAAACATTGGCTTATGAGATAGATCAAATAAAAACAGTATTACCAGAAGAGACAAAAAGGATTATCTATAGAACCTGGCAAAGATTATGCCACATTAGTGACATGCACACCTTATGCGATTAATACACATAGATTATTAGTGAGAGGACATCGTATACCATATCAAGAAGCTACAAAGAAAGTGCCTGATACAAATATTAAACCAGAATTATCATTTACGTCTAAGGTATTAATTATGGCAGTAATTGTGATTTTGATAGGTTTAATTATCGCAATTATTTACTGTATAAGGGATAAAAAAAAGGAGGAAACTAACATGAAGGTAAGAAATATTATTGTGTTTATGATTGTTTTTCTTATGAGTACGTTCATGAATGTTTCAACTATTCATGCAGAGAGTGGTTCTAGAAAAGGAAGTATACAGATTGTATATAAGGGTAGAAATGAATTGAATCAGGAAGTGAATCTTTCAGATGCTAAGTTTTCAATCTATCAGGTTCACTATATGAGTAATGATACATTGACATGGAAGGATAACTTTAAAGATTCACATATATCATTAGTAGATACCAGTGCAGAGGCAAGAGAAAAACAAGCCAAACAATTATATAAATATGCACAACAGAAAGATATATCTTGTTCACTACAAGAAACTAATACATTAGGTCGTACAACATTTAGTAATTTAACGCAAGGTATTTATTTGATTGCACAAGAGGGATACGTAGAAAGTGGTAAAAGTCAGTTTGAATCTGCTCCTTTTCTAGTTGAGATTCCTTCACTTGTGGATGGAAGTGTAGAATATAATGTTACTATAGAACCCAAGGCTGAATGGGTAAAACCAGTAAAGCCCACACCTTCTAAACCTCATAAACCACATGTAAAAACAGGTGATGATACAAATATATCTGTATGGGTTATAGCCGCGATAGAAAGTTTATGTATTATGATATTCTTTGTATAAGAATAAGGCTGATTCTCTATGAATCAGTTTTTTTTTATTTACAAACTCTTTTTTTATTGTAAATATCATGATTATTTGAGCATTAAAACGTGTGATAATGTTTGATAATCTGTAATTTAGATGTTATATTATTAAATGCATGGAAGCACATTTATTTTGTGCTTATTGATTTTATTATTTTTACATCAGAATGAATTATGTGAAATTATTGATACAAATTGATGATTCATAATACAAATGTTAAAATGATTTAACGCGAAGGAGGACACACTGATGAAAAAAAACTATTTAAGAGATTATGCGTTACAGTTTTATCTTTCCTGATGGTTGTAAGTAGTACTACTCTTCCAGCATTTGGTGAAGATATTAACTATAATGAAAAAGAATGATATAGCAAATAGCTTTAGGTATTCAAATGGACAAGTGAAGGAAAGAGGTAGTGCAAATTATGTTGCACGTGCTTCTGTGAATTCAGGATGGCCTGACGATCCAAAAGCAATTTGTAAGGGAATTGATGTAAGCTATCATAATGGCACTATTGACTGGAAGAAAGTCAAACAGTCAGAAGTAGAATATGCGATTATCAGATGTGGTTATGGTACAAATGATAAGAATCAGGATGATAAGAAATGGGAAGAAAATGTAAAGGGATGTATAGACAACAATATTCCTTATGGTGTCTACTTATATTCTTATGCGGATACTGTAGAAAAAGCTTCTAGTGAAGCAGATCATGCGATTCGTTTATTACAGGGAAAGAAGTTTAAGTATCCTGTTTATTATGATTTAGAAGAAGAGGCAATACGTAAGAAATTAAGTAAAACTGAAATTGCGAATATTGCGAAGACATTCTGTAATAAGTTATCTGCAAAGGGATATACTGTTGGTATTTATGCGAACAAAGATTGGTTTACTAATTATTTAACTGATAGTTGTTTTAATAACTGGACTAAGTGGGTTGCACAATATAATACAGTTTGTAATTACCAGGGTAAATATGATATGTGGCAGTGCTCTTGTACTGGGAAAATACCTGGTATCTCAACTAATGTAGATTTAAATTACTTTTATAGTCCATTTGAAAATTCAAATGGTGGAACTACTACTGAGTATTCTGATGGTTTGAATGAAATTCAAGGAGAACTATACTACTTCGAAAACAATCGAATTAATACATCATATAATGGTTTAGCTACTTATAAGGGAGATACATATCTTGTTACAAGAGGTATGGTCAATAAGACTCAGTCAGGACTTGTACAATCTGGTTCTAATTGGTACATGTTAACTAATGGTAAGCTTAATAAGGACTTTACTGATTTATATTATTACAATAATAATTGGTACTATATTGTGAATGGTGTATTAGATTGGACATTTAATGGTGTAGTAACTTACAATAATAACCTTTATTATGTAGAAGGCAGTACTATTTCATGGACATATAATAATGTTGCTGAATATAAAGGTACAAAGTATTATTTCTATAAGAGCCAGGTAGATTATGGATTTAATGATTTATTCTATACTGGAAATACTTGGTATTACATTAAAGATGGTAAAAGTAGATACAAGTTATAATGACCTCTATTACTACAATAACACTTGGTATTATATTGAAAATGGAACAATTACCTGGAAATATACAAATCTAGTTAAATACAATGGTGCTATGTATTACGTAGACCGTAGTATGGTGAGATGGGATTATAAGGGTCTTGTAGAAAAAGATGGTACACTTTATTATGTTTCAAATAGTATGGTTGATTATCAATACAAGGGTCTTTATGAATACAATAATAAGTATTATTATGTAGAAAATGGTCAGGTTAATAAGAACTACAATGGTATTTGTAAGTATAATAGTAAAATTATTATGTTACAAATGGTGTTGTAGATCCACAATATACAGGTGTTGTAGAAAGCGGAAAAAGATGCTTCTCTATGTTAAAAAAGGTGTTGTAGATGAAGGCTATACACAATTAACTTATTATAAGAATACTTGGTATTATTTTGAAAAAGGTTCAGTTAACTGGGATTACAGTAACCCAATCTACTACAACAATGCTTGGTATTATGTAGATCATGGGTATATTAATTGGAAGTTTACAGACTTAGTTCTTTATAATGGGACTTGGTATTATGTAGTCAATGGTATTATTGATTTCGATTATACAGGGTTAGTGTATCATGCTGGTGGATGGTTCTACGTTTCTAAAGGAAAGGTAGACTGGAATCATTCGGGTCTCATCTACTACAACAATCAATGGTATTATATTGATCATGGTTGTATTAACTGGGATTATTGTAATCTCATTTACTACAATAAAACATGGTATTATGTTTATCATGGTATGATTCATTGGGATTATTCAAACTTAGTTCTTTATAATGGTGCCTGGTATTATGTAAAGAATGGTCAGATAGATTGGAACTTTACAGATGTAGTTCTTTATGAAGGTACATGGTACTATGTTTCTAAAGGAAAGCTAGACTGGAATCATTCAGGCCTTATTTACTACAATAAAAGAATGGTTCTATATCGATCATGGACATATTAACTGGGATTACTGCAATCTTACTTACTACAATAAAACATGGTATTATGTGAATCATGGTAAGATTTATTGGGATTATTCAAACTTGGTTCTTTATAATGGTACATGGTATTATGTAAAGAATGGTCAGATAGATTGGAACTTTACAGATGTAGTTCTTTATGAAGGTACATGGTACTATGTAAAGAAAGCGACTATTGATTACTCTTATAAGGGTCTTGTTTATCATTGTGGTGGATATTACTATGTAGAGAATGGTAAAATCAACTGGGATTATAATGGTTATGCCAGGTGAATAATAAAGGACCTCAATATAAAGTGGTTAATGGACAGCGTGTTTAAGAAGAGTATTTATCACTCTTCTTTTTTTTATGAAGTTTAAATAAAATATTATTAGTAGAAGATCAATAATAGACATTAAATACAATAAAAACACTATCTAATACAAATATTTGATTAAAGGTATCTTTAAGAGTAAAATAATGATTAAGATGAAAAAATCCAACTATTTTGGGAGAAAGGAGGCGACATTTCATGAAGAAACTAAGTAAGTTATTATTAGGCTTAATTTTATCTTTTATGGTTATTCAGGTACTCTTTGCTTTGAGTAATCTTTGTATATGCAGTAGATGATACAACTACAGAAGATGTGGTTACACCAAAGTCAGGACTTGTCTATGAAGATAACCAGTTTGTCTATTATTCAAATGGAGAAGTAGATAAAGACTTTAAAGGGTTAGCTGAATACGAAGGTGAAAAAGTATTATGTACAGAATGGGACTGTTGATACAACATTGACTGATGTAGTCTACATTGATGGCACTTGGTATTATATTGATCAAGGTCGCTTAAATGAAGAAACAAGAGATGTTATTTTCCACTGTGGTGGATGGTACTTTGTAGAAAACGGTACAATTGACTGGACTTATACAGGAGTTGTAGAACACTGTGGTGGCTACTTCTATGTAGATATCATGGTCAGATTAACTGGAATTATACAGGTGGTTGTGAAACAGATGGTGTTTTATACTACATGCATAAAAAGGATCTTTTGATACAAGTAAGAGTGAGTTAACATACATCAATGGCACATGGTACTTGCTTGAAAAAGGTGTAGTTAATTATGATTATACTGGTTTAGCTATACATGATGGTAGATGGTACTATGTTGAAGATGGAGTTCTTAACTGGAATTATACAGGGTTAACTAAGTATTATAGTACTTGGTATTATGTAGTAAATGGTTATTTGGATTGGAATTTTAGTGATTTAATCCTAAAGGATGGTACATGGTATTGTATTAGAAATGGTGTATTAGATTATAACTATACTGGTTTAGCTTTCCACTGTGGTGGATGGTATTATGTGGATCATGGTAAACTTGATTGGAACTATACAGGATTAACTAAGTATTATAGTACATGGTATATGGTTACTAATGGTCAAGTTGATTGGAGTTTTAGTAATCTTACAGAATACTATGGCACTTGGTATTATGTTGAAAATGGTAAATTAAATTGGAATTTTACTGATTTAGTTTATTATTATGGTACATGGTATTGTGTCAGAAATGGTGTATTAGACTGGAATTATACTGGTTTAGCTTCTCACTGTGGTGGATGGTATTATGTAGATCATGGTAAGATTAATTGGGGCTATACAGGATTAACTAAGTATTATAGTACATGGTATATGGTTACTAGTGGTCAAGTAGATTGGAGTTTTAGTAATCTCACAGAATACTATGGCACTTGGTATTATGTTGAAAATGGTAAATTAAATTGGAATTTTACTGATTTAGTTTATTATTATGGTACATGGTATTGTGTCAGAAGTGGTGTGTTAGACTGGAATTATATAGGTTTAGCTTATCATGCAGGTGGATGGTATTACATTAATCATGGTGCATTAGATTGGAATTATACAGGTCTTGCACAGGTTAATGGTCAAGGTAGATACTATGAAGTAGTTAATGGTGTTATGATTAATAGTCCACTAGACAAAATGCGTAATCTTGTACGTAATGAATCAAGTCCTACACAGTATATTATTCTTGTAGATAGAGCCGCACATCGTGTTGGTATCTTTAGAGGAAGTAAGGGTAATTGGCAAGATGTTCAGTATTATCAGTGTTGTGTTGGTAAACCATCAACACCAACAGTAAGTGGTACTTTCTATGTAGGTTCTAAAGGTAAATACTTCAATACAGGTTCAAGAGGTAGATGCTGGTATTATACACAGATTACTGGTAATTACTTATTCCATTCAGTTATCTACGATAGACAGAATACACCAAAAAGAATCATTGATAATTCAATGGATAAGGCAGTATCTCATGGATGTGTTAGATTAGATATCGATCATGCTAAATGGATCTATGACAACATTCCTAGAAATACTAAAGTAATTATTTATTAATTCACTTTGAGGTTCCTCCTAGTTGGAGGAACTTTTTAATGAAATTTATTGGTTTAAGTAAACGATGTTGACAAGAATTCTAAACAAGAATATATTTTAGTAGACTTATTCATTAATTACGGAGGTATCGCATGAAAAGGTTGATTGGTATTTTTATCTTCCTGCTTATTTGTGTTAGTTCACCTGTTTATGCAGATAATAAAGATCTTGTACAATATATTGGAGATTCATATACCCAAGGTTATTCTAAGGATGGACCAATAACTGGAGATGATTTATGGTATGTTCATGCAAGCAAAAAGGCAGGTGTTGATTATACACAGGCATCTCAGGGTGGCACAGGATTTGTTGCGGAGTCTCATGGTAAAACATTTGATGATTTATTAGAGGAAGGTACAGGAAGAAATGCGAAATATGTAGTTATAGCAGGTGGTTATAATGATATGTATTATTCCTATGACACAATAAAAAACAGGGTTTATGATACAGTTAAAAAAAGCACAAACCCTTTATCCTCAAGCGCAAGTATTAGTTGCTATGACTGGTGATTCTATAGAGAATCGTAGTCGTTTTACTGAGGTTATAAAGGCTTATAAGGATGGTACAAAGCAGGCAGGAGGCACATATATCACTAATAGTGAATATGCTTTAAATGGAAATAAGGATTACTTTTCTTCAGATGGTTATCATCCTAATAAATATGGACATTACTCAATTGGTGAAACCATTGGTGGCTATTTAATGAAATGTGAGGATGTAAGAGTTAATACTTATGCATCTACTATTACTATCGGAGCAGGTACATATGCGACTCAGTATGGTCATTTTATTGATGTCACAGGTGTTTATCATAATTACTATATGGTTGATGGTATTGTGGATCAATCTATTACAGATGCTATTGAATATGAAGGGGAATATTATAAGGTAGACTCAGGTAAGATAGACACATCTTATAATGGTCCTTGGACTTGTGGTAAAACTACCTACTATCTTGTGAATGGTCATACAAATAAAACTATGACGGGGATAGTGAAGTATGGAAATGACTGGTACTTTGTGAATAATGGTATTGTTTTAACAGGTGATACACTTATTTATTACAATGGACAATGGCATTGTATTCATAATGGTAAGATTGATGATACGTATACAGGGTTAGTCGACTTCGGTGGAAAGACTTACTATGTGGTGAATGGTGTTGTAAATACATCTAGTAATGGTCTTACTTATATTAATGGAGAATGGTGTTATTTAGTGAATGGTGTTCTGGATACGAACTATAATAGTCTTATTTTCTATAATGGAACATGGTATTATGTGGATCATGGTAAAGATCAACTGGAAGTATACAAATCTAGTGAAGTATTATAGTACTTGGTATTATGTAGAGAATGGCCAGATAAATTGGAATAAAAAATACATTATGTCAGGTTAGTGGAAGTGGTATTTGGTACTATGTTTCAAATGGTGTGATCAACTGGAACTATCAAGGATTAGCGTACTATGATAATAATTGGTATTATATTGAAAATGGTCAATTGAATTGGTCATATAATGGGTTGGTTGATTTCAATAATACTTGGTACTATGTGAAGAATGGTATGATTGACTGGAATTACTCTAATCTCGTTTTATATAATGGTACATGGTATTATGTAGATCATGGGCAGATTAACTGGCATAAGACTACATTATCTCAAGTCAACGGAACAGGCACTTGGTACTATGTTGAAAACGGTATGTTAAATTGGTCATATAATGGCTTGGCTGATTTCAATAATATTTGGTATTATGTAAAGAATGGTAGTATAGACTGGAACTATTCTAATCTTGTTTATTATAATGGTACTTGGTATTATGTGGATTATGGACAGATTAACTGGCATAAGACTACATTATCTCAAGTTAATGGAACAGGTACTTGGTACTATGTAGAAAATGGCCAATTAAATTGGTCATATAATGGGTTATTTTATTTCAATAAAACTTGGTATTATGTGAAGAATGGTAGTATAGACTGGAACTATTCTAATCTTGTTTATTATAATGGTACTTGGTATTATGTGGATCATGGTCAGATTGACTGGCATAAGACTACTTTATCACAGGTTAATGGATCAGGTTCTTGGTACTATGTAGAAAATGGTCAATTAAATTGGTCATATAATGGGACTTACAATTACAATGGAATAAATTACACAATACGTAATGGTATTGTTTGTTAGGGACAGTGTATGTCCCTTTTTTATGCACAAAAAAGGATGTGATTAATCACATCCATTCTAACATTCTTCTGAAACGATGAACTTAGGTCTTCCTTTGATTTCATCATAAATCTGTGCAATATAGTAACCAATAATACCAAGACAGATCATGATAATACTACTAGAGAATAACTGAAGTAGAATAACTGTAGTAAAACCTCCTAAAAGTCTGTACCATTCACATACTGTACAATTGAGTTAATACCAAATACTACAGAGATAAGTAACATGATAAAACCACAAATAGTGACAATCTGCATAGGTGCAGAAGAGAAAAGAAGTAATATTAAGTATTGCATACTTAATGAGTGATTTAGTAGACCACTTTGATTCCCCTGCTTCTCTTTCGGCAACTCTAAATGGAATCTGTGTTGTCTTAAATCCTACCCATGAAGATAAAGCTCTAAAGAAAGAATTCTTTTCCTTCATATTAAGTAGTACTAACATTACTTTTCTATCAAGAAGTTTGAAGTCTGATGCATTCATCATATCGATATTAGTCAGCTTAGAGATAATCTTATAGAAAGTATTAGCCATAAATCTATGGATACCTGATTCTTCTCCTCTATCCTCTTTGACAGCTTCTACAACTTCATATCCTTCCTGCCATAATTTATACATTTCTACAATTTTAATTGGTGGATGCTTTGTAAGTCACAGTCCATGACAACACAACAATCACCCTTTGCATATGTTAAACCTGCAGTAATTGCAGATTCTTTACCAAAGTTTCTAGAGAAATGAACACCTCTTACATGTTCATGTTTCTTTGATGCTTTGCTTGGATTCTATTCCAAGTATCATCCTTAGAACCATCATCCACAAATAAGATTTCATAAGGAATCGTGTGTTCTGTCATGATATCTACTACTACATTTGCGGTATTATCAATTAATAGTCCTTCATTATAAGATGGTATTATAATACTTAATAAACCTTCCATTTTAGTTCTCCTTAGAATATTTTTTTCTATAAACTGCACTTACGATTATAAACAATATTGCCCCTGCTGTTAAGCTAATACCTAACGTTTTGTATTTTTGTATGATATCTCATAGTAATTTTGTTAGTACCAGAATGAAGTTTGATCGCATATAAGCAGTTTCCAAATGACTTCACTTCTGCCTTTTGATTGTTCACTAATACATCCCAACAATCATCTACAGGTACAGATAAATAGAGATAACTATCTTTATTTTCTGCGTTAACTGTTGTATCAATAGCCCCATTTTCATTGAGATATTAACTTCATTCTTACGTGCTGTTTTAGCACACTCATCTAATACATTTAAATCTAATGCATAGAAATAGGCATTATCATAATTGAAATTAGAGTCTGCAGATTCAACTCTTAACTCTGTATTTGAGTTATCTGTTTCAATATGGAATACAGTTGGTGATAACCAGCATGCATACTTTGTAATCATATTTTTACCGTTATAAACATAAGATTCAGAATCTGAATTCCAAGGAATAAAACCATAATAAACCATGTTCTTATAGTTAGAAGTATTCAATTTAATTTCTGTATTTGAATCATCCTTTTTCACTACTGAATATTTAATCGGTTTATAGATATCTTTTGAAGTATTGAATAACTGTTTAAATAATAAGTTCTGATAATCAAATGGGTTTAAATAGCTTTTTTCATTCTTGATTGCATCAAAGTTACTACATGTAAATGCGAGAGGCATATAATATGGATTTGTATATGTATACTTACCATTGAGTTTAGTATTGTTTTTCTTTACTAAACCAGTGTAGTTTTCAGAAGTTAATACATATTTCACACTAAGTAATGAATCAATACCTAACATAGATGTATTTGTGACAGTTAAACAATCTGCATATGTAGGATAACCACACTTATTTAAGAACTCTAACTGTGTACCATCTGGTGAAGAAGTATATCCACTTGTTGATTTATATCCGTAGGATAGTGACTCGTTGTAGTTTGCAGTCAAATTACCATCATACATACCAAACATGCTTTTTGTTTTCACATCATAATCGTGATTAAGATTGCGTTCATATGATGCTCTGTTAGAAGTTTGAGTTATTCTGTAACTTGAGGCATCATTACTTTCAATTTGATTGATGATTTTTTCTTGATTTTTTCTATATGACTTATAATGTAAGATATCCATAGAAAGAGAATTTGCAAGTAAATTAGAATTTATTCCTAAATCAACAGAACTTGCAATAAGCAATAGAACAAGTAGCACATGTTTTAGCTTTTGATTAGTAATTAACTGACTTGTGATCAATAAGATAGTTAATACTATGAGCATAGAAATTGTAAAATAAGCGTTTGTTTTCTCTTGAGGTGTATATTGTTGAGTGAAATAAATATTTAATAAAGAGAATAGAATTGCGGCAACTCCTATTGAATACAAGTTTTTTTTATCTGTTAAATAAATACAGTTATATCTTTGCTAAGAATAGAATAAAAAGAATTCAACAAGGAATGAATATCTATAGTTATAGCTGGTTACAGACTTAAAAAGAGAGAATACTAAATAAAGAGGATGCCAATAAAGACACAAAAGTATTCCAAATAAGAATACACCAAGTATTACCTTTACTTTTGCTTTGATTCTATTGTTGAAGAATACTGATAGTGAAAGTACTATTGCAAGTCCTCCACAGAATAAAGCAGGATATCCTAACATACTTTCTGCTCCATAGCTATACTTAGGAATAACACTTAACATATTACCTACAAAAGAGAAGTCTAATAAATCTTTAAATGAAAGACTTCCTCTAGGACCATTCGTTAAAGCACCAATAGTAGGTAAGAATAAGATTGCACTTACCATTACTCCTAGAATCATCGCAATCACATATCTCATACCAGTCTTAATAAACTGAATGAATGTCATTTTGTTTTCTACGGCATATAAACAACATTCTAATAAGAACCAGATACCAGTAAAGATACAAACTGATTCCAGCCATATACCAGTTAAAGATAATAGCTAAACCTACCGCAATAGATAGATTCCAGTTCTTTTTTTCCCTGCACAATATAATAAACCTGTAATAACATGAAAGGTAACATGTACATGCCATCTAACCACATGATATTACTTGCTTGGAAGAAGCTATATTGACATAAACCATAACCGCAGGAAAGTAGAATAAAGAGAATACTATTGTCTTTATAAGATGTTTCAAATCTATTTGTGACAAAGTACGCAAAGGCGATGGATGCTAATGTAAGCTTTAATGCGACAACAATATTAAAGAATGTATAGAGATTCGCATTAGAGAAAAACAACAATAATAGATTAAATGGTGAAGATAAATAATAGCTAAATACACTACATTTGATCCACCCAGAGTTTTCCCAAAGCTATAAGTAATTGAGTTCTTTCCTGCAATAACATCTTTTTAGATAAGAGAAAAAATCAATATACTGAATATTTGCATCCATTACAGCTAATGTTTTAGTGCCAAATGGTGCAAATCCACTTAATGCATAAATACATAAAATAATGAGTAAAGTAATAAGTCCGGATAGGAATATAATCTTACTTTTTTCTTTTTTATTCATAAGAACCTCCCTTGAATTCAAACACAATAATTATAGCATAAAACGTTATTTGATTATATAAATGATACTGTATGAGTATGTGGTTTAATAAATATTAATGTTTTAGTACAGAATTTTTATGAAATCTTTTGTTTTTTGATGTGACTGAGTAAATAGAATATAATAAAGACGAATGTGACTAAAAAATTAGTTAGTTACAGAAATTGTGGAGTGAGGGAATATTTAATGAATAAAGATAAAGACATTTTTTGATAGAATTATGGAGTGGAAGATTCTTAGTATCTTTAATCCGTTTTATAAAAAATATAAAGAAGTATTATTGTATTTATTCTTTGGCGGTTTAACTACAATTATTAGTATTGGCTCTTATGCCTTTTTTTTGATGTCAGTATGCATATGAATCCAATGATTGCAAATATCTTTTTCTTGGATACTTGCAGTATTATTTGCCTATGTGACTAATCGTATTTGGGTATTTGATAGTAATGCGGAAGGTATAAAGGGGATTATCCAGGAAATGGTTTCTTTCTTTGGCGGTCGTGTTGCGACTCTATTAATGGAAGAAGCTATCTTATATGTTGGTATTAATTTATTGAGTATGAATAGTATTGGCGTTAAGGTGGTACTGAGATTCTTGTACTTATTGGGGAATTATTTAATTAGTAAGTTATTTGTATTTAAGGGAAATAATATGAAGACTAAAAGGATAGAATATATTGATCTTGCAAATGTGATATCTACATTTGCAACGGTTATTCTACATACGAACGGTTGTTTTTGGGATTTTAGTAGAAAAGATATTGGCTTACTGCAGATGTGATTGAAAGTGTTTTTATTTTTGCAGTTCCAGTATTTTTTATGATTTCTAGCATTACGTTGATGGATTACCAAAAAAATATGATACAAAAAATTTATTTGAAGAAACGATTTTCTAAGACAGTAATTCCATTTTTGTTCTGGACGTTTATGGGACTTCTGTTTGATATATTTTCTTACATACAGTCAAAGTATCTGATTTGACTTTAAAGGTTCTCGTTGATGGATTTATCAATAATCGTTTTGTACAAGTTTATTGGTTCTTTATGCCTTTATTTGGCATTTATTTATCTATTCCTTTATTTGCATCAATTGAAGAAGGTAAAAAGAATAGAATTATTTAAATATTTATTTGTAGTAGGTTTTATTTTCAATGCTACAATCCCATTTCTTCTTTCAGCTTTTCATCTCGATATTACGTGGCCTTTGAATATTAATGTAGTCATTGGTTATGCAATATTCGTGGTGATGGGATATCTCATTCATAAGATGGATTTTACACCTAATCAAAGATGTATTATTTATTTTCTTGGTTTAGCTGGTTTATTAATGCATTTTGGTGGTACTTATTATGAATCATACGCTTTAGGCGATGTAAGTCAGATTTATAAAAATTTAACTTATGCTCCTATTGTAATGTATTCAGGTGCATTCCTCTTATTTATTAAACAAATCAGTGAAAAGCTGATGAAAACAAATATTTCTAAATATGTACATTTTATAAAGAAATATACATTCCCTATTTATTTAATGCATTATTTTGTCCTGGAATTAATAAGTAAGAATCTTAATTTGGCGAACTATACAAAATCAATTATCTATCGTTTAGGTATGCCTTTTATCGTTATTCCTATCACTATTATTATTACAAAGACTTATTCGTAAACTAAGATTAGGAAAGAAAATATTGCCTTAAATTACATGATTTCACAGAAATTACACATAGATAGCGCTTGTAATAAGGTATAATAACAGCAATGAAGTGAATTATAGACTATTTTGTGGTATAGTAATTTATGTATGAACTTAAAAATAAGGATGTGAAAAAAGATGTATAAAAGGAAATTAAGAGGATGGGCGAAGCATTTAGACTTCTTAATTGCGGACCTTATCTGTCTACAGTTAGCTCTATTTCTAGTTTACTACATGCGTCATGGAATACTCGATATATATACAAGATCATTGTATGTCAATATTGCGATAGTCATGACACTATTAGATATGTTAATTATTATATTCTTTAATATTTTAAAGAATATTTTGAAGCGTAATAATATTACAGAAATGATTAAAGTAATAGAGAAGTCATTATTATTAATGGTTGTTTCTACTGCTTATATTTTCTATGCGCAAAAGATGATGTATCACGTTTAACTTTAGGTTTTACATGTGTATTTGATGCAATGTTTACTTATATTGTACATTGTGTGATGAAACCAATTGTAAGACGTAGAAGAAAGAATAATAAAAAGTCTCTTATCGTGATTACAGAGTCTGAATTTATTGATTCTATTACAGAGAATAAGAAAATATTTGGTTTGGATGAATACCAGAGTGTTGGTTTTGCGGTTCTAGATAAGAATATGGAAGGTCAGAAATCAAATGGCTGGTCTATTGTAGCGTCTCAGGATACTGTTATAGATTACGTATTAAGACAATGGATGGATGAAGCTTTAGTGATTCTTCCTAGGGAAGATGTTTTCTCTACTTCTTTAGTTAAAGATTTGGCTGAAATGGGACTCGCTGTTCATGTGGAAATCAGTGAATATAACTCATTAAAGGGATATCGTAAGCAGTTTGAAAGAATGGGTGAAAACCAAGTATTAACTGTTAGTATGAACTCTATTAATGAATATGACTGGATTGCCAAGAGAATACTTGATATTCTTGGTGGTTTAGTAGGATGCTTGATTACTCTTATTTTAACTATCTTCTTAGGTCCAGCTATCTTTATTGCCTCTCTCCAGGACCAATCTTCTTTAAACAGAAGAGAGTTGGTAGAAATGGTAAAGTGTTCAATATGTATAAGTTTAGAAGTATGTATATGGATGCTGAAGAGCGTAAGAAAGAGCTTATGGCTCAAAATAGAGTTAAAGATGGTATGATGTTCAAACTTGAATATGACCCTCGTATTATTGGTTGTAAAAAAGAAAGCCGATGGTACTATTAAGAAGGGTGTTGGTAATTTCATTAGAGACTGGTCTTTAGATGAATTCCCTCAGTTCTTAATGTATTAAAGGGTGATATGAGTTTAGTAGGTACTAGACCCCTACTCTTTGATGAATGGAATAAGTATGAATTACGTCATAGAGCACGTCTTGCATTTAAGCCAGGTATTACAGGTTTATGGCAGGTAAGTGGTAGAAGTAATATCACTGACTTTGAAGAAATCGCAAGATTAGATAAAGAATATATCAAGAACTGGAGATTCAGTCATGATATTCAGATTCTATTGAAGACAGTACAGGTTGTTTTCAAAAAAAAGAAGGATCAATGTAAAGGAGTTATGAATATGCCATCAGTAAAGATTATTATTGCGACACATAAGAAGTATCGTATGCCTGATGATGAGATGTATATTCCTGTACAGGTTGGTGCAGAAGGTAAGGATGATCTTGGATATACACGTGATAATACAGGTGATAATATTTCTAATTTGAATTCACAGTATTGTGAATTGACAGGATTATATTGGGCTTGGAAGAACCTAGATGCAGATTATGTAGGTTTAGCCCATTATCGTAGACATTTTAGAGTAAAGAACAAGACAAAGGATCCGTTTGATTGTGTACTTACTTCTAAAGAAGCAGAAGAACTATTAAAGGATAATGATATTCTAGTTACTAAGAGACGTAATTATTATATTGAAACAATTTATGATCATTATGTTCATACACTTTATCCTGAACCATTAGATGAAACAAGAAAGATTATTGAAGAGAAGTGTCCAGAATATTTACCTGCTTTTTGATAAGCATATGAAAGGTAAAACAATGCATGCCTTTAATATGTTTGTGATGAAGAAAGAATATTTTGATGTTTATTGTGAATGGTTATTTGATATTCTATTTGAACTTACTAAAAGATTTGAAGGTACTGAATATAATAGCTTCCATGCACGTTATCCAGGTAGAATTAGTGAAGTACTATTAGATGTTTGGATGAATGAGAACGGTTATACCTACAAAGAAGTTCCATTTGTATACATGGAAAAGATCAATATGTTTAAAAAGGGAATGGGATTCTTAAAAGCTAAGTTCTTACATAAGAAGTATGGGGAGAGTTTTTAATGAGTTTATTTAAGAAAATAGTAACACTTGTACTCGCAATGAATTTGATGACTGGATGTTCTTTAACTAATAATGCGGATTCACAGAAGGTATTTAATTTTGCGGATTCTGGTTATGTGACATCTTTAGATGCATCAAAGGCTATTGATGAAACATCTACAAATGTGATTCAGGCATTTGGTGATGGTTTATATGCTTATAATGTTAAGAGTAAGCTTAAGCCAGCTATTGCGAAGAGTAAAGAAGTAAGTGAGGATGGCAAAACATATACTTTTGAAATCAGAAAGAACGTGAAGTGGTCTAATGGAGATCCAGTGACTGCAGAAGACTTTGTTTATGCATGGAAGAGAGCCTTATCTATGCGTTCTGAAGCATCTAAGCTATTGACATCTTATGGTGCGAAATGCATTGCAGGTGCTGATGATATTTATAAAGGTTTAAAGCCTGCAGATACTTTAGGTGTTTACGTAAAGAATAAGAAACTGGTTGTTCATCTTCAATATAAGACAACACGTTTTATGGATTTAGTGACTCAGCCAGTCTTCTTCCCATTAAATCAGAAGTTTGTGGAAGAACAGGGAGACAAGTATGCGACTTCTCCTAAGACATTATTATCATGTGGGACATATAAGGTGTCTTCTATTTCTAAGGATAAGATTACTTTAAAGAAGAATAAGACATGTTACTTTGCGAGTAAATCAAATATTGATCAAGTGAATATGCTTTTTGGAATCAGTAATGATGAGAAAATCAGATTATTTGATGAAGGTAAGATTGATTTTGCATCAGTGACTGGTGAGAAAGCGAAGAAATATGATGGAAAAGATTCAAGCACTGCAGATAATGATAGTGTTATGTGGGATTTAGTACCTAACTTCAAAGATCAGTATTTATCAGACTTAAGAGTACGTGAAGCAATGTCTTTACTACTAAGAAGAGATAAATATGATGAAAATGTATTGAATGACGGAACTAAGAAAGCTGAAGGCTTACTTCCTATGGGTATCTGTTTCAACTCACAGAAACAGTTTATGAGAGATGCCTCTAAATATGAGTTGAAACATAATAAAAAAGAAGCGAAGAAATCTTTATCTAAGTTTAAAGAATATAAGTTAAAGAATTTTACTTTTACTTTAACTTATACAAAAGAATATCCACAATCAAAGCTTATTGCAAGTGAGATTAAAAAAGACCTTGAATCAACTAAACAATTTAAGGTGTATTTAAAAGAAGTGAATACAGTGGATTATGAACAGGCAGAATTATCTTTATTACGTATTAAAGGTACATGTAATGATGCTTATGATTATTTAGCCCCTCTTGCAGTTAATAATCAAGGTATTAATCATTATTGTAGTAATGATGCATTCTTAAATGCGGAAAGAGTCGCAATGCGTGACTATGCATTCATTCCTGTGATTCATCAGGGACAGAGATATCTTATTAATATGAGTGTCACTGATCTAATTAGTAATTTCTGTGGTGCACCATATAGTTTTAGATATATGAGCATGCGTTAATGAGGGGGAGCGTAATTTGAAAGAAAAAGGTTTATTGCATAAAATACAAACTTCTAATTTTGGTATGTTGATGTTTGGTCTTTATTATTTTACATTATGGTTAGATTTATCTACTGTAAGTCATAGTTTTCCAAAAGCAGTTGTGTTAATTAAACTGTTAAGATATTTGTGTTATCTATATTTTATATTTATTATATTCAGCAGATTAATAAAACTTGACATTGGTGAATATATCAATAAAATCAAATCATTTAATTCAAAACAATGGGTATTATTTGGTTTGTCTTTAGTTGCAGTAATAAGTATAGTGATTAATTTTGTTTTAACAAAAAACAAAACGTTGATATTCTTATTGCTCGCATTATGTTATGCTTTGCATGTTTTGATTTTGATTCTATGGTTGATTCAGTTACTAATATGCAGTTTCTAGTAATGGTTTTATTTATTACATTATGCTCATTTGGTATATTGTACGACTACGTTAATATGAGAGTTGATGGAACAGCACGTCATTCCTTAGGATTTGGATATCCGACTTATTTAGCGCAATTAGTTTTGTTTTATATACTTCATGCGTCATATAGGTGCAGATTTAAAGTTGATTTTAAGGAAATTGGTGTATATCAGTTATTAGTGTTATTTACTTATTTTGTAACAAACTCTAGAACAGAATTCTTAGTATCAGAATTAATAGTATTTTGTTTAGTATTAAATAAGTTTAACTTACTAAAAAGATAGAGAAGTTGGTTGATGTCGTAAAAAGTTGTTTTCATCATTATTCATTCTTTATCCAATTGGAAGTTTTGCGATTGTAAATATGTTTGGCTATGTATTTAATCATGCTAACATCAATAGTTTTCTATTTAAGGCTTTTTCAAAGTTGAATAATGTATTATCTAACAGACTTTATCAGACATTTTATAACTTTAAAAGATCAGGATATAGTTTGTTTGGAAGTAATATAGATTTGGTTGGTTATTCATTAGATAATGCAAAAAGAATATAGTATTATTCGAAGCAATTTCATTGATAATGAATATATGAGACTCTTATTTGAAAATGGATGGATTTTCTATATTTCATTCTTTATTATTTTAGCAAAGAAGTAATCTGGTATCTTTATAAGAATAAGAAGGACGGATTGTTGTTCATTGCATTTATTACTACAACGTTCAGTTTATTGAATCCTAGAATTACTTCAATTACATTTTCAATATTCTGTTTCACAATTATACCAGTATTAAATGATTTACTATTTAACCAAGGAGGACACTTAGATGAGTAAATATGATTATCTAGTAGTAGGATCAGGTCTTTATGGCGCAATCTTTGCACATGAAGCCAAAAGAGAGGAAAGAAGGTTCTTGTCATTGATAAGAGACCTAATATTGCCGGAAACATCTATACAGAAGAAGTAGAAGGCATCAATGTACATAAGTATGGTGCACATATCTTCCATACAAATAATAAAAAGTATGGAATTATATTACTCAGTTTGCAGAGTTCAATAGATTCACTAACTCACCTGTTGCAAACTATAAAGGAGAACTTTATTCACTTCCATTCAACATGTATACATTCAATAAGATGTGGGGAGTAGTGACTCCAGAAGAAGCAACTGAAAGATTGAAGAACAGAGACAGGAAATCACTGGAGAACCAAAGAACCTTGGAAGAACAGGCTATTTCATTAGTTGGTAGAGATATCTATGAAAAGCTCATTAAAGGCTATACAGAAAAACAATGGGGAAGACCATGTAATGAACTTCCATCATTCATCATCAAGAGATTACCGGTACGTTACCTTTGATAATAACTATTTTAATGCGTTATATCAAGGCATATATACAAAGATGGTAGCTAATCTGCTTAAAGATGGTATTGAGGTTCGTTTGGGCACTGACTATCTGGAACATAAATCAAGAGCTAGATGCTTGGCTGATAAAATTGTATATACTGGACCAATTGACGCTTATTTTGGTTATAAACTTAGGAACATTGGAATATCGTTCTGTTCGTTTTGAAACGGAAACTCTGGATAAGCCAAATTTCCAGGGAAATGCTGCGTTAATTATACCGATTGTGAGACACCGTGGACTCGTATCATTGAACATAAATGGTTCGAGTTTGGCAAAGATGAGAATGGAAATGATCTTCCTAAGACTATCATCAGTCGTGAGTATAGTAGTGAATGGAAACCAGGCGATGAGCCATATTATCCAGTTAACGATGCCAAGAATGGATTATTGTATATGCGAATATAAGAAATTA
>VOFC01006936.1_pt1 | contig 46663 bp, 79 predicted proteins | sample 5384161 | NCBI WGS metagenome assembly VOFC01 (sample SAMN12384722, study PRJNA508395) | human gut metagenome | isolation source: healthy gut B | host: Homo sapiens | reverse complement strand
TCTGGCAAATATAGAAAAATAGCTTTGGTCGGTCCTGAATGCAAATACATATTTAGGGTGTATGTTAAGGAGATTATACATATCAGTCTATGCAGGCATTCTGGTGGGAGGAAAAATAGACCCTGACAGTCCTAAAATTGTTTCTGTATATGATGCTTTTTAAGCACAAAGGCGAATGGTAGATTCACTGTGGACTATGAACGCGGATGTGATTGGAGTGCAAAAATGAGGCTTCCATTATCCGTGAAGGAGATCCTAGAACTGAACGCTTGAATATGATGTTAATGGAATCATCCGATTCTACTAACTGGCAGGCTGCCATAAATGTAAGCTTCGGAAAGTGATGTGATTATTGCTGCATTAGGAGAGAATCCTACCTTATGCGGAGAGGCTCGGCAACGTAAAGGTATCTGTTTGCCGGGAGATCAGGAACAGTTTTTAAAAGAACTGATTGCTACAGGTAAACCGGTTGTTCTGGTTATGTTTGGTGGACGTCCACAAGTGATTGACGAAGTAGAAGCAGGTTGTTCAGCTATTCTGCAAGCGTGGTATCCGGGCGAAGAAGGAGGAAATGCTGTTGTTGATATTTTGTTAGGCAATGTCAATCCGTCCGGAAAATTATGTGTGTTAGCTATCCTAAGACTGAAGATAAAGAACTTTATTGTTATAACAATGGTGAATTCAAGAAAGAATAGCTTATCCGTTTGGTTTTGGGCTTTCATATACTTCCCTTTGAATATAGTGATATAAAAAGTTCCGTCTACTGCACAAACAACTGATGATTTGATTGAGGTTAGTTGTAAGGTGAAAAATACAGGAAAATGTGCAGGTACTGAAGTTGTGCAACTTTATCTGTCTCCTACTTCCTCGAATTTCTCAAACCTATACAGCTAAAAGGGTTTGCCCGTGTGAATTTGAACCCCGGCGAATCGAAAATAATAAGTTTTAAGGTTTCTCTTCAGCAAATGGCTTATTATGCAAATAATGGATGGACTATAGCCGGTGGTCAATATACATTTAAAATAGGTGCGTCATCTTTTGATATCCGTTTGGAATCATCATGTGTCAGCTAACTGGAGAAAATGTGCGGATGGAGCGTAGAAATACTCTTTTTCTATAAGTGAAATAGAATAGGAAAAATAAGAAAGCTTCAAAAAGCTATATTGCATTACCCTTTTTACTTTGGTCTTTTTGAACGTAATGAAAGAATCTGTTAACGCAAAATAGTGTGTGTATTCGGATTCTTCATTTATGTTTAGAATGGCAAAAAGACAGAATGCCGGGATTTTCAGATTCCCTTCCCTGTTAGCCTAAATCGATTTATATTCGGATAACTCTGTTTTTGTTATTCTCAAACCGGATTTTATAAATCTTAGACTGAATAATGCAATATCCGGTTTTTGTTTTTATTCATCTTTGCAGTGCTAAAACTTTAAATGATACTATAAATGAAAACAATGAAGAACATGAAACAAAAGTAGGTTTATTTTGTTTGTGCTTTCATTCCTGGTGATGAGTGTCGGGAATGTTTATGCACAAAATGTTACCGTAACAGGTACAGTTCTAGACAGTACCGGTGAGCCTGTCATCGGTGCTAATGTGAAAGTGGCAGGGGAAGTCATCTATAGGAACCATTACCGATTTCGAGGGAATTTCTCCTTGTCGGTCCCTGCGGACACGAAAAAATTGGAAATCAGTTATATCGGTATGCTTTCACAAGAGGCTGTCATTAAGCCGGGAACTCCGGTAAAGGTAATTTTGAAAGAAGATACGGAAGAATTGGATGAAGTGGTAGTCATTGGTTATGGTACTGTAAAGAAACGGGACTTGACCGGTTCTATGACCTCCATCAAGCAAGCGGACATTATTGCTGTTCCTACGACGAATGCTTTGGAAAGCCTGCAAGGGAAAGTGGCTGGACTGGATATGACTAAATCAAGTGGTCAGACAGGTTCGGGCTTGTCCTTTTCCATTCGCGGTAATCGGTCATTGAACGCTTCGAATGTTCCGCTGATTATTGTAGACGGAGTGCCCTATGGGACAGATATTGATATCAATCCCAATGTCATAGAATCCATGGAAATTCTGAAGGATGCTTCCTCCACCGCTATTTATGGTTCTCGCGGTGCTAACGGAGTTATCTTGATCACTACAAAGAAAGGGGCTGTAGGCAAGACCAAGGTTTCATATAACGGTTATTATTCCATCAATTCCGTAGCTGCTTATCCCGATAGAATGAATTTGTCCGATGGGCCGACTTCAAGAGAGAGGCTTATCGTACGGACGGCCAGTGGGGGAGGTCCTGAAGATGATGCCAAAATTTTTGGTTCTGCTTATGATGCGGTAAAATCCAATCAAAAATGTAGACTGGGTGGATATGCTGATGCAAACGGGTAGCCAGATGTCCCATTCTGTCAATATTTCAAATGGTACGGAGAAAACAACATTCAATCTGGCTTTTGAATATATGTCCGAAGACGGTTTGGTGAAGATGGATGATATGGACCGTTATAATGCAACCTTATCCTTATCGCATAAGCTCACTGATAACTTGAAATTGAATGCCAATGTGGTATATACCTATTTGGATCAGAATATCCGACGTGATCCTTTCAACCGTTCTATTTATTACGCTCCCTATGGAGATGTATATAAAGATGGTTCTATCAATGTGCTTCCTTTTAATGATGGGCAGACCATTAGCCCCATAGCCGAAGAAGTTCCCGGAGCCTATAAAATAACCGGCTGACCAGCCATTTGGTGGGGAATGTAGGAGCTACCTGGAACATTATCAAGACTTGACACTGACTTCTACTTTTGGCTTTGACGATAAGAAAGATATCCGTACAGGACATTTTGCTGATACATATACGTTAGACGGAGCGGAAATTATTCGTTGGCGGATGCTACCAATCATAGTGACGTCAATTGGTCGTGGAAAATACATTGGCTTATTCGTTCACATTAGGGAAAAACATAATCTGAGTCTGATGGCTGGTAACGCATTATATAAAAATGTGGCCGAGGAATATAAGGGTGCGGGCATAACCTTATTTCATCCACTATGTTGTTTTATAATTTGGGTGGTTTGCAGGATAGTCAGCAGATATCCAGCAGTTATGTACAAACCACTATGGCATCTTTCTTTGGGCGTATCAACTACAAAATTCAATGAGAAATACCTGATGACTGTGACTTTGCGTCAGGATGGTTCATCTGTATTGGCAAAAGATCATCAGTGGGGGTCTTCCCATCTGTGGCTTTGGCTTGGCGTATGAATGAAGAGAATTTTTTTGAAGAACGTAGAACAACTTTCCAATTTGAAACTTCGGCTGAGTTATGGTATTTCGGGAAACAGTGCTGTTTCTGCCTATCAGACTCAGGGAGGATTGGGAAAGACCATGTATGCTTATCTCATAAATAATACGGGAAAAACGGAGCCTATGGCTACTATCCAGCTTTGACACCGAATTATAATCTGGGCTGGGAAAAAACAGCAACGGCTAATATCGGTATTGACTTCGGTTTCTTCAATAACCGTATCAGTGGTTCATTGGATATTTATCAACAAAAGAACATCAGATTTGTTGATGCAGAAGAAACCTAGTTCTACCGGATATTCTTTGGCATGGGATAATGTAGGAAAAACTGAGAATAAAGGTGTGGAATTAGTTATTAATACCCAAAATTTCAATCAAAAGGATTTCTCTTGGAATACCGATTATACATTTACTTTGAACAGAGAGAAAAATTACTGAGCTGGCAGATGGAACTGACCGTGATATCAGTAACGGTTGGTTTGTAGGGCATTCCATCAAGACACATTATGGATTGGAGAAAATCGGTATTTGGCAGCTTGACGAGGCCGCGGAAGCAGCTAAGTATGGTGAGAAGCCGGGACGTATAAAAATAAAGGACCAGAATAAGGATGGTTCAATAGACAATGATAATGACCGTATCATCTTGGGCTCGGAAACTCCCGATTTCGTAATGGGGTTGAACAATACATTCAAATACAAGAACTTTGATTTGCGCGTTTTCATGTATTGGGAGACAAGGGCAAATGTTACATTCGGAAGCCAACGGTTACGGCTCATACCGTATTCAGGGAGATCCGGTATTAAAGTAAACTATTGGACTCCGGAGAATCCCTACTAACGAATTTCCCCGTCCGGAAAAAAGTTATTCGGATTCTTCAAATTAGATGCATTGGGATACGTGGATGGTTCGTATTTGAAGATTAAAGAAATCACTTTGGGATATCAGTTGCCTAAATCATGGATCGGGAAGATTCATGCTTCTAATATCCGTATCTATTGTTCATTAAAGAATTTCTTTACTTTCAGTCATTTAGACAATTATGATCCCGAACGAGGAGGCTCCTTGAGCTATCCGATGACAAAACAAGCAGTATTTGGTATTAATGTTGATTTCTAAACAAGCGAACAGGTATGAATAAATTATATAAATGGTGTTTGCTCAGCTGTATGGCGGCAACCTTGAGCCTCATGTAATGATTTCCTGACAGAGGAAAATCCTAGCGGATTGACCGCTGATACTTTTTATAAAACCGAATCGGGTGCGGAAGCTCTGATTAACTCATATTACACACCGTTGCGTTTTTGGTATGGACAGGAATATGCCACATCAATGACAGAGTTGGGAACGGATATATTTACCCGGGGAAATGGTTGTGCCGGAAGCTGAGCTTTCCGATTATAACTCGTCATTACAAAGGTTCCAGCTATGCGGTAACTAAAGAGTGGGAACGTTTGTATTCGGCATTGAATACTTGTAACACTGCCTTGAACCGTTTGCCTAGAAACTCTGAACTTTCAGCTTCGGTTAAAGATATCCGTATGGGGAAGCCTATTTCTTGCGGGCTCTTTATCTATGGCATATTGTAGAGAACATGGGAGGTGTTTATTTAACGACAGAAGAATGTACCGAGCCGTCAGGTTACGTTTACCGTTCGTCCGAAGAGGATTTTTATACTCAGATTATAGCCGATTTAAAAGAGGCGGTGGCTAAATTACCGGTTTCCACTTCCGATTACGGGCGTGCTACAAAGGTGCGGCAGAAGCGTTTCTGGCACGCGTTTATCTGTATAATAAAAATTATGAGGAAGCGTTGAAATATGCTCGTAATGTCATTAACAATTATGGTTATAGCTTGGCAGAAGATTATTCGGACCTTTGTGATATTTATAAATGTAATGATGTAAAAGAGAATGTGTTTGTTTGTATGTACACAAAGAGTGAGATATTCGGAACTTCCATTGAAGAAGGTCCTGACGGGAACCCCATCATTTGGAGGACACCGGGTAATAACCCTTCACATCTGTTGTGGGTGATGTGTTATGATCAGGTACTCGATAAAGACGGTAAGAAACCTGTTACGCGCTCCATAGAATATGGTCGCAGTTTCAACAGATATATGCCTACGCTGTATTATCTGAACCTGTTCGATGAAAAGATGGATGCCCGTTATGATGATGTGTTCCAGCAGGCATGGATTTGTAACAATACGAACAGTACTTATATCTCACCGGGAGATACGGCTATTTTCTTTACTAAATATAGTGTGTCCGATGCAGAGGAAGCTAAACACGATTATATCACCATAGACAAGGATTTTGTTTACAATGCCGATGGCTCTGTCAAGAATAGGGTTCAGAATGTGACTTTCAAAAAATTCCTTGATCCGTCTCGTGAGTCAGTGAATTATACGGGAAGTGTGAGACATGGTGTGGTCATTCGTCTTGCTGAGTTGTATCTGATAGCTGCCGAGGCTGAATTATTCTTGAACGATAATGCCTCTGGAACATCTTATATCAATGAGGTAAGGGAGAAGAGCAGCTATTCCCGGCAAGGAAGCTGCCATGGAGATAAAGCCGGAACAGTTGACATTGGATTTTATTTTGGATGAACGGGCCCGTGAGTTGGGAGGAGAGCAGCAACGTTGGTTCGATTTGAAGCGTACCGGTAAGCTGCTGGAAAGAGTAAAAAGCATACAATCCGGATGCGAAAGTGAATATAAAAGAGCATCATTTGCTACGTCCTATTCCTCAGACTCAACTGGATGCCATTATCAATAAAGAAGAGTTCGGGCAAAATGCCGGTTACAATTAAGTGTGCCTGTCAGGCTGAAGTTTGATTTCCGGTGAAGGTGTATCTTGATGATTGGCAGAGAAGTTATTTAGCTTGCAAAAGTTGGTAAATAACATAAGTTCGTTTTTTAAAAAGGTCTTGTTCTTTTTTAAAATGAACTTATGTTTTTAAAAAACATCCTTATCTTTTTTTTGCATAGGAACTTGTGTTTTTTGTACATGAACAAAAATTGATGATTCCCACATATATATGTGTAACCTCACGCGGACATATATATAGTCCCCTACGTGAACGTTCATGAAGTGCCGCATGAACATTCGTATAAAACAGGTTGTCTTTCCTCGGAACATTTTCCCTTTCACGACGGGAGGTTTTTACAAACTGACAGCATAAGTTTAGGAAGTTTCTTCCATTGTTTCCGAAAGTTATGCCGTTAACTTTCGGACTACTCCTATCAATGCAAAAACACATTTTATCTCTCATGCTCTCATCTTTTATCACTTTCCCCGATGAATAAAGCGTTTAAAGGGTGAGAGATGAGGTGAGAGATGCCCCAAAAGGTGAGCAACTGCTCTCACAAAGCCAAAAAATGTCTTGTTATGCAATCTGGGAACAGAACATCTCTTTCTTTTCGGCTCAGTCAAGATATATGCATGAAACTATTGAATTACAGATACCCTTATAGTCTTGAATTCAATCCCGGCTGTCATATCGTTGCTATTTTTCTCGAAAAGAAAAGGAGGAAAAAAAGACATATTGAGGTTTCCGATAAAAAGGTGATGATAGTGTTAACAGAGTTAATAATTCTGTTGTGGAACTTTCCGGCAAATACAGTCTGTCAGATGATCGTTGATAAAACCTGAAGCTTGCAAATGGGCGTAGCAAATTGTAGTTCCGAAGAACTTGAAACCTCGTTTTTTCATATCTTTACTCATGGCATCGGATTCGGGGGAGGATACCGGAATCTCGCTCAATGACCGGAATGTGTTGATAATCGGCTTTTTGTCGGGAAAAGAATGACAGGGTATAATTATAAAACTGCCGAATTCCTTCTGCACGGCAAGGAACAGCCTCGCGTTCGTAATGGTCGATTTGATTTTCAGACGGTTCCGCACAATACCTTCAAACTGCATCAGACGCTCAACGTCCTCATCGGTCATTTGTGCTACCAGCTCGGCATCAAAATTATAGAAAGCTTTGCGATACCCCTCTCTTTTTTTAAGGATGGTTATCCAGCTCAGTCCGGCTTGGGAACTCTCCAACACAAGAAACTCAAACAGCGTCCTGTCGTCAGTCACCAATCTTCCCCACTCCTCATCATGGTATTTCACATACAATTCGTCTGTTCCGCACCAACCGCAACGTCCGTTTGTTATATCTTTGCATAATTCTATCATTTGTGATATGGAACAAATGTAATGGATTCATGGCATTATGCCAAATTTAAAAGGACTATTTTATACGCATATATAAATTATCTTTACAGTGTCAGGAGCCGTTCTTGTAAAAATCTTTTTGGCAGTACTCCAAATTGTTTCTGAAAACATTTGGCAAAATAGGAAGAAGAGTTGAAACCGACAATATAGCATACTTCATTGATTCTGTATTCTCCGGATTGAATCAGTTGGGCTGCCATTTTCAACCGTTCCAGTTGAATAAACTCATTGGGGGTAATTTGAGCGATTCCCTTTTATTTTTCGATGCAGGCTGGAACGGCTCATATTCATTTTCTCGGCTAATATATCCACATTAAAATCGGGTTCCGAAATGTTCTTTTGAATTACTTCTATTAGTTTGTCTAAAAAGTTCTCATCTGCTTTGCTCAGTGCAATGGTTTTGGCGTTCACAAAAGGTGATGAAGTGAAAGCATGGCGCAATTTGTCCTGATTGCTTAATAAGTTCGCTATGCGTGCCAATAAGTACTCCGTAGAAAAAGGTTTTTCTATATAGTCGTCGGCTCCCAGTTCTATTCCTTCTATCTTGGATTGCATGGTAACTTTTGCTGTGAGCAGAATGATAGGAATATGGCTATGTTCGATATCGGTCTTTAATGTATGGCATAATTCGAAACCGTCCATTTCGGGCATCATCACATCACTGACAATCAGACTGATTGTCTTTTTCTGATAGCACTTGCAAGGCTTCCTTGCCATTAGATGCACGTATAACGCAATATACAGTTTCCAGTTGTGCGCAAATAAAGTTCTGCATCTCGGGGTCATCCTCTACTACAAGAATACAGATGTTAGTGCTGTGTTGCCGGATGGCTGTTTGCATATTGCCGGTCTGGCTGATAGTGGAATCTTTTTTGTAACTGTATGGCTTTTTCTTGATCGACAGGAAGCTCGACACAGAAACAGATTTCTTCACTATCCTTTTAAATAAAGTTTTCCTTTATGTAATTCTGCCAGGAACGTGCCAAAGGCAGGCCGATGCCGGTACCGGCTGTGCGTTGCCCACCGGAGGTTTGTTTGATTTGCACAAAAGGCTGGAAAATTTTTTTCTTGCATATCGTGGGGGATGGAATGCCCGTCATTGCTGACCATAATGGAGAAGTATCCCGGTTCTTTTCATTCCGCATGGTGGTATTAAAGATACATGGATAGATGATGTGGCATATTTTACTGCATTATTGAACAGATTGCTTAGAATTTTGGTCAGGGCTTCTTTATCTACGGGTGCATTGAAATCCTGTTCGGGCAGGTCTGTTTTGAAATTTCAACCCATTCTGTTGGGCGGCGGGATTGAAACGGATATAAGTGTCTCTTATTAGTTGGGAGATATTACAATCCATAAAGTTAAGACGGAACCCCTTGGTTTCTGTTTTTCGGAAGTCGAGTAACTGATTGGTCAGGTCAAGTAATCGCAGGGTATTCCGTTCCATGACGTCCAGGTTCTCACGGATGGTGTTGCGATCTATGTTTTCCTTGTGCAGGATGTTCTCTAACGGGCCTTTTTATCAGGGTTAGCGGTGTGCGGATTTCATGTGCTATATTAGTGAAGAAGTCTATTTTGGCATGATAAATTTCTTTTTCCTTTTCGGCTTCTAAGATTTCCAGTTGTCGTCGTTGTTTGTCCGTGATTTGTTTTCGGAAGCGATAGAAGATATATCCGATACCGGCTGCCGAAAGCATAAAATAAAGAAGATAGGCCCACGGGGATTTCCAGAAAGGAGGTGCGATATGTATGTGGATACTTTTGATGTCATTACTCCATTCTCCTTTGGCGTTAGCTGTTTTCACGCAGAAAGTATAGTCGCCTGGCTTTAGATTGGTATAGGAAGCGGTGGAACTTTTTGTGGTACTGTACCACTCTTTATCAAATCCTTTCAATGTATAACTCAGGTAATTTTCTTCAGGGGCGGCGTAACAAAGAGCTGCAAAGCGGAAGGCAAAAGAGTTTTGATTATACTTCAGGTTTATTTCCCGGGTATAAGTCACGCTTTGGCTGAGGGGGGGAATCTTTGGTGCCTATATCGGCGCTTTTGTTGAAAAGCAGGAAATCGGTGATGGCTACAGGTGGAAAATAAGTGTTTTCGGTGAAGGACTCGGGTTTGAAGGCAATGAAGCCATTGATACATCCGAAATAGATGGTACCGTCTTTGCTCTTAATTCCTGAACTATAATTGAACTGATTGGTGAGCAGTCCATTGTTGTCTGCATAAATGTTCGAGGTTTTGGTCTTCAGATCGAACCGTATCAATCCTTTGTTGGAGGTGAGCCAAAGGATGTCATTGTTGGCTTCTACAATCTTATAAATCACATCATTGGCAAGCCCTTGTGAAGAATCATAAGTAGTGAATTCCTCTGTGTCCTGGTTGAATGAGCAGAATCCTCTTCCCAGCATGGTGAACCACAAGCGTTGCTTGCTGTCTTCATAAATACTTATCACCTTGTTGTAAGGGAGTCCGTGGGGAACTCCGGGAGTGGAAACATAATTTTTCCAGCTGTTATTTCTAGGATTGTATTTGAATATACCGGAGTTATAGGTGGCAAACCAGATATTTCCTTTACTGTCTTCCAATATGTTGAAAACAAAGATACCATCCATTTTGTGGATACGGGTGAAATCATTTGTTTCATGGTTATAGAGATTGAGTCCGGTTGTGGTACCTATGTAGAGTTGACCTGCAGAGGTGCGGCACATGGAATAGATGTTGTTGTCGTTCAATGTATTTTCGGCATGTCCCATCAGGTAGTGACGGGAACGGCGGGTCTTCAGATCCAATGAGTATAATCCTTTGGAATATGTACCTATCCACAGAGTGTGATTGTCCATACTTAGAGCGTGGACATTATAGTGCAGTCCTGCCAGTGGACAAGGGCTGAATTCTTTGGTCTTTGGATTGAATTTGTTCAAGCCGCCGTCTTCTGTTCCTATCCATAGATTTCCGTCTTCATCTTCGCAAAATTCACGGACTACTTTTCCGCTGAGGCTGTTTTGTCCTATGATGGGATAGTATTTTTTCGAAGGTGGCATATTGGGTGGGATAATAGTCTATGCCTCCGAAATAGCTGCCGATCCATATGCCACCTTCAGCATCCTTGTAGAGGGAATAAATGGCATTGTCCGACAAGGAATAGTCATCGTTGGGATTGTAGGTGAGGTGTTGGATTTCCCGGTTTCCTTGTTGTAAGTGTATATTCCTCGTTCTGTGGCAACCCACAATGTTTTTTTTGTCGATGGGATAGATGTTTCTTACAAAGATACTTTCGGTTTGGGAAGAGTCCGGTAGCAAGTCGGTGACTGTCCGGGTAAGGATATTGATACTTTTCAGACCACCTTTTGCGGAACCAGTGTACAAGGTATTATGCTGTTCAGGGGAAAATTTTGAAAATCTGGTCATCGGTGAAGAGGTTTTTCCCTCTTGTGTTTGGAATAACCGGAAGTTCTGGAAATGATCATCAGTATAATAAAGCCCTTTTCCGTTATAGCCTATCCATACTGCGTTTTGCTGGTCTATACAGATAGAACTGAGTAGATGGGCATCGGGGATAGCATAGTGTGTTAATGTTTGTCGGTCGTTATCGAACAGGAAAACGCCTTGGGATTCTACTGCTATCCAGATGTTTTTTGTGTATCGGTGGTGATTTGTACAATGGGCTGGGTGATGCACAAGCTGTCCTGACTTTTGACAGGTGAGTTTTGAGAAAGTTTCCGTCAATGGATCATAGATATAAATTCCGTCGTCTGTTCCTATCCATAATTTCCCATCCTTATTTTCGTGCAATGAGTTGACGTTGTTATTACCCAAAGAATGAGGGTTGGAATGATTGTGTTTGAAAATACGGAAATTGGATCCGTCATAACGGTTTAGTCCGTCTTTGGTGCCGAACCACATGAATCCGTTCCTGTCTTGGGTGATACAAAGAACGGAACTTTGAGACAGTTTGTTTTCAGACCCAAATGTTGGAAATAATATCTTTCAGCATGAACACAGGGGGATGACAGGCTGAAAAGGATTGATATGAGAAGGAATAAGTGCTTGTACATAGTTTGTTTTATCAAGTGGTTTTACTATGTGCAAAAGTAGATATTTGGCTGAAAAACACAAAGGGAAGGCAAAATATTGTCCTGTTTTGGCAGAATATTGCTCTCTTTTCGTAAAGGTGGAGGAGGTAAGGTGGTGTAAAAGGTGGGTGAAAATATTGTTTTGGCAGAAAATTCATATTATTTGGATGGATATTCTTGTGGCTTTTTATCTAATAAGTCTACTTTTGGGCTGTAATTAAATTAAAGATCAAATATGAAAAACATGTTTAGTAAAGGTGCACATCCGTCTGAATTTGGACATCGACAAACAACGATGTTGATGTTGGGCTTGTTTTTACTCGTTTCCCAATGCTTGTTTGCTCAGAGCAGAATAATAAAGGGAACGGTATATGATGAACATAAGGATGCACTGATCGGTGCGTCGGTTATTCTTAAAGGTACTTCTCAGGGAACCATTACCGATATAGATGGTAATTTTAGTGTGGAGGCAAGTGATAAGAATACTGTTTTGATTGTTTCTTATATAGGTTATGATGCCCAAGAGATAAATGTGGGTAGCCAGACCTTTGTCAAGGTACAGTTGAAACCTTCTTCTCTGGCGCTGGAGGAAGTTGTAGTGGTGGGTTACGGTTCGCAAAAGAAAAGTGAGCTGACGGCTGCCATCTCAAGTGTCAAGTCTTCGGATTTTGTCCGTGGAAATGTGAGGGATGCGGGGCAATTATTGAAAGGGAAAATTGCTGGTCTTAGCATTGTGAATTCTACAGGTGACCCTACCGAGAATTCGTCTATCTTACTTCGTGGTACTAACTCACTTTTGCAGGGTAACAATTCGCCATTAGTGTTGATTGACGGTATTCCGGGAGATTTAAGAACGGTGGCTCCTGAGGATATTGCTCAAATCGATGTGCTGAAGGATGGTTCGTCTGCGGCTATTTATGGTACACGAGCTACCAATGGGGTGATTTTGGTTACTACCCGTAAGGCTAATTCTGATTTTCCATAGACTATAATGGGTATGTCGGTACAGAAGAGTTTGTGAAAACGGAAAGAGTGTTGACTGGAGATGAATTTCGTTCTTTAATTCAGGATGGAACAATTTCTGCTACTGATTTTGGAGGTAATACAGATTGGCTGGAAGCCATAACTCGTACTCCGGTCAATCATGGGCATAATCTGAGTGTAAAGGGTGGTTCCGAGAAGACTAATTATTTGTTGAATGTCAATTATAAAAAGAACCAGGGAATTTTCAAAAAGTCAGATAATGAGACGTTGATTGTACGACTGGCGGTGAATCATTCAATGTTGAATGATAAATTGCGTTTGAACGTCAGCGTTAATTCTAATACGCAGAACTATACAACGACCGGAGATGGTTCCTCTTTCAATAGAGGGGGTATATAGTGCGGCATTGGTTACTAATCCTACCTTGCCTATTTATAAGCAGGATGTAAATAAGGATGTCCTGTCATCAATGCCGGAGTATGATGGTCCTTGGGCACAGCCTTCGGCTCTGGTGGCTATCGCCAATCCGCTGAGTACTATCGAGACAGCTAATGGCAGACATCACAGACAGCGTACCAGATTGAATGGTAATGTTACTTTCCAACCCATCGAATCATTGAAATTCAATGCGTTGTTATCTTGGGATAGATATTACGAAACAAGGGGTTATCGTGAGACTTTTGATAATTTCAATACCACAGTGGCTCATTCCCGTGATGGTTTTGCCTCCAGAGGTACTTGTGAGACTACAGACCAGTTGTTTGAATTTACCGCTCAGTATAGTGAAGTTTTTGGCATTCATAATATTTCTGTATTGGGAGGTTATGGCTATCAGAAGAATATATGGGAGGATTATTGGATGCGGAACTGGAATTTTCCTACAGACCAGTTTGGCTGGGATAATATCGCTTTAGGACGTGGCGACAGCGATATTGCCGGTGCTGCTATTCCTATTAACAGTAATAAAACGTCAGGTAATCTTATCAGTTTTTTTCGGACGTATCAATTACATATTGGCGGGCAAGTATTTGGCTACCATTAGTGTAAGACATGAGGCAGACTCCAAATTTGTGGGTTCCGATCAGGTTTGGGGGTACATTTCCGGCTGTAAGTCTGGCATGGCGGATTAATGAAGAGAATTTTATGAAAAATATCAAGTGGATTAATAGCTTGAAACTTCGTGCCGGTTATGGTGTGACAGGTATTGCTCCTTCCAATCCTTATTTGGCAACCTATCGTTTGGGATATACTTCAAATAATGATACTTTTTTATTATAATGGTCAATGGGTGAATAAATTGACTCCGCAGAGTAATCCGAATCCGGAATTCACATGGGAAAAAGAAGAAGGAATTTAATGTGGGGCTTGATTTCTCTATTCTGAAAAGATCGTATCAGTGGTAGTGTTGATGCTTATTACAGAAAAACTGTAGACTTGTTATATAATTATCCTGTTCCTGTTCCGCCCAATGTATATGGCACTACACTGGCAAATGTGGGTACTATCAGTAATAAGGACTGGAGATATTGCTGAACGGGGTTGTCTTTAATAAAAAAGATTTTGGTTGGAATACCACACTGACTTATTCTACTAATAAGAATAAAAGCTTGACAAATTGAATAATAGTAAATACCAGTTGGCAAACGATTATTTTTATGTGGGTGACGCACAAGCGCCTATGTCGGGAGTCCCTACCCATCGTGTAAAAGTAGGGAGCCTATAGGGCAGATTTGGGGTTGGAAAGTATTGGATATTACAGAAGACGGTAAATGGATTTATGAAGATCAGAATGGTAATGCTGTAGAGTCTAAAGATGTGAAGATAGAGGATAGAAAAGTGATTGGTAATGGTTTGCCAAAGCATTATTTGGGATGGAACAATGATTTCCGTTATAAAAATTTTGATTTGAGCGTTACCATGAGAGGAGCCTTTGGATTCCAGAATATCAACTTTACTCGTCTGCATTATGAGAATTATAGAGACCAGGCAATGAATAATTTGAAAGCCGGGTATGAAAAAGTATTTGGTAAAAGCGGTGCTGACGGACTCCAAGCAATTTAATAGTTACTATGTGGAGGATGGCGATTATTGGAAAATTGATAATATTGTATTGGGGTATAATTTCAAGAAAAGACTTTATTAAAGGGATTAAGGGAATGCGTCTGTATTTCTCTGTTCAAAACGCTTTGACCATTACCGGATACAAAGGACTTGATCCGGAGGTAGGCGGTTCGCTTTAACTCCGGGAACAGATGACAGAAACAAGTATCCCACTACCCGTTCATATACCTTTGGCGTTAACTTGAGTTTTTAAATTATTAGATTGAAGAACATGAAAAGAAGAATAAGAATAGCATTGATGTGTCCTGCACTTTGTTGTCTGATAGGAGCATCATTGAATAGTTGTATGGAACTGGACGATAGCGTGTATACTACGATCGTATCCGATAAATATCATTATACGGAAAAGGACATGGTTGCCATATTAGGTAATGCTTATACTCCATGGCGTTCTGTTGTTATCGGTGCAATAAATGAAACGCAGACCATTTCTACAGATGAGACCATGATACCGGTACATCCTTGGGGATGGAATGGGACTACCATTAACATGCATTTACATACCTGGACTTCGGAGACAGGTGAGGCTGTTAATCGGTGGGGTGACCTGTATACTGGTATAAACAATGCCAATCAGGTAATTTACCAGATTGAATCCGGCCTGTTGCCTGTGACGGAAGGTAAGGATAATTATTTGGCGGAGTTAAAAGCGGTAAGGGCTTCTTATTATTATATGCTTTGTGATTATTACGGCAATGTACCCTATCTGACCCGTTTTGATGTCCCTCAAGGTTTCTTCCCGAACAAATCAGTCGTAAAGCCTTGAATGATTCTATCATTGCCGAAGTGACAGCCGCCCTTGCTTTATTACCGGAGAATGTTGATGAATCGACTTACGGACGTTTTTACCAAATGGGCTGCTTATGCTTTATTGGCCAAGATGTATATCAATGCGGAGGTGTATACGGGAACCCCACAATGGCAAAAGTGTCTGGATGCCTGTGAGGAGATCATAAAATCTGGTAAATTCTCGTTGGCGGGAAATCAGAAAGATGTATTCAAGGCTGATAATGAGGATTGTACGGAAGCTGTTTTTGCTGTTCCTTTTGATCAAAGTTATGCCGGTGGATTGAATATATTCAATTACGCTCTAAACGGTCAGTTCTCTCAGGTATATTCCACTAAGAGTTTTGGTGGTTGGGGAGGTTCGGTTGCTGTTCCGCAATTTATAAATACATTTGATCCGGATGACAGTCGTCTGACCGAGAATTATTTGATGGGACAGCAAGTGTATCCCGATGGTTCCAATGTGTTGTGCGAGATAGGCAACAGTCAGGGATTCCTATGAATATTGTAAATGTGGTTCCGGGGTTGATTGGGCTGAGGAATTACATGGATATCATTTGGCAAAAGTATGAGTATGTTGCCGGTATGTCTCCTGGTGCTATGAGTAACGATGTTTTCCCCTTCCGCTATACAGATATATTGATGATGAAAGCTGAATGTTTGTTAAGGACTGGAAAAGCGGACGAAGCGGCACAAATTGTAACAGAAATCAGACAACGCGCATTCAAGTCTGCTCCGGAAAAAGCGGTAGTCACTGGTGCGGAACTGATGGGAGGGAGTACCTATGATTATGGATTGCGCGAAACAACCTATTTGGACAAGATTAAAAGTCCTAGAACAACTCATGAAGGTGGAGCAGATATAAAATATGGTCGCTTTTTGGATGAATTGGGTTGGGAGTTTAACCAAGAAGGAAGAAGAAGGCAGGACTTGATTCGTTTTGGAGTATGGACAACTAAATCATGGCTTTCTCATTCTGCTACAAATGATATAAATAAGAACTTGTATCCTATTCCAAGAGCTGAATTGGATAAGAATGGTAAGTTAAAGCAGAATCCGGGATATTAGTGGATTGGTAATGAACAGACTGTCCGAAAAACCTGTTTGGCACTTTTTGTCATGTGCGGTTCCGGACAGTCTTTTTCTTTTTAATATTTATTTGAAGTGATGGTATGAAAAGGTTTGCCGGTTGGTTGTTGTTTTTCTGGGGATGTATATGTTGTATATGTGCCTCTGAAATTTCTATAACAGATTCATGGAAGTATAAAGCAGAGAATGATGAACGTTTTTCCAGTATGGATTGGAATGATTCTGATTGGGTAACTGTAGATTTGCCCCATACTTGGAATGCCGGAGATGTGATTGACGAGCAACGGGGATATAGGCGCGGCATATCTTGGTATAGGAAGAAGTTGTTCATTCCTTCAGAGGCACGGGATAAAGAAAATAACTCTTCGTTTTGATGGGTGGCCAGCAAGGCAGACGTCTATTTAAATGGGAAATTATTGCAAACTCATTTGGGGGGCATATACCGCTTTCGGAGTTGATATAACTGATATCTGTGAAGTTGGAAAGGAAAATCTGTTGGCGGTAAAAGTGGATAATAGTTCTTCTTTGGGGAAATCCTTCCATCGGTTTCCGGAGATTTTTCTATTTTGGGGGTATTTATCGCAGGGTGTTCTTGCAATGGACGGAAAGAGTGCATTTTGTGACAGAACCTTATGCAGCTGTTCCAGTAAGGATACAAACCCCTGAAGTGTCGGTATCTGAGGCGTCAATGCAAATTGTGGCTTTTTCTTAAAAATGACTTTACCGATACAAAGCACGTGCACGTCAATGTTTTTCTTTGCGATGAAATGAATCGGATTGTGAAAGAGAAACAGTTGAAACTGAAACTGATTCCAGGCAGGAAATATCCTATATCCACTTCTGTAGGAAGGATAGAGAATCCTCATTTGTGGTCTCCTGAATTACCTTATTTATATACGGTAAAAGTGCAGGTATGCGATGCCAAGAATGGAGAAATGTATCAAGAAGTAATTTCTCCGGTTGGATTCAGATGGTTTTCGGTGGACAAGACAGGCTTTTATCTGAACGGGAAGTATCTTAAATTGAGGGGAGCTGCACGGCATCAGGATTATGCAGGTTTGGGAACGGCTATTCCGTTGAAATGAATCGTAGGGATATGCGGTTGCTGAAAGAAATGGGAGCTAATTTTGTGCGTATCAGTCATTATCCTCAAGATCCGGAAATATATCGAGCCTGTGACGAATTGGGGTTGATAGTATGGTCTGAAATTTGTGTTGTGAATGAAGTGAGAAAAAATACGGAATTCGCTCATAACTGCAAAGAAATGTTGAAAGAGATGATTCTTCAGAACTACAATCATCCATCGGTGGTACTATGGGGGCTATGAATGAATTATGGGATTACCATAAGCAAGCTATTGTGTTGGCTAGGGAATTGGAGGCTTTGAAAAAAAGAGCTGGATCCTTATCGTCTTTCTTGTGTCGCCTTTCATGCTTTTTACTTGGGAGAAACCCTATACACAGTCTAGTAAGGAGATGTTTAATATTTCGGATGTTAACGGGGTAAATGTATATGAATCTTGGTATCAGGGAGATTCTGCTACGATTGCACCTATGTTTGATAAATTTTGTAGTTATTCTACTGCAAAACCTCGTTTTTTGTCGGAATTTGGAGCAGGAAGCGATGAACGTATCCATTCTTATACTCCGCGTACATTTGATTTTACTCCGGAATTTCAATTGGATTTTAATCGCAGATATATCAATGAAATGGAGAAACGTCCGGATTATATAGGTTATTCTATTTGGAATTTGGTTGATTTTCAGGTGGACGGTCGTGGTGATAGCAAGCCTAATCTGAATCAAAAAGGAATGTTGACAGAGGATCGTCGGAAGAAAGAGATTTATTATTACTGTCAGGCTCGTTGGTCGGACATTCCGATGATTCATATTGCCGGGGCCGATTGGACGAAAAGGGTGGAAATTTGTGATGATAGTATAAATGTGCGTAAGATCAGTGTTTTTCTAATCAGAAAACGGTGGAGTTAATTCATAATGGAAAGTCTTTGGGAGTGCGTGAAGTGGTAAATGGGGAAGCTGTTTTCGTAGTTCCTTTTATAAACGGAGAGAATCTGCTGGATGCCCGAAGTGGGGCACTTTCAGACAGGCTGAAGATACAGATGAGATTGTTATCTTCCCGTCTTACTGACAGTGATGTGCTTTTGGACGGTCTTTGTATTAATTTGGGACAGGAGCATTGTTATTTTATAGACCCGCAGCTTCAGGGAAATATGGATACCCGATAAACCTTATACAAAGGGAAGTTGGGGATATATGGATGGAAAACCTTTTAACTCCTGGCCGGGATCATCACATGATGGAGTTAGGTATGGAGTAGGGGCTGATATAAAAAATACTTTTTAGAGCCTCTTTTTCAGACCTTTTTAATTGGTACGACTTGTTACCGGCTGGATGTTCCTGACGGAGTATATGAAATTGGCTTTTATTTCACGGAACCTTTCAGTAAGGATGAACGGAAAAATATTGTGCGTACAGGTGTTTCTGCCGAGGGACAACGTGTATTTGATGTGTCAGTCAATGGAGAAAAATTGATAGAGTCATTGAATCTGGCTGATTCTTATGGCGAGCAGACAGCTGTTGTAAAGACACTTGTGGTCAATGTGCGGAATCATGAAGGACTGGAGATTCTGCTTTCTCCTCAAAAAGGACAAGGTGTTATTAGCGGATTAAAAGTAAAAGAAAATACGATGATATGGGCTGAAAAACTTCTGAATGGGTAAAATGGTTATATTCTTTCTTTTTTCTGACAAGATTCTTTTCCATGAAACTCAGGGACAGATGTACTTTTGCTGATGTAAAATTTGAATAAAAAACGGTATGTTTAAGAAAAAAAGAGAAATATAGGGAAATTGTTATTAGGTTCCTTTTTGATTGTGGCTGTACTGACGGCATGTATGGAGGAGAAAAGGGAGATGAAGATAGATATGCTTTCACGTCCCGGTACGATAGATAGGAATGTCAGTTATCAGGGAAATCGTTTGCCTTTGAAACCATTGCATTTTTATAAAATTGCCGGTAGGAACCATTGAGCCGGAAGGCTGGCTGAAAAAAGTACCTGTTGTTGCAAAAAGAGGGATTAACCGGGAAACTGGGTGAAATTAGTGCGTGGTTGGATAAGAAGGATAATGCGTGGTTGCTGTCTGGTGGAGATCATGGTTGGGAAGAAGTCCCTTATTGGCTGAAAAAAGGATATGGTGATTTGGCTTATATCTTAAAAGATTCTGCTATGATTGCAGAAACAAAAGTCTGGATTGAAGCAGCTATTCAGAGTCGGCAACCGGATGGCTTTTTCGGTCCGGTGAATGAACGTGGAGGAAGAGAGAACTTTGGGCGAATATGGTAATGCTTTGGTGTTTGCAATCTTATTATGAATATTCTGGTGATAAGAGAGTGTTGACTTTGATGACTGATTACTTTAAATGGCAACTGACTGTCCCCGATGATAAATTTTTTGGAAGATTATTGGGAGAATAGCCGTGGGGGTGGATAATCTGTATAGTGTTTATTGGCTTTATAACATCACAGGAGAACAATTCCTGCTGGAGCTTGCTCGGAAACTTCATCGTAATACGGCAGACTGGACAAATGAATCGGATTTGCCTAATTGGCATAATGTGAATATTGCACAGTGCTTTCGTGAACCGGCCACTTATTATATGCTTAGTGGAGACTCAGCAGATTTGGAGGCTTCTTACCGGGTGCATCATTTGGTACGCCGTATTTTTGGGCAGGTGCCGGGCGGTATGTTCGGAGCGGACGAGAATGCCGTTTGGCTTATATTGATCCACGACAAGGTACAGAAACTTGTGGATTTGTAGAACAGATGGCGTCTGATGAGATAATGCTTCGTATGACCGGTGATCCTTTTTGGGCTGAGCATTGCGAGGAGGTCGCTTTCAATTCTTATCCGGCGGCGGTAATGCCTGATTTCAAAGCTTTAAGATATATTACTTGTCCCAATCAGGTGGTGAGTGATTCTAAAGATCATAAACCCGGAATTGATAATGGAGGTCCTTTCTTGGCTATGAATCCTTTCAGCAGTCGTTGCTGTCAGCATAACCATGCGCAAGGCTGGCCTTACTATATTGAAAATTTGGTTTATGCAACTCCGGATAACGGGCTTGCCGCCATTATTTACGGTCCGTGTTGTGCACAGGCGAAAGTAGGGGTAAACGGAACTGAAGTTATTCTGAGAGAAGAAACAAACTATCCGTTTGAAGAAATGATTCGGTTTACAGTGCAAGTTTCCGGTAAAGTGGATTTTCCATTATATCTTCGTGTACCTGCTTGGTGCAAGGGGGCTACATTAATAGTTAACGGAGAAACGGTAGCTGCTGGTATGGAGTCTGGTAAATGTGTTCGTTTGGATAGAACTTGGAGTAATGGAGATGTGGTAATCTTGCAATTACCCATGTCTTTATCTGTTCAAAGATGGCAGACCAATCAAAACAGTGCCAGCGTGAATTACGGTCCTTTGACTTTCTCTCTGTTGATAGAGGAAGAGTATAGAAAAGTAAATAGTGCAGAAAATGCTATATGGGATTCTAAATGGCAGAAAAGGTGCTGATGTCAATGCTTGGCCTACTTATGAAATCTATCCTCAAAGTGCTTGGAACTATGCTTTGAAATTGGATGATAGGGTTTTGGAGCAATGCTTGAAAGTCGAGAAGAGAGAATGGCCTTCAGACAATTATCCTTTTACTGCTGATAACGTTCCTCTAGTGATAAAAGCACAAGGGAGAAGAGTGCCTTCTTGGGGTATAGATCAATATGGCTTATGTGGTGTGTTGCCGGAAGAAGGGGCTCCGAAAAGTGAAATATTGGAAGATATAACCTTGATACCGATGGGAGCTGCCCGTTTGCGTATCTCGGCATTTCCTGTAAATTATGAATAATTTTATATTACTATGAAAAGACTGTTATTTGTGATTCTATTGACAATTATGGGATGTTGCGGTGTACATGTGCAAGCCGTTGGGTACGAAAAAATTATTAATCCGGTATTGCCGGGTGATCGTCCCTGATCCTACTGTCATTGAAATAAATGGAGAGTATTGGGCTGCTGCGACTTCTAATGAATGGTCGCCGTTGTTCCCCTATTTTTAAATCAAAAGATTTAGTGAACTGGGAATTGGTGAATTATGTTTTCGGATGGAGCACCTGATTGGGCATTGAATAATTTTTTGGGCCCCGGAATTATCGTATGATGAGAAACAGGGAAAAGGTTTATCTGTATTATACAGCCCGTGACAAGAGGACAAAGATTATCGTGTGCGGCGGCGGTAGCTGATTCCCCGATGGGAGGTTCAAAGATTTGGGACCGTTGGTTGCTCAGGAACCAGGCTCTATTGATGCTTTTGCTGCAAGAGATGAGAAGGGTAAACTTTTATCTTATATGGAAAGAAGATGGCAACAGTATGGGCTTGCCTACAAATATTTGGGCACAGGGAGATGACGGAGGACCGTACCCGTCTGATAGGAGAAATGACTTCCTTGTTTTTGTAATGACACTCCTTGGGAGGAAGGGGCTGGTAGAAGGGGTATGTGTTTTTAAAAAGCAGGATTATTTTTTTTATATCTTGTATTCGGCAGCTAGCTGTTGTGATAAAAATGTAATTATAAAACAGGAGTAGCCCGTTCCAAATCTTTGCTGGGTAAATGGGAGAAGTATGAAAAGAATCTATACTGGTAGACAATCAGGATTGGCGTTGTCCCGGACATGGTACTATAGTTCGGAAAGATGGAAAGGAGTTTTATTTGTATCATGCTTATAATAGGAGTGGTTCGGTATATGTCGGACGTCAGGGGCGTGTTGGAGGAATTGTGTTGGGGAAGAGGATGGCTGGCCTTATTTTAGGAACGATGCCGTTTATAATCGTCCTAATTTGTCTTTGGATTATGTGGATTCCTTTAAAGGGTAATACACTAGCTCCCATTGGCAATGGAGGGTAACCCAGAAAATAGATTATCAGACAGGAAAAAACGGATTACATCTAAGGACATCTATGGAAAACAGGGAATTGGGTACTCTGCTGTACAACCTGTCAAGGCTTTGAATTTTTCGTTGACTGCTACTGTTGATAACCGGAAAAAGTATGGCTGCGGCTGGTATCGGTATTATTGGTGGAGCTCATAATGGATTTGGCGCTTCTTTAGCCGGTATTGGCATATCAGTTTTGAAAGATAAGGTGGAAGTATGGAAAAATGTAGATGGTAAAGTTGATGTCTTGGCTCAAAGTGCTATAACGGTGTCAGCAACGGCACAGGTCAGGATGACTGTGAAAGACGGGTATTGGCTTTGCTTTGAGTTCGGAAAGGGCAGAGGTGGATACCTTTGGCAACGGAAATGATGCTTCGCCGTATGTTCCGTGGGGAATGGGCTTCCCGCATAGGCTTGTGCTAAAGGGAGACGGAACCTTTGCTGATTTCCGTAAGATTGAATTGATTCATTGATTGTGTTTTTTATAAAATCTGTTACCATGAAAAAATATAGGTTAGTATTCGTTTTAAGTATATTGTTTTTAGGGTGATCAAGTTGACTGCATCGGAATATGAGCAGGTGCGCAAAGCACCTCGTGTACATGTTCCGGTATGGCAGTCATTTGCACTGTCGGAAGTCGAATTAACCGATAGCTATTTTTAAGAAAGCGATGGATTTACATAAAGGATATCTGCTGTCGCTGGATGTAGACAGGCTCATTCCACACGTACGCCGTAGTGTCGGTTTGCAGGGAAAGGAGATAATTACGGAGGATGGGAGAAGCATGGTGGATATACCTATGGTCATTATATGTCTGCTTGTGCCATGATGTATGCTTCTACAGGCGAGAAAGCCTTGCTGGATAAATTGAATTATATGCTGGATGAACTGCAAGAGTGCCAAAAACAGACCCCGGATGGTTGGTTCATTACCGGTAAAAAAGAGGAAAGGAGGGTTATTTGCAGTTGCTTCAAGGGAATGTGGTGCTTAACCAGCCGGATGAAACCGGACAACCTTGGAATTATAACCAGAATGGGAACTCATGGTATTGTATCCATAAGATTTTGGCGGGATTGAGGGGATGCATATGTCTATGCAGGTTGTAGGCAAGCCAAGGATATATTGATGCCTTTGGCGGATTTTATTTCTCATATAGCCTTGAATAGCAATAGGGATCTTTTTCAAAGTACCTTGAGTGTGGAACAGGGGGGATGAATGAAGTTTTTGTTGATATTTATAGTATTACCGGAGATAAGAAATTTTTGCAGACGGCAGAAAGGTTCAATCATATCAATGTTATTTATCCGATTGCTAACGGAGAAGATGTGTTATTCGGTCGCCATGCTAACGATCAAATACCCAAATTTATGGGGAGTAGCCAGAGAGTATGAGTTCTCACCCAATGATATTTATTATCAGGCTGCCCGTAACTTTTGGAATATTGTAATTAAAGATCACACATTGGCTATCGGTGGAAATAGTTGTTATGAGCGTTTTGGCGTACTGGGTGAAGAAAGCAAGCGGCTGGACTATACTTCGGCAGAAACTTGTAATACATATAACATGTTGAAATTGTCAAGACAGTTGTTCATGTTGGATGGTGATTATAAATATCTGAATTACTATGAACATGCTTTATATAACCATATTCTTGCTTCACAAGATCCTGATATGCCGGGCTGTGTGACTTATTATACTTCTTTGTTGCCGGGATCATTTAAGCAATATAGTACTCCGTTTGATTCTTTCTGGTGTTGTGTGGGTACAGGGATGGAGAATCATTCTAAGTATGCCGAATCCATTTATTTTAAGGATAACCAAAATTGCTGGTGAATCTGTATATTCCTTCACGTCTCCACTGGAAGGAAAAAGGTTTGAAGCTGACTTTGGATACTTATTTCCCGGAATCGGATACGGTTACAGTAAGGATGGATGAAATAGGGAGCTATACAGGAACGCTTCTGTTCCGTTATCCGGATTGGGTGAGCGGTGATGCTGTAGTTCGTATTAATGGAGAGCCGGCACAGACGGAAGCACTTATAAGGGAAGCTACATTCGCCTGTTGGATTCTGTTAAGAGCGGAGATGTGATAACATTGGTTTTCACGTAACTTATATATTGATTATGCAAAGGATGAACCTCATTTCGGCTCTGTCATGTATGGCCCGATATTGCTTGCGGGAGGATTGGGGACGGATGATATGCCCGAAGATAGGGTTATTGACAATCGTGCTTGCCGTGAATCGCTTCCGGCAAAGAATATTCCTATGTTAGTGGGTCCATTGACCGATCTGGATAGCTGGATACAATGTTCTTCACAACATCCTTTACGGTTTACAGTAAAGAATGGAGGTGGACAACAAGGGAATAGGGGTTGGTCCCTTATTTTCAAATGCATCATCAGCGGCATACTGTATATTGGAAACTTTATTCTCCGGATGAATTTGTTTATCGTACTCGTTCTTTAACGGATGAAGTGAAGATCGGTGACGAGACAGATGAAAGGAAACATGCGTTGCAAGGGGAGAATGATTCTATTTATTGGCATGATTATTTTTGGGCAAAGAATACTCGGTTCCGTATGGCAAAAGACGGATGGTTTTCTTACACACTTCATATAAATAAAACGGAACAAAAGCCTTATCATCTGATTTGTCGTTTCTGGGGAGACGAGCCTGATACTTGTCAGTTTGATATATTGATTGACGGCAACTATTTGCGTACTGTCAGTTTGAATCGAAAAAAACTATATCTGACCTATGTGGACGATGTGTATTCTATTCCTGCGGACTGGACTCGTGGAAAGGATAAAGTGAATGTTACTTTCCGTGCTGCTCAAGGGAAGAATGCCGGAGGATTGTATGAATTGAAAATTACTTCAGATACGAATTATAGATAAACTTTAAATATAGATTACCATGAAAAAACGTTGGTTATATTATTCGTCGCCGGGGTTCTTGCCGCGTGTAAGTCGACGGATAGCAATAAATCTGATTATCAATACAAGGATGTACCTTTTACCAATGTACACTTTTCTGATGATTTCTGGGCACCTCGTATCGAAACCATTCGTAGTGTAACCGTTCCTTTTGCTTTTCATAAATGTGAGGAAACTCATCGTATAGATAATTTTGCAGTAGCGGGGAAACTGATGGAAGGAAAGTTCAATTCACCTTATCCGTTTGATGATTCGGATGTCTATAAGATTATGGAAGGAGCTGCTTACTTGTTGGCGGTGAAGGAGGATAAAGCGCTGGATATGTATATGGACAGTCTGATTCATCTGATAGGAGCTGCGCAGGAACCGGATGGTTATCTTTATACTACCCGTACTATTGGTGGGGATTCGCAACATCCGTGGGCTGGCAGTAAAAGATGGGAAAAATGAACGTGACAACAGCCATGAATTGTATAATGTAGGACACATGTATGAGGCGGCTGTAGCTCATTATCTAGCTACCGGAAAACGTTCATTTCTTGATATAGCCATTAAGAGTGCGGATTTGTTGTGTAATACCTTTGGTCCTGAAGAAGAAAAAGATTACTGTAGCGCCAGGGCATCAGGAAGTGGAGATTGGGCTGGTAAAACTTTATAGGGTGACAGGAGATAAACGTTATTTGGATTTGTCACAATTCTTTTTGGAGGCTCGTGGAAAGTATGACAAATATGATCGGAATAGTGAGGATCAGTTCCGTAACGGATCTTATTGGCAGGATCATAAGCCAGTCATTGCTCAGGATGAGGCTGTAGGCCATGCAGTGCGGGCTACCTACATGTATGCTGCTATGACAGATATAGCCGCTTTGAAAAACGAGCGGCATTTTGAAAATGCTGTGGGTAAATTATGGGACAATGTAGTAGGGAAGAAGATGTATATTACCGGAGCTATTGGTTCAACTCGTCATGGAGAAGCGTTTGGTAAAAACTATGAGTTGCCTAATAGTACAGCTTATTGTGAAACATGTGCTTCTATTGCCAATTGCATGTGGAATTTACGCATGTTCATGCTGCATGGTGATGCCAAATACATTGATGTGCTGGAACGTTCTTTGTATAACGGGGTGTTGAGTGGCATCAGTTTGGATGGAAAAGAAGTTTTTTATCCAAATGTCCTCTCTTGCGATGAAAATGGCTCAGAGCGTAGCGAATGGTTTGATTGTTCTTGCTGCCCTTCTAATCTAGCTCGTTTTATTCCTTCGGTGCCAGGGTATGTGTATGCCACTTCTTCCAAAGGATTTTATGTGAATCTGTATGGTGCCAATCATGCTGATGTAGTTCTAAAGAATGGAAAGCATGTACAGGTGGAACAACAGACGGATTATCCGTGGAATGGAAAGATAAAGTTGATATTGACTCCGGAAACCCCGGAAGATTTTGCTGTTATGTTGCGTATTCCGGGATGGGTAAATAGTCAGCCTGTACCTTCCGATCTTTATACTTATACCAGGCATGATAAAGAGCCGTAAAAATTACAATCAATGGAAAACCCCGGGATTTTGTAATGGAGAAAGGATATGCCGTTTTATCCGGTAGTTGGAAACGGGGGATACAATTGAACTAAGTCTTCCGATGGATGTCCACAAGGTTTCAGCAAATGATAAGGTTGCTGCGGATGTGAATCATCTTGCCGTAGAGCGTGGCCCGATAGTTTATTGTGCAGAGTTTGCTGACAATGGAGGGACTGTATTGAATTATGTGCTGAAACCGGAAACGGCTTTTTGAGGCTGCTCCTGCTTCTATGTTGGGAGGTGTGGAGATATTGAAAGGAACCACAGAACGCATTATTGCCGAGAATGATTTTAAGGAAATAAAGTCTGTGACAGATTCTATCCTGCTTATTCCTTATTATGCACGGTCTCATAGAGGAAATGGTGAAATGGCTGTGTGGCTTCCTTCCGATGAAAATATATTGAAAGATCAGCTAAAAGAACGTGCCCGTATTACGGATAAAGTTTTTATCGGTAAAGAAAGTTCGGAAACTGCGCATCAGTTGAAAGGTGAGAATACTCATACGGGAGGACCAAATACATGGCGTGATGCCTCGGATGGTGGATGGTTTTCGTATACCCTGAGAGTAGATCCGGTTCAACCGATGGAATTGGTTTTGACTTATAGCAGTACAGATGGAGGAAATCGTGAATTCGAGATATTTGCCGAGCATGAAAAGATAGGGGAGCAAAAATTACGGGTGGAAACTTTTAGTGCATGGATTGATAAAGTGTATCCTATTCCTGTTGATTTAACTCGGGGAAAAGTCATGTAACTGTTAAGATACAGGCTTTGCCCGGTATGATTGCTGGAGGTGTGTTTGGTTGCAGAATGCAGAAGCAAAAAAAATAGGCCTATGAAACGCTATATTATGACCACCGGATTGATGTGTATATGCGTGTTTTGTTCTTTAGCCCAAAAACAGATGATGTATGGAGATACAAGCCGTATTGGAATGCCTTTTTCTAAAGATCCTCATGTAGTGGAGTTCCAAGGTAAATATTTGATGTATTATTCTATTCCTCCAAAGCAGAATGGAAACGCGGAAGCGCAAGGTTGGGGAATAGGCATTGCCGGGAGCAAGAATCTGAAAGATTGGCATCGTATTGGAGAAATCATACCTCAAACAGCTTATGAGTCTAAAGGGTTATGTGCTCCGGGTGCTTTGGTAAGAAATGATACGGTTCATCTATTCTATCAGACGTATGGTAATGGTGCTAAAGATGCTATTTGTCATGCATGGTCTGAAGATGGGATCCATTTTGTACGTAATGCTACAAATCCTATTTTTTCTCCGGAAGGGGAGTGGAACTGCGGGCGTGCCATCGATGCGGAGGTCGTTTTTAAAGGATCGGTATTATTTATATTATGCAACTCGTACTCCTGATTATTCTACCCAAATTATAGGAGTTGCAATGGCACACTGCACATACGGATTTTCGAAACAGGCATGGAAGAGTCCGGTGAATCATCCGGTGCTTGTTCCCGAATATCCTTGGGAAGAGAAGTGTGTCGAAGGAGCATCTGTTGTGCAGATGGGAGATGAGATGTTTATGTTTTATGCCGGGGGCCTATAATAATCGTCCTCAGCAGATTGGAGTTGCTAAAAGTAGTGATGGTATTCATTGGACAAAACTTTCTAATAAACCCTTTCTGATGAATGGTGATCCTGGAACATGGAATTGCTGTGAGTCCGGACATCCTCATCTCTTTAAAACAAGGAAAGGAAAAAACATATTTATTTTATCAAAGGGAATGATGACTTTGGTAAAACTTGGTTTCTTTCGAATATGGAGGTCAAATGGAAGAATAGACATCCTTTTATCGCTCATTATATAAATCAAAAAGCACATTAAATATGAAGAAAATATTTCTTTTTCTATATACCTTATTGGTCTTTTCCGGTGTATACGCACAAGAAAACAAGGTAAAGGTGGAGCCGGTGAATGGAGATAAAATTTCTTTGTTCTCTTTAAAAAGAAGTCCGTTTACTGGATAGTGATTTTAAACATATCATGGACCTGAACCACGCCTATATGCTTTCTTTGGAACCTGACCGTTTGCTGTCTTGGTTTCGGAGAGAAGCAGGTTTGACACCTAAGGCACAACCCTATCCTTTTTTGGGAATCTGAGTATATGAACGGGCATGGACCTTTACCGGGACATATTATGGGGTTTTATCTGTCTGGAATTTCTATGATGTATGATTCTACGGGAGATACTGCAATTCTAAGTAGATTAAGCTATATCTTGGAGGAGTTATCTCTTTGCCAGCAAGCTGGAGGTGATGGATATTTGTTACCTACTATTTGCGGTAGAGCTATTTTCGAGAATGTGCTGGATGGAAATTTCAAGACTTCTAATCCTTTTATTGAGACTCCTTATGACAAATGCTGGGAACCTGTGTATGTCATGAACAAGATCATGTTGGGGCTTTATCAGGTTTATATGCGATGTGATTTATTACAGGCAAAAGAAATATTGGTAAAGATGGCAGACTGGTTCGGCTATTCAGTTATTGACAAGTTATCACATGATGACCTTTCAAAAATTGTTGGTGTGCGAGCATGGCTCTATCAATGAGTCTTTTTATAGATGTTTATCAGATAACGGGTGAGGAGAAGTATCTTAAAAGTGGGCACAAAGACTCAACGATGAGGATATGTGGGTTCCCCATGTCTGAAGGAAAGGATATATTGGAGGGTTGGCATGCTAATTACCCAGATTCCTAAATTTACAGGTTTCGAATCTGTTTATCGTTATGATAGTAATGAACGTTTTACCACAGCTGCCCGTTTCTTTTTTGGGATACAGTAGTGAGAAAACATACTTGGGTGATGGAGGTAACAGTACAGGAGAACATTTCTTTGTTCTGAGGAATTCGAGCATCGAATAGAATTGAACAGGGGACCTGAATCTTGTAATTCGGTTAATATGCTTCGTCTGACAGAGAGTTTATACTGTGATTATGCCGAGGTGGAGAAAGTGGATTATTATGAGAAAGTCTTATTTAATCATATTTTGGCCAACTATGATCCTGATCAGGGTATGTGTGTATTATACTTCCATGAAACCGGGACACTATAAAATTTATGGAACTAAATATGATTCTTTTGGTGTTGTACCGGGACAGGGGTTTGAGCAAACAGCAAAGTTTGGGCAAATGATTTATGCTCATACAGATGATGCCTTGTATGTAAAATATGTTTATACCATCGGTAGTTACATGGGATAAAGGAATCAGTATTCATCAGGAAACTGCTTTTCCTGATGAAGGTGTTACTAGTCTTACTGTTTCCGGAGAGGCTGTTTTTAATTTAAAGATACGTTGTCCTTATTGGGTGGGAAGTTCGTCACTCAATGTAATTGTAAATGGTAAGAGAGAAAAATAAAGGCTGGTGTGGATGGATATGTTTCAATAAACAGGCAGTGGAAAGATGGAGATAAAGTACGGATAGAGCTACCTATGAAATTGGAAATAGTGCCTTTGAATGAGGCGACTCATTATCTTGCTTTGAAATATGGGCCCTATTGTTTTGGCAGCTAGAATTAGTGACGAGCATTTATCGAAAGATGATTTCAGATCTGCGTTCTACTGTTGCTATGAAAGATTATCCAGTGATAGATGTGCCGGCTTTTATAGGGGATATCCGAAAATACCGGCTGCTGTTATCCGGAAAAAAGGAGAGAAGCTGGCTTTTTTGTGTAGTAAGGATAATGTAGTATCCAAGCCTGTAGAGCTGGTTCCTTTTAATACTATTCACTGGAGCCGCTATGCCGTATATTTTCGGCATTATGATAAGAAAGAGAACTATTTGGCCGAGCTGAAGAAATCGGAGCAATTTAAGCAAGAAGAGGATAACTTGAATAAAAGAACTGTAGACAGGGTCATTATTGCAGATGCTGAATCTGAGAAAATGCATAAAATGGAGGCAGTAAATTCTACAGCTGGTGAGAATTGGCGGGATGCTTCTAAAGGTGGATATTTTATGTATGAAATGAAAGTTCGGAAAGAGATGGAACAGTCTGTTTGCTTACAGCTTTTGGGAAGTGATTCGGGTAATCGTATTTTTGATGTTTTGATTGATGGTAAATGGATAGATACTATTGATTTGTCTAAACCTTGTAAAGAAGGAAAAGGACTGTATAGATGTTATATTCATATTCCTGCTGAATATATAAAAAGCAAGAAAAAATGTAACAGTGAAATTTCAGGCAAAGAATGGTTGTATAGCTGGGGGATTTTTGATGTAAGGATTGTGTCTGCCATTTCGGTTCAAGACATGTAAATAAGAGCAGCTTTCGTTTTTAAAACATTCTCCATAGTTCGACTGTTCTAATGATAGTACAAACAGAAAAAAATAATGATTATGGAAAAATATTTTATTCATAGCAATGAACTGCATTTGATTGATGTGGATAAAATTCATCAGGCAGTGGAAAGGATCGTGGACTCATTGGATATGGCTGCCGGATCAACTTGTCATTTTGATCTTTATAAAGTGGTGGAAACCTATTTTAAAGATTTGGATAAAAGAAGGGAAATAAACTGCTTATTGGGTATTGTGGATACGGAGGAGGAATTGGAGGAAAAGATGGAAGGCTTTTGAAATCTATTTTTTAATTTGTTTTGTTTTCTATTCTTTATCTATTTTTACTGGGTGAAGATAAGTCTTCCTTTTTTCATACTATTTCTGTTTATAAGACAGAGATGGTTTTAAAGTTTGTAAAGGCAGTTGGTTCATACTGAACCGACTGCCTTTTTTATCTGAGTTCTATTGGTGGTTCTTGGGAAATTATATATTAGGGAGTAATCTCATAGTATAGGGTTATACATGATTCTTTATTCTGAAAACTTTATTTAATTCTTAGGTTTTTTTTGTAAGTTTGCTAAATGAAATCTAATAGAAAATAGAATGAAAACATTTAGACTAGTATTCATGATTCTGATAATGAGTGGATTAATATTTCAGGGGAGAGCTCATGTCTGTTGGGACGATCTAGAGTTCAAACAGTTTTCCACTCCTGAAGGATTACCGAATAGCATGGTTCACCAAGTGTATCAGGACCGTGACGGATATATTTGGATTCCTACTTTCTATGGATTGTTTCGTTATGATGGTTACGAGGTACGTACCTATAAATCAAATCTTTATACCCCTGGTCTTCTGGTTAATAATAATGTGCTTTGTGTGGAAGAAGATTATTCTCACCGGCTTTGGATTGGGACTCACGAGGGACTCTGTATGCTTGATAAACGGACAGGGAAGATGAAAAAATTGCAACTGGATGGAGTCAGCAAACAACGGCTGAATGAAATTCATGTAACAAAAAAGAGAACCGGGTTTATCTAAGGGTACATCCGTGGAATGGCTTATTATGATGAAATGCAGGATACATTGGCTTTGATGACTCGGAAGAATTGTAGAGGGACGTACCCGAATCTGTGAATATTCAAACTTTGTTTGAGGATGTAAATGGTGATTTGTTGATAGGTACCTGGAAGGATGGGCTTTATCGTTATTGCATAAAGGAAAAATACATTTTTGCACTATCCGCCTTTAGATGAAGAGAACTCTGTTTTGGCTTTGTTTCAGGACTCTAGAGGGGTGATGTGGATAGGAACTAGTGGGTCCGGGCTGTATAAGGCCCATTTTTCATCCGATAGGAAAACGGTTTCTTTTGAAGGTTATAGACATGATGCCCGAAAATGTTTCTTCTTTGCCGTCTGATTATATTTATTCGATTCATGAAGATTTACAGACACGTTCGTTATGGTTGGGTACTAGAGAGGGTGTTAGTGTGATGGAACTGGCTGATGAGGGAAAGTTTATCAATTATCAAGAATCTGGCTCTACACATTATCTTCCTGTCCGCGAGGTGAACACAGTCTTTAGGGATCGAAGCGGATTAATGTGGATCGGTACTAAAGGGGCTGGTGTCTTTCATGTCGATACTAGGAAACGTTCCTTTAATGTAATTTATCCTCATGGCAACGATAAATCTTTACAGATTTGATTTCTACATTGTATGTGGAAAGAAAATGGAGCTCTTTGGATAGGTATGGGCTATGGATTGGATTATCAGCATGGAGATAAAAAGTGACATTGTTTCCTTCGAAACGTCCTTATCATATTTCTTATAGCCCGTTAACCCGTGAGGTGTTGCTTGCTGTGCATGACGAGGGATGATAGTTTGTCGTGACGGACAAATAATACATCAGTATAAGACCTCGAATTGCAGTTTTGTTCCTCATGATTTAGTGTATTTAGTTCACGAGGACCGTAAGGAAACCGCTGGTTGTGTACCTATAAAGGACTTGGAGTGCGTTACCGGGACGGGCGTGAGTATTGTTTCAATCGTTTGTCCAGAGCAGACGAATTGCTTGGCCGGGGAGATGACCACGATGGTTGAGGATAATGACGGCTCATTATGGTTGGCAACCAACAATAATGGTATTGTTCATGTTACAGGGGATATGGAACGTCCGGAATCGTTGCAGTGTAAGAACTATTGTATGGAGAATGGTTTGCTGTCGGTTAATACTCCTCTTTGTTTTTTGTTGGATAGAAGCGGGACGGATTTGGGTCGGGACAGAGGGCAGCGGACTTTGTTTATATGATGTGCAAAATGATTGTTTCAAGTCTGTTCATAAGGAGTTTAATTTGCCCGGAGATATGGTTGGCAGTATGCAGGAAGATAATAGTGGTAATCTGTGGTTGGGCACCAATCAAGGGCTGGCAAAGCTAACCATATCCGGAAAGGAAAAGGGCAGGGTACGTATCTTTTACAGTTGCCGATGGGTTGGCGGATAATTTCTTTAATCAAAATGCTTCTTTCTATCGTGATGGTACCTTCTATTTTTGGATGCAGCAGGGGAATTGTGACTTTCAACTCGAAGTGGTGGAAGAGAAACATGCTGATATTTCTTTATGCATAACTGATATCTTGGTGGATGGAAGACCATTGGAACAGATGTCGGATAAGAAAAGGAAAAGGAGATAACTCCTTTTACTTCCGATTTTACAGACAGATTAGTTATTCCTGCCTCATATTCCCATTTTACCATTTGTTTTGCATCGCTGACTTATAATCGTCCCCAGCAAAATAAATATGCGTACAGGTTGCAAGGCTTTGATGCTGATTGGCATTATGTGGACGCTTCCAGCCGGACTGCCTATTATTCCAAATTGCCTGCAGGGGGAGTACGTGTTTCAGCTACGGGCAACGAATGAGAATGGTGATTGGGGTGACGTGAGAGAAATGGAAATTATTATTGAACCACCTTTCTGGGCTACTTGGTGGGCTTATTTTATTTATGTATTATTGGCTATACTGTTTATGGTATCGTCGGAGGCTGTTATTGCGTAATCGTAGGTTTTTGCAGGAAGGTGAGACGGACAAGGTGCATCATCTAAAATTGCAGTTCTTTACGAACATACCTTCGGATGAAGAAAAGTTTTTGCAGGATGCTGTCGCCTGTGTGAACCGTCATTTGGATGATCCCGATTTTGATGTTCCGCAGTTTGTAGATGAGATGGCAACCAGTCGTACAACGTTGCATAAGAAATTGAAATCTTTGACGGGATTGAATACAACTGGCTTTGTACGTAGTATCCGTCTGAAGGCGGCTTGCAGGATGATGGATGAAAAATCCGAATTTCCGCATTTCCGAACTGGCTTATAAGGTCGGGTTTAATGATCCCAAGTATTTTTCTATCTGTTTTAAGAAGGAATTTGGTATGCAGCCTACAGAATATTCGATGAAATCGGGCAAAAACGCTTGAACATGCCAAGGTGGACAAGGTTGAAATATGTTCCTAAAAGGTGGAGAAAACATGCTTCAACCTTATCGGGAGATGCTTCATCTCTGTAAAATGAATAGCTGATTACTTTTGTGGCATTAAAACTTTAATGTCTAATTTAAAAAGGTTGGCTAATGAAATCTAATTTTTATGGAAACAGAAAATCGCTTCTTGCGGTTTTTATTTGTGCAGCTTTTCTTTCAGGAAGTCATGTTGCTTATGCGGTAAATGAATCGTTACTGGTTTCTGCGTACCAGCAGCCTAGTAAGATTAAAGGAACCGTAATAGATGCAAATGGTGAGGTTGTTATTGGTGCCAGTGTGGTGGTGAAAGGAACCGCTAATGGGACTATAACAGATATTGATGGGAACTTTATTCTTTCTGATGTCCCTACCAATGGGACGATTCAGGTAAGTTTTGTTGGATACAAGACTTTGGAAATCCCAGTTAAAGGGCAGACTTCTTTCAGTCTGACTTTAATGGATGATACCGAAGTATTGGATGAAGTAATTGGTAGGTTATGGTACCATGAAGAAATCAGATTTGACAGGTTCTGTAGGTTCTATATCTTCTGAAAAACTCGCTGCTAGAGGTACTACCCGTTTGGAAGATGCATTACAAGGTGCGGTTCCGGGAGTAAATATCACTCAATCCAATAGCCGTGCGGGTGGCGGATTTAATATTCAGATACGTGGACAGGCATCTATAAATAAACAGGCTGCTCCTCTTTATGTAATTGATGGTATTGTGTGCTCGTCTATGGATTTTGAATCCCGAGGATATTGAGCGGGTAGACGTCTTGAAAGATGCCTCGTCTACTGCTATCTATGGCTCACGTGCTTCTGCTGGTGTGATTATGATTACAACCAAAAGGTGCGAGGGGGGCAGGAAAAACCTCAACATGTTTCTATTTCGTATGATGGATATTATGGGATACGTAAGGTTGCCCGTATGCCTGATTTTATGAATGCTCAAGAATTTATAGATTATCGTTTTGCACGTCATACTCTTTTAACATCAGATGTCTTTGATGGTTCTAGTCGTAAAGGAGTAGATGCGAACGGTATTCCTCATTATGAAATTAAACAATCTGATTTGGAAACTACGTTTCTGAAACGTGATGGTGGTACAAACTATCGTGATTCCCAAATTTATGAGATGATGATGTCGGGAACAGATGGTTATGACTGGACAGACCTCGTAACTCGGACAGGTAATCAGCAGAATCATTATATCAGTGCCAACGGAGCCACAGAAAAAATTAATTATCGGTTAGGAGTTGGTTATCAAGGGGAAGAAAATGTGTTCAAACATAATGATTATTCCCGTTTCAATATCAAAGGTGCTTTTGATGGAAAAATTTCCAAAGTATTTGAAGCTGGATTATCTGTGAATATGGCTTATACGGTGCAAGATGATTTTAGTACCGATGGAACTTATTGTCCGTATGAAAACGCTTTTTATTTCAATCCTTTTGTTGCACCTTATGATGAAAATGGTAACATTATCAATAATCCAGGGTCAAAGGATGCTTTTGGGTCTACCGGACAATTCACTTCTACTGTTAGCCCACTGAATGATTTAGAGGATGAAAACTATACTAATCAAACTCGCAAATTTCATGTCTTTGGCAATGTATATTTGCGTACTAATATAATGGATGGATTAAAATTTGCGACTACTTTTTCACCTAACTTTTATCATGGGCGTCAAGGAAAGTTTAATGCTACTGGAGTGAATGACCGTAATCCGCTAGGTTCCAATTATTATCAGGTGAACGGAACGAACTCTGCAGAGGTTGAGACGACAGACCGTATGGACTGGACTTGGGATAATCAGCTTGATTTTAATAAAACAATAGGTGATCATACGTTTGGCGCGATGGGTTTATTCTCCATATATCGTTCTGATAAAAAGAAATTTATAGATTGAAAGGCTTTGGTATTTCGGATGATATGCTTTCTTTTCATGCCTTGGATAAGGCTTCCGGTGATAAGGAGATAGCTTCTTCCTATACAGCATCTACTTTGGTATCAGGAGCTCTTCGTTCGAATTATTCATATAAAGGTAAGTATATGGCGACAGCTACAGCACGTGCTGATGGTTCTTCACGCTTTGCAGAAGGTAACCGTTGGGGATGGTTTCCTTCCGTTGCTTTGGCATGGCGTATGTCAGAAGAAAGCTTTTAAAAGGTACTCATTGGTTGGATAATTTGAAATTGCGTTTGTCTTATGGAGTTACCGGTAACAACAATGTGGATGATTATGTGACAATAGCTACAGCTTCAGGACCTAGTTATGTGGTATTGGGAGGATCGGAAATACAAGGATATTACCCTAATGGGCTTGTTAATACGGGACTCATTTGGGGAAAAGGTAAAAAGAGTTTGATTTAGGATTGGATTTTAGTGTATTGAGTAATCGTATTAATCTGACAGCCGATTTTTATCATCGTTTGTCTGATGGGCAGATTATGGATAGGATTGTTCCTGTTGAAACAGGTGAAACAAAAGCTACTTTTAATGTCAGTTCAGTTCGTAATACCGGAATTGAATTAGGAATGCAGTTTGGCATTATTCGGAGTAAAAAGATTTTATATGGGATTTAAGTGTGAATTATTCTCGTAACTGGAATAAAATATTGGAACTTAGTAATGGGAAAGTGGATGAAATTGCATCCAATCGCTTTATTGGTGAGCCGTTAAATGTATTGCGTGACTATATTCATACTGATGTGATAACTGATAAAGGGGTAACGATGCACACTAAAGATGGGGATATTCATTATACTTTGCAAGAATTGTATGCAAAGTATGGTTCGAAAATATAAGTGGTATGAAGGTCAGATAGCTGTGAATGATTGGAATAATGATGGCAAGATTACGGATGAAGATAAGCGAATATATGGTTGTACAGATCCTAAATGGGTGGGAAGTTTAAGTTCAAATATGTATTATAAAGGTTTCGATTTCTCAGTAATGATTTATACTAAACAAGGACAATGGGCTCGTAGTTATTTCCATGATAAATATATGAAATGGTCTGATCGTGGTAACCAACATATGGCAATGGATTTTTTATATTCCTAAAGGGGCGCCTGTTATTGACCATACTACCGGTGATATTGTATATGCCACTGAAACTCATTACGGTGAATATCCTTATCCGAATAATTCCGATACTTCGGCAGGTGGATATTTTTCTGATAAAAGGTAGCGCGAAGGGAGAAGGCTTTCAGTATCAGAAGACTTCTTTTGTAAAAAGGTAAAAATATCTGTTTGGGATATACTTTCCCTAAGAAGTGGATTACTAAAGCAGGATTACAGCATTTGCGTCTTTATATCAGTGTGCTTAATCCATTTTGTTTTACGGATTATGATGGATTTGATCCTGAATGGGCAAATGCTAAATTAACTGATGGTGGTCCTGCATCGGTAACTTATCAGATAGGTGCGAATATTAAGTTTTAATTTCAAAGGAAAGGTAAATGGTATGAAAAAATATATATACGGCAGTCATATTGGTTTGGCTTTGTTTTGACTACAAGTTGTGAAGATTTTTCTGACTACAGATAATAAGTCAAATGTAACGGACAAAGAATATTTCTCGACTAAGACAGGTTTTGAATCTTTGGTATCAAATGCTTATAGTACTTTACGAGATGTTTATGCAGTATCCAGTTATACTACTTATTTTAATGCAGGTACGGATATGTATGCTGATGGGCGTAATTATATCAATGATGAGTTGCATGAATATGAAACTTTAAATCCTGAAAACAGTGTGATGAAAGAGCTTTATACGGCATGTTATAAAGGTATCCGTGCGGCTTATGCTATAAAACATTATGCGGCGGATGCAGTTATTGATGAGAATTTGCGTAGCAGGCGTGTGGATGAGGCACGAGTATTGGCGGCGAATTATTACTATATATTGGTAAATACTTTCGGGGGTACCTTTGATGAAAGATTATGTGGCTGATGTTCAAACCGGATATCCTAAATCTTCGGTGGTTGATGTTTACACTTATATTATTGAGGAATTGGAGAATGTAATAGCTGCCGGAGCTATGGAAAAGTCTACCGCTTTGGATGGTGGTGGTCGTATAAGTATTGAATCGGCTCGTGCGTTATTAGCTAAAACTTATTTAGCAGCAGCTTGGGATTTAGATAAAAAAGATTACTTTGCCAAAGCAGCCCAAGTAGCAGATGACGTGATAGCTAATCGTGCTTTGGTTACTCCTTTCGAGGATCTTTGGAGAGCGGATTGTAGTGGAGATGATAACGAAGAATTTATTTGGGATGTGGAATATGACTATGCTACGGCTGCTAATACAGTCAGTGGTGGGCATCCGTGGAGTTCCTTTTTATTGTAATCATATGGGGGGCAAGAAGATCATGGAAAGGGGAGTACTTCTGCTTTTATTGCGACTTTACATGCTTTGCAGTGTTTTGAAAAAAGGCGATATACGCTATGGGGTAACGTTTATGAAGGAGTTACCTGATATTGTTACTGCATCCGCTTATTGGTATTGGGATTGGTATAAGAATGGTGGAACTTTTATAGGAATTCCTTTGAAACGTTACTATCCGGCATGGTATGAAACAGAAGAAGATATCGATGCATGGAAAGCTCTTTGATCCTGAAAATCGTAAAAATACATGGATACTACCGATGTCTGATCATACACGGGATCCTCAAGAATATATGCCTGGAGAAATTGATTATGAGGAATTTGTAACCTATTCTTATGGGGGCGCTCCTTGTCGTAAATTTGATGATTCTAATACTGCTAGTTATTCTAATAAAACAGATTATCGTGATGTACATATTATTACGCTTCCTGAGATTTATTTGGTAGCAGCAGAGGCTTATTTAAAAGCTGGTGATAAGGGAAATGCTTTTGCTTCGTTTGAATGAAGTGCGCCGACGTGCACGGCTTGATGCGGTAACTGAAATAAATGTGGATGTTATTTTTAAAAGAACGTGCTTGTGAGTTATTTGGACAGGGATCTCGATGGATTGATTTAAGACGTACACAGAAATTGGTGGAGTATAATAATTTATATAATCCTCAGATAAAAGGGCGGGCCGCACAAATGATTGGAAAGAAATTACTTCGTCCTATTCCTCAGGCGGCGATTGATGCGAATGAGTTGATGAGTGCTGAAGATCAGAATCCAGGGTATTAGTAAGGTGATTAGATAGTATTGAGATGTGTTTAGGACGGGGATGTTATGATATATGGCATCCTCGTTATTAAAAAATCAATTAAAGTAGAATAACTGATGAATGTGAAATTAAAAAAGGGAAAGTCGATTATTGATTATGGCTATAACCAGTGTAGCTTTGTTTGTGCATATTGTAGTGATTTGTGCAGCTAGTACAAGAGAGGTTGTTGCCAATAAAGAATTTGTTTGGTATAATGGTAAACGTCCTATTACTTATTCCTTGCCTGGATCTGTTTCTCCAGTAGTGACGGTAGCACTGGATATGTTTAAAGGGTGACATGCAACAGGTGACAGGGGTATTACCTCAAAAAAAACTCTTTTCGGAACGGCGGTTATTAATATTATTCAGTTGGATAAAACAAGTCTATCCTAAGAGATCTCCGTAAAGACGGAATCCCGGTGGATAGTATTGTTGCCAGAAAAGACGCTTTTTTTATAAAGATAAGAGAAAATCAGTTGTTGGTTGTAGGAAGTGACGGTCGGGGGAACTGCTTACGGCATACTTGAACTTTCCCGCTTGGCAGGAGTGTCTCCATGGGTATGGTGGGGAGATGTGACACCGATGAGAAAAGAGCGATTGACCCTTCCGGCTGATTATTCTACTTTTCAGAGTCCATCGGTAGAGTATCGTGGAATCTTTTTAAATGATGAAGACTGGAGCTTGCAGCCTTGGAGCTGGAAAAAAACTTTGAACCGTCTGATATAAAAGGACGTATTGGTGCACGTACTTATAAAGAAATCTTCAAATTGCTGATGCGCCTTCGTGCCAATGCTATTTGGCCGGGAATGCATGGAATTACGACTCCGTTCTACTTTGTGCCGGGAGCTAAAGAAGCAGCTGACAGTTGCGGCATTCTCATCGGTACTTCGCATTGCGAGCCAATGATGCGCAATAATGTAGGTGAATGGAAAGTCAATGAACGGGGTGACTATAATTACATAACAAACCCTGAAGGGGTACAATCCTATTGGATAGAACGGCTGAAAGAGGCTGGACCTTATGAAAATTTCTACACCATGGGTATGCGAGGTATTCACGACAGTGGAATGGAAGGGTCAAGACCCTTCAGGAAAAAGACCGATGCACTGCAACAGGTTATTGACGACCAGCGCAAGTTATTATCGAAGTATGTAGATAAAGATGTGGAGAAAATTCCCCAGGCTTTTGTCCCCTATAAAGAAGTGCTTCAAATAATGGAGAATGGCTTGCAACTGCCGGAAGACATCACTTTGATATGGTGTGATGACAACTATGGCTATATGACCCGTTTAAGTGACAAGGAACAGCAAAAGCGTAACGGAGGTGCCGGAGTGTATTATCATCTCAGTTATTGGGGGCGTCCGCATGACTATATGTGGTTATGCACTACCCAGCCGGGATTGATTTATAGTGAAATGAAACAGGCATACGATTGCAATGCCCGCCGTTTGTGGGTGGTTAATGTGCACGATTTGAAACCCGCGGCATACGATTTGGAACTCTTTCTGGATATGGCATGGAATATCAATTCCGTATCTCCATCTACTCTTGTGGAGCATCAGAAGAGCTGGCTTTGCCGCGAATTTGGCAAAGAAGCAGGAGAAAAAAATTATTGCCTGCCATGTTAGAGTTTTATCGCCTGTGCGGCATCCGTAAACCGGAATTTATGGGTTGGAACCAAGTGGAGCTGGACAAGAAAAAAATATACCAAAGGCTGGTCTCCGGTTAAAAATACGGACTTTAGCTTAACCGAATTCGGCGGCGAACTGGATCGTTATCTGGAATCCTATGAAAGCCATTAAAGAGATTTTATCGGAAGTGGAACCAATGATTCCTCAGGAACGCAAAGATGCTTTCTTTGCCCAAATTAAGTATCCTGTATTTGGCGCTGCTGCCATGAGCACAAAGATGCTGGAGGCACAAAGAGCACGTTGCATTTCTCCGGGAAGCTGCGACACGACTTTATGGACCCGCGAAAGTCAATTAATGGCTGCCTGTGCCAAAAGCATTAAAGCTTACCAGGAAATCCGCGATTTGACAGATTACTATAACAATGAACTGGCAGATGGCAAATGGAAATACTCCATGTGCCATAATCCGCGGGATTTATATGTGTTCTATCCGCCTGAAATTCCCATATGGCTGACAGATAAGGAAATAGAGAAATATGCTTCTTTAGAAGACCAAAATCGTTACCTTTGGAGGAAGTGGCTAAGGATCATTGTATTGTTTCTAATGCTTGCGATTATACAAGCGCATCCAAAGGGGTCGTGACGATTCAATCATTGGGACATAGTATGAATGCTGTTTCCGTACCAAAGGGAAAGTCAATTACTTTTGAGTTTGATTGTTTATGGGATGGAGAGGCGATACTGCGCACTGCCGTAATCCCGACACAACCTAATGATAAAGGAGATATTCGTTTCAGTGTTAGTATAGATGGTGAAAAGCCTCGGATATGTTCTATTAAAGAGCCGTTTCGTTCGGAAGGATGGAAACAGAATGTACTCCGTGGACAGGCTGTTCGTGAAACTGGTCATCAATTGACGAAAGGAAAGCATACTTTATCCATCACTGCTTTGGATGATCATGTCCTGATAGATCAATGGATGATTGATTTCAAACCAGACAGAATGTTCTATGTATTTCCAGTTCAACCAACCTATTAATGTAGCATGAATTGTATGAAGAAAATTATTGGACTGTTCATTATTTTATTATGCTTTTGCACGACAAAAAGCTCAACAGACAGAAGTGAGGTATCTTTCCGGTACAGGACCGGATCATACTGTGAAGTGGAATTTCTGGTGCTCTTCAGGTATGAACTCTCAAAAAGTGGAGCAAGATAGATGTTCCGTCTTGCTGGGAACAGCAAGGTTTTGGGAGGCTATACCTACGGGCGCTATTATATTTATAAGGAACACGAGAAAGAAAAAAGCAATATGATGCCTACAGGGAACATGATTTTTGCGATGAATACGGCATCTATCGTCATTGTTTTGATGTTCCGGACACTTGGAAAGGCAAACAGATAAGTATTGTATTTGAAGGTGTTATGACTGATGCTGAAGTGAAAATCAACGATGTCATCGCTGGCCCTGTTCATCAGGGATCATTCTATCGTTTTTCTTATGATATATCACGGACAGACTGAAATTCGGGAAAACGAATTTGATGGAAGTGACGGTGAAGAAGCAGTCGGCTGATAAATCAGTTAATGCAGCGGAGCGCCGGGCACTGGTGGCTTTTCGGAGGTATCTATCGTCCTGTATATCTGACAGCAAAGCCTCGCACGCAAATAGGAACATATAGCGGTGGATGCCCGTGCTGACGGTACGTTGCACACAGATGTATATTTTTGAAAAATATTTCCAAAGGACAACAATTGGAACTGTCGCTCATTTCCTGTGATTCACAGCTTCCTATAGGGCGGCAGGTATGCGGGGGCTTTCGACGGAAGAGAAACAGATACTTACCACACATTGGAACAATATCAGGACATGGGATCCTGAACATCCCAACCTTTACCGGCTCACGATGCGTCTTCTTTCCACAACAGGAGATGTTGTGCACGAGATTACAGGAGCGCATAGATTCCGGTACCATTGAATTCCGTCCTGAAGATGGCGTATATCTGAACGGTACTCGTCTTTTTAGTGAAGGGATTAACCGTCATTGCTTTGATCCGAAACAGGTAGGACAATCAGCCGGGAACTCAGTCTGAAGGATGCTTTGCTCATTAAGCAGATGAATATGAATGCCGTGCGTTCCCATTATCCACCAGATACTCATTTTTTAGAGGCGTGTGATTCCATAGGTCTTCTTTATCTCAATGAATTATGTGGTTGGCAGAATAGCTATAGCACTGAAATAGCAGAAAAGTTACTGCCTGAGATGATATTTCGTGATGTGAATCACCCGTGTATCTTTGTTTTGGGCAAATGGTAATGAAAGGAGGATGGAATACTGCTGTTGACAATCGTTTTGCCGACTATGATCCGCAGAAACGTCACGTCATTCATCCGTGGGCGGATTTCAATGGCTTGGATACACGTCATTACCCTTAATGGCCTTGGATAACATGTATCGGTTGGAACGCGGGCATAAGGTTTTTATGATGACGGAGTTCCTGCATGGCCTCTATGACCGTGGACAGGGTGCAGGCCTCAAAGGACTATGGTCAAAGTTTAAGGCAAATCCACTTTTTGCCGGTGGCTTCCTTTTGGGCATATGTGGATGAAGCTGTCCGCCGTACAGATACCGGACAAATGGACACTTACGGTCCTAATGCTCCCGATGGTATTGTGGGGCAAATCGGAAAAAAAAGAAGGCAGTTTTTTATACTGTTCGGGAGGTATGGTCACCCATTCAAATACATCCATTAAAAATAACTTCTTCTTTCAAAGGAGATTTTTTATGTAACTAACGATTACTTATTCAGCAACTTAAGCGAATGCCGGATGAAGTGGAAGGTAATGCGTTTACCTATTCCACAGGTGTCCGACAGCCCCATCTGCTTAGCGGAGGGCGGCGTACTGTTACCTGCGATTCAGCCTGGCGAGAGGGGATAGCCCACTTTGATTTGCCTGAGAAATTCTTCAATGGAGACATCTTGGAATTGGAAGCCTACAATGTAGCGGGAGATATGATATGTAATTGGACGTTTCCTATCAAGAATAACCGTAAGTACTTTATATAGAATACAGGTATTTACAACCGACAACAACTGCTACTGCCAGATATCAGACAGACGACAATAGTGTTACACTGATAGCGAATGGAGTTACAGCAACATTCAACAAAGCGAATGGTAATTTGGTGAAGTGAAGAACGGTAGCAAGATCATACCATTGTCTGATGGTCCTCTCCCGGTCGGGATGAAGATGCTTTTCTGTTCTGCTAACCTAAAGATGCAAGGTGATACTGCCATTTATACCGTAAAATATAAAGGTGCGGCCGACTCCATTGTCTGGAGAATGGCACCTGACGGATTGCCTGGAATGGATGCATTAGTGCTGAATTACAGAGCAAAGAACAAGTTTGACGGTGTATACTTTGACCGTCCGGTTCTTAATTTCGGTTTTTCATTCTCTTTTCCTGAAAAGAACATCAGTGGGATGCGTTGGTTAGGCAAAGGTCCTTCCCGGGTATGGAAGAACCGTATCGAAGGAACGAATTATGGTATTTGGCAGAAGGACTACAACAATACGGTGACGGGAGAATATTATCATCAGCTTATTTATCCGGAATTCAAAGGTATCATGCAGATCTCTATTGGGCAACACTCCAATCAAAGAAACACCGATGACAGTTTATTCGGAAACTGACGGTATTTTCTTTCGCGTCTTCACTCCGGAGGAGCAGCGTGACCGTGAAAGCCGTGGAATATCAGTAAAGGAATATCCTGCTGGAGACCTTTCGTTCTTATTTGAAATTCCGGCTGTCAACTCTCAGGGGACAGGAGGAGAGGCTTCTTATATTAAAAATTAATAAAGGGATGATGGCTTTAGAATGAAGCTATGGTTTGATTTCCGAACTAGACCCGATAGCGTGTTTATTGCATAAATACCTATAAAAGAGCTATTGGTAGTATATATATTCTGTAAAATGGGGGAAAAGATTACTGATATCAGGTGATTGTTTCCCCTTTCTTTTTATATAACTTTGCATTCCCAAAAATTAAGAATTTAGAATTATAGGTATTCATGGTAAGAAGACAGTTACAAAGGATTAGTTTAGATCCCTTTTTTAATAATCGGACGATATCTATCTTTGCAACAACCTAAGATACGGAAAATCCGCCAAAGTGATATCCAGATATTGTATTACTTGGCGGCGGCTCGGACCGGGAACAACTGCTAGTATGCAACCGCTTAAAAAAATTAAAAAGACTTTATTGATTATGTAGAGCAAGGCGGCGTTGTATTGGCAATTTGCGGTGGATATCAGCTGCTTGGCAATTACTATAAAATGGGGGATGAAACCATAGAGGGATTGGGTGTGGTAAACATTCATACCGAACGTGGAGACAGCCGATTAATCAGCAATATTGTATTGCAAAGCGATTTGTTCCCGCTGCCTATCGTTGGTTTTTGAGAATCATGGAGGCAGAACGTTTATTGAGGATTATCAGCCTCTTGGCAAAGTGTTAAGCGGACATGGAAATAATGATAAAGATAAAAGTGAAGGCATTGTATATAAAAATGTAATCGGTACTTATCTTCATGGTCCGTTGCTTCCTAAGAATCCTCATTTATGTGATTATTTGCTGCAAACAGCGTTAAATAGACGTTTTGGTAAAGTAGAGTTACCTGAATTGATGATAAAGATGAATTGGCGGCGAATCATTATATCGTAAAACGATTTGCACCGTCTGAATAATCATAAAACAATCCTGGATATAATACATATCCAAGGATTGTTTCGCGTAATGAGCATTTGTTTGGTAAAATCATCTTTAGAGTTTTTCGTATTATGCAGTACGTATGAATGCTTTGCAAAGAGCTTCAATCCAAAAGTGTTAGAATTTGACTGAATATTTTCTCAAACATCTATTCAT
>VOFC01004820.1_pt1 | contig 46682 bp, 82 predicted proteins | sample 5384161 | NCBI WGS metagenome assembly VOFC01 (sample SAMN12384722, study PRJNA508395) | human gut metagenome | isolation source: healthy gut B | host: Homo sapiens | reverse complement strand
ATACGGTGAAGTTCACTTTGCGCACCTCCTTCCTTGCCGGGGAATAAGTAGGGGCAACACCAGTATTATACCATACAGATGAAATCCTGTTAAGCGAAAGACGTGCATTGCACGTCTTTTTCGCTGTTTTATGGCACATTATACGTTTTATAGATTGATTATTAGTTGGAAAGGGCGAACAACGGTCCGCCACCCGTACGGTAATCTGCACCTTCGAGGAAAACTCCTGCCTCGCACAATTACAATTCTCAATGATGTACTTTCCGCGCCCAGACGAGTGCGGCGACCGCCGTGACCAGCTCCACCATCGGGAACGTCAGCCAGACGCCATCGACACCGAGCGCCCACGCGAGCGGAAACAGGATCGGCGGCACGGCGATCACGCCGCGCAGCAGCGAAAGGACAAACCCCTGCACGGTCTTATCCGACGCGCTGAAAACGCTGCCGTGACCATGTTCACGCCCGCGAACAGGAAACCTGTGAAGTAGATCCGCAGGCCGCTCTCCGCGTAGGCGGCAAGCTGCGGGTCATGCTCACCGTTGAACACCGCCGTCAGCGGCTCCGCGCCGAGGAAAACCGACACGCACAGCACGGCTGCAATCCCAAGCGCGGTGCAGATGCCCCCAGCGGAACAGCCGCCGCAGCTGTTCCCTGTCACCGAGACCCGAGCTGCGGCTGACCAGCGGCTGTATGCCGGTGCACAGTCCGGTAAAGACAGCGATTCCCACCAGAGCAAGATTGGCCACCACGCCGTAAGCCGCCACGCCGGTATTGCCGCTGAGGCGCAGCAGCACCAGATTGAACAGCAGCAGCACCACGCCGGAGGCGATTTCACCCGATGAGCGAGGACAGACCGGCGCGCACAGGCTCGGCACACGGCTGACGCGCAGCGGCGTTTTGACGAGATGGAAGCCGCGGGACGGTCTCCGCAGGTGCGTCAGCAGCACCAGAATGCTGACAAACGGCGAAAAGCCGGTCGCAAGCGCCGCACCGAACATGCCCAGTCCGCACGGGAAAATGAAAATGTAATCGAACACGATGTTGAACAGGCTGCCCGCGATCATGCCGCACATGGCAACGGTCGGCGCACCGTCGTTGCGCGTGAATGCCAGCAGCACGTTGTTCATCACGAAGAACGGCCTGAAGCACCACAGCATGCGCAGGTAGGTCGTCGTCATGCCGAGCGTCTGCGCGTCCGCGCCGAGCAGGCCTGCGAGCGGTTTTGCAAAACACAGTCCGCCGAGCAGGAACAGCAGTCCGAGCAGCAGTCCGAGCGCCGCCGCGTGCGTGAATACGCTGTCCGCCTGTCTCCGATCGTTCTGCGCCCGCGCGATCGTGTACTGCGTTGCCGCGCCCACGCCGAGCATCAGGCCGAATGCCGTTCATCAGGTTGTACGCCGGTATGGCGATGTTGAGCGCCGCCAGTCCGGAGCGAACCCAGTCCCTGCGCAACGAAATAGGTATCCGCGAGAATGTAGCACGAAATGCCGATCATCCCCAGGATGTTCATCGCGGCATAGTGCCCGAATTCACGCAAAGCTCCCTGTTTGTGCAATTCTTCTCCCCTCAAAGATTTTTGTATAAAAAGTAATCGACCCTTTCCGGAATACACCGAAAAGGGCCGATCCGCAATGCTATCGACGGAAAACATTGCATATTTACGAAGCAACTATAATATACCATTTTCCCATAGAAATGTCAAGTGGCTTATTCGGTCGGAAAGTACTTTTTTGTCGATGCTGCAAAACAGTCCAGTCCGTGCCACATCAGCCCCATCAAAAGCGATACAACCTGGTCGGTCGGCGTGTCCTGCGCTCTGGTCGCCCAGGTGGACAGCATGGATACCATGCCCAAATGATATATGAAAACACAAGCAGCTTCCTGATGCTCGTTCATTTCCGGCATCATGTGCATATCCCAGCTGTCGAGGAAGGCTTCATACGTCATGGTCTGCAGCTTGCGTACAAAAATACGGGTCCCTGCTCGCTGCACAGCACCTGAATCACCTTCATGATACGCGGATTGTTCCGGATCTGCTCCAGAAAGTCGATAAAGAATCCCTCGATCTCCCGCCGGTCGCGGAACTCCGTTCGTGCGTCGGCGCGTGCTCACGCATGTGCTCGATGATCTCGTCCTCGGTCGTGCGAAGGATGTCGGTCACGTCCTGAAATGCAGGGTAGAAGGTCGAGCGGTTGATGTCCGCTCTCGCGCAGATATCCTTGACCGTGATAGAGACCAGCGGCTTCTCCAGAATCAGGTCGATCAGGGGCTTCACGCAGCGCAGACCGCGTAAAAGCGCACTCTGCGGTTGTTTTTCGTCTCCGGGCATGAACCGTTCCTCCTGTTTCTCTGCGGACTGTGTATTTTGGGATGGTTTATTTTATCAGCGTCGTGTCTGCAAAGTCAACACAGTGTCGAGCGCTGTATGTAAAGAAACCGTAAAAATTTTTCTCATGCTGCGAGGGAAAGCACCTCATCCGTGCCGAAGATACGGTGCAGGTCGGAAAGGCCCTGCTGCATCCGGTCATACACCGACCGGTTTACAACCGACGTATCCCCCTGCTCAAAATCCTGCATGGATTTCCGAATATCCAGCAGGCGGTAGCGTCCCTCGTTGGAGTCGCTTGCGTGCAGCATGAACATGGGCGCGTACTCCGCGCCGGAAACCGTCACCCTGTCCGGTCTCCCCGCTTCTGGTGAGCGTCAGCGTGACAGCCGCCGTCAGGTTGGTGTACGGGTCAAAACTGGTTGGAGATCAGGTTGCCGAGACAGTAGCACAGATAGCCGGTGCGGCCGTCCGGCAGGGCGCGCAGCTCCATCGGCTGCGGCACATGCGCGTGCCGCCGAGCACCAGTGTCGCACCGTGCGCAAACAGGTAGTCTGCCAGCTGCTCCTGCTGCTCGGACGGCTCGGTGTGGTACTCGTTTCCCCAGTGTACATACACGGCGATCGCATCCGCACCGGACTGCCCCGCCTTGTCCAGATCCGACTGGATGAGGTCGTAATCCACCGCACTGCAGTCGGTCATGTAGTCGGTCGTGTAGACGCTGACGCAGTACGGGTGCTCGCTGTCCACCGGCAGGCCGTTTGTGCCGAAGGTGTACGCCAGCATGGCCAGTTTGATGCCGCCCACGTCGATGATCTTCACCGTGTCGCGCTCCTGCTGTGTGCGGTAAGTGCCGACGTGCCCAGACCGGCGGCGTCCAGCACATCCAGTGTGCGGACCAGACCGCTGTACCCGGTATCCATGCTGTGGTTGCTCGCCGTGGAGAGCAGGTTAAACCCGACCGTTTTCAGGCCGGAGGCCAGCGCATCCGGTGCGCAGAACTGCGGGTAGCCCGAATACGGCGGACCGTTGAACGTGGTCTCCAGACAGGCATGCGTTGTGTAATCCGCAGCCTCGTAATACCGCCTTGCGTCCGCAAACAGGTGCGTAAAATCATACGCTTCGCCGTTCCACGCATCCGCGACAAGCGGCATGTGCGCCACAATATCGCCCGCCACGCACAGGGTCGCTGTGGTGTCCGGCTGCACCTCCGGCTCCTGCCGAACGGTCTCCTCCGGCTCCTGCAGGTGCGGTGCATCCTCCGGCAGATTCCGCCAGATCAGCACGCCCGTTCCCGCCAGCAGCACCACCAGCACGCCTGCCAGAATTTTGGTACCGATGTGCTTCATGCTCATCCCTTCGGCGCCTTGCGCGAGGCCTCAAACGACTCCGCGCGCACGCGCATCACCTCGGTGACGGACAGAGCCGCGTCCGTGTATGTCCAGCCGCCCTTGCCGGTCTGGTGCTGCATGATAACGTCAAAGCCCTGCCGTTTCTCGTCATTATCCTTTGCAAATTCCACCTTGCCGTACCCCACGATGGACGAGAATGCATAGCTGTACCGGCAGGCCAAGTCGCCCCTCGCCGGTCAGACCCTCCTCGCAGTCCATCTCAAAGCACACGCGCGGGTCGGCTTCAGCGAATCAATCTTCTTGCCCTTCACGCCGCCGTGAAAGTAGAGCGTCAGCCGCTCCCGTCCATGTGTAGCCGAAATTCATCGGGATGACATACGGCCAGCCGTCCGTGCCGGTCATGGCGACGCGGCAGACCTTGCAGGCCTGCAGGATCGGCTCGATGTTCTCTCGGCCGGTGATTTCTCTGTCTTTTCTGCGCATGAGTTTCACCTCTGTTCAGAATATTTTCCGACATCATCATATCATTTCCCGCGCGAAACAATACAACAAACCGTGGGCAAAATAATGAAAAGGTCAAAACTTTCTCTCCAGAAGTGCAAAAATGGTGATACATGCTCCCCCTTTTTTTTGAGCATTTGCAAAAGCAAATGTTATTTCATGCGTCAACGCGCGATCAGGTGTATATAATTTTGGAATAAAAATCAGGTATTGTGGTCGGAAACGAATTTCTTCAGGTTGCCGATTTTTCTGGGCACGGATGTCCATTTCCTTGCAGACGTCCTCCATCGTAACGCCGCACTCGTTCATCATGACCATCATGTGATAGAATACGTCGTTGATTTCGCCAACAAGCTCGGTCTTGTTGCCGTTCTTCGCGGCGATGATGGTCTCGGCGCACTCCTCGCCCGACCTTCTTGAGAATCTTGTCAATACCCTTTCTCAAACAGGTAGCAGGTGTACGAACCCTCCTGCGGCTCAGCGCGGCGCTGCGCGATAACGGCTTCCATTTGCTCAAACGAATTCATATACTGCTCTCCTTTTTTTCTTCCGTCTTTTTCCCACAGCGTCGTGAAAAAGCAGGTGCGGTGGCCTGTGTGGCAGACCGGACCCTTGGGCGTGCCGACATAGATGAGCGTGTCATCGTCGCAGTCGGACAGGATCCTGCTGACAAAATAAAATTGCCCGAGGTCTCGCCCTTGTTCCACAGCTTCTGGCGCGAGCGCGAGAAAAACCACGCCGTGCCGGTATCCATCGTCAGCTGAAGCGCCTGCTCGTTCGCATAGCCGAGCATGAGCACCTCGCCGCTGTGCTCATCCTGACAGACGACCGGGATGAGCGGCGCTTTCACGAAAAAACTTGCTTAAATCCAATCTATTCACTCCGTTCACAGTCTAACCGGAATATTCTTTTCTTTCTGAGGTGCTCCTTTGACCTCTTTTATCGTCAGCTCGCGGTAATGGAACAGGCTCGCGGCGAGCGCGGCGTCACAGCCGGTCTGCTCGAACACCTCGGAAAAATGCGCGAGGCTGCCGCAGCCGCCCGAGGCGATGACCGGGATGCCGACAACATCCGTGACCGCCCTGGTACAGCGGCAGGTCAAAGCCGGACTTGGTGCCGTCCTTGTCCATCGAGGTGAGCAGGATCTCGCCTGCGCCGCGCTCATAGACCTCCTTCGCCCACGCGACTGCGTCCTTTCCGGTCGGAGTGCGGCCGCCGGCCACATATACCTCAAAGCCCGAGGGCATCTGCTCGTTTGCGCGCGCGTCGATCGCGACGACAACGCACTGACTGCCGTACTTTTCCGCCGCTGCGTTCACCAGATCGGGGTTTTTGACCGCCGAGGAGTTGATGGAGATCTTATCCGCACCGGCGCGCAGGATCTCGCGGAAATCGTCCACCGTGCGGATGCCGCCGCCGACCGTTACCGGCACGAAAACCTCGCGGCAGGTGCGGCGCACAACGTCCGCGATCGTGTCGCGGTTGTCGCTCGTGGCGGTGATATCGAGGAATACGATCTCGTCCGCACCCTCCTGCGAGTAGAACTTCGCAAGCTCGACCGGGTCTCCCGCGTCGCGCAGTCCGACAAAATTCACGCCCTTGACCACGCGGCCGTCTTTGACGTCCAGACAGGGGATAATGCGTTTTGCCAGCATCACTCCGCCTCCTTTGATCGCCTTCGCGAGGTCGAGCGTGCCGGTATAGACCGCCTTGCCTGCGATCGCGCCGTCGATGCCGAGCTTTTTCAGCGCGGCAATGTCCTCGAGCGTGGACACGCCGCCGGAGGCGATAATCTCGCAGGAGACCGACGCGCGCAGCGCCGCGAGCTGGTCGAAGTTCGGGCCTGCGAGCATGCCGTCCTTGTCGATGTCGGTGAAAATGATGTTTTTCACCCCGTAGGACTCCATGCGCTCAGCGAACGCGATGTAATTTTCGCCGCTGTCGTCCAGCCAGCCGTCCGTGCGGACAGTCTCGCTCTTGGCATCAATGCCGACAACGATCTTGTCGCCGTACTTTTTACCGCCTCCGCGACAAATTCCGGGTGGCGGACCGCCGCCGAGCCGATGATGACGCGCGAAACGCCGAGCGCGAGCACCGTCTCGACGTCCTGCATCGAGCGGATGCCGCCGCCGAGTTCAACCGTCGCGCCGGTCTCGCGGATGACCTGCTCGACCACGCCGTAATTCGCGTGCGAGCCGTCCTTCGCCGCGTCGAGATCGACCATGTGGATGAGCGACGCGCCTGGCCTCGAGGAAACGGCGCGCGGTCTCGACCGCATTTTCCGCTACCTTATGTGCCGTGCCGTAGTCGCCCTTCTGCAGGCGCACGCACTGTCCGTCCTTCAAATCGATCGCAGGAATTACCTTCATTTTCCCACCTCCGTCAGTTTTGCAAAGTTGCGGAGCATCTGAAGCCCCACTTCACCGCTCTTTTCCGGGTGAAACTGGCAGCCGAACAGGTTTCCCCTCGCCACCATGGCCGGAACGCGCGTACCGTAGTCCGTCACGGCGGCAAGGTCGTTTTCGTCCGACGGATTCGCCATGAAGCTGTGCACGAAATACACATAGCTGCCGTTTTCCAGACCCTCGGTCATGGCGTTCGGGCGCAGGATATCCAGTGCGTTCCAGCCGATCTGCGGCAGCTTGAGCGCGGTCTCGATGCGCTCGATGCGGCCGGGCAGCAGACCCGGACCCCTGCAGGGACGCACCTCGTCCGACTCCTCGAACAGCATCTGCATGCCGAGGCAGATACCGAGGAAGGGCTTTTCTCTCTGCAGCCTTCAGCACCGCCTCCGTCAAACCGAGTCGGTCAAAGCCGCCATCGCATCCGGGAACGCGCCCACGCCCGGCAGGATCACGCCCGCGGCATTCTCGATGACCTCGCCCGTCGAAGCGACCTTATTTTTCATAACCCAGGAAATCCAGCGTGTTGTGCACGCTCATCAGATTGCCTGCGCCGTAATCTACGATTGCAATATAACCCATTTTTTGACCTCTCGAAAACCGCGCGGACTCATTCATTCTCCATAGAACGCCCTTCGCGCTCAGAACGCCGCCGCCCGCCGGTGACGGTTACGGCCTGTTTGAGCGCACGGGCGAGCGCCTTGAACAGTGCTTCGGTGATGTGGTGCGCGTTTTCGCCGTACTCGCTCTTCAGATGGAGCGTCAGACCGGCGTTGACCGCGAGCGCACGCATGAACTCGACCGTCAGACAGGTGTCGTACTGGCCGCACATCGGCTGCGGCATGGGTGCGTCGAACACGAGGTACGGGCGGCCGGAGATATCCAGCGCGCAGAAACCGAGCGCCTCGTCCATCGGCACGAACGCCTGTCCGAAACGCGCGATACCCGCCTTGTCGCCGAGGCACAGCGAAAGCGCCTGTCCGAGCGCGATGCCGCAGTCCTCGACCGAATGATGGCCGTCCACCTCGAGGTCGCCCTTGCAGGTGAGCGTGAGGCCGAAGCCAGAATGCACGGCAAAGCTGTTCAGCATATGGTCGAAAAAGCCGATGCCGGTGTCGATCTTGCGTTCGCCGCCCTCGAGCGTCAGTCTGAGCTCGATGTCGGTCTCTTTTGTCTTTCGTTTGATCTCAGCAGTTCTCATTTCGTTTCGGCTCCTCCGCAAAGCGCACCGCGATGGAGTTCGCGTGCGCGTCCAGATGCTCGCTCTGCGCGAGCGCAATGATGTCCTGTGCATATCCCTCCAGCGCATCGCGCGTGTACTCGATGACGCTCGTTTTCTTGAGGAAGGTGTCGGTCGACAGCGGAGAGAAGAAACGCGCAGTGCCCGAGGTCGGCAGAACGTGGCACGGGCCTGCCATATAGTCGCCGAGCGGCTCAGGCGCGTACTGGCCGAGGAAGATCGCGCCTGCGTTATGCAGATACGGCAGCAGCTCGCGCGGCGCGGCCGTTACGACCTCCAGATGCTCGGGCGCGACGACGTCCGCCATTTTGCAGGCGTCCGTGAGCTCATCGAACACGATCGCGCAACCGTAGTTCGCAACGCTCTCCTTGATGATGTCCCAGCGCGGCAGGAGCTTTGCCTGCCGCTCCATCTCGCAGGAAATCGCCTGTGCCTGTGCCATCGAATCGGTCAGCAGAACGGCGCTAGCCAGCTTGTCGTGCTCCGCCTGACTCAGCAGGTCGGCCGCGACATAGGTCGGATTTGCGGTGTGATCCGCAATGACAAGCACCTCGGACGGGCCGGCGATCATGTCAATATCAACCGTGCCGAAGGCCAGCTTCTTCGCTGCCGCAACGAAAGCGTTGCCCGGGCCGACGATTTTATCCACCTGCGGGATGAAGCCTGCGCCGTAGGTCAGCGCTGCGATGGCCTGTGTGCCGCCGATAGCGATGACCTTGTCCACACCTGCGATCTTCGCCGCCGCGAAGCACCTCATTCGACATGTTTTTCCGTCGGGGGCGTCACCATGATGAGCTCGCCCACGCCTGCGACCTTGGCCGGGATGGCGTTCATCAGTACGCTCGAGGGATATGCCGCCGTGCCGCCCGGCACATAAATGCCGACGCGCGAAAGTCCGCGCACGGTCTGACCGAGGGTCTCGCCTGCCGAGCGCTTCCACTCCCAGCTTTGACGAGCATCTGCTCGTGATAGTCGCGGATGTTGGCTGCTGCCTTTTCCAGCGCAGAGATCAGCTTCGGATCGCACGCATTGTACGCCGCGTCCAGCACGGACGGCTCGACGATGTACGGCGCCTTGCCGTCGAACTTTTCCGCATACTCTACGACCGCGTCCCAGCCGCGCTCCTGTACGTCGGCCATCACGCCGCGCACGATCTGTTCAATATCGCCGCGCGCACCTGCCGCACGCGCTTTCATCTCGCGGATGACGGTCTGTTCCGCCGTGCCGTCCGCGAGAACCGTTTTCCCTGTAGAAACATCTATTTTCACTCCGTTCCAATCGGAAATTATTTCTCCAGCCCCTTTTCCAGCTCAGCAATGACCTTCTGGATGGCTGTCTTTTTCATCTTTGCGCTCGCAAGGTTGACGATCACGCGAGCCGAGATGGGCGCTACGTCCTCGATGACCTCGAGACCGTTCTCCTTGAGCGTCGTACCGGTCTCGACAATGTCGACGATCGCGTCCGCCAGCTCGAGCAGCGGGGCCAGCTCGACCGAGCCTTCGATCTTGATGGTCTCCACGTCCATATTATTCTTATTGAAAAAGGCCTTGGTGCCAGCCGGGTACTTGGTGGCGATGACCGGTGTCTTATAGCCGCCGTAAACGTCCTTTCCCTTTTTGGTGGCGAGAGCAAAACGGCACTTGCCGAAGCCGAGGTCTACCATTTCGTAGAAGCTGCCGCCCTTTTCCATGATGGTGTCCTTGCCGACGACGCCCATATCGCACACGCCGTGCTCGACGTAGGTGATGACGTCGGCGGCCTTGGACAGCACGATTTCCACGCCGCTGTCCGGCAGAGTGAAGATCAGCTTGCGCGTTCCGGCCTCCAGCTCGGAAATATCGTAGCCTGCGTCCTTGAGCAGCGCGAGCGTTTTCTTTTCCAGTCGGCCCTTGGTCAGCGCGATGCGCACGGTATCCCGGCGCGTTGCGACCTCGGACGGCTCTGTGCCCTGCAGGCTGTCGGCAACGCTCTCCACGTCAATACCGAAGCCGCCCGCCGGGAGATCCCTGCCGAACTTCGCGCACAGCGCGTTGTAGCGGCCGCCTGCGAATGGCTGCGCCTGCGCCGCCGATGTAACCGCGGAACATGATGCCGGTGTAGTAATCCATCTCATGGACAAGGCCGAGGTCGATCATGATGCGGTCGCCGTAGCCTGCCTCATCGAGTGCCTGATACAGTCGGCGCAGATAAGCGGTCGCGCCGAGCACGCGCACGTTGCCGGTCAGCGTCTCGACCTCGTCGAGCACCTCGATGCCGCCGAACAGCTGCGGCATGGCGCTGAGCGCCTTTGCGGCCGGCTTGCTGCCGAACGGCTGAAGCGCGTCGCCCAGTGCCGCGAACGACTTGTTTTCGATGAGGCGGCGAATGCCTCGGCGGACTGCGCATCCGCACCCAGCTCCTCGATGAGCGCCTTGTAGATCTCGGCGTGACCCAGCTCGATGCGGAAGTTGTCCACGCCGGTCTTGCTCCAGCGCCGCGAAACGCAGCCGAGAGGATGTCCTTGTCGGCCGCGAGACCGTCCGCGCCGATCAGCTCCGCGCCGACCTGCAGGAACTCGCCCTTGTGGCCGTGGTCGCCGGACACCGAACGGAACACCTTCTGGCTGTAATACAGGCGGACCGGCAGCGCCGCGTCATCCAGACGGGTGGCCGCGATACGCGCGATGGGCGTGGTGTTGTCCGGACGCGCCACGCAGATCCGGCCGGACTTGTCGATGATCTTGAGCATCTGATCCTGATCCAGCTCGGGGTTTGCCTGCGCAAAACATCAAAATATTCAACTGCCGGGGTGATGATCTCGCTGTACCCGCGCTCCTCCAGCGCATCGCGCACCGCGTTTTCCGGTCTGCCGCAGTGCGCGGCAGGAGGAAAACAGAAGATCCCGGTACCCTCGGGGTAGAAATACGAAAACGGTTCATTGCTCCGCTGCTCCTTTATCGCTTTATCATGATGAAATCATACCATAGTTCCCTATATACTGTCAAGACCCTTTTTAGAGAGCGGGAGCCTACGCAGTGGGCAGCCTTTTCCGCTTCGAACTCCTGTTTTCGAGTGAAAAAAAGAGTGAAGAGCGGAGATGAAGCAGAGGCGGCTTTTTTCTCTCCGCCCTCCCGCTTCCTCCCATCTCTTCACTCTCAACTCCTCACTCTACTCTCTTTTATAGTTCTCCACAATCGGTACCAGCTTTTCCAGAAAGCTCTCCTCGCCGAGGGTGTTGGAGCTTGAAGAACACGGCCTGACTGCCGCCCGAAGTGATGGCGGAGAAAAAAATGGTCGCGGTCGTTGCCGACCAGAGTGACATTCATGCTGACGGCCGTTTGTCCAATCCGAGCCGTTCTCGTAGGACGCAGACATGCTGCCGTTCAGCACGCCGTCCGTTACAAGCTCCAGCAGCTCGTCAAAATTTCCCGTCAGATGCTTTTCGTACTTTGCCATAATCGTCACACCTTTCTAAAAGAGGGTCATCTGCGTTGTTTTCGGCATGGAGCCAAGCGCGCCGATCTGCTCGAGCAGCTCGACGACCGCCTTGACGCCTTCGGGCACCGGACGATCAGTTCTTCCGCCGAGAGGAACTTACCGTTTTTTCTCTCCTCCACGATGCTGAGCGCCGCCTGCTCACCGATGCCCGGCATGGATGTAAACGGCGGAATCAAACCGGTTTCCGTCTCGAGCGTCGTCATCATATCCATCGGCTCGAACGTAAATCCGCGGCGGAAATGGTCTTGTCGCGGTCCTTCTGCTTTTCCGAGCTCCGCCATCTTATCCAGACAAACCTTATCGCCCTTGATCATGCAGGACGCATCAAAGCCTTTCGCGCGGATGGAGAAGTACGCCGAATAGAACGCGAGCGGGCGATGTGCACCTTGAACCACGCGATACGGAACGCCATCATGACGTAGGCGACCGCGTGCGCCTTCGGGAACATATACTTGATCTTCTTGCACGAGTCGATGTACCACTCGGGCACATGCTGCTCGTTCATCGCGGCTTCCATTTCCTCGGTCAGACCCTTGCCCTTTCGGACGGACTCCATCGTCTTGAACGACAGCTTGGGCTTGACGCCCTGTAAAATAAGATAGTTCATGATGTCGTCTCGGCAGCAGATGCAGCCGGACAGCGGGATGCCCTTGCGGACCAGCTCGGCGGCATTGCCGAGCCAAACATCCGTACCGTGCGACAGACCGGAAATCGAAACCAGCTCCGCGAACGTGGACGGGTGCGTCTCCTTGACCATGCCGCGCACGAACTTGGTGCCGAACTCGGGCACCGCTACGCAGCCGAGGTCGCCCAGGATAGGGTCGGTGTCCGGGTTTTCGCCCTTGTAGCGCAGCGCCTTGCACGAGTGGAACAGGCTCATGGTCTCCGGGTCATCGAGCGGAATCTCCTGCGCGTTCACGCCGGTGAGGTTCTCCAGATGCTTGATAATGGTCGGGTCATCGTGACCGAGCTCATCGAGCTTCAGGAGGTTCGCGTCGATGGAGTGGTACTCGAAATGGGTGGTGATGATGTCGGAATCCGGGTCATCCGCCGGATGCTGTACCGGACAGACATCGTAGATCTCGATCTCCTTCGGCACGACAACGACGCCGCCCGGATGCTGACCCGAGGTGCGGCGCACGCCCGTGCAGCCGGCCGCGAGGCGGTTCTCCTCGGCACGCGAGCACTCGATGCCGCGCTCGTCCATGTATTTTTTGACGTAGCCGTAGGCGGTCTTTTTCCGGCGACCGTACCGATGGTTCCCGCTCGGAACACATGGTCGTGGCCGAAGATCTCGCCCGTGTACCAGTGGATGCGCGACTGATATTCGCCGGCGAAGTTCAGGTCGATATCCGGCACCTTGTCGCCCTCGAAGCCGAGGAAGGTCTCGAACGGAATGTTGAAGCCCTGCTTGGTGAGCGGCTTGCCGCATTTCGGGCAGATTTTATCCGGCAGGTCCACGCCACAGGAGTAATCCTCGTGCCACTCGATGTACTTGTCGTCCGGGCAGAGATAGTGCGGCGCGAGCGAATTAACCTCGGTGATGTCCGACATGAACGCCGCGAGCGACGAGCCGACCGAGCCGCGCGAGCCGACCAGATAGCCGTCCGCGAGCGACTTGGTAACGAGCTTCTGCGCGATGATGTACATGACGGCGTAGCCGTTGCCGATGATGGAGTTCAGCTCGCGGTCGAGTCGCGCCTGCACCTGCTCGGGCAGCGGGTCGCCGTAGATGCGCTTTGCCTTGTCGTAGCACATATTGCGCAGATCGTCCTCGCAGCCGTCGATGTGCGGCGGATAGTTCTCGCGCGGAACCGGACGGATGACGTCGCACATGTCCGCGATCATGTTGGTGTTCTTTACTACGACCTCATACGCACGGTCCTCGCCGAGATAGGAGAACTCCTTCAGCATTTCGTCCGTGGTCTTGAGGTAGAGCGGCGCCTGATTGTCGGCGTCCGAAAAGCCCTGACCCGCCATCAGAATACGGCGGAACGCCTCATCCTCGGGTTCGAGGAAGTGTACGTCACCGGTGGCGCAGCACGGCTTGCCCAGCTCGTCTGCGAGGCGCAGGATGTCGCGGTTCCAGTCGCGCAGCTGCTCCTCGTCCTTCGCGAGCCCCTTTGGCAAGCATGAATTTGTTGTTGCCGATCGGCTGGATCTCGAGGTAGTCATAGAACTTGGCCAGCCGCTTGATCTCGTCCCACTCCGCGCCCTTGGTAAGGCGCGGAATACCTCGCCCGCCTCGCACGCCGAGCCGAAAATCAGCCCCTCACGGTGACGGATGAGTTCGCTGCGCGGCATAATGGGGCGCTTGTTGTAATATTCCAGAAAGCTCTTGGAAATCAGCTGATACAGGTTGCGCAGCCCGGCCTGATTTTTGACCAGAATGATAAAGTGGAAGCGCGGCAGGTTTTTCAGCTTGTTTTTGCGGTCGGTCGTCGCGGCGAGCACCGGATTGATGTCCGCCGTCGTGACCGCGTGCATCTCGTCCTTGAGCCGCGCGAGCAGCTTGACGAAAATGCGGCCGAGCACCGCGGCATCCTCGCTTGCGCGGTGATGCTCGAACGGGCCGACCTGAAGCTCCTTGGCGAGGATGTTCAGCTTAAATTTATGCAGATGCGGCAGCATGAGGCGGCTCATTTCGAGCGTGTCGATGCTGGTGAACTCCCGCTCGATGCCAAGCCGTTTGCACGCTGTCCGCAGAAAGCCCATATCGAAGCCTGCGTTGTGCGCGACGAGAGGATACTGCCCCTCCCCGCCCACGCGAGGAATTTCGGTACGGCTTCGTCGAGGTCGGGCGCGTCTGCAACGGTCTCATCCGAAATGCCGGTCAGCTCGGTGATCTCGGCCGGGATGGGCTTGTGCGGATTGACGTAGGTCTGGAACGAGTCGCGGATCTCGCCCTCGACCATGCGCACCGCGGCAATTTCGGTGATCTCCTCGTTCGCCGGGTTGAGACCGGTCGTCTCGAGGTCGAACACGATGAACGTGCCGGTGAGCGGCTCGGGTGCTCCTGCCGCGCACGATCGACAGGCTGTCCGCGTCGTTGACATAGTATGCTTCGATGCCGTAAATGATCTTCATGTCCCCGATGATGTCCTTCTGCTTGCCCTCCTGCGCGTGAAGCGCCTCGGGAAAGGCCTGCGCGACGCCGTGGTCGGTGATGGCCATGGCGCGGTGGCCCCCCACTTTGCCGCGCGGCACAGCAGCGAGGCGGTCGAGCTCATGCCGTCCATCGCGGACATATTGGTATGCAGATGCAGCTCGACACGCTTCATGCCGTCATAGGTGTCCTTTCGCTCCGGCTTTTTTCGCCTTGACGATTCCGGTCGGCTCGAGCACCATTTCGCGAGCGTAGGTGTCGAACACCATTTTGCCCTGCACAGTGCAGTACAGACCTTTTTTTGATGAGCGAGGCCGTGTCGCCGGCCTTGTCAGCCGCAAGGAACTTGGAGACGCGCACGGAATTCGTACGGTCGGTCATGTCGAACGCAATCTTGACGTAATCCTTGCCGGTTTTCTTGCTGTGGATGTCCTTATTGTCGGTGAAGAACACCTCGCCCTGAATGGTCACCATATCGTAGGCGGCAATCGCCTCGTTGACCGAGACGATGGGGTCCTGAATGAGCTTTCCGAACACGAGATCGTCCTCGCGGACCTTCTCGGTCTTCGGGCGCTGGTATGCCGGGCCCTCTGAGCGGGTCTGACGGGCAGGCTTTTTCGGCTTTGGCTCGCTCTGCGCTTCGCTTGCGGCTTTTTCCACAGCCTTGTGTAAAAAGTTCCGCGCGTTCCTGCTCATTCTCCTGCATCGGCGCGCCGTCCGTCTGCTCGAGCGGCACTGCATGGACCGGGCAGCTCCGCCCGGTCTCGCGGCGGATACGCGCTTCGAGATGGCGCAGCGCGGTCTCGAAATGCTTTTCGCAGATGGTGTCCATCGGGATATGCAGCGCACCGTCCGCATACTCCCAGTTCTCCGCGTGCAGCAGGCCGCGCGCCGACGGCATCCGCGCCGCCATATCGTCGTACAGCGAGCGGATATACTCGCACGGCAGCTCGCCCGGCAGCTCGTAGCGCGGCTCGATGCACACGCGGTCGAGGCCGTAGGCGCTCGCAAGCTGCTTTTCGGCCTTCGCGAGCGTGTCGCGCTTTACGACCTCATGCAGACCCAGCTCGATGACCATGACCGAGCGGTTGTCTCCGAATGCGAGAGAGCGCACCTCGCCTGCGGCAAGATGCTGCTCCTCTCCGACACATTTGCAGTTGTTAAAAAACCTCTATCAGCTTGGCAGCCACCGATTATTCTCCTTCGAAATGTGCGATTTCATCCATAAAGCTCGTCCACAAGCCGTTCCTGCGGCACCTTGCGGAGGATTTCGCCGCGGCGGAAGATCAGGCCCTCGCCGTCGCCGCCTGCGATGCCGAGGTCGGCCTCGCGCGCCTCGCCCGGGCCGTTGACAACGCAGCCCATGACCGCGATCTTCAGCTTTTTGCCGCGGATCTCGGCGCAGCGGCGCTCGACCTCCTTCGCGATGCCGATCAGGTCGATGCGCGTGCGGCCGCAGGTCGGGCAAGAAACGACGTTGATGCCCTCCTCCGCGCGTCCGACGGCGCGCAGGATCGCCTTCGCGGCGTGGACCTCCTTGACCGGGTCGTCGGTCAGCGACACGCGGATGGTGTCGCCCACGCCGAGCGCGAGCAGGCCGCCGATGCCGGCTGCCGACTTGATCGTGCCCATGTACTCCGTGCCGGCCTCGGTCACGCCGAGGTGCAGCGGATAGCTCGGTCCGCTCGCTCGCGAGCAGATACGCCTGCATGGTGTTCGGCACGGACGAGGACTTGATCGAGATGCAGATGTCGTCAAAATCGCAGTCGTTCAGCAGCTTTTACGTGATACAGCGCGCTCTCGACCATGGCTTCCGGGGTCGGGCCGCCGAACTTCTCGAGGATGTGCTTTTCGACCGAGCCGGAGTTGACGCCGATGCGGATCGGCAGATGGCGCTCCTTTGCGGCCTTCACGACCGCCTGTACGCGGTCCGCGCCGCCGATGTTGCCGGGGTTCAGGCGGATCTTGTCCACGCCTCAATGGCGGCAAGCGCCAGACGGTAATCGAAAGTGAATGTCCGCCACGACCGGCAGGGGCGAGCCTGCGCAGATCTCGCGCAGCGCTTCCGCCGCCGCTTTGTCCGGCACGGCGCAGCGCACGATGTCGCAGCCGGCCTCCGCCAGTGCATGAATCTGCGCAAGCGTTGCTTTCGCGTCGCGGGTATCAGTGTTCGTCATGGACTGGATGGCGATGGGCGCGCCGCCGCCGACCGAACGCCGCCGATGTTAATCTGTTTTGTCAGTTTCATATCTATCCCTTTTTGGAAATGGGCGAATGGAACACGGGCGCAGCGGATGGTTTCCCTGCACCCCTGTGTTGATTTTACTGCATCATTCTGCCTGTCAGCAGGCGCAGGATGTCGTGTCCCGTGACGTAGACCATGAGCATGAGCAGCAGCATGAGACCGGCCGCGTGCACATAGGCCCTCGTACTTCCGGCGGCACGGGCTTGCGCCGGATGCCCTCGATGATGAGGAACACCAGGCGGCCGCCGTCGAGCGCCGGGAGCGGCAGCAGGTTCATCACGCCGAGATTGATGGAGATGAACGCCACGAGCTGCAAAACGCCCGGATGTTCACCCGTGCGGTCACAGCCATGGTCGAGGCCACGCCGACCGGTCCGGCCAGGTCGTTCACGCCGACCCTGCCGCCGAGCAGCTGACCGAGGCTGACCCACACGAGACGCGCGTCATCGAGCGCGGTCAGCGCTGCATGCTGCACGCGCGAAACCACGGTATCCGGCGTCGCGCCGAAGGTGAGGCCGATCGCTTTCCGCCCTCGCCGTCGTCGATGCGCGCCTCGAACGGCACAGACGGCAGCGTCGACCGTCTCGCCGCCGCGGCGCACCTTGACGCTGTGGTCGTCGAGCTGCTCATGCCCATCGCGACGTTCAGATCGCTGCGCACGAGCAGTCGGAAGCCGTCGATGCTGATGATCGTGTCGCCCTCCTGCAAGCCGCCCTCGAGCACCGAGCTGCCTTCGCTGATGCTCGCAACGGTCGTGGTGATAAAGCCGTTATCGGTCGGCGCCTGCACCGCGAACAGCAGGATGACAAAGCCGATGAGAAAAATTCATCAGCGCGCCCTGCTGCGACGATGAGGATGCGGCGGCGCAGACGCGCCTCTGCCGAAGGCGTGCTCGTTTTCGCTTTCGCCGTCCTCTCCCTCCATGACGCACGCGCCGCCGACCGGCAGCAGCTTCAGGCAGTACATCGTGCCATGATATTCGTGCTTGAGAATGGTCGGGCCCATGCCGATCCAGAATTCGTTGACCTGCACGCCGCCGCGCTTCGCGGTGATGAAATGGCCGAATTCATGCACGATAACCAGCACGCCGAAGGCTAAAATCGCCAGAATGATTTGCAGTACCTGCAAAGCTGTCTCCTTTCCGGGTCAGCCGTCTCAGCCCAGAACGAGCTCGCGTGCGGCTTTGTCGGCGGCGAGAACGTCGTCGAGCGTGATGTCCTTCCTGTACGGAATGCTGTCCAGTGCGTATGCAACGCGCTCCGCGATCTCGGTAAAGCCGATCCTTCCGTCGAGGAACAGACCGACGGCCGCTTCATTTGCACCATTGAGCACCGCGCCGCGGTCGCCCTTGAGGGCGGCGGCCTGCTTTGCGAGATTCAGCGCCGGGAACGCCTCGTAGTCGGGCGCGTAGAACGTCAGCTTTGCCACCTCCGCGAGCGACATGCGCGGCACCTTGCACGGAACACGCTGCGGCCACGTCAGCGCAAGCTGGATCGGCAGACGCATATCCGGCAGACCAAGCTGCGCGATTACCGCTCCATCCGCGAACTCCACCGCCGAGTGTACGATGCTCTCGCGGTGAACGACAATTTCAATGTCCTCCGGCGGCAGATCGTACAGCCACATCGCCTCAATGAGTTCAAGGCCCTTGTTCATCATGGTCGCGGAGTCGATGGTGATCTTCGCGCCCATCGACCAGTTCGGGTGCGCAAGCGCCTGCTCGCGCGTCATGCCGCGCATTTCCTCGAACTTTTTCCCGAAGAACGGGCCGCCAGAAGCCGTGAGCAGGATCTTCGAGACCGGGTTGCCGTTTGCCGCCTGCACACACTGGAAAATGGCCGAGTGCTCGGAATCCACCGGCAGGATGCGCACGCCTTTTTGCGCCGCCTCCATGACGATGCCGCCCGCGCAGACGAGCGTTTCCTTGTTCGCAAGGGCGATGTCCTTTCCTGCGTCGATGGCCGCGAGCGTCGGCAGCAGGCCGACCATGCCCACAACGGCGGTCACAACGATGTCAGCGCCGCTTGCCGAGGCGCAGGCGATCAGACCGTCCATGCCGGTCAGCACCTCGATGTCCGTGTCCGCGAGCTTCACGCGAAGCTCCTTTCGCCGCGTTTTCGTCGAACGCGCACACCATTTTCGGATGCAGGGCGCGCGCCTGCTCCTCCAGTAAGTTTATGCGGCGGTTGGTCGTCAGCGCGACGACTTCAGCCTCGATCGAAGGCAGAATATCGACCGTCTGCGTGCCGATCGAACCCGTAGAACCTAAAATCGCTATTTTTTTCATAATCTATGCTCCTGAAACTGCGGAATGCAGTGATGGTTGATTGGTCTGTCAGAATACGATGCGGAACAGAAATTCCGCAAACGGCGCGACAAAGATCACGCTGTCGAAGCGGTCGAGCACGCCGCCGTGACCCGGAAAAATATGGCCGTAGTCCTTAATGCCGGTCTGGCGCTTGATGATCGAAAAGGACAGGTCGCCGATCTCGCCCAGCACCGCGCCCACAGCGCCGAGCACGACCGCCGCCCACAGCGGCAGACCGAGCTTCAGCGTGCTGTTCATGATGAGCGCCGCGATCAGCACGAGGACAGCACCGCCGACCACGCCGCCGACGGCACCCTCTACCGTCTTTTTTTCGGGCTGACGACCGGCGCGAGCTTATGTCTGCCGAAAACATGCCGGCGAACAGAGCGCAGGTGTCCGCGCCCCAGGCAGCAAGCAGCGGCAGCAGCACGATGAACGAACCGTGGTGGTAGTGCATCTGGAAAATGCGCAGCAGGCTGAGCAGCAGGTACGGCACGAGCAGCGCGCCGAAAAAGCCCCACGCCACCTGCGACACCTTCATGCTGTCGTGGAATTTCAGCTCGATGGCGAACGAGCCGACAAGCATGACGAGAACAAGACCCTGCATCACATCAGTCAGATCGAGCGGCAGCACGGTAAAATGACCGACCGCGAGACCGAGCGACACGAGCATCGCGAGCAGCAGCTCGAGCCGGTTGTGCACGAGCTTCGTCGAGCCGAGCACCTCACAGGTCGCGATGACGCACAGCGCCGCGACGACCGCCTCCAGAACGATGGGCGGAAATACATACAGCGCGAGCAGCACAAAAATAAAGCCGAACACGCCGAATAACACTCTTGCTTTCATATTCTATCACCCGTTTTGGTTATCTATGCGGAAAACGGTTTTCCGCGCGTTATACGCCGCCGAAACGGCGGTTTCTGCTGTTGAAATTGTCGATTGCCGCGTCCAGATCGCTCGTTTTGAAGTCCGGCCACAGCACATCGGTGAAATAATATTCGGAGTACGCCGACTGCCACAGAAGGAAGTTCGATGTGCGGATCTCGCCCGAGGACGGATGATGAGGTCAGGGTCGGGCATATGCGCCGTGTAAAGGTGCGCGCCGATGGTTTCCTCCGTGATGTCCTCCGGCTGCATTTCGCCGTTTTTCACCTGCTCCGCGATGGCGCGGACGGCGTTCTTGATCTCGTCACGGCCGCCGTAATTGATGCACAGCGAGGCTGTTGCCGCGTCCGGACCAAGCCGATCGGCAATCTCGTCCACCTCCGCGATCTGTGCGCGGATATCCTCCGGCAGCACGCTCAGATCACCCAGCACGCGCACGGCTACGCCGCGCTCGAACATGGTTTCCGCCGCCTCCTTCAGATAGGAGCGGAACAGGTTCATCAGCGCGTCGACTTCGTCCTGCGGACGCTTCCAGTTTTCGGTAGAGAACGCATAGACGGTAAAATACTTCACGCCGATGTCCTTGCAGTAGGTCGCGATCGTGCGGAAGGTCTCCGCGCCGACCTTGTGGCCTGCCTTGCGCGGCAGACCGCGCTTCTTCGCCCACCGGCCGTTGCCGTCCATGATGACCGCGATATGCTGCGGAACCGGACGGTTTTTCCTGCACGCGTTCTTTTTTTCGTGTAAACAGTCCCAACCTGTTTCCTCCCCTGTTTTTGTCCCTCTTGCGGTGAAAATCCGCCTCACTTTCATGCAAAAGGGCGACGAATACCGCCGCCCCCAATAAACGCACGCGCTGCTTGCGGCGATAAAATTCCGATTTGCTTGCAAATCGTACCCACCATGGCAGGATTTCATTCAGAAATCCGAGCCATTGTCTCGCCCGATTTTCAGGCGACCGCCGCCTGCGGCGGCGGATTTCAGCGCGCAGCGCCGCAACAAAACCCGCGACATGTGCGTTTTGTTACCTCCGACTCAGCCGCCTTGGGCGGCGTCGTTCGGTACTGAACGCCGGTTTCCCCGGAACCGGTGTTCAGATATAGAGGGACTTGCGAAGTCCCCTATAAGCGTCAGCTTATACCTCTGCAAGCTCCTTGGACTTCTTAGCGACCATCGCGTCAACTTCCTTGACGTACTTGTCGGTCAGCTTCTGCAGCTTGTCTTCGCCCTCGTGCAGCTGGTCCTCGGTGATTTCGCTCTTCTTCTGCGCAGCCTTGAACTTATCCAGCGCGTCGCGGCGGATGTTGCGCAGCGCAACCTTGGCCTCCTCGCCGGTCTTGGACACGCCCTTTGATAAGCTCCTTGCGGCGCTCCTCGGTCAGCGGCGGGAAAGACAGACGGATCTGCTTGCCGTCGTTCTGCGGATTGATGCCCAGATCGGAGACCTGAATCGCCTTCTCGATCGCCTTGAGCACCGAGCCGTCCCACGGCTGGACTGCCAGCGTGCGCGGATCAGGGGTCGAGATCGCCGCGACCTGGTTGAGCGGAGTCGGTGCGCCGTAATACTCTACGGTGATCTTGTCGAGCACTGCCGGGTTTGCACGGCCTGCGCGGACCGCTGCAAGCTCCTTCGCGAGTACATCGAGCGTCGTTTTCTGCATTTTTGCCTCGTGGGCCTTGAGCTGTTCTTTCATTTATTTTGCCTCCTCTACGAGCGTGCCGATCTTTTTTCGCCGTTTACGGCACGGTGAATATTTTCGGGGTCGGAAAGCGCGAATACAAGAATCGGAATATGGTTGTCCATCGACAGCGAGGTCGCGGTCGAATCCATAACGCCGAGACCCTGGTTCAAAACGTCCATGTAGGACAGCTGGTCGTACTTCTTCGCGTCCGGATTGACTGCCGGGTCGGAATCGTAAACGCCGTCAACATTCTTCGCCAGCAGGATAACGTCCGCACCGATCTCAGCCGCACGCAGCACCGCTGCGGTATCGGTCGAGAAGAACGGACAGCCGGTGCCGCAGCCGAAGATGACGACGCGGCCCTTTTTTCCAGATGGCGGGTCGCACGAGAGCGGATGTAGGGCTCGGCGATCTGGTTCATGGCGATGGCCGTCTGCACCCGGACCTCCACGCCGCGCTGCTCCAGCGCATCCTGAAGGGCCAGGGCGTTGATGACGGTCGCAAGCATGCCCATGTGGTCCGCGCGGGTGCGTTCCATCTTGCCGCCGCCGTCTTTGACGCCGCGCCAGAAGTTGCCGCCGCCGACCACGACGCCGAGATACCCAGTCTTACTTTCTTCGGATCTAACATTGTTATTCCCTCCATAATCTTCTCTCTGCGTCTGCACAAAACAAACACATTTTGATACTCCTATTGTACCCTTATGCACGTTAAATGTCAAACGCATTTTTTATCGGACGCAGGACTTGTGCAAGATGCCGTTTCCCGGTCTGTTTGCAACTGTGCGTGCGCGTGCACACCCGTTTTATGCAAAAACCGCGCGAGATTTTCTCCCCGCGCGGTCAAATTGGCTTTTTTCAACTTTTTACGCAGAAACCGAAAACTTCGGCATCAGATGCGCGCCACGCCGCTGTCTCGCGCCGCCTGCGCGACCGCGTCCGCGACCGTGCGGATGACCTTCTTGTCGAACGCCATCGGCATGATGTACTCTGCGGTCAGCTCTTCATCAGAGACACAGGACGCGATCGCCTTTGCCGCCGCGAGCTTCATCTCCTCGTTGATGTCGCTTGCGCGAACGTCGAGCGCGCCGCGGAAGATGCCCGGGAAGGCAAACACGTTGTTGATCTGGTTCGGATAATCCGAACGGCCGGTGCCGACAACGGCTGCGCCGCCCTTCTTTGCGTCCTCCGGCCAGATTTCGGGACCGGATTTGCCATAGCGAATACCATCGGGTCCTTTGCCATAGTGGAGACCATCTCGGCGGTCAGCACCTGCGGCGCGGACATACCGAAAAATACGTCTGCACCCTTGACGGCGTCCGCGAGCGTGCCGGTCATGTGGCTCGCGGTTGGTGACCTTCGCCATCTCCTCCTGTGCCGGATTGAGGCGCTCGTCGCCCTCGCAGACGATGCCGAAGCGCTCGACCATCGTGATATCCTTTACGCCGAGGAACATGAGGAATCTGGTGACTGCGATCGCCGCCGCGCCGCAGCCGTTTACGACCATCTTGATTTCGTCCACCTTGCGGCCGGTCAGGCGGCAGGCGTTGAGCAGCGCCGCGCCGCAGCAGACCGCCGTGCCGTGCTGGTCATCATGAAATACCGGAATGTCACAGACCTCCTTGAGGCGGCGCTCGATCTCGAAGCAGCGCGGCGCGGCGATGTCCTCAAGATTGATGCCGCCGAACGAGCCGGAAATCAGCTGGACCGTGCGAACGATCTCGTCAACATCCTTGGATGCAACGCAGAGCGGGAACGCATCGACGTCCGCGAACGCCTTGAACAGCGCGCACTTGCCCTCCATGACCGGCATGCCGGCGAGCGGGCCGATGTCGCCCAGACCAAGCACCGCCGTGCCGTCCGTGATGACCGCAACGAGGTTGTGGCGGCGGGTGTACTTATAGCTGAGGGTCGGGTCGTCCTTGATCTTGAGGGCACGGCTCGGCTACGCCGGGGGTGTACGCGATGGAAAGATCGTCCTTGCTGTTCACCTCACAGCGGGCAACGACCTCGATCTTGCCTGCCCATTTTCATGTGCCTCGAGTGATGTTCCGGTTATCCGTTTCTTGTTTTTTTCGACGGAAAGGTCTCCCATGCCGCTTTTCCTTATTTTTTCCAGTGCCGCAGCTGAACGACCGCTTCCATATGTGCGTTCGTAAAGGGCTCCGCAGGCCAGTACAAACGCAGAAGTCGATCAGCTGCTGCTCACTGTCATATTTGAATTCGCCGTCTGCATAGCACCATTTGCAGTAATCCTCATTGAACGAGCCGTCGGTTTCCCGGCTCATGGTCCCGTCCTCGAGCGGCATGCCGCAGCACTGACAGATCAGCTGTCGCGGAGAACCCAGCAGCGTGATCGAAACATCGAACACCCTAGCAACGTTATACGTCTCCACATTCAACGTTGTCTCCCCTTTTTTCCCAGCGCGAGACCGCCTGACGGGTCACGAAAACCTTTTCCGCCAGCTCGTCCTGTGTCATTTTTCTTTCCGTCCTCAGACGCAGCAGAACATCCTTCGTTGTTTCATCTCCACAGAACTTCGGCAAACAAGGCCGGCAGACAAGAACCCGCTGTTGCTGACCTGCTGCCTGCGCAGCACACCGCCAGACACAAGACCGCATCGGACACGCCGCGGCGGTGATGTCGAAAAGAACATGACGGCTGTCGCGCCGAACAGCGGCGGCAGGACAAATACGCTGACGAGGAAAATACCCCTTGCGCAGCATGGAGAACGTCAGACCCCCATTTGGATCAGCCCCATGCCGGTCATGCCGTCCACCGCCGGGTACTGTATCGCGAGACCGAGCACGCCGAGCGAATACGTGCGTATCATGTACGACGCCATCTCGAATATACGCCGGGTCCCTGGTGAAAATTTTACAAAAAGCGCCCGAAACCGTCTGCGCGCGAGCAGGAACATGATGCCGCAGAACACCAACGCACAGCAGGATGATGCCGCGGAACGCCTGCATGATGCGCTTCTATTGCCTGCGCCGTAGTTATAGCCGAGGATGGACTGCGTGCCTGCCGTGATTCCGAGAGCGGCATGGTGATGATGAGCATGAAAGCTCTGCATGATGGCCGCGCACGCGATGAGCATATCGCTGTCCGCGCCGCCGTATCTGCGCAGCATGATGTTCACCGAAATAAGAGCAGCACGTTGTCGAGCGCGATGATGAGCGCCGGCGAGAGACCGACCTGCACGATGCGGCGCATCCAGCCGGGATTGACCGGCTGCCGGGTGATGCCGACCGCCGCTTTGCCGCCGAGCAGGAAAACGCAGGATATACGCCGTCGAGCAGATCTGGGAAAGCACGGTCGCGAGCGCCGCGCCGCGCACACCCATGTTCAGCACAAAGATGAAAACCGGGTCGAGCGCGATATTGACCGCCGCGCCGAGCATGACCGACCGCATCGCCGTCGAGGCAAAGCCCTGGCTCATCGTGATCTGATTGAGGCCGTAGCTCATCACCGCGAACACCGTGCCCGAGACATAGGTCGTAAAATACGCCTCGGCATACTTCCACAGCGCCTCGCTGCATCCGAAGGTGAACAGAATCTGCCGCCGGAACACGAGCAGCGGCACGGTTGCCATAACGCTGAGCGCGAGCAGCAGATAAAAGCTGTTCGCAACGATCTGCCGCGCGCCGTCCATGTCGCGCCGCCCCATGCGGATGCTCATCAGCGGCGCACCGCCGAAGCCGATCAGCGCGCCGAGTGCGGTGATCATCGTCACCACCGGCGCACAGACGCCGACGCCCGCAAGCGCGGCATCGCCTGCGTTCGCGATATGGCCGACATACATGCATCCACCACGCTGTATAATATATTGACGAACTGCGCCAGCATGGCCGGTATGGCAAGCTGCAGAACCAGCTTGCCGACCGGCGCTGTACCCAGCGGGCTGTCTGTTTGGGCCATGGTTCTCCCCCCTTTCTGCTCCCTCTATTATAGTGAAATTCGCGGTTGGCGTAAAAGAGAAAAAATGCCCTGACGAGAGGTCAGGGCATTGCATGTTTTATTTAGGAATGCTGTCGTCATATACGAATGTTGCCGTAATGGCATCCGCATAGATGCTGTTTTTCACCGCCGCTGCTATCTGGTTCGATAAACGCATTGATATCCACCGAATCTGCGTTCCCATCCGTGCGAAATGTGCGCACAACAAGCGGAATCTCTACATCGACTGCCAAATCGTCGATTGGCTTCTCCTGTCCCGCGACAGCCACTGTCAGGTTGTCCGTTGGCAGTTTGCTCAGCTCGACGAATCTCCATTCTGGGTCAAGCCGCCACTGGGAACGTCATCTCAATATCATACGCCGCATTGATTGTATCGGCATCATCCGGAAAATGATTTTGCCGGTGCCGTTATTCAGACCCATTATCCATATTAACGATAAACGTTTGTCCATGTTCTGCCACGCATTGCCATCCCATGTGTAGCGTTGAATGTTATTCCGTTGGCTTCTGTGTTGTTGCCGAAAAATGATACCTACAACCGCACCCATTGTTTCCATCTGTCGTAGCCTGCTCCACCGGCGTGATGGAAATCGTATTATCCGCCGGCTGTGTCTCTGCCTGTCCGCACCCGCTCAAAATCCCCACAAAGAGCCAGTGCCAGTCCTGCTGCGTATCGTTTTTTCATGTGGTACACCTCCGTTTCAGCATTTACATTTCATAGCAGTAAAATTACAGTGTACGCTTCCGCATACACTTTTCTGTACGGCTTTGCTGTTTTCCGGTTCCGAAAAACGCATCAATAGATACCGGAATGATCGTACCGTCCGTGCGGAACACACGCACGAGCATTGGAACGTGTCGACAACCAAATTGACAATCGGTTCTTCCCATGCAGCCAACCGCCGTCAATTTTCCATCGGCAGACCTGTTTCTCTCTTCGGGCGAATCCATAACCTGTGCATATCCGCCAAGCTGTGGCGAATCCATTCGCAATCTTATAGTTCGCATTCGCCGCATCGCCGTCACGCTCGAATTTGATTTGCCCTTTGCCGTTCAAATCCATCTGATACCTGCCGAAACCAGTCCAAACGGGCATCCTCATACGGCGCCATGGCTGCCATCCCAGATGTAACAGAAACAATACGCCCTCCGTTCGCATCCGTGGCCGGAAAAATTATACTCAGTCGGTCTTTGGTCTGCCAAATCGTTCCTGCTCCACCGGACAGCTCCACCGCCAGTGCCAGTCCTGCCGCGTACCGTTTTTTCATGCGGTACACCTCCTTTTTACTGTTGTGCTTACAGTGTAGCAGATTTGGGTGATATTGTCTATTTCCAGACCATGCAAAATCTGCGTTTGCTTCTGTGCAATGTAACGACAAAAAAGCGTTCCGACAAAGCCGGAACGCTTTTCGATGCAAATTTTACTTCGCGTATCTGCGGAAGGAAGATTAACCGTTCTTGCGAGCGATTGCCTTCTTAGCAGCCTCTACGATGTGAGCAGCGGTCAGACCGTACTCCTCGCGCAGGAAGGACTCAGCGCCTACCTGGCCGAAGCGATCCTCAACGCCTACCATCTCCATCGGAACCGGGTTGTTCTTGATAACAACGTTAGCAACAGCAGAACCCAGACCAACCTTAACCTGATGGTTCTCAGCGGTTACGATAGCGCCGCACTCAGCAGCGGAGTCGAGGATGAGCTGCTCGTCGAGCGGCTTCCAGGTGAACATATCGATGACCTTGGCGGAGATACCCTCAGCAGCCAGCTGCTCCTGAGCCTTCAGTGCCTCGTCGACCATGATGCCGGAAGCGATGATAGCAACGTCCTTGCCTTCCTTCAGGGTAACGCCCTTGCCGATCTCGAAGTCAGAGCCGTCGCCGTAAACGGTGGTGAAGCCCTTACGGATCATACGCATGTAGGAGAACTTGCCGGATGCTGCCAGCTTCTTGGTCAGGCAGTTGATCTGAGCGTAGTCAACCGGGTCGATAACGACTGCTTCCGGTACGGACATGTACAGAGCGCAGTCCTCGAACGGCATATGGGTACCGCCGTTGTATGCAGCGCATACGCCGGGTCAGGAACCGATAACGTGTACCGGCAGCTTAGCGTAAGCTGCGGACATGAAAGCCTGGTCAAATGCACGGCGGGAAGCGAAGCAGCCGAAGGAGTGCATGAATACGGTGCGGCCGGTAGCAGCCAGACCTGCTGCAACGCCCATAGCGTTAGCCTCTGCGATACCTGCGTTTACGGTCTGCTCCGGGAAAGCCTTTGCCAGCTTGCCGGTGTTGATGCAGTTCTCGAGGTCGCAGTCAACATGCGCATTACCTTGCTGTCCTTCTCCATCAGGTCCAGCATAGCGGTAACGAAACCGTCACGGTTGTTACGAGAGTCCTTCTCGTGCTTGCCAATCAAAGTAAAGCTCATGTTTTCATTACCTCCCCTTACTGTGCCTTGATCTCAGCGAGCTTCTTCTCAGCAGCAGCAATGGCTTCATCCCACTGCTCCTTAGTCGGCTGAGAGGAGTGCGCGCCGGTGCCTTCAGCGAACGTGGCGCCCAGGCCCTTAACGGTGTTCAGCACAATGCAGGTCGGAACGCCCTTGGTGTCGTAAGCGAGCTGGATTGCGTCGTAGATCTGCTCTACGTCGTTGCCGTCCTGAAGCTCAATTACGTTCCAGCCAAAAGCGCGAACTTGGCGCCGATGCCCTTGCCATGGCTCATGACCTTGTCAACTGCACCGTCGAGCTGATACTTGTTGTCGTCTACGAAGCAAATGAGGTTGTCGAGCTTGTAGTGAGCAGCGAACTGAGCTGCCTCCCAAACCTGACCCTCGTCGCACTCGCCGTCGCCGACGAATACGAATACGTGGTTGTCGCGGCCGTCGAGCTTGTTGCCGCAGAGCGGCGCCCGTTGCGGTGGACATGCCCTGGCCCAGAGAACCGGTGGTAAGGTCAACGCCCGGAGTCTTGGTGCGGTCGGTATGGGACGGGAAGTTGGTGTGGCTGGTTGAGGGTATAAGCCTCCTCGACCGGATAGAAGCCCTTCAGGCCGAGGGTAGCGTACATAGCCGGACCTGCGTGGCCCTTGGACAGTACGCACCAGTCACGATCCTCCCAGTGCGGGTTCTTCGGATCTACCTTCATAACCTCACCGTACAGAACTGCCAGCGCGTCGATAACGGACATTGCACCCGGTACATGGCCGAAGCCAAGCGAACCGACGGTCTTCAGGGTCTCCACACGGATTTCCTGAGCAAATACGCGAAGCTCCTGCATCTTTTTCTGCTTTCTGCATTGCATACACCTGCCTAATTCATAAGTATTTTCTCTTATCGCGCCGTGACGCAGGTGCCGCCAGCGCACAGCGGCGCCTTACCGCTGTATACGATTACAGTGTATCACCAAACCGCTCAGATTTCAACCGAAAATCGTGTTTTTTCAGATAAAAATTCCGCTCTCCTCCGCCGCTGCTGCGTCGATTTTCCGCGGAAATGCGAAAAAACGTATTTTTTTTATCCATCTCCTTTCTCGCGTTTTCCGTCCTTTTTACGGAAAAATCCGGGGCTTCTCTGGCTGTTTTCCGCCATTTGCTGCGAAACTCTGCACTTTTTCTGTATATTCGTGCAGTCACGAAAAACCATAACTTACCCATCATCTCACCTTTTTTATTTTTCGAAATAAAATTTTTACAGCCCTAAAACCCCTGTGTTTTCGTTATTTTCACCAGTTTTTCATCCTGTGCCGCCTGTCTCTTTGCTTTTCACCAAATTTTAACCCTGATTTCTGGCTTTCTGTGGACAACTTGCGCATAATTTGATAAACTATAAAGGTACATTGTGGACTTGTTTGGATATTTTTCAATAGGAGCAGCATGAAAATGAAGGTCAGCCGATTGAACTCCATAGAGCAATATGTCATCTCGCGCGAAACCGTCAGCATCGACGAGTTGTGCGAGGTTTTCGGCGTGTCCAAAAATACCATCCGCCGCGATCTGAACGAGCTGGAAATGCGCGGCCATATTACAAAGGTATACGGCGGCGTGACCGCTACCGTTCCCTCGGGCGCCGTGCCGACGCCCATCCGCTCCAGCCTCAACACCGTGGACAAATCGCTCATCGGCCGTCTGGCGGCCGAGGAGGTTGCGGACGGCGACACCATTTTCATCGACTCCGGCACGACCACGCTGTGTCTGCTGCGGTTTCTCGTGGCAAAAAAAGCGCATCACGATCATCACGCACTCGCTCGGCGCACTGAGCGAGGCCTCCAAATACGATAACCTCAACATCATTTCGCTCGGCGGCATTTACAGCCCCACGACCGACTCGTTTTCGTCGGCCTTTCCGCGATCGAGGCGCTGTCCTCCATGCGCATCAACAAGGCGTTCATGGGCGCGACCGGCGTTTCGCTGACCGCCGGCATGACCAACACGACCTTCCTCGAGGCCGAGATCAAGCGTGCCGTTGTCCACCGCGCGGATAACATCTACGGCATGGTCGATTCGTCCAAGATCGGCAAAGGAAGCGATCGTCAATGTTCTGCCACCTCAAGGATCTCACCGCGTTCATCACCGACCGCGAACCGCCGAAGGAGTACGTTGATCTGTGCAATGCAGAAAACGTAAAGCTGAGATATGAGTAACATAAAGGGAGCAAATCTTTCGATTTGCTCCCTTTTATTTTTCCAAACGTGTAATCTTAGCAGCTCGCACGTCAGTGCATATTCAATAGAATTTGCCGTGCATATTCATAAAAAACCGGGAGCATGTATCGGCGCAGCGCGTCCAAGAATCCGCGCAAGGATAGCGCAGGTTTTTATACCCTAAGAGGGAGAAAGTTTCCGCATGGGAACTTTCGGACGACTTTGGAACGGCCTACGGTCCGTTCCTTCTTGTCGGCGGAACTGTAGTTCCGCGACAGCCTCGTAAAGGGAGCAAATCACACGATTTGCTCCCCTTTATTTATTCAGGAACCAGACACCGGCATTGAGATACGCCGCGTATATCAGCCAGGCCAAGTACGGCACAAGAAGCCATCCGCCTGCTTGTCAATACGGTAAAACGCCCTTGCGGTGACAAGCACAAGCGCCAGCAGCAGAATCAGCCACCAGAACGCCGTTCCGTACAGTCCAACGCGAAAAAACAGCAGCGGCCACACGAAATTCACCGCAAGCTGCGTGTAATACAGCGCGAGCGCGTTCTTCGCTCCGGCGAGCCGGACTGCCGCACGCGCAGACTCGCCCAGCCCATGAGCACATAGAGAATCGTCCACGCAATGGGGAATATCCATGCCGGCGGTGCAAGCGGCGGCTGCACCAGCGCCGCATGCTGCGACATGCTGCCCATCGTCAGCCATGCCGCAAGTCCGCCGACCGCCAGAGGCAGTGCGAAGCTGAAAATCTTCATTTTCCGTCCCTCCTGTTCCTATTTATATGGAGCGAGGGGATTTTATTCATTTACAGCTCTCTTTCCGGTAAATGCCCACACCGATGCGCCAGCATACCGCGTACACGATAGCACCGACAATCACCAGTCCGCCGAAGAACACCGCAAGCTGTCCGACCGGCCAGCTGTCCATGCCGCCGACCGCCTGCACAAGTTTATTGAATGCCGGATGCTTTTTGACAACGGTCAGCAGGAGGATCGGCACCCACACCACGCCAATGAGGAAAATACCGTCCGCGCTCCGGACCAAACCGTAAAACGAGTACAAATTCAATACCCATCAGCGTCAGGCCGACCGCCTCACAGGCCAGCATGCCCATCATATCCTCCGCCATTGCATCACCGCCGAAGGCATTCATGCCCGCAATGCATATCATGCCCAGTGCCAAAACCGTCAGATTGACCAGCAGGCTGATTGCAAATTTGCTGCTCACCACATCGCGCCGAGAGACCGGAAGCGACAGACTCAGCTTATCCCATCCGTAGGCATAATCGCTGCTCATAAGCGTTGCGGGCACCATAAGCGACAGCATGCACAGCATAGCCGGCACAAACGACAGCCCGTTTCCGGAGACGATCGAGGCCAGCGCAATTACAACCACTGCGATCACCATTGCCTTCATCGACCGGCGCAGATTCATCCAGTCCGCATACAGCATTGCTTTCATCTTGCGTCCTCCCCTCTCGTCAGGAAACAGCATGATCTGTTCGATGTTGACCGGCTCGACCGACCAGTTTGCCGGTACGCCGTCGCGTCTTACCAAGGCCTCACAGCCGAATGCACCCACGCGCTTTGCCCGCACGGCGGACGGGTCAAGGGGCATCCAGCTGATCGGCGGTGCAGCGCAGTATACCGCAGGTGTCGAGCAGTTCATCGCGCGGCTCGCTCAGCAGCACCTCGCCCTTTGTGGATAAAGGTGATCTCGTCCGCGATTTTGTCCAAATCGCTCGTGATGTGGCTGGACAGCAGGATTGCGTGATTTTCGTCCTGCATGAAGTCGTACAGCAGATCGAGCACCTCATCCCGCACGACCGGGTCAAGACCGCTCGTCGGCTCGTCAAGCAGCAGCAGCTCCGCGCCATGCGACAGCGCTGCCGCGATATTCAGCTTGGTTTTCATGCCCTTGGAGTAGTCCCTGATGGCCTTTTCTCGGTCAATGCCGAATTTTTCGATGTACGACGCAAACTGCTCCGCATTCCAGTTTTTGTACGCTCTGCCGAGCAGCGTGCTCACCTGTGCGGCGCTCATCGCGCTCGGGAAACCGCCGTCCCGAGCACCACGCCGATTTTTTCATGGACGGACGGGTTCGAGCCGTGTTCCCCAGCACGGTAATCTGCCGCTGTCCGGCCGGATGAGGTCGAGCACCGCCTTGATGGTCGTTGTCTTTCCGGCGCCGTTTTCTCCTATTAAACCCATTACCGTGCCTCTCGGCAGGGTAAATCCCATTGCGGAGCGCAAAGCCGCCGTATTTTTGCAGACGCCGTGCAGCTCCAGTGCATTCTCTCTCATAATCCTTCCTCCTCAAACAGTGTCCGTGCCAGCTCTGCGAACTCGTCCGCAGACAGTCCGGCCAGTCTTGCCGCCTGCACAGCGTCCGTCAGGTGGTCTTCCACCGTGCGAAGCTGCGCTTCCCGCAAACGTTCGCTGCTGACCGGTGCAACAAAGCTGCCGCGTCCGGTCTGGCTGGTGATAAGGCCCTCGCGCTCAAGCTCCCATACGCACGCTTGGTCGTGATAACGCTGATGCGCAGCTCCTTCGCCAGCAGGCGCATAGACGGCAGCGCCTCCCCCTGGCTGCAGCTCTCCGCCGAGGATTTTCGCCTTGATCTGACGTGTGATCTGCTCGTAGATCGGCGTGCTGTCCATATTGGATACTATGATGTCCATGCCGTCCCTCCCTCTTTTTATTGTATATACTCATTATATACAATATGAGCAATATGTCAAGGGATAGATTTCCACCAGACGCGATTTTTTTTCACAAACGAAGCGGTTTGAGAGACGGCGTTTTTTCACACGCTCAACGCAAAGCACAATTCCGCCGAAAATTTTATAGTATTTTCATACAAACTGCCGAACATTTTTTCTTGCATTTCGACGAAAATCACGCTATACTGTAATTGTTCAAAGAAAGTGCTTAAAAACAGCACAAACACTGCAAAACGCAGCTTTACTAATTGACTATCTCTCTTTTTTTCCTTTTCTTTTTTTTTTTTTTCTTCTTGTGATCGGATCACACCTCCCGATCATTAAAAACAGGCTCGGTTTTATCCGAGCCTGTTTTGTTTTTGTCTAAATTTTTGAGCACCCATTTTTCGACAGAGACTTGGTTGGCCCCCTGAACCGCGCAGGCGGTTCACCCTGTCCGGGCATCTCCTTTTCTGCACCGGCTTGTGGGGCACGCGAGTTGCGTTAGCAATACGCCCTGTCCGGGCGTGGAAGATTTTCGCCGAACCTCAGCGGAGAGCTGCGCTTCTGCGGAGCGCGTAAGACTGCCGCGTCCGCGGCGGGGGACAAAGGAAGGGACACCTGCGGTTTCCCCACCTCTTTTGAACTCCTGCCTTTCTCTTATTTGTTAGCCCGGCGAAAAAATCGGAGAGCGGCGACTGCTTCTAAAATGGAGTACGGCAGAGGATTTTTTTTCCCGTAGGGCGGCCATTGGCCGCCCTTTTCCCCACCTCTACGCAATGCCAGATTCCCTACTGCTACACATACGGTTTACTCTACGCAGGCGCGGCTAATCGTGCCGCGCAACTCGTTTGTCTGATGGCTACGGACGGCACCCCCTGCGAATTTTTCTGTGCGAATACGCTTTATCTGATATTCTCTCCACTCTTCACTTACGGCTGAATTTATAAAAGAACCCGAAGCCAAGGCTTCGGGTTCTTTGCGTCTCTGCGCTTACTTCATAATGATCAGTGCCATGAACACGAGGTCGGTATCGCCGGTATTATCCAGCGCATGACCGGTGCCGTCCGGACAGAAGGTCACGTCGCCGGCCTTGACCGGATAGGACTTCTCACCGTCGTTATACGAGCCTTCACCGCTCAGGATGTAATAGGTCTCGGTCTCGCCGTGGTGCTCGTGGAAGCCGAGCGTGCAGTTCGGCTCGATGGTTACCTTGGCGTACAGGCCGCACTTTCCGTCCAGCTCTTTCTCGCCCAGCAGGTGCTCGATGATAACGTGGCCCTTGCCGCCGGCCATCTGCTCTACCTTATCTACCTGATGTTCGCTTGCAGTCGTAATCATAATTCTTTCCGCCTTTCTTGTCCTGGGCAATACCGCATGATTGAAGCTGCGGTGTTGCCCTTACCGCTCATGCAGTTTCTTGTCAATTCCTATTATAGCGGTTGTAACCAAATTACAAGATAAGATTTCCATTTCCGCGAAGAATTTACTTTGCAGTCATACCGTACACCGGAAAGCCGATACGCACCTTAAACTGATCGCCGTCCACCGAGACATCGAACGTGCCGCCGCAGGCCTCGGTATAGCTTTTTGCGATGGCGAGACCCAGACCGCTGCCCTCGGTCGAGCGCGCCGCGTCACCGCGGACAAACCGTTCGGTGATCTCATCGGCGGCAAAGTCCATCTCGTAGTTGGCGGTGTTTTTGAGTTCAATAATGGCCCGACCGTTCTCCTCTGCAACAGAGAGGAACACGCGCGTGCCCTTTGAGCGCATATTTCACGCAGTTGCTGATGAGATTCTCCAGCACGCGGGACAGCTTTCGTCCGTCCGCCCAAATGGGCAGCTCCCGCTCGGGAATGGCGGCTTTGACGGTCAAGCCGCTCTCCTGCACGGCCTTGTCCTGCTCCGCGAGCGCCTGCCGGGCGAGCGTGCACGCATCCAGTCGTTCGCTGATGATCTGCTCTGCGCCCGACTGCACCTTGGAGATATCGAACAGGTCGCTCGTCAGATTCTTGAGCCGCAGACCCTTTTGATAGATAATGCGGGCGTAATCGTTGGCTTCCTCCGGCGTTAAATCCATTTTGCCGAGCAGATCGGAGTAGTTGAGGATGCTGGTCAGCGGCGTTTTCAGGTCGTGGCTGACGTTGGTGATCAGTTCGCTTTTCATGCGTTCCGCGCGGACTTTGTTCTGCAGCGCCGCCTGCATGCCGTCACCAAGCGAGTTAATATCCTCGGCCATTTCAGCAAACACGCCCTCCGGCATGTCGGTCAGCTTGAAGCCGAGGTCGCCCGCCCGCAGCCGGCGCAGCGCGTCCACGATACGTTCAAAGCCGGTGATGCGTTTGATGAGAAAGTAACCTGCCGCGAGGAACCAGACCGCGCCGAACACGAAGGCAAAAACGAGCCGCCCACCCGCCGAACACCGCCGCGAGGAACGCGAGAACAACCGAATACGCCGTAAAGAGCAGCACAACGTTGCGCGTTTTGTAGCCGCGGAACAGCATGCGGCGCAGTTTTCCGAAACTGTGCCGGATGCACTCGCATACCTTAATAAAGGTTCGCCAGCACCAGAGGACGAATCGAATCGACCAGCACTGCTTGACGAAGCTGCGGTTCTCGATCACGCGCACGAGCGACAGCGTAAGTTCAAGTGCGAACGCAAACGCCGCGACGAAAAACAGGATGGACGGTACGAGCAATATCGACATGTCGTTTGTGCCGTTCAGCAATTCACCCATCAGTGCCAGATTCAGTCCGCCTGCCGTGCCGAGCACCGCCCAGAAGCACAGCACGTTCACTTCCACCGGCAGGCGGTCGATGGTAACAAGGTGCACGTCCTCGTCCTCCGGCTTGCGTCCGGTGACGAACAGCAGGTACACGAACAGCACCAGTGCAATGCACGTCAGCACGATTGCCCGATGAAGCACGCCGGTAATCTGCGTTTTCTGCGTTTCCCACTCAGCCTTGATGGGTGCAGCCTGTGCGTCCGTAAAGCGCACCAGCAGCAGGGTGTTAGACGGGTACGGATTGAACTTATTGAACCTCCAGCCTTCCTCTCTGCCGTATCCTCCTCGGTGTAGTAGCCGTAACTGTCCGTTTCCTCATCGTAAACCGCAAACGGATAGCCGTAGTACATTCCCACGTTGGACTGCACATCGCTGCCCGGCCGTGCGATCATGTAAAACGCAGATTTTTTTTGCCGCGGCTTCGGTCAGCGTGTCATCGCCGACCGTTTTATCGCCCATACGGCCGAAATAGTTCCCTGCAAAATCTGTATGCTGTCTGCTGAACTCCGCAGCATCCATGCCGTCCTCAAACGCATTCGTCATTTGATCACACATTATACTGAGCTGCTGACACATGTAGTACGAGTCGGCAAAATCGCCCTCAAAGCGATAGACCATGTTGCTTCCGTTATCGACCGCAAAAATCCGTTATTGTGTTCTCCGTGAGAAACAGCGCGCCTGCGAAGCACCCCCACAATGCCCGCAAACGCGATGAGCTTCGCTGCCGAACTGCGTAAAATTCCTTGATGTTCATTTTCACTCGCTCCTCTCTATCTTATAGCCCACTCCCCATACTACCTTTTAATAGCGCGGCTCCTTCGGGTTTATCTCTATCTTTTTCGCGGATATGCCGCACATGGACGGCGATGGCGTTGTCGCTGACAACATCATCATTCCACACCTGCCGGTAAATCTCCTCGGTGGAGAACACCTTGCCCGGGTGACGGCACAGCAGCTCGAGTATTTTGTATTCGAGCGGTGTAAGACGAACGGCTTCGCCGTCCACCGTCACGCTTTTGCTCTCGGTGTCGAGCACCAGTCCGCGGATGGCAATCTGCGTTTCCTTTATCTGCATCGCGCCCAGCTGGGTGTAGCGCCGCAGCTGGCTTTTCACGCGCGCAACCAGCTCGGACGGGTTAAACGGCTTTGTAATGTAATCATCCGCACCCGCGGTCAGTCCGAGGATTTTGTCCGCGTCCTCGCTCTTGGCCGACAGCAGGATGATCGGCAGATTTTGCTCTCTCTTACCTTTAATAAGGTTTGATTCCGTCCAGCTCAGGCATCATAATGTCAAGGATGATAAGGTGTACGTTCTCGGTCATGACGATATCGAGCGCCTCCAGACCGTTGTACGCCTTGCGCACCAGATAGCCATCCGCCTGCAGGAATATCGCAATGCTTTCCACGATCTCGCGGTCGTCATCCACCACCAGAACAGTCAGCTTTTCCATTTTCCCTTCCCCTTTCGTTACTTCTATCTTACCACAGGTTTCTGTTGTTTTCCCCGCAGGGAATTTCTTTAGATTTTATGAAGATGAAAAAAGTCCCTCGATTGAGGGACTTTTCTTTGCTGCGTTTTACTTGCTGATTGCGTTGTAAATCATCTGCGCGGCATACTGACGCGGGAGTGCATCATCCGGCTTTGTAGTTACACAAGTCAAAAGACCTTTCTGCGTCTGCCAGCTTCAAGGTGTTTTCCTTCCACTGTGCACCGGTCAGACCATCCTTCTGTACATCGTGACCGCTGTATACCAGCAGCATTTTCGCGGCTTCAGCAGTCGTTACAGACGCATTCGGTGCAAAAACCGTGCTCGACTTGCCGGAAAACGATACCATAAGCCTGACAATACTTAACGTAGCCGTTCGACCAGGTACCGGCCGTATCCGCAAACGTAGTCGGTCATATCCTTTGCGTAGTAAGACGCATCATCCGAACCGGTACGCAGTACGAACATCATCTTGGCCATCTGGGCACGGGTAACGAGCTTGTCCGGTTGAAACGAACCGTCCTCAAAGCCCTTGATAACGTTCTTCTCGGTCAGGGTGTCGATTACCTTGCTGTCCACCTTGATGCTGCTCTGGTCGGTGAATGCTGCACCGGCAAAAGCTGTTGCTGCGCAGGCTGCCGCCATGCTCAGCGCGATCAGTCGCTTTCTGAGTGTCATATTAAATTCCTCCTTTTTATTGCATGGACGCCGTAGTGCATCCATAAGTGGAATATAACACAGTCTGCTGTATTTGTCAACCTTTACCTGAATTTGTGTGATTTTGTGCAAAACAAAAAGACTGATGTTTTCACATCAGTCTTTTGGAGGTACCACCCAGAATCGAACTGGGGATCAGGAGTTGCAGTCCCACGCCTTACCGCTTGGCTATGGTACCATGTGGAGCGGCTGACGAGGCTCGAACTCGCTACCTCCACCTTGGCAAGGTGGCGCTCTACCAGATGAGCTACAGCCGCATATTTAGGGTTTTTGCGTTCCTGCGGTATCGTTCTCCTGCACCGGTTCAGAAACTTTGAAACTTGGTGAAGAAGGGTTACTTGCATCCCCGCGAATTTACCTCTCCGGGCGGAATCGCTTTGCTGCGGCAAAAAGCCACGGCGGTTGAAACAATCCACCGGATTGTTTCTAAGAGCCGCCTTTCGATTCCTTAACCGAAAGGTAAGATTTATTCAAATGAGTGTCCAGACACTCATTTGAATAAATGGTGCCTCCGGGCGGAATCGAACCACCGACACGGGGATTTTCAGTCCCCTGCTCTACCGACTGAGCTACAGAGGCATATTTCTTCAACCGTTTCCGATTGAAGAATGGCGACCCGGATGGGACTTGAACCCACGGCCTCTAGCGTGACAGGCTAGCGCTCTAACCAACTGAGCTACCGGGGCCAGGCCGTCGTCGCTGTTTCGTTTTCGTTCGTATCTCTCAGCGACGATGTTTATTATACAGAACCTGTGCCCAAATGTCAACACTTTTTTCAAAGTTTTTTATTTTCTTTTATTTCGTTGCGTGTGTTAAAGTTCCTGCAACTCTGCGCGGCTGAAATGATAGATTTTATCACAAACTGGCAGGTTACCTCACTATTTTCCTGCTCTTTTCCGCCATCTTGCAAAGTTCGGTCCTGCCCATGCTGATGAGCGCGCGCTCTACTTTTTTCACGGCTGCACGCACAGCGGTAGCCGATTTCACTGGTCTGCAGAAAATCTACCTCAAAGCCATCGAGCACCGCGCGGATAATGTCCCGAGGCTCATGCCCTTATCCAGCATAGCGGTCATGCTCTCCAGCTTTGCCAGATTGGCCTCCAGCTTGTCAATGTCGGAATCCTTCACGCCCGGCATAAGCTGCACGAGCCAGCCGCCGGCGCACTTGACCGAGCAGTCGGTATCCACGAGCACGCCGAGCGCGCACGCCGACGGAATCTGCTCGCTCTCCGCGTAATAGCGGGTCAGGGTCCTCGGCAATCTCGCCGTTGACGAGCGCAACCGTGCCCGTGATCGGGTCCTTCAGGCCAATATCCTTAATCACCATCAGATAGCCGCGGCCGACACCGCCGCCTACATTCAGCTTTGCCGTCCGCACGCAGCGGCAGATCGACAGCCGGGTCCTGCAGATAGCCGCGCACATAGCCATCCGAATCACCGACGCAGACGATCGCGCCGAGCGGGCCGTTGCCCTTGATCTGCACGGTCACGGAGCCGTCCTCTACCTTGAGCTGGCTGCCCATGATGGCAGTCGCGGTCAGCGTTCGTCCGAGGGCTGCGGTAGCCAGCGGCGTGGTATTGTGGATTTCGTGTGCACGCTCGACCAGCTCGGTCGTGCTGGCTGCACAAATCTGGATGCCCGCGTCACGGGCGATCGCGCGAAGTAACGTATCGCCTTCATAAGTTAATCTCTTTTCGTGCTGTAAAGTAAATGCGGTCCTCGCCGCCCTGTACGGGCGCAAAGGACTGGTCGCCATAGGTTTTGATCTCGGTAAAGCCGGCCTGCTCCAGCATGGCGGTCAGCTGTGCAGGCTCGTAGATGCGCTCCTCGTGCGTTTCCTGCGCACGGTGCCACACATCGTCCTCCTGCTCGAAAATATCGAACTGGTAGGCGCACAGGCCGTCCTCGACCGCCGCCTGCCATACGCAGAATACACCGTCGTCCTCGCGGACATAGCTTTCGCCGTCAATGCGGGCGAATTTCTCGGGTGTGTTGATGTCGAATACGAACAGGCCGTCCAGATTGAGGAACGTGTGTACGCGCTCGAAGGCGGTCTGCAGTGCTTCCGGCTCGGTGACGTAGTTTACGCTGTCCAGACAGCACAGGCACGCGTCTACCGCGCCGTACAGGTCCAGTTCCTCCATGCGCTGATTGAGCAGCAGCGGACGCGGCTCACAGTCCAGCGTGTTCTGCAGCGCCTGCATGAGCATTTCCGGCGATGCATCCGCGCCGATCATATCATAGCCGCGCTGCGCCAGAATGCGCGTCAGACTGCCGGTTCCGCACGCCGATCGAGCACCAGCGACGGCTTTACGCCCTCCCGCTCAAACAGGCGCTCGAAAAGTCTGCCCATTCCTCGTAGCCCACGTCATCCGTGAAGCGGTCATAGTATTCCGACAGAGTCTCGTAACTATTCATGGCTCTCCTCTGCTGTTTCGTCCTCTTTGAGCCGGTCGAGCATCTTGCGGTAGCCGTCCGAGCCGTACACAAGGCACTTGTTCACGCGGCTGATCGTCGCGGTGGACGCGCCGGTCTCCTGTACAATGTCACTGTAAATGCGGCCCTCATCCAGCATGCGCGCCACCTGAAAGCGCTGCACCATGGCACGCAGCTCGGCGATCGTGCACAGATCTTCAAAAAAGTCGTAGCAATCCTCGACCGTCTGCAGCTTGAGAATACCGCGGAACAGAATATCCATATCCTCGTCCTTCAACTTTCGATTCATGGTCTATCCCTCCCTACATTCGTTTTTTTTCGCTCTTATACCCTGTATTATAGCACATCGCTTTTATAGTGTAAAGCGTAAAAATATTTAGTTTTCACAGGTGGACAGGTGTCCGTGTGCGGCACTCTTTTTCGCGCACCGTGGCAATTAGGGCACCTGAACCGCGCAGACGGTTCACCCTGTCTGGGCGGCAGTTTTTTCTGCACCGGCTGAGCGGGGTGCGCGAACTGCGTCAGGCGTGTTCGCCCTGACGGGCGGCTCCTTCTCTGCACCGGCTGACCGGGGCACTACGAACTGCGTTAGCGGGTTCGCCCCTAACGGGCGGAAAGTTTTCGCTGAGATTCAGCGGGGAGTCGCCGTCTGCGGACGGCGGGAGCGTCGCGGCGCCCGCCGCGGGGGCAAAAGGAAGGACCACCTGCGGTTTCCCTTCCTCTTTGAACTCCTGCCTTTCCCTTATTTCTCCTAGTGCAGATTGCCGACATGTGACCGCTACGAAAAGGGGAAACGGCAGAGGATTTTTTTCTTCCGTGTTTTTCGCAACCTGTTCGCAGTGTCAGATACTGTACTGCTACACATATGGGCAACTCTACGCAGGCGCGACATAACCGTGCCGCGCAACTCTTCGATAGCGCGTTATGATAGACAGCACCTACGAAGATAAATTTGACGCCTACATTCGCAGGTGCCTGTCGGTATAACGCGTTAAAGAATTGCGCGGCACGGGTATGCCGCGCCTGCGTTAGATGAAATCACATGTGTAGCAGTACGCTATCTGACGCTGCGAATATGTTCGGACATGGGAGCACACTGTGCTCCCTACGGTAAAAAAAAATCCTCTGCCGTTCCCCTTTTTCGCAGCGGTCACATGTCGGCAATCTGCGCCAGACCCCTAAGGGAAGGGGGATTCACAAGAGGGTGGAAACCGCAGGTGTCTACCCTCTTGCCCGCGCGGCGTCAGCGCAACCCCCCGCTGCGGGGCGCGGCGAAAACTCCCGCCCGTTGGGGACGAACACGCTGACGCAGTTCGCGCACCCCGCTCAGCCGGTGCAAAAAAACGCAGAGGAAACCTCTGCGTTTCGCATTAAAGCAATTTGAGCTGCTTATCCGGCAGATCCTCATCGGTAAGCAATGCGCCGATGGACGGAATACTGCGGCAGCGGTAGCGCGCGTTATCGCTGAGCGCGGCGTCCTCGGTGCGGCACGCCCGCGTAATGGTATGCTTGCCGCGCAGCACCATGGTCTGCACGCCCTGCGTGGAACGGGTTGTCTTGACATCGAGCATGCTCGCGCGGGAACGTGAGCGCACGGTTGGCAGTCGAGAACATGGTGATCTCGCTCTCCTCCTCGATTGGGTGGAAGAACGCCACAGCCGGCGCCTTATCCGAGTACGCGCCGGTCAGGCGGCGTCGATTGGTCTTGGTCTCGAAGGCGATTCCATCGAAAACCGGGCTGCCTTGCCGTTTTTGAACACAACGACCATACTGCCCTTTTAGTCACCCGGCAGGACGGCATAAACCGGCGTTTCGCCCTCGTCCATCTCCAGCTTGGACGCAAGGTAATCACCGAGCACAGAGGCCTTGCTGTCCTCAAAATCGTACAGGTGCGCCTTGTACGCCTGCTGCATATTGGTGAAAAAGATAATTTCGTTCTTGTTGGTCGCCTCAGCCGTCCAGAACACCTCATCGCCCTCTTTGAGCTTATGGTCCTGCGACATGCGCCACGACTGCGGCGTAATCTTCTTGAAGTAGCCCTCGTGGGAGAGGAACAGCAGCACCGGATAATCCTCGATGTGGTCCTCCTCGTCGAACTGCTGCACGTTGTCCGCAGTGATGATGCGCGTGCGGCGCTCGGACGGGTACTTCTTGATGATGATCTGCTCCAGCTCCTTGATGATGATATTGCGGATCTTCGCCTTGGATTTGACGATTTCCTCCAGCTTTTTAATCTCGTTTTCGAGTGCTTCGGTCTCTGCGTGCGCTTCAGGATATACTCCTTGTTGATGTTTCGCAGGCGGATATCCGCAATAAATTCGGCCTGGATTTTGTCGATGCCGAAGCCTTCCATCAGGTTCGGGATAACATTTGCGTCCTCTTCGGTCTCGCGGATGATCTTGATCGCCTTGTCGATGTCGAGCAGGATTTTACGCAGACCGAGCAGCAGATGCAGCTTGTCCTTCTTCTTGTTGAGGTCAAAGAACACACGGCGGCGAACGCATTCGGTGCGCCATGCCGTCCACTCATCGAGCAGTTCGGCCACGCCGAGCACGCGCGGCATGCCTGCAATCAGCACGTTGAAGTTGCAGGAGAAGCTGTCCTGCAGAGTAGTCATCTTCATCAGCTTGGCCATCAGTTTTTCCGGGTCGGTGCCGCGCTTGAGGTCGATGGCGATCTTCAGACCGGAAAGGTCGGTCTCGTCGCGCACATCGGCAATCTCGCGCACCTTGCCGTTTTTGACCAGCTCGGCGATCTTGTCGATGATGGCCTCGATGGTGGTCGTGTACGGAATCTCCGTGATCTCGATCAGGTTGTCCTTCTTGTTGTACGCCCATTTTGCGCGTACCTTGAACGAGCCGCGTCCGGTGCGGTAGATGGCACGCATTTCCGCCTCATCGTAGATGAGGTCGCCGCCGGTCGTGAAGTCCGGCGCGGGCAGCGTGGAAAGGATGTCGTGCTCGGAATTTTTGATAAGCTCGATGGTCGTGCGGCAGACTTCCGCGAGGTTAAAGCCGCAGAAATTGCACGCCATGCCGACCGCAATGCCGGTATTCGCGGACACGAGAATGTTCGGGTAGGTCGTCGGCAGCAGCGTCGGCCCTTCATCTCGCCGTCATAGTTATCCACAAAATCCACTGCGTCGGTGTCGATATCGCGGAACAGCTCGGCACAGAACGCATCCAGCTTAGCCTCGGTGTAACGCGGAGCGGCATAAGCCATATCGCGTGAATAGACCTTGCCAAAGTTGCCCTTTGCTGTCCACAAACGGCATGAGAAGCGCCTCGTTGCCGCGTGTCAGGCGCACCATGGTCTCGTAAATGGCTGCATCACCATGGGGTTCAGCTTCATGGTCTGACCCACGATGTTGGCGGATTTGGTGCGGTTTCCGTTCAGCAGGCCCATCTTGTACATGGTGTACAGCAGCTTGCGGTGGGACGGCTTGAAGCCGTCAATCTCCGGGATCGCGCGGGACACGATAACGCCTCATCGCGTACGGCATGTAGTTCTCGCGCAGCGTGTCCGTGATGCGCTGATCGACCGAGGGATGTTCTTTATATACTTTTGGTTCGTCGGTTTTCTTTTTTTGCCATTATGCTCTCCTTTGCAGGATTTTCTTTTGTACGTTTTGCGCCGCCCAGATACTCGCCGAACGGCAGATAAGACAGTGTGACCGCAATCGCCAGTCCGCCTGCAAGCGCCAGCGTAAACATCTGCCACAGGTGCAGATAGATAACCGGTGTCTGCCGTACCGCCCACGCGTTCCACAGGCGCAGCACCAGCGGATGTGCCAGATACAGTCCGAACGAATGCCGCGCGATAAACTGCAGCGGCTTCGGAATCTCCGGCAGCCTGCTGAACAGAGACCACAGCACGGCCCATGTCAGCAGCGTGTAAACCGTTGTGTCAGGCCGCAGACCCATTTTATAGGGCTGCCGCAGAATGCTCTTCCGCCAGCAGCACCAGCACCGCCGAAAGCGCCCCACAGCGGCAGACAGACGCGCAGACGCAGGCAGTCACTCAGGCCGGATTTCGCCAGCCATGCACCGATGTTGTAGAACAGCGGCCAGCACACGAACAGACCGATCGGCGCCACCGGAAACTGCCACTGCAGCTGACCGACGGTCAGCAGGTAAAGGACAATCTCCATACCGAAGGTCAGGCCTGCGGACAGGAGCAGCGTCACCGCCGGATGCCGCTCTACCGCACGGCAGAACAGCTCGCTGAGCAGGATCAGCTGCACCAGTATGAATATGTAATACAGGTGGACGTAACTGCCGCCTGTCAGAATGTTTTTTGATCGGATGTGCATGCGGTTTGCCGAACACGGCATCCACCGCAAGGTAAAGGACCGACCAGACCAGATACGCCGACAGCACGCGTTTCAGCCGCCGCTTTGCCGTCTGCACCGCAGACTGACCGCTATGCTGCAGCCACGAGTGCATGTGTCCGTAGCCGGACAGCATGATAAACAGCGGCACGGCAAACCGTGCTGTCTGATTACAGGATACACCGACCGGGTTCATGCGGCCTGCCGAAACGTGTATCATCACCACGGCCAGCGCCGCAACCGCCCGCAGGCCGTCCATTTGCCGAATCCGCATGTTGCTATCCCCCCATTTTTTGCCCTTACGAAATATCCGCCAGCTCGAGATAATCCGCGCCGTTCTCGGCGATATACTCCTTGCGTCCGGCAAGGTTGTCACCGAGCAGCAGGTCGAACATTTCGCTCGTGGCAGCCGCTTCATCCGGCGTAATGCGGATCAGACGGCGGTTTTCGGGGTTCATGGTGGTCTCCCACATCATTTCAGGCTGGTTCTCGCCGAGACCCTTTGGAGCGCTGGATGAGAATCTTTTTGCCCTCCAGCTTTTTGAGGATAGCCGCTTTTCGCTCTCATCGAACGCAAAAATAGCTCTTGTCACGGTAGGTGATCTCATAAAGCGGCGACTCCGCAATATAGACGTATCCTTTTTCGATCAGCGTCGGCATCAGCCGGTAAAGCATCGTCAAAATCAGCGTGCGGATCTGGAAAACCGTCAACGTCAGCATCAGTGCAGATGATGATACGATGCCAGCGCAGATTTTCAAGGTCAAACGCAGAAAGATCCTTTGCCGCCTTGCCGCGCACCTCGACACCGCAGCCGAGGACCTTGAGAAGGTCGGTGATGATGTCATTCTTGAAAATTTTATCGTAATCGGCTTTCAGGCAGTTGAGGATCTTGCCGCGAACCGGCATGATGGCCTGAAATTCACTGTCTCGGCCCCAGTTTTTACCGAACCGAGTGCAGAATCACCCTCGACGATATACAGCTCACGGCGGGACGCATCCTTGGTGCGGCAGTCCACGAACTTCTGCACACGGTTAGCGAGGTCAATATTGCCGGACAGCTTCTTTTGATATTCAGACGCGCCTTTTCCGCCTGTTCGCGGCTGCGCTTGTTGATCAGCACCTGCTCGGCGATCTTGTCTGCCTCGGCCTTGTTCTCGATAAAGTAGATCTCAAGTCCTTCCTTGAGGAAATCGTTCATCGCCTCGTAGATAAACTTGTTGGTGATCGCCTTTTTGGTCTGGTTCTCATAGGAGGTCTGGGTGGAGAAGCAGTTGGTGACAAGCACGAGGCTGTCGAAAATATCCTGATAAGTGACCTTGCTCTCGCTCTTGTTGTACTTGTTGTTCTGCTTGAGATACGCGTCGATGGCGGACACGAACGCCGAGCGAACGGCCTTGTCCGGTGCACCGCCGTGCTCCAGCCACGAGGAGTTGTGGTAATACTCGATCTGCGACACCGCCGAGGAGAAGCAGAACGCGCACGACAGCGCTTCACCTTTGTATTCGGGCTTGTCCGCGCGGTCGCGTCCGCGTCGTTCGCCCTCGAGAAACTGCACCGAGGTCAGCGGATTTTCGCCTGCCAGCTCGGTCACATAGTCCACAATGCCGTTCTGGTAGAGGAATTCGGTGGTCTCGTACCTGCTGCCCACCTGATTTTTCTTCAGCACAAACTTGATGTGGCTGTTGACCACCGCCTGCCGCTTGAGCGTATCCAGATAATAATCCACAGGGATGTTGATATCCGTGAAATACCTCAGATCGGGCTTCCAGCGGATGGTCGTGCCGGTCTTTTTTGCGCGCGTTCGTCGCCTTCTTGGTGTAGCCTTCCTTGGTGCCGGTCTTGTTTTCGCCCCTTTCAAAGTGCAGGCCGTACTCGAAGCCGTCACGGATAACGGTGACGTCCATGTACTCGAGGAATACTGCGTCGCGCAGGTACCGAGACCGTTGAGACCAAAGTGAAAACTCATAGTTTTCGCCGGTGTCGTTCTTTTGTACTTGCCGCCGGCGTACATTTCGCAGAAGATCAGCTCCCAGTTGTAGCGCTGCTCGTTTTTCGTTCCATTCGATCGGGATACCGCGGCCATGGTCAGCGACTTCG
>VOFC01006025.1_pt1 | contig 46684 bp, 47 predicted proteins | sample 5384161 | NCBI WGS metagenome assembly VOFC01 (sample SAMN12384722, study PRJNA508395) | human gut metagenome | isolation source: healthy gut B | host: Homo sapiens | reverse complement strand
AGCGTCAGCCGCACATCTTGCCTGCCGCGCGCAGCTGGCGGGAGCTGGTCTCGCCCAGCACCCAGCGCACCGCGTCCGAAAGGTTCGACTTTGCCGGAGCCGTTGGGGCCCACCACGCCGGTGACGCCTGCGTCGAACCGAATCTTGACCTTATCGGGAAACTTTTTGAAAGCCCTGGATCTCCAGTTCTTTGAATACCATTTACTTTTCCTTTATCACGCCCAGCAGCTTGAGCGCTTCTTTGGCGGCGCACTGCTCTGCGGCTTTTTTGCTGCGGCCTTCGCCACGGGCCACGCGGTCAGAGTTGAACCGCACCGCCACCACGAAATGCTTGTCGTGGTCGGGGCCGGACTCGCTTTCCACCACATAGCTCAGGCGCTCTTCCGGGTTCTGCTGCACGATCTCCTGCAGACGGGTCTTATAGTCGGCCTCGGCGTGTTTGCCCTCGGTGATGAAGGGCAGGATGAAGTTTTTCGCGGCTTCCATGCCGCCGTCCAGATACAAAGCGCCGCAATGACCGCCTTCGAAGGCGTCCGACACCACACTGGGACGGGTGCGCCCGCCGCAGCGCTCCTCGCCGCGGCCAAGGCGCAGATATTCGCCAAGGCTGATCTCCTGTGCGAACTGGAACAGGGCACCTTCGCTGACAAGGCTGGCGCGGATGCGGGTCAGGTCACCCTCGGGGCGGTCGGCGTAGGCGTGGAACAGGTAGTCCGCCGATACGATCTGCAATACGCTGTCGCCCAGAAACTCCAGCCGCTCGTTGTGCTTGACCGGGGTGCGGCTCTCGTTGGCGTAGCTGGTGTGGGTAAGTGCGATCTCCAGCAGCTCCGGGTTCTTGAATTTGTAACCGATGATAGTTTCCAACTGATGGCTCATGGTCCCTTATTGATTTTTCTCAGGCTCACGTCCGTTCCCAGCTCCCCCAAAGGGGGAGCCCTTATTCAGTCTGCAGTTTTCTCCCCGGCCGGGAGAGATGTCTGCGACAGGCCAAGCAATGTTCCCTTATTCCTCAGTCGTCCAGCGCAGACTGCATGGTGCCGCACAGGTCGTTCTCCACGCAGATCTTTGCCTGGCGGATGGCGTTTTTGATGCCCTTGGCCTTGGAAGAGCCGTGGGCCTTGATGACCGGCTGCCTTGCGCCCAGGAAGGGTGCGCCGCCGTACTCCTCGCTGTCCATCTGGTGCTTCAGGTCTGCCACACTGTCCTTCAGCAGCAGATAGGCCAGCTTGCCGCCCAGGTTTGCGAGGAACATTTGTTTCAACATTCCCAGCAGCATCTTGGCCACGCCCTCGGTCAGCTTGAGAATCACATTGCCGGTGAAGCCGTCGCACACCACCACGTCCACCTCGCCACCCGGCACATCGCGGGGTTCGATGTTGCCCACAAAGCGGACGCCGGGGGTGGTTTTCAGCAGCTGGTGTGCTTCCTTGAGCATGGGGGTGCCCTTGCTCTCCTCCGCACCGTTGTTGGCGAGCGCCACGCTGGGGCTGCGGCGGCCCTCCACCCTGTTCACATAGCAGCTGCCCATCACGGCAAAAGCTGCTGCCAGCATCTCGGGGCGGCACTCCACATTGGCACCACAGTCCAGCAGCAGATAAGCCTGCTTTTTGGCGGGCACCATGGTAGCCAGAGCCGGGCGCTTGACACCCTTGAGGGTGCGCACGATCAGGCTTGCGCCCACATGCAGCGCACCGGTGCTGCCGGCGGAAACAAAGGCATCGCCCTTTGCCGTCTTTCAGCATGTTCAAGCCCACCACGATGGAGGAATCCTTCTTCTGGCGGATGGCGCGGGCAGGCTCATCGCACATGTCGATGACCTCGGTGCAGTTCACCAGCTCAATGCCGTCCAGCGGGATGCTGTTCTCCTGTGCGGTCCTGCGCACCAGAGCTTCGTCGCCCACACCGACGACGGTGATGCCGTACTCTTTCACGGCCTGTGCGGCACCCTCCAGCACAGCCAGAGGGGCGTTGTCGCCGCCCATCATATCCACGATAATCTTCATAGCTTTTCTTTTTCTCCCTTCTTAAAGAGAAGTTTCATCCAGCCAGTGCTGGAAGCTGGCAACAGCGCGCTGGGCCTGTGCCATGTAACGCAGGCGCTTGTCCCGCGGGCGGCTCTCCTCCGGCAGCGGAGGAAGGATGCCCATATTCGCGCCCATGGGCTGGAAGTGCTTGTTCTCGGTGGTCAGGTACTGCACCAGTGCGCCGCACATGGTATCGGCAGGCGGGGCGGGCAGCTCCTTTCCTTCCAGACGGGCATACAGGCTGCGGGCCGCCAGCAGGCCGCAGGCAGCGCTTTCCATATAGCCCTCAAAGCCGGTGATCTGCCCTGCAAAGAACACATTGGGGTGTTCTTTCAGGCACAGCTGGGCGCTGAGCACCCGGGGCGCATCGAGGAAGGTGTTGCGGTGCATGACACCATACCGCACGAACTCGGCATTTTCCAGCCCGGGGATCATGCTGAACACCCGCTTCTGTTCGCCCCACTTGAGGTTTGTCTGGAAGCCCACGATGTTGTACAAGTGCGTTCCTTATTTTCGGCCCGCAGCTGGACATTGGCCCAGGGGCGGTGTCCGGTGTTGGGATTCACAAGGCCCACCGGGCGCAGGGGGCCGAACCGCATGGTGTCGGCACCCCGGGCAGCCATGACCTCGATCGGCATACAGCCCTCGTAGACCGTGACGGTGTCGGCCTTTTTTGCCGTGGGCATCCGGGTCGGGCTGAGCAGACTGCTCGGCCCCGGTGTCAAAGTCGTGCAGCGGGGCACGCTCTGCCGAAGCGAGAGCTGCGTGGAAATTCTCGTCCTCTTCCTTGTTGAAAGGGCAGTTCAGGTAGTCGGCCTCGCCCCGGTCGTAGCGGGAAGCGGCAAACACCTTGTTGTAGTCAAGGCTTTCGGCGGTGACGATGGGCGCCACAGCATCGTAGAAGTGCAGCCGCTCGTCCCCGGTCAAGGCCCCGATCTCATCGGCCAGTGCGCCGTCGGTCAATGGGCCGGTAGCCACCAGAATGGGGGCAGATGCATCGATGTGCTCCACCTGCTCCCGGTGGATGGTGATATTCTCACAGCGTTCCACCATGCGGGTCACTTCGGCGCTGAATGCATCGCGGTCCACCGCCAGCGCACCGCCAGCGGCCACGCGGGCCGTCTCGGCGGCGTTCAGCAGCTGGCTGCCCATCCGCCGCATCTCTTCCTTCAGCAGGCCGGAAGCAGAGTCCAGCCGCTCAGCTTTCAGGCTGTTGGAGCAGATCAGCTCTGCAAAGCCTGCGCTTTTGTGTGCGGGCGAAAAATGCACGGGCTTCTGTTCGTACAGGTCTACCTGCACGCCCTTGCCCGCCAGCCAGAGGGCGGCTTCACAGCCCGCAAGACCCGCGCCCAGCACGGTTACTTTATAGTTCATAGTTTTATCCTTTTAGTCCTTTTTCGGCACCGGCATCTCGTAGCCGCAGCCTTCCTTTGCGCAATACAGCTTGGAGCCTTTGCGGAACATGGTGCTGCCGCACTTGGGGCACTTGGTGGGCACCGGCATGTCCCATGTCATAAAGTCGCAGTCCGGGTAGCGCTCGCAGCCATAATAGATGCGGCCCTTGGAGCTTTTGCGCTCCAGCATACGGCCTTTGCCGCACTTGGGGCAGATGCCGCCGGTATCCTTAACCAGCCGCTTTGTGCCCCGGCACTCCGGGAAGCCGCTGCAGGCCAAAAACTTGCCGTACTTGCCCACCTTGATGACCATGGGCCGGCCGCACAGGTCGCATACCTCACTGGAAGGCTCATCCGGCACCTTGACCTTCTTGCCTTCCATGTTCTTTTCGGCCTGCTCGAGGCTTGCCGCAAAGCCCTGGTAGAAGTCATCCACCGTCTTGTGCCAGTCAGCCTTGCCGCTCTCGATCTTATCCAGATTCTTTTCCATCTGGGCGGAGAAGTCCACATCCACGATGTGGGGGAACTGTTCCAGCATCAGGTCATCCACCGCCCGGCCCAGCAGGGTGGGCTTGAGCTTTTTCTGGTCGCGCTCCACATAGCCGCGGTCGATGATGGTGGTGATAATGGGTGCGTAGGTGGAAGGCCGGCCGATGCCGTTTTCTTCCAGTGCCTTGATCAGGGTGGCCTCAGTGTAGCGGGCGGGGGGCTGGGTAAACTTCTGCTCGCTCTTCAGCTCCCGCAGCTTCAGCACCTGGCCCTGTTCCAGCGGGGGCAGGGCGGTCTCCTTCTTTTCCTTTTCGTCGGTGGCTTCCTCGTACAGGGCGGTGAAGCCGTCGAAGGTCACGGTATAGCCGCTGGCCTTGAAACGGTAGTCCGCCGCGCTGACCGTGACGGACACGGTGTCCTGCTGGCAGTCTGCCATCTGGCTGGCCATGAAGCGGCTCCAGATCATGCGGTAGAGCTTGGCTGTGTCGCCGCTGATGCTCTTGTCCACCTCGTCCGGCGTCAGGGACGGCACCGAGGGACGGATGGCCTCGTGGGCGTCCTGCGCGGCAGTGGCGCTCTTGGTCTTCCATGTGCGCTTGTAGGGGCAGATATAGGCTTCACCGTAGGCCCCTGCGATATATTCCTTTGCGGCGGCAACGGCTTCATCCGAGATGCGCAGGCTGTCGGTACGCATGTAGGTGATCAGACCCATGGTGCCGTGGCCCGCAATGTCCACGCCTTCGTATAGGGTCTGGGCAGCGCGCATGGTGCGGGTGGCCGTAAAGCCCAAGCGGCGGGATGCCTCCTGCTGCAGGGTACTGGTGATAAAAGCCGGAGTGGGCTGCTTTGCCCGCTTGCCCTTTTTCAGCTCTGCCACCACGTACTCGGCCCCTTCCAGACCCTTTTCAATGGCGCGGGCCTCGGCTTCGCTTTTGGGCAGCAGCTTTTTGCCGCTGGCATCGGTGGCCAGCCGGGCGGTAAAACTCTTGTGGCCTGCGCCGAGGGTGGCGTCCACGTTCCAGTATTCGTCGGGCTTGAAGCTCTCGATCTCCTTTTCGCGGTCGTCGATGAGGCGCACGGCCACGCTCTGCACGCGGCCTGCGGACAGGCCCCGGCGCACCTTGCGCCACAGGAACGGGCTGAGCTTGTAGCCCACCAGACGATCCAGCACGCGGCGGGCCTGCTGGGCGTTGAACAGATCTTCGTCGATGGCGCGGGGATGGGCCATGCCCTCCTTCACGCCCTTTTTGGTGATCTCGTCAAAGGTGACGCGGTTGGGCTCGTGGGGGTCCAGCCCCAGAATGTTTGCCAGATGCCAGCTGATGGCTTCGCCCTCACGGTCCGGGTCGGTCGCCAGCAGCACGCCGTCTGCGTGTTTGGCCTTGCTCTTGAGTTCCTTGATGAGCTTTTCCTTGCCTTTGATGCTGATGTACTGGGGCGTATAGCCATGCTCCACATCAATGCCCAGCTGGGAAGCCGGCAGGTCCCGGATATGGCCCATGCTGGCGGTGACCTCGTAGTCATCGCCCAGATACTTGCCAATGGTCTTCGCCTTAGCAGGCGACTCCACGATAACCAGTTTCGCCATTCGAGTTTACTCCCATTTCAAATTTTCTTTCTTCTCTATCAGGAACGCACCGTGCAACTGCACAGTACGGGATTCTCTATTTTTATATCATACCACAGCTGTTGTGTGCTGCGCCAGCAGAAATTATACTATTTTATCACATACCGCTTGCCCGGCATGCACAGCACCCGGCCGGAAAGCTCCAGCTTCATCAGGGTGCCCAGCAGCACCGCTGTGGGCAGGCCGCTGCGCACGCAAAGCTCCTCAATGCCAAGGGGCTGCGGCCCGATGCAGGAAAGCACCTTCCGCTCGTTCTCGCTCAGAGGCTCCGGCTGCTTTGCCGTCACCGCCGCTGCGCTCTGCCGGCGCAGGCCCAGCGGGCCAAGCAGGTCCGCAGCAGAACACACTGCACGCGCTCTGCCGTCCCGCAAAAGGCCGTTTGTGCCTGCGGAATTGGGCGAGTAGATGCTGCCTGGCACCGCGAACACCGGCTTGCCATAGCGTTCGGCGTGAGACACGGTGGACATGGTGCCGCTTTTTTCCTGCGCTTCCACCACCAGCAATGCAGAGCTGAGCGCCGCAATGAGCCGGTTGCGCTGCAAAAATCCATTTGGGCCAACGCCCTCACTGCGGGGCGGGTACTCACTGATCACGCAGCCCTTCTGCTCGATCTTGTGCCGCAGCACCACATTGGCCGCAGGATAGGTGCGGTCGATGGGCACGCCCATCACAGCAATGGTAGGGCAGTTGTTTTTGACAGCAGCGCGGTGCCCGGCGCTGTCCAGCCCGTCCGCAAGGCCGCTGACGATCAAAGCGCCGCTTTGGGCCAGTTCCCCGCCAATGTCCGCCGCTGCGTTCAGACCGTATTCGGTAGGCTTGCGGCTGCCCACGATGCCCACCGCGCCCGGCTCGTTGAGCCAGAGCGGATCGCCGGTGCAGTAGAGCACCAGCGGCATATCCGGGATGCGGGAAAACGCCAGCGGATAGTCCGGGTCGTCAAACGGCAGGATGCGCACACCCAGATCATCGCACCGCATCACCAGCGGGTGGTACTGTTCCGGGGCCAGCTGCTGCGCCCGCAGAGCTGCTGCCTCTCCCGCTGCAAGACGAAATTCTGCCGTATCACGAGCTTCCCATGCTTCCTGTGCACCGCCAAAGGCATCCAGCACACGGCCCGCGTGAACGCTGGCCGGGCCAAGCACATGGGCCAGCCACAGCCAGCACAGCAGCGGGTCCGGGGCAGGCTCCGGCGGGTAAAGGCTGGTCTGCCCGGCAAGGCCGCTCACAGGCTCTCCTCCCGGAAATGCCACAGCAGGATGCTGCCCGCAATGCCGGCGTTCAGGCTTTCCACCCGGTCGGTCATGGGGATGCGCACCGTGCTGCTGCAGGCAGCAATGGTCTCATCGGTCAGGCCCTGACCCTCGCTGCCGATGACGACGCAGACGCCGCCGGGGCAGCCGGCCTGTGCCGCGCTCAGCGGCTGGGACTTGTACAGCGCAGCCGCAAGGCAGGTGATCCCCTTTGCGCGCAGCCGGGCGATGGCATCGGGCATGGCACCGGCTTCGATCACCGGGATGCGTACTGCCGCACCCATGGAAGCACGCAGGGTCTTGGGGGCATACACACTGGCACAGCCGTCGCTCAGGATCACACCGTCAAAGCCAAAGGCCGCAGCAGAGCGCAGCAGGGTGCCCACATTGCCGGGGTCCTGCACCCGTTCCAGCGCCAGATACCGCCCGCCGGTCTTCACCTCGTCCAGCGTGTGCACCGGGGTGCGGAACACGCCGAACACCCCCTGATGGGTGCCCACATCGGCCAGCTTATCGGCCACATGGTCTTCCACAAGGTAGTGTTCACCGGGCAGCCCGGCAAGCTCCGGGCACTTTGCCATAGCGCTCTCCGTATAAAATAAGGTCTCCAGCTGCGCACCGCGGGCAAGCTCCGGGCAGAGCTTGCGGCCCTCGGCCAGAAAGCGGCCCTCGCTGCGGCGGAATGCCGCACTGGAAGAAAGGCGGCAGGCGTATTTGATCTTTGCGTTTTCCCGGCTGGTGATTTTTTCGTCCATCTGTGTAATTCAACCTTTCGCTGTACTGTCGTTCAAAAAGTAGTCTGCCGTCTTGTTCAAAAAATGCAAAAAGGGCAGCGTCTGCCACAAAGCGTTCCTGCGGCAGGGCGCTGCCCTGAAAAACATGTTCCCCTGCCGTAAGAACCCCGGATACAAAACGGACGCCCGCGTATACGCGCGGGCGTCACGATTCAAGTTCCTAATCAGGCGTTCTTGACGGTCTCGACCAGAGCTGCAAAGCTCTTGGGATCGTTAATAGCCATCTCAGACAGCATCTTGCGGTTCAGCTCGATGCCAGCCTTCTTCAGACCAGCCATGAAGGTGGAGTAGTTCATGCCCAGAGGACGAACTGCGTTGTTGATGCGGCAGATCCACAGGTTGCGGAACTGCCGCTTCTTCATGCGGCGGCCAGCCAGAGCGTAGTTGCCGCTCTTCATGACCTGCTGCTTGGCCATCTTAAAGTGCTTGCTCTTGCAGCCGTAGAAGCCCTTGGCCAGCTTCAGCATCTTCTTACGACGTTTGTGAGTCATGGTTGCGCCCTTGATACGTGCCATTTTTTATATCTCCTTTAGTTGTCTCAATAGAATGTGTTTGCCTGCGGCTCGCTCTTAGGCGTAGGGCAGCATGCTCTTGATGGTAGCTGCGTTGGTCTTATCAACGTAGCTGGGCTGACGGTAGCCACGGGTCAGCTTGGTGGTCTTCTTGGTCAGGATGTGGCTGCGGAATGCGTGGCCGCGCTTGATCTTGCCGTTCTTGGTCAGCTTAAAGCGCTTCTTAGCGCCGGAGTGCGTCTTCAGTTTCATCTTAGCCATTTTAGTTTCCTCCTAAAATTAGTCCTTATTGCGTTTCGGGATCAGCAGAATGGACATCGTGCGGCCCTCGAGCACCGGCGGCTTGTCGGTGGATGCCTGCGGCAGAGCCTCGGCAAAACGTTTCAGCACGTCTGCGCCCAGAGCACTGTGCGCCATTTCACGGCCGCGGAAGCGGATCGAAACCTTAACCTTGTGGCCAGCTGCCAGGAACTTGGCAGTCTGGTTCAGCTTGGTATTGAAGTCGTTGGTGTCAATGTTGAGCGAAAGGCGGGTCTCTTTAACTTCGACCACCTTCTGGTTCTTCTTGGCTTCCTTCTCCTTCTTCTGCTGTTCAAAACGGTACTTGCCGTAATCCAGCACCTTGCACACAGGCGGAACAGCCTGCGGTGCGATCTTGACCAGATCCAGACCAGCATCTTCAGCAGCGCGCATGGCCACCTGAATGGACACAACGCCCTTCTGCTCGCCGTCTGCACCGATCAGACGGACCTCACGGTCACGGATCTGACCGTTGATCTCCAGTTCCTTCGACTTTCCAGCGGTAGCGATAATGAATGCACCTCCAAACAAAATCCATTTTGTTGCAATATTTGGCATAGAAAACGCGGCCGCCCATTTTCAGGACAGCCGCGCAAAAATTCACTCAAAGCCGCAGTCCACTCATAATGAACTGCCTTCAGGTATAGCCCGGGGGATCTTTCCCTCGCAAGGCGAGCGCGGCACAGGCCGTAGCTGCTTTCTTTACTCGGTTATTCTACCACAGGCAGAAAGCACTGTCAAGCACTTTTTATGCGTTTTGCGGGAAAAATATGACTTTTCCGAAAAGCAGGCCATCAGGGAGCAGCATCTGCCCGGGCATCGGTGCCGCCCACTCCGGCAGGATGACGCGAAGCCATGGTCTAAAGTGTAGGCTGCAATTAAAATCGACCAAAAAGCCTTAACGGGAAGTGCGAGGGCTTCTCACGCTGGATGGACTGGCGAGCGGAAGCAGGACGGAGTGGGCGGCACCGACGTTCTCCTACGCTTCGATCAGCCTCCCCAGCTCCAGCGAGTAGATGCCCTTATACGTTACCTTCTTCGGCGCAAAGCGCTTATCGATGGCAAGAGCATAGAGGTTCAGCTGCGGGCGGTAGGCCCGCAGGAAGTCCGCTTCGGTCTTGCGGCGGTCGGTCTTGTAATCCAGCAGTTCCAGATGATCCGGGAACACCAGCACAAGGTCTGCAATGCCCTGCACCAGCACCTGCTCATCCTGCACGGCGGCGGCTTCCTGCGCGGAAGCTCCCTGTGCCGTCAGCACGGCCGACGCGGGCAGCGCCGTGATAAAGGCCAGCTCCCGCAGGACTTTTTCGGCTGCGCAGATCTTTGCAAAGGCTTCGCTCTCGGCAAAGCGGCGGATGCGGCCTGCATTGAGTTTTTCCGCAATTTCCGGGGCCACCAGCCGGGTGTCCACCTGCCGCTGGCGCTCTGCAAGGATGGCTTCTTCCAGCGTGCCCGCCGCTTTGGCAGCAGCAAGGGAGGCAAAGTCCGCATGTTCCAGAAAAGCGTGCAGAGCCGTGCCCATCTCGGCGGCAGTCAGGCCGTCTTTGGAGAGGAAAGCAGGGCGTTCCAGCGTGGTCTGCTCGGCCTTGTGCACGATGCTGGTCACGCTGACCTTGGCGGGCACCGCAGCCAGTTTTGCCGCCGGATACCGCCATGCAAAGCCCTCCTGCAGCTGAGCCACCAATGCCGGGTCTGCCGGGACAGGCTCTGCCGCTTCCGGTTCCTGTTCCGGTGTTTCCGGCTCCGGCTGAGCTTCCTGCACCGTGACCATGATCTCGCTTTCCGTAAACACAAAGGGCAGTTCCAGATCTCCTGCCAGCCGCCGCAGCGGCCCGCCGAAGGGATGCACCAGCAGCGCTGCACGCAGCCAGTCGGCAAAGCTGCCCGCCTGCTGGTTCAGCGTTTCTCCCGCGCCCGCAGCAAGGAATGCTGCCGCCTTGGCAAAAGGATTGCCGGTCTTGGTCATGCCCAGCGGCACCGTGAGGATCAGCTTATCCTGTGCACGGGTGAGCGCCACATATAAAAGGCGCATCTGCTCGCTGCGCGTTTCCTGCGCATGGACGCTGGCAAGGGCTGCGTAGGCTGCAGTCTTGTACATGCTCTCGCCCTGTTCCGGGCGCAGGCGCAGGCCCGCGCCGTATTCCGGTGCAGCAGCACCGGCTGGTAAGTGTCGCTCAGGTTGAAGTGCCGGGCCGTGTCGCCCACGAACACCACCGGGAACTGCAGGCCCTTGGAGCGGTGGATGGTCATGATGGTCACACAGCCAGGCCGCGCACCGCCGGGCACAGTGTCCTGCCCGGTAGAACCGGCCTGCGCCGCCGCGTCGATGGCACGCACCAGCGCCGAGATGCCGTTTGCACCGGTCTGTGCGCAGAAAGCCGCAAAACGCCGGGCATCTTCCCGGCGGTGCGCACCGTTTTCCAGTACGCCCAGCGCAGCAAGATAGCCGGTGGAGACAAAGATCTCTTCCAGCAGCTGTTCTGCCGGGGCACTGCGGGCCATGCGCCGCAGTGCGGTGAGTCGGCCATAAAAGTCTTTCACCTTTCGGGTGAACGGAGTTTCATCACCATTCTGCACCACCTGCAGCACTGCGCCGTACAGACTCATGCGGGAAGCCCTTTTGCCCGTTTCCTTCGCGCCCTGTTCCTCCTGCGCCTTTTTCTGCATTGCGGCGCTCTGGGCACGCAGGCGTACAAGGTCGTCGTCCGTAAAACCGAACATCGGCCCCAGCATGGCGGCGGCAAGGTAGATATCCTGCGCCGGGTTGTCGATGACCTTCAAAAGCGAGATCAGCGGCCGGATGTGCGCTGCTTCCATCAAGTTTTCGCGCGCATCCGCATACACCGGGATGCCCCGGGCCGTGAGCGCTTCCTCATAAGCGAGGAAGTCGCCGCGCGCCGCCAGCAGGATGCAGCAATCCTCGTACTGCACCGGGCGGGTGGAGCTGCCGTCCCGCACTGGTTCGCCGTTTTTCACCAGTTCTTCAACGCGCTGGGCGATCCACGCCGCGTCGGTCTCAGCGGTGTCGTCGGGCAGGAAGTGCGCTTCCACGCTGCCGGCGTATTCGCCGGGTGCACCGCACACCAGCCGCTGGCCGTCGCCGTAAGCCGTATCGCCCAGCTGGGGTGTCATGAGCTGTTCAAAGATAAAGTTGATGCCTGCCACCACCTGCGGGGCGGAGCGGAAGTTCGCATCCAGCGCCAGCAGCGCGTTTCCGCCTGCCGTACCCTCCTCCGGGCGGGGGCGGGCAGTGCCGCTGGGCAACGGTGCCCATGCGTTCAGCTTAGCCCGGAAGATGCTGGGGTCGGCCTGACGGAAGCGGTAGATGCTCTGCTTCAGGTCGCCCACCAGGAACAGGTCATCCCCCGCCGGGGAAGCAAGGCAGCGGTAAATGGCATCCTGCAAAGCGTTCGTGTCCTGATATTCGTCCACCATCACGGCGGCATAGCTCTGCCGGATGCTCTGGCACAGCGGGGTGCACACGCCATCCGGTGTGCGCAGCAGCCGCAGGGCCTGATGCTCAAAATCGCTGAATTCCAGCAGCTTGCGCTCCTTTTTCTTTGCCGAGAAGCGGGCATCAAAATCCCGCACGGCGGCAAACAGCGCCCGCAGCCGGGGCAGGGCCGCTCTGCGGTCCGCTTCGGCTTCCTCCTCGCTGCAGGAGACAAGCTCCGTAATGTGCTCAAACAGCTTGGCGGCTTCGTCTGCGCGGGTCCTGACCGCCGCCTTATGATCGCCGGTCAGCCGTTTTTTCATGCCCTTGAAGCCGGGCATCTCCTCCATGCCCAGCACATAGGGTGTCAGCTTATCGTACAGCGGTGTCCACTGCCCTGCCGCAGCCAGCCGTTCCACCTCGCCCAGCAGGGCGGCTGCGCTTTCCAGCCGGGAGAGCGGCTCTGCAAATTTATCGTTGACACCGGCCACGGCCTTTGCCTTGGAAGCAGCAGTCTTGCCTCCTCGGCCTGTGCCTGTGCAAGGACAAAATCTTCCTTACAGTCTGCCAGTGCTGCCGTCAGCAGTTCCCGCGCGGCCTTTGCGCAGCGGGCCGCTTCCGCCAGCAGCAGGTCATGCCAGCAGGTAAAAGCAAAGCCGTTTTCCCGCTGCCATGGAGCCAGATATTCGTCCAGCCTGCGGTCGTAGTCCGGCAGAGCGCGCAGAAAATCGTACACATGCAGGATGGTATTGCCTGCGGCCTGATCGGTGCGGCCCTTTCCGTAAAGGTCTGCAAAGGCACAAAAGTCCGGGTCACGGTAGGCATTTTCCAGCGTTTCGGCCAGCGCCGAAGCCCGCAGCACCTCCACGCTGCCGGGGTCTGCCGGGGCAAAGTCCGGCGGGATGTCCAGTGCCTGAAAGTGCTTGTGCAGCAGGTCCAGACAGAACGCGTCAATGGTGCAGATGGGTGCGCGCTGCAAAAGCATCCGCTGGCGGCGCAGGCTCGTGTTGTGGGGCTGCTGCTGGCTGAGCCGCAGCAGTGCCTGCCCGATGCGTGCCCGCAGCTCTGCCGCCGCCGCATTGGTAAAGGTGACGATGAGCAGTTTGTCCGCATCCACCGGGTGGTCCGGATCGGTGATGAGCCGCACGGCGCGTTCGGTCAACACGGCTGTTTTGCCGCTGCCCGCCGCTGCGCTCACCAGCAGCGCACCACCCCGGTCCTCAATAGCAGCGCGCTGGGCCGGGGTCCATTTGGGTTCACTCATGCCTGCTCACCTTCCTTTCCGTCGTCGGCTTCTTCCGGCTCAAAGGGTTTGGCCGGGGCTTCCAGTGCCCGCTCGCCGATGCCGGTCTCGTGGCAGCAGATAAAGCTGTAGTCGCACCAGACGCAGGGGTTCCTGCCCGCCCCGGCCACCAGCGGTTCCGCAGCGATCTGCCCATCGTAAAGCTGCTGGCCCATCTGGGTGACAAGATCATCCAGATGCAGCTGGATGCGGTTGAGCTTTGCAATATCGGCACGCTTATCCTTCTGGCTGGGGCTGGGTACACCGTTGCGGTAGCCAAAGGGCAGGTAGCGGCCCGTCTCATCCGCATCCATGGCATCGAACACCTTCTGCTCGTCCCTCACAAGGCCGTCCAGCTCGTACTGCACGTCCTGCTGTGCCTGCTGGGTTGGTGGTCTTGGGGGCGGGTCTGCCAGCAGATACAGCACGCCTGCCGGTTCCGCACCGGTAAAGCGGCCGCTCTTATCCCGCGTCAGGCTGAACAGATACAAAAGCATCTGGCAGTCCAGCCCGCAGTATACCTCTTTCAGGTTCAGTTTTTTGGTGCCGGTCTTATAGTCCACCACCCGCACCCAGCGGGTGCCGTCTTCCTCCACCCACTCGTCGGCACGGTCCACCGTGCCCACCAGCTGCACGGTGCGCCCGTCCGAGAGATGATACACCTGCCCGGGCACGGCATCCTCCCCGGAGCCGATGCGCAGCTCACAGGCTGCCGGGTGGAAGCAGGACTGTTTCTGTTCGTCCCGCAGGTAGCACAAAAGGCTTGTCATGCTTTTTTTGAGCCGTGAGAGCAGATAGGCGAACCGGGCCGTATCCTCCGGCAGATAACGCTTTGCATATTCATCCACCAGCAGGCTGGCAAGCTCTGCCATGGCATCATCGTCCAGTTCCAGAAATGGGGCCAGCCCGGCGCAGGGATTATCCGCATCCGGGTGCGGGTCCAGCGCCATCTGCAGCACCCAGTGCATCAGGGTGCCGCTCTGGTCGGCAGAAAGCTCGGCCCGTCTGCGGGGCTTCAGGCCCAGCACATACTGCAAAAAATAGCCGTACCGGCAGGTATAGTATTTTTCCAGCTGGCTGGGCGAAATGCGCAGCCGCTGCCCCAGCAGGCCGCTCAGCGCAGACAGATCGTTCACCTGCCGGGGCGGGTTCTCCTCCATGCGCTGCAGCAGAGCAAGGCCCCGGGGTGCATCCGTCTGCGGCAGACGCAGCGCCTCAGTCAGGCTGGCGCGTTCCGTGTCGGTCAGCGGCCAGCCGCCCAGCGTATCCAGCGCATCGGCGGGGGTGGCTGCAAGGTCGGGAAGCTCCAGCTCCGGTGCCGCCGGGTGCAGGGCCTCCACGATGGGTTCCAGCGCTGCGCACAGGGTCTTGCCCTGCCCCTTGGGCCAGCTGAGCCACAACCCCTTTGCCGGGGCGGTGAGGGCTTTGTAAACGCACACCTGCTCGCGCACCACGCGGTTCTCAAAGCAGTCCGGCAGATCGATCTGCTTTGCCATCAGAACATCGCGGTCGGCGTGGGTCAGAAGGCCCGTCTCGGACGGTGCACAGGGAAATTCGCCCTCCGCAAGGCCCAGCACGAACACATAGTCCGGCGCGTCCAGACGCATTTTGCCCGCGCTTGCCAGCACCACGGCATCCAGCGTCTGCGGGATGTGCCCAAGGTCCGAAGAGCGCAGCAGCAGGCTGAACAGGTCCTCATATTCTGCAAAGGTCACACCCTGCCCGCCCAGCAGGTGGGCCATCTCGTTGAGCAGCTGCATCACCACGTTCCACTCGCGGGCCGCTTCCTCTGCCGCCGGGATGCCCCGGGCAGTGCGGACGGCTTCCACCAGCGCTGCCTGCTGCTCTTCTGCACCCAGCTTTTTCAGGCAGAAATACAGTTCCCGGCTGATCTGTTCGGCGCTGCCGCCCCGCACCTTGCTGCGCAGTTCGTCCACGGCTGTTACCAGCAGCTGGCGGGCAGTCTCGGCATCCTCCAGCGTTTTTGCATCCTCATCGGACAGTTCATTTTCGCCGAAGCCCTTGGGGCTTTTCTCAAATTTTGTGCGCCATGCCGCCGCATTGGGTGACCAGGTATAGGCATAGTTTTCCAGCGCGCAGACCTGCGGCTCGGTCAGAGCGCACAGGCCGGTCTTGGCAAGAATGGTCAGGTTTTCGGTCATATCCGCACCGCGCAGCAGTGCCAGCAGTGCACGCACCGCCGTAGCCGGGGCGCTGAACTCCGGGGTGGTGGGTTCATCGCAGTAAAGCGGGATATCTGCCATGTGGAACTCGTACCGGATGGCCGCACGGTAATCCGGGATATTGCGGCAGACCACGGCCATTTTGCCGCAGCGCACGCCCTGCCGCATCAGGCGGCGGATGGCCGCAGCGGTGCAGCGGGCTTCCTCTTCCCGGCTGGCAGCGGCAAACAGCCGCACCTCCGGCGCAGCGGGCGGCACCTCACAGGTGCCAGTCTCCAAAAGCTCTGTCACAGCCGCAAGGCCGGGCGCATCTTTATGGCGCAGGTCGCGGCGCAGCAGCTCCGGCACTGCCGCATCAGCACCGTTTTTGCGGGCCAGCTGCCGCAGCTGTGCGGCCACCTGCTTTGCGCCGGAAAAAAGCCCCATATCCCCCGGCACCATGGGCGCACCGTCGTCGCACAGGGCCACCGTGACGGTGGGCAGCGCCGCCAGCATCGCGCCCATCAGCCGCTTTTTGGGTGCGTTGAAGGTATCGAACTCGTCAATGAACACTTCCCGCTCCCGCAGAAAGTCCGGCAGTTCGCCCCGGGCAAGGGCGGCTTCCAGCCGGTCAGCCGCCAGCTCCAGCCGATCGGCGGGGTCCATGCCGGTGCCCGCCAGCAGCGTCTCGTAGCCCTGAAAGATCAGCGCCAGCTCGCTCAGCTTGCCGCTTTCCGGCCCGCAGTCCGGCGCAAGCTCTGCCAGCTGTGCGCCGGAAAGGCCGGCACTTTTCAGCTCGTCGATGGTCTGGGCCGCCATCTGGCAGAAAGCCGCACTGCGGCGGTGGCGGTAGTAGTAATGCACATGATCCTGCAGCTCTTCCAGCGCGCGGCGCACCAGCACAGCACGGCCCGCATCCGAGAGGGTCTGCACCGCTGCACCGCCCTCGGCCGAAAGGATGTGCTCGGCAAGACTGGTAAAGGAATAGCTTTCCACCATGCCGGAAAGCGCATCCCCCAGCTCCCGGTAGATGCGGCCCTCGGTGCTGGAGGTGAACTGTTCCGGCACCAGCAGGATGCTGCGCTGCCCGGCCTCGGCCCGCGCCTTGATGCGGGCGTACAGCAGGGTCGTCTTGCCGCTGCCGGAGCCGCCCAGAACCAGTTTGAGCATGGGGCACTTCCTCCTAAAAAAACCGATCTGTGTTTATTGTAACACGAAAATCCTCTCAAAAAAAGTGTTATTATCTACCCTTTAGCCTGCAGCTGTGGTACACTTGAACCGACAAACTTTTCCACACAAGAGAGGAAGCCTGTATGAAAATTTTAGCTGTTGACTACGGCGACAGCCGCACCGGCCTTGCCACCTGTGACCGCACCGAGTTCCTTACAACGGCCATCACCCCGCAGATCACCCTGAAAGCCCGCAACAAGGTGGCGGCACGGGTGTGCGAAGTGGCCAAGGAGATCGGAGCCGAGCTGATCGTGATCGGCCTGCCGCTGAACATGGATGGTACCGAGGGCGAACGCGCCATCAAGAGCCGCAAGCTGGCAAAGACGGTCGAGATCTGGAGCGGCCTGCCGGTGCGCATGTGGGACGAGCGCCAGACCACCTGCGCCGCCGCCGACATTCTGGACGAAAGCGGCACCTTTGGCACAAAGCGCAAGGAAATTCTGGACTCTGTGAGCGCCACGGTCATTCTGGATGACTATCTGGCGTGGCGGAAGGAGCACCCGGGGGAGATTTGATTCAACTCCTTCCGTCATCGCTGGCGCGATGCCACTGCTCCCCTTTTTGTCACTTGCGTGACATCTTCCCCCGGCCGGGGGAAGTCTTTCTCATTGAGGGAGGCTCTGGCGAAAAGGAAAACTTTGCCGCACTGCCAAGGGCTCCCTCTTTGAGGGAGCTGTCGCCGCAGGCGACTGAAGGAGTTATAAAAAAGCACCCGCAGTTTTGAACGCTGCGGGTGCCTTTTGGTTCACTGATATGTCTCGATGCTCACGCTGTTGATGGTGATGTCCTCACGGGGCTTCTGGTTTTCGTCCACGGCGGTCTGGCCGATGGCATCCACCACGTCCATGCCCTCGTACACTTGCCCCAGCACGGTATCGGTGTAGTCAAGATAAGGCGCGCCGCCGGCGGTCTGATAGGCCGAAACCACCTCTGCGCGGTAGCCCGCGCTGTTCATCTGGTCCACAAGCTCCTGCGTCACCGACTGGTCTCCCGGCAGCGTCTGCATCACGTAAAAAACGCTGGCGCACTCGCCGGAAGCATCCACGCCCATGCACAGCGCACCGGAGTAGTGGTGCAGACTGTCGGTGGTCTCCGCCGGGTAGCGGCTGCCGCTCCAGATGGTGCTGCCCCTGCCGTCGGCGCCCTGCCCGGCCTCCACCACAAAGCCGCTCTCCACGCGGGAGAAGGTCAGGCCGTTGTAGTAGCCTGCCTGCACAAGGCCCGCAAAGTTATCATAGGCCTGCGGGGCCTTGTCCGGGAAGAGCACTGCCTTGAACACGCCCGCCGAGGTGTCGAACACCGCCACGGTGTCCCCCGCCGCAGGGTGGGCAAACTGCAGCTCTGCCGATTCCACTGCCGGGCGGTCGATCTTCTGGACTGTACTGCCGCCGCTGCCTTTGCCAAAGTGCAGAAAGCTCCCGGCACTGCAGCCCGTCAGCACCAGCGCCGCTGCCAGCACAAACGCCGCCCATCTTTTTTTATGCATCATTTCCGCCCACGCTCCATACTCTATAGTAACCTGCACGGCACACCGTGCACAGAAGATTCAGAGGATAGTATATCATATTCTGCCGCAGAGTGCGAGAGCAAATGCGTGAAAATTTGCTGCACAATTTCTGTGCGAAAAAGCATCTTGACGAGCAGGCAAAAAAACGCTACACTATATGCAGGCCAAGCGGGTCGGCACACAAAAGCCCGTCTTATGACACGATACAGGAGACAATATCTATGTCTGACGAAATCAAGAACCCGAATACCGAGGACGAGGAGATCAGCCCGACCTGATGACCCTTGAGGACGAGGACGGCAACGAGATCACATTTGAGGTGATCGATGCGCTGGACCACAAGGGTGTGCATTATCTGGCTGCTGTGGAATACGCCGAGACCGAGGAAGAGGCTGAGAATGCTCAGCTGGTCATTCTGAGCGTTGGCGAGGACGATGAAGGCGAATATCTGGATGTCGTGGACGACGACGAGCTGCTGCTGGAGCTGGGCAAGCTGTTTGAAGAGCGCCTGAGCGACGAGTACGACATCGAAGAATAATTCCAGACAAATTACCCGGCAAAACTTCCTGCCCGGCTCGATTTGTTGCGGTTTATATGATCCTACTAATCATTCAACGGGAGCTTGGAGTTCCCCGGTGGATTGCAGACCTCCCCGTCATGGGGCGACCATGAAGGCTCGATGAGGAAGCGCGAACCCGGAGACAGGGCACCCACCTGTCCGTAAGGGTAGGTTTGATTGACCGCAGACGACCGGGCGGGATCTTTTTATAGCAATCCATCCACCGCTGTCCTCTGCAAAAACAGAGACAGTGTGTGGATTTTTTTATTTCCCTGAATATGGAAAGGATGTGCATTGCGGCATGAAGTCAGAACATCTGGTGGGCACCTCCATCCCCCGCTTTACCTTTGATACCCCCACCACACCGGGCAATGATTTTTACAAGCTGTGCGAAGGGGAGCACCCTCTGGTCATGATCTTCCTGCCTGCCTTTGACCACCCTGTCACGCGGGAATACCTGACCCGCTACCTGCAGACCCTGCCCAGACTGCGCGGCGTGCGGCTGGCCTGCGTGGTGCGTTCCTCGCCCCGCATGGTGGCAAAGGCCACGCAGGGGGCCGAGTTTCCCTTCACCCTCATCTGCGACGCGCCGGGGGTGCTGTACGGCTACCTTGGCGTAGAACAGGCCCGCGGCATCCTGAGCTGGAGCTTTGCGGCCCAGCGCATCTACAAAGCGGCCAAAGAGCAGGGCTACCGCTACAACAGCAATGCTCCGCAGCAGCTGCCGCTGACGCTGGTGGTGGGCCACATGGGTAAGATCCTGTTTACCCACTCCGGCCGCAGCCAGACCGACCTGCCGGAGGACTGCGCCGCCATCCGCGAGATCACCCGCGAGGTGGTGCGCACCATGGCCGAGGACCAGCGGCGTGCACACCCCCACTGCTCGACGAAACGCTCACTCTGCCGGATCTGGTAGGCTGGGATGATCTTGACGGAAGCAGTCATTGAGTCAACAAGCAAAAGCACCTGCAATTGGTTTTGCAAGTGCTTTTGTTTTTGCATGATTTTTCAGCTTTCAGAGGAACTATCATCCGTAAACAGCCCCGGGATGCCGCACAGGGCTGCGATGCCCACCAGTGTGAACACGATGCGGGACCAGATGGATGCGCTGCCGCCCAGCAGCCAGCCCACAAAATCGAACTGGAACAGCCCCACAAGGCCCCAGTTGATGCCGCCCACGATCATCAAGATCAGACAGATTTTATAAAAGGTCTGCACAAAAAAGACCTCCTTCCCTGCGGGCAGTATGCCCCGTGGGAAGGAGGTCTATGCATTTTTATCGGCTCACCCGTGCGCCGCCGCGGTCAGGCTGCGCCACGTACACCTGCTTCCAGCGCCGCTTTGCGGCCTGTGCAGCAGCCCGTGCGGCCCCTTCGTCCCGGAATACGCCGAACACCGCCGCACCGCTGCCGGTCATCAGGGCGGTGACAGCGCCATGCTCCCGCAGCAGGGCCTTGATGGCCCCGGTATCCTTTGCTCCGCTGCACTCTTCCAGCGCATTGCCGGCGGCGGCACAAAGGGCATCCAGATCTCCGGCACGGATAGCGGCTTCCTGCGCTCCGCAGTCCGGGTGGATGCTGCTGCCCACCCGGTCATAGGCCGCAAAGGCCTCCGGGGTGGAAACGCCGTAGTCCGGCATCACCACCGTGAACCAGCACTCCGGCACCGGCGGCAGCGCCTTGAGAAAATCGCCCACACCCTGCACCCGGCAGGTGCCGCCCATCAGGGCAAAGGGCACGTCCGCACCGATCTTTGCGCCCAGTGCGCACAGCTCACTCATGGAAAGGTGCGCACCGTACAGCTCGTTCATGCCCACCAGAACAGCGGCGGCATCGGCACTGCCGCCCGCCATGCCCGCCCGCACCGGGGTATTTTTATAGATGGTGATGTCCACGCCCGCCAGAAGACCGGTGTAGTCAAAAAAGGCCAGCGCTGCCTTGATGGCAGTGTTTTTGTTATTGGGGGCCACCAGACTGCCCGGCAGCCGCAGGTTCAGGTAGGGGCTGCGGCGCAGCACCACCCGCTCGTAGAGGGTGATGGCCTGCATGGTCATGTCCAGATCATGGTAGCCGCTCGGCAGAAGACCCACCACATCCAGCGCCAGATTGAGCTTTGCGGGGGCCAGAACGGTCACGCAGTTCAGCCTTGCCATTTGTTCCTCCTCAGATGCCGTGATAGATGCCGTTTTCCTGCAGGAATTCCCGGATGCGCCGGAGCGCTTCCTTCAGATGCTCCACGCTGTAGGCGTAGGAAATGCGGGCGTAGCCTTCACCGGAAGCGCCAAAGGCGTCGCCGGGGATGATGGCCACATGCTTCTGTTCCAGCAGCTTCGTGCAGAAATCCTGACTGCTCATGCCCGTGCTCTTGATGCAGGGGAAGGCGTAGAACGCGCCGCGCGGCTCAAAGCAGGTCAGGCCCATATCGTTAAAGGACTTCACCACAAGGCGGCGGCGCATATTGTACTCGTCGCGCATGCGGTCGATCTCGCCGTCGCACTCCTTCAGGGCGGTGATGGCGGCGTACTGGCTGGTGGTGGGGGCACTCATGATAGCACTCTGGTGGATCTTGGTCATGATCCGGATGATGGGTGCCGGGCCGCAGGCATAGCCCAGACGCCAGCCGGTCATGGCGTAAGTCTTGGAGAAGCCGTTCACCACGATGGTGCGCTCGGCCATGCCGGGCAGGGTGGCAATGGAAACATGAGGCCGCAGGCCGTAGTTCAGCTCGGCGTAGATCTCATCCGAGAGCACCATGATGTTGGTGCCGCGCAGCACCTCGGCAACGGCTTCCAGATCCTCGCGCTCCATCACCGCACCGGTGGGGTTGTTGGGGAACGGCATGATGAGCAGCTTGGTCTTGGGGGTGATGGCAGCCTTCAGCGCATCGGCACGCAGGCGGAACTCGTCCTCCTGACGGCAGGCCACATGCACCGGCACACCGCCGGACAGGGTGGTGATGGGCTCGTAGCACACAAAGCAGGGCTCCGGGATGATGACCTCGTCCCCGGGCTGCACCAGCGTGCGGATGCACATATCAATGGCTTCGCTGCCGCCCACCGTGATGAGCACCTCGTGCAGCGGGTCGTAGTGCAGGCCCATGCGGCGCTCCAGATACTTTGCCACCTCGGCGCGCAGCTCCTTCAGGCCTGCGTTGGAGGTGTAGCGGGTGCGGCCATGCTCCAGACTCTCGATGCCGGCTTCGCGCACAGCCCATGGCGTTTTAAAGTCCGGCTCGCCCACGCCCAGACTGATGCACTCGGGCATTTCGGCAGCCAGATCGAAAAATTTGCGGATGCCGGAGGGGCGCATGGCCTCAGCGGCAGGCGCGATCAGTTTATCGTAGTCCATCACAGCACCGTGCACTCTCTTTCATCGATTTCTTCGTCCTGATACAGGCGGCCCTCCTTTTTATAGGTGCGCAGCACAAAATGGGTGGCGGTGGACAGCACATCGTCCAGCGGAGAAAGGCGCTTTGCCACGAACAGGGCGATCTCCTGGAAGGTCTGGCCCTTGATCACCAGCTGCAGGTCGTAGCCGCCGCTCATCAGCAGCACGCTCTCCACTTCGTCAAAGGAGGCAATGGTGGCTGCGATCTCGTCAAAGCCGCGGCTCTTCTTGGGGCTGACATTCAGCTCGATGACGGCCTCCACACGGTTGACCCCGGCCTTTTCCCAGTCCACGAGGGTCTTGTAGCCCTTGATGATGCCCTGCGCCCGGGCCAGATCGATCATGGCCGCCACCTCGGCGGGAGATTTATTCAGCATCGTGGCGATATCCTCAATGGGCAGCCGCGCATTGTCTTCCAGGATCTTCAAAAGCTGTTCCATAGTATTTTGCTCCTTCTCAGCCCGTAATCGGGAAATAAATTATCTATAAGTATAGCACAAGCTGTAAAAGATTGCACCCAATTTTGGGGATAGAATGTCTTTTTCCCCTCGTGTCTGTTCTTTTTTACAAAAAGTGTGTTCAAATTTTGCCAAATCTGCTATACTGGAAGAGTAAGAGTGTGCCGGAACGCTTGCGGCACCGTTCATCAAAAGGAAAACGAGGGTGGAAACGATGAAAGCATTCATTACCGTCATTGGTCACGATACCGTGGGCGTTGTTGCCAAGGTCGCTGGTCTGTGCACCGAACTGAACATCAATATCGAGGACGTGACCCAGAGCATCCTGCAGGGCATGTTCGCCATGATCATGCTGGTGGATATCAGCAACTGCAATGTGAGCCACGAAGAGCTGCACAAGCGCACCGACGCGCTGGCTGCCGAGATGGGCATGCAGATCAATGTTACCCGTCAGGAAGTTTTTGATGCCATGCACACCATCTGATGGAGGGAGTACACAGCTATGAGTATGTTTAATACCGGTGACATCCTCGAGACCATCGAGATGTTCACTCAGGACAATCTGGACGTGCGCACCGTCACCATGGGCATCAGCCTGCTGGACTGCATCGACCCGGACCCGAAGAAGGCCTGCGAGAATATCTATAACAAGATCACCACCAAGGCCGCGAACCTTGTGCCCACGGTGGAGCATATCAGTGCCGAGTACGGTATTCCCATCATCAACAAACGCATCAGTGTCACACCCATCGCTATGCTGCTGGGTGCCTGCCCGGATGCCGACCCCGTGGACTTTGCAAAAACGCTGGACGCCGCCGGCAAAAAGGTGGGCGTCAACTTTGTGGGCGGCTACAGCGCACTGGTGCACAAGGGCTTTTCTGCCGGTGACCGCCGCCTGATCGAGTCCATTCCCCGCGCACTGGCCGAGACCGACATCGTGTGCAGCTCGGTGAACATCGGTGCCACCAAGGCAGGACTGAATATGGACGCCGTCAAGCTCATGGGCGAGGCCGTCAAGAAAGGCCAGTGAGCTGACGGCTGACCGTCAGTGCATCGGTGCCGCAAAGCTGGTGGTGTTCTGCAACGCACCGGAGGACAACCCCTTCATGGCCGGTGCATTCCACGGCCCCGGCGAGCCGGACTGTGAGATCCACGTGGGCGTTTCCGGCCCCGGCGCTGTGCGCGCCGCACTGGCCCGCCTGCCCAAGGATGCCCCCATCGACGAGGTGGCAGAGCTGGTCAAGCGCACCGCCTTCAAGATCACCCGCGTGGGCCAGCTGGTGGCCAACCTGGCTTCTCAGGCACTGGGCGTGCCCGCCGGCATCATCGACCTGTCGCTGGCACCTACCCCCGCCATCGGCGACAGTGTGGCCAACATTCTGGAAGAGATGGGCCTTGAGACCTGCGGCTGCTGCGGCACCACCGCCTGCCTGGCCCTGCTGAACGATGCCGTGAAGAAGGGCGGCGTGATGGCCTCCAACCATGTGGGCGGTCTGTCCGGTGCCTTTATCCCGGTCAGCGAGGATGCCGGCATGATCCATGCCGCCGAGATCGGCTGCCTGACCATTGAAAAACTGGAAGCCATGACCGCCGTTTGCTCGGTGGGCATCGACATGGTCATCATCCCGGGCGACACCACCCCGGCTGTCATCAGCGCCCTGATCGCTGACGAAGCCGCCATCGGCATGGTGAACAGCAAGACCACCGCCGTGCGCGTGATCCCTGCCATTGGCCGCAAGGCCGGCGAGGTGCTGGACTTTGGCGGTCTGCTGGGCTATGGCCCCATCATGGCCGTGAACCAGCACGACCCGTCCGTGTTCATCAACCGCGGCGGCCGCCTGCCTGCCCCCATGCAGTCGCTGAAGAACTAAGAGAATAAATCTACTCCAACAGGCCCATCCTCTGGATAACATTTCCAGAAGAAGGGTCTGTTTTTATGTTATCCAGAATGCTTACACGTTCTCAGATGGCTCTGCTCTGCCTTGGCCTGTTTCTCACCCTTGCCCTGTGTGGCGCATGGCAGGCATTTGCATGGGGCCACACCCAGCTGGACACCGGGGCGCTGGTGTGCGCCGACACCCTGCGCCTGCACATCCGGGCTGAGAGCGATTCCATTGCCAGCCAGAGCGCAAAGCTCCATGTGCGGGACGCCGTGCTTGCCTATCTGGACACCGCCTGCCCGGCACGGAGCAAACCGGAAGCGGTCGCCTGGGCGGCGCAGCATCTATTTGAGCTGCAGCTCACGGCCCGGCACGCGCTGGCACAGCTGGGTATCCGCACGCCGGTGCGGGTGCAGCTGGTGAACATGTACTTCGACACCCGGCGCTACGCTTCGGGCATCCTGCCCGCCGGGCGGTACGACGCGTTGCGCATCGATCTCGGTGCCGGAAAAGGCCGCAACTGGTGGTGCGTGCTCTACCCGGGCCTGTGCCGCTCTGCCTGCGGCAGCTATGCCCGGCCCGCCGAAAACGACCTCGTCTGCGGGAACTATATTCTCCGGCTCCGGCTGGTGGAATGGGTGCAGCAGCGCACCGCCCGCCGGGAGGACGTGGTGCTTGTGGGGTAACGCCCGGCGCTTTCGCCGCATAGCATAGGGCGAAAGGAGTGTGTTATCCACTATGGCGATCCCTGCTTATTATTCCCTGCTCCAGCGCGGCTCCTCCGGGCCGGACGTAGCTCTTGTGCAGACCTGGCTCAACGGTGTGCGCGATGCCTGCACATGGTACGGCGAGCTGAAGGCCGATGGAAAATTCGGCATTTCCACCGAGAACGCCGTGAAGGAGTTCCAACTCAAAAACAAGATGAATGTGGACGGCAAGGTGGGCGCGAACACATGGAACGTGCTCTACACCCGCTACACGGCCAAGCACGGCCTGCATGTGCCCTACCCCGGCATTGCCCTGCGCAGCGGCTCTTCCGGCGGCACGGTGCGTCTGGTGCAGCAGAAGCTCAATTCGCTGGGTGAACGGCTGACCGCCGACGGCAGGTTCGGCGCGGCAACGGCAGCGGCTGTGCAGCGGTTCCAGCGCCGCAACGGCCTTACCGCCGACGGCGCGGTCGGCGAAGAAACGTGGGAGAAGATGTTCTGATTTAAGGGAAGCGAACTCCTTCAGTCACGGCTTGCGCCGTGCCAGCTCCCTCAAAGAGGGAGCCTCTGGCAAAACCGGAAGCTTTTCCGCACTGCCAAAGGCCCCATCCCCGAGGGGGCTGGCATCGCGCAGCGATGACTGAGGGGAGTTTTCCTTGCCCCCACCCCCGCCCCGCTGTATAATAAAGAAAACTCTGAAAAGGCGGTGTTTCCGTTTGCGTTTTCTGCATCTTTCCGACCTGCATCTGGGCAAGCGGGTGTGCGAGTTCTCCATGCTGGACGACCAGCGGTACATTCTGGAACAGATCCTTTCCCTGCTGGACAGCACACCCGTGGACGGGGTACTGCTGGCAGGCGACCTCTACGATAAACCCGTTCCCCCTGCCGAAGCCGTGCGCCTGCTGGACTGGTTTTTGACCCAGCTGGCTGAGCGGCAGCTGCCGGTGTTCGCCATCAGCGGCAACCACGACTCCGCCGACCGCATCGCCTTCGGCTCTGCTCTGCTGCAAAGCAGCCGGGTGTACGTCAGCCCGGTGTTCTCCGGTGCGCCGGTGCCCATCCCCCTCACCGACGAATACGGCACGCTGGATGTGTACCTTCTGCCCTTCCTCAAGCCCGCCATGGTGCGGCATGTCTGGCCGGACGAGCCTGTGGAGAGCTACAACGATGCCCTTGCCTGCGTGCTGCGCCACTGCCCGCCGGACCCGGCCCACCGCAGCGTGCTGGTGGCCCACCAGTTCGCAGCCGGTGCCGCCTGCTGTGAGAGCGAGGAAGTCTCGGTGGGCGGTGTGGACAGCGTGGATGCCAACCTGTTCGATGCCTTTGACTACGTGGCACTGGGCCACCTGCACAGCCCCCAGAAGGTGGGCCGCGATGCCGTGCGCTATTGCGGCACCCCGCTGAAATACTCCTTTTCGGAAGCAGGCCAGCACAAGAGCGCCACCTTTGTGGAGTTCGGTCTCAAGGGCGAAGTTTCCATCACCACGCCGCTTACCCCGAAGCACGACCTGCGGGAAGTGCGCGGCAGCTACATGGAGCTGACCGACCGCCGCAATTACGACGGCACTGCGGTGGACGACTACCTGCACATTACCCTGACCGATGAGCAGGACGTGCCGGACGCGCTGGCCCGCCTGCGGGTGATCTACCCCAACCTGATGCGGCTGGACTACGACAACCTCCGCACCCGGGAAGATCAGGAGATCACCGCACCGGAGCGCGCCGAGAGCATCACACCGCTGGAACACTTCTCGGCGTTCTACCAGCTGCAGAACAATCAGCCGCTGACGGCGGAGCAGGCGGCATTCTGCCAGCAGCTCATTGAGGAGATCTGGAAGGAGGGTTGAGGACGCATGAGACCGCTGAAGCTCACTCTTTCGGCCTTTGGCCCCTATGCCGCCGAGACGGTTCTGGAACTGGCAAAGCTGGGCAGGGGCGGCTTATACCTTGTCACCGGCGATACCGGCGCAGGCAAGACCACCCTGTTCGATGCCATTACATATGCGCTGTACGATCATTCCAGCGGCGGCGTACGCGAGGGCACCATGCTGCGCTGCAAGTATGCCGGCCCTAAAACACCCACCTTTGTGGAGCTGGAATTTGAGGTGAACGGCCAGCGCTATACCGTGCGCCGCAACCCGGAGTACCAGCGCCCCAAAAACCGCGGCGAGGGCATGACCACCGAAAAAGCGGATGCCACCCTCACCTATTCCGATGGCCGTCCGCCGGTGACCAAAGCCAAGGATGTGACCGCCGCCGTGCAGGAGATCATCGGGCTGGACTACAGCCAGTTCTGCCAGATCGCCATGATCGCGCAGGGTCAGTTCACAAAGCTGCTCAACGCTTCCACCGAGGAGCGCAGCCGCATTTTCCGCAAGCTGTTCCGCACCCAGCGCTATGCCCGGCTGCAAGAGCGCCTGCAGGCCGAAAGCGCCGCCCTCAGCCAGCAGCGCACCACCCAGAATGCAAAGCTGGACAGTCTGCTCTCCGGCATCCGGTTTTCTCCCGACGACCCGGATGCCGATGCCCTTGCCGCACTGAACGCCCAGACCGAGCCGGAGACGGCCCTTGCCCTGCTGGAAGGTCTGCTGGCCCGCCAGCAGGCCGCGCAGGAGACCGTTGCTGCTGCCCTCAAGGACACCGAAGCCAAGCTGGACGAAGTACAACGTCAGCTGGGTGCTGCCCAGCAGGCCCGACAGCTGGCCGCACAGCTGGCCGCAAAGCAGGCAGAGCTTACCGCTGCCCTGCCTGTGCTGGAAGCTGCCCGTGCCGAGAGCGCCCGCCACGCAGGCGATGCCGCCCAGCTGGATGTTCTTGCCGGACAGGTGACGCAGGCACAGACGGCCCTTGCCGCCTACGATGAGCTGGATGCCCTGTGCCATCAGCAGCAGACCGCGCGGGATGCTGCCCAGCTGGCCGCTGCCAAGGCCAAAGCGAAACGCACCCAGCTGGCCGCACTGGACACAGCGCTGGCCGCTGCTGAAAAGGAGCTGACCGCGCTGGAAGATGCTCCCACCCGGCTGCTGGCCTTGCAGAACCGGGAAAAGGAGCTGGCCCAGCGCAGCACCGCCCTTACCACCCTGAACCAGCGGCTTGCCGCCTGCCAGCAGCAGGCACAAAAGGCCCACCGTGCCCAGGATGCCTACCGCACTGCCGCCGAAGCCAAGGAGCAGGCCCATGCCCGGCGGGATGCGCTGGACAAAGCCTTTCTGGACGCACAGGCCGGACTGCTGGCGCAGGCGCTGGCCGAGGGTGCGCCCTGCCCCGTGTGCGGCAGCGTCCACCACCCGGCAAAGGCCCAACTGCCCCACACAGCCCCCACGCAGGCGCAGGTGGATGCCGCCAAGCAGGATGCCGAAAAGGCCGATGCACTGGCCCAGACTGCCAGCACTGCCGCACAGAGCGCCCTTGCCGCAGCCGACGAAGCCCGCCGCTCCCTGCGCCGGGATGCCGAGAGCCTATTGCCAGAGCGCTTCACTCCCCCGGATGGGACGGTGCAGCTGACCTTCAAGGGGATGAACGCTGTCCTGACGGAAGAAGCCTGTGCCCTGCACGCAGCACAGGCCGAGTGTGTCGCCGCGCTTCGGCAGGCCGAAGCAGACTGCGCCCGCCGCACCGCATTGGAGGCCGACCGTCAGGCAAAAAGCCGCCAGCGCCCGGCACTGGAACAGGCCGCCGCTGAAGCTGACAGCACCGCCGCCGCGCAGAATGCCAGCGCCGATGCACTGGAACAGCAGGCCGCTGCCGCTCGTGCAGCCCTGCCCTACCCGCAGCGAGCCGAGGCACAGGCCGCGCTGGATGCATTGGAAGCCAGCCGCACCGCCCTGCGCACCGGCATGGAGCAGGCTCAGCATTCCCTCAAACAGGCAGAGCAGGCCTATGCCGCTGCCAAAGCCGCTGTGGATGCCCTGCAGACCCAGCAAGCCACTGCCGAAACCGCCGGGCCTGCCCAGCCGCTGGAATTTTTACAGGCAGAACAGGCCCGCCTTGCCGCCGCCCGCACTGCCCTGCGGGAGCAGGCCCAGCAGCTGGCCGCACAGCGGCTGCCCAACCGTGCAGCCGCTGAAAAATACCGCACCGCTGCCGAAGCGCGCACTCAACTTGAACAGCGCTGGCAGTGGGTGAGTGCCCTTGCCGCCACGGCGGGCGGCACCTTGACCAGCAAACAGAAGATCAAACTGGAAGCCTACATCCAGATGGACTACCTGGACCGCATCCTGCGCCACGCCAACCCCCGCCTGATGCAGATGACCGCCGGGCAGTACGAGCTGGAGCGCATTGGTGCCGAGAACCAGCGCAGCCAGTCCGGCTTGGACCTTGGCATCATCGACCACTACAACGGCACCCGCCGCAGCGTCAAGACCCTTTCCGGCGGCGAAAGCTTCAAGGCATCGCTGGCGCTGGCACTGGGCCTTTCGGACGAAGTACAGAGCGCGGCAGGCGGCATCCGTCTGGACACGCTCTTCCTCGACGAGGGCTTCGGCAGTCTGGATGACGAATCGCTGGAACAGGCCATGCGCGTACTTGCAGGGCTGACCGAGGGCGACCGGCTGGTGGGCATCATCTCCCACGTAGGCGCTCTGAAAGACCGCATCGACCGACAGGTGGTGGTGCGCAAAGCCCGCACCGGCGGCTCTACCGTAGAATTGATCGTGTGAAACACCGCAGGCCTCTTTATAAGTTACATCTTTCCGGGGCATCCTATGGGCGGAGGTGATTTTCCAATGAGCTTGACGCCCTTTATCCGCCACGAGCTGGAACACCAGCCCGGCACTGCCGCCGCACCGGAAAACAGCTGCACCCGCTGCAGCCCGCCGCTAGGCAGGGAGCCAGCTCCCCTGCTGCCAGACGACCCCGCTGCCCCCGGCACACAGGTGCCGCCGCAGATCGAAACACCGGGCCAGACCCCGCGCCCGGACACAAACAGCGCCCCGCAGGGTGTGCCCATGACCAACGGCACCCCGGCCGCCTGTTACCAGAAGAACGCCCGGGAATTTTTGGCCGGGGATGTGCAGACCAGCGTGATGGCCCACTATGCACCCGGACTGTTCAGCACCGACCAGCACACCCATTCCTGCCATCCGGCCCCGGACGAGGATGCTTCTCAGGTGCTGAGCCTTGTGGACTGGCGTGAGGATGCACCCTACGGCTAACAAAAATTTTTCAAATTATTTTTGCTCTACCTGTTGAAATCTGCGTCCGCTTCCCTTATTATGGTAGCAAACAAAGATAAAGGCAGGTTTTGCATCATGGCAGAGATCAAATATGAAGTTGTTCAGCGCATTGCAGTTCTCTCGGAGCGTCCCCGCGGCTGGGAGCGTCAGCTGAACCTCATCAGCTGGAACGACGGCGAGCCCAAGTACGACATCCGCGACTGGTCCCCGGACGGCACCCGCATGGGCAAGGGCATTTCCCTGAGCCACGACGAAATGGCCATCCTCAAGGGCCTTCTGGACGATCTGGAGCTGTAAGCATGGGCGGCCGCGAAGAGTTTTTGCAGATCTGGCAGCAGCACGTCACCCGCCCCGGCAGCGAAAAGCTGCTGGACTGGCTGGACCATAAGACGGATTTCTTTACGGCACCGGCCTCCACCCGGTTCCACGGTGCCTGTGAGGGCGGGCTGTGTATGCACAGCCTGAACGTCTATCACGCGCTGCACGACACCTTTTTTACCGAGGGCGAGAGCGAGGAGAGCTTTGCCATCTGTGCACTGCTGCACGATCTGTGCAAGGCCAACTACTACAAGCCCGGCACCCGCAACGTGAAAAACGAAGCCACCGGCCAGTGGGAAAAGGTGCCCAGCTACAGCGTGGAGGATCTGTTCCCCTACGGCCACGGCGAAAAGAGCGTATTCCTCATCGAGCGGTTCATGAAACTGCGGGTCGAGGAGGCCGTTGCCATCCGCTGGCACATGGGCGGCTTTGACGATGCGGCCCGGGGCGGCTGCTTTGCCATCTCGGAAGCCTACGACAAGTATCCCCTTGCCGTCAAGCTGCACATCGCTGATCTGGAAGCCACCTATCTGATGGAGCACCGCACCAGCGCTGTGCGCTGAAAAAACAAAAATACCCGGACAGGCACAGCAGTGCGACACTGCAGCCTGTCCGGGCTTTGTTTTGTTTAATTTTTGCGCTCGGCCTTATTCTGGTACATTTTTGCGTCCGCCTGACGGATGGCCTCGGTGAGCGGATGTACACCGCACACACCGCCAACACTGGCCGAAAGCTCCAGCTCCGGGTAGCCTTCCACTCTGGCACTGGCCGCAGCCTCCCGCACGCGCTGTATCACATGTTCCCCGGGCCGGATGTGCGGCACCAGCAGCAGGAATTCATCGCCGCCATAGCGCACCAGCACATCGGTCTGGCGCAGGTTGCTCAGGATGGACTGTGCCACGCTCTGCAGGGCCTTATCGCCCACCAGATGGCCGAACCGGTCGTTGACCTCCTTGAAGTGATCCACGTCGATCATCACTACGCCTTCCACCTGTTCGCTCTCCGCAAGGAAGCACTCGAAGTACTGGCGGGAGTATGCCCCGGTCAGCGAATCCACAAAGGCGCTGCGGTCAAAGTTGGAGCCGCGGTCCAGCAGCATGCGGCGGCCGCCCATATCCAGCCAGCGTCCGTCCGAAAGCTTGGACACCATTTCCAGCACGCAGCCGCGTCCGCCCACTTCCACATACTTTGCCATGACAAAATAAGCCTGATCGTCCTTGAACTCGATCTTGTTCAGGGATTCCTTGCGGGCAAGGGCCTTACTGGAAATGCAGTTTTCGCACCGGCCCGATTTGTTCCACACCATGTGGCAGGTGCCGGGCATCTCGGTCAGCCGGCCATCCTTGCCCAGGCTCAGCACCTTGGTGCTTTCCGGGTCCACCAGACGCACGATGTCAAAAATGCCCTTCAGGCGTTCCAGCAGTGCTTCCGGCTGGTCGCTGTTCACATCGCCCAGCATCAGCTCCTGCAGGCGGGCATGGTCATCTGTGATCTGGCCCACCACGCTTACGCAGTGGCGCACACCGGCGCGGCTCCACATGGTGTGCATCACCAGCCGGTGCAGCCGGTATTCCTGATCCACCGCGATCAGCACCAAGAATGCGGCATCCGGCTCTTCCGGCGTTGCGGCTGCAATGGCATCCAGCAGCTTGCGGCGGTCCTTGCCGGAGAGAAATGTCAGGCCCATGCCCTTATCAAAGTCCAGCTTCTGGGTTCGGTTGACCGGGTCCTCGTAGCGGTTCACCACGGTCACGCTGCCGCTGAGGATATCGTAATCGAACTGAATACCGCCGCGCTGCTCGGCATAAAAAGCGGTGCGCTCCCGTTCCAGATCCAGCAGGCGCTGGGCACGATCCTCACGGGGCAGAGCTTCGCGGTGCAGGATTTCCTCCGAAAGGCGGCGGGTCTCGTGGCGGAAACCGCGGTCATACTCCGAGCGCTGCAGCTCTGTGCGCAACAACTCCGAGGATTCTTTCAGGCATTCCATCAGCAGCGGATTGAAGCTGCCGCACTCGCCGTGCAGAATCATGTCAACGGCCTTTTCGTGGCTGTAGGACTGCTTATAGCAGCGCTCGCTGGTCAGTGCGTCGTACACATCTGCCAGTGCCACCACCTGTGCTGCGATGGGGATTTCGTCGCCCTTCAGCCTGTCCGGGTAGCCGCCGCCGTCCCACCGCTCGTGGTGCCAGCGGCAGATAGCGTGTGCCACCTTTACCAGCGGTTCGTCCTGCCCGATGGCAAGCCCCTTCAGGATCCTGGCACCCTCGGTGGTGTGGGTCTTGATGGCGGCGTACTCTTCCTCGGTCAGGCGGCCGGGCTTGTTCAGGATCTCTTCCGGGATCATGATTTTGCCGATATCGTGCAGCGCCGACGCTGTGCTGATCAGCGAGATATCACTCTCATCCAGCTGGTAGCGGTCAGTCTTCTGCACCAGCTGATGCAGGAGCAGGTCGGTCAGGGTGCGGATGTGCAGCACATGCTGGCCGCTCTCGCTGTTGCGGAACTCCACCACATGGCTCAGAATGCTGATCATCAGCACGCTGTTGTGCTCTTTTTCGTACACCTGATCGGTCACAAGGCGGGTGAGCCGCTTTTGCTTAGCGTACAGCATGAGGACATTCTTCACCCGGCGCAGCACCATGACCCGCTCGAAGGGGCGGCGGATGTAATCGGCCACGCCCATATCATAGGCGCGCTCGACGCTTCGGGTGTCCTCTGCCGCGCTGATCACAATGACCGGGATTTCCTCCTGCCATGCATAACACTGCATCACCCGCAGCACATCAAAGCCGTCCATTTCCGGCATGATCAGGTCCAGCAGCACCAGCGCGATATCGGTGCGTCTGCGCAGAATTTCGATCGCGCGCAGGCCGTTCTCGGCTTCCAGATATTCGTAGCCCTCGCCCAGAATCTCCTTGAGCATGGCGCGGTTGATCTCCGAGTCATCCACGATCAGTATTTTCTGTTTTGGTTCCATCTTAACCGATCCTCGCTCCTGTACTTCCGGCCGCAGGGTCTTCCGTTTCCTACCGGACCACAAAAAAGCTGCTGCAACAGCTTTGCGCTTTGCAGCAGCTTTTCATTTCACTCATATCTGCTTTTTGCAGGTCATCCAGCTTTCCGTCATGCGCCCATCATATCGTCGAACCAGTTCATCAGCTCCACCGAGAGGTGCTCCAATCTGGTCTGGGGCTTCCAGTCCGGCTGAGCAGGCTGCGGAGCCTCTGGTCCGGGCTGTGGAGGCTGTTCGGCCTCCGGCTCCGGCCGCGGACTCTGCGCTGCCGATGGTTCCGGCTGCGGGGACGTATGTGCCGCAACCGGCACAGGCCGCACAGCTTCGGCATGGCGGGCCAGCTCCTGACGCAGCTGCTCTGCATGAGCGCCCGCGCACTCAGCCTCCTGCCGCGCCTGCTCACAGGCCGCTTCCAGCTGGGCATTTTCCTGCCGCAGCGCGGCCATCTGCCGTTCACAGGCAAACAGACGGGTCTGATAGCGCAAAATTTCCGCACTGGCCGCTGCCAGCTTTCGGTTCATCTGCTCCAGCTGGGCACACACCGCCTTGGGCGGCTCTGCCGGAGCCTTTGCCGCGGCAGACTGGGCACAGCGCTGCCGCGAACCATTGTTCTGCTGCCTGCCCTGCGCCATGGTGTCCCTCCGATCCATCCGATACGCCTGATCTGCTTATGACGGCCAGCTTTTTATCTGCGCTTGTTCAGCATGGCCATCAGCTGGTCGTAATAGCCATTATCGCTGTTGTCCTCTTCCACGGGCTTTGCAGCAGTGGGTGCCGGTGCAGCGCCGCCTGCGGCAGAAGCTGCCGGGCTTGCAGTCTCGCTGCTGAACACAGCAGACGGAGTGGACTGTGCGCCGCCCATTGCATTGCTGATGCTGCTGCGCAGGTCGCTTGCGCTCTTGTTGTCAAAACCGGTAGCAACCACGGTCACACGCATCTCGTCCGAGAGGTTCTCGTCGAACGCAGTACCCCAGATGATGTTTGCATCGGGATGTGCGCTCTGGGTAATGAGACCTGCTGCGGTCTCCACATCTTCCAGACCGATGTCCGGGCTGGAAGTGATGTTGATGATCACGCCGTGTGCACCGGCAATGCTGGTCTCCAGCAGCGGAGAAGAAATAGCAGCCTTGGCGGCGTTCTCGGCCTTGCCGGCGCCCTTGGCGCTGCCCACGCCCATGTGGGCGTAGCCGGCATCCTTCATGATGGAGCGCACGTCGGCGAAGTCCAGGTTGATGAAGGCAGGCACATTGATCAGAGCGGAAATGGACTCAACGCCCTGACGCAGCACGTTATCGGCTGCCTGGAAGGCATTCATCAGGGTGATCTTTTCCTGGCTGATCATCTTCAGGCGCTCATTGGGAATGACGATCAGACTGTCCACATGCATGAGCAGGTTTGCAATGCCCTGCTCTGCCAGACCCATCTTGCGCTTGCCCTCAAAGGAGAAGGGCTTGGTGACGATGCCAACGGTCAGGATGCCCAGATCATGTGCCACCTCGGCCACAACGGGTGCTGCACCGGTGCCGGTTCCGCCGCCCATACCGGCAGTGATAAACACCATCTGGGAACCCTTGAGCGCATTTGCGATCTCGTCCTTGCTCTCTTCAGCGGCGCGCTGGCCGATCTCGGGGTCTGCACCGGCACCGCGGCCCTTGGTCAGCTTGGAACCCAGCTGCACCTTGGTGGCAGCGTGGTTCTTGGCCAGAGCCTGCTGGTCGGTGTTCATTGCGATAAATTCGACGCCCTGCAGGCCGTCGCTGACCATGCGGTTGACAGCGTTGCCGCCGCCGCCGCCCACGCCGATCACCTTGATCGTCGTAACGTTTTCGTCCATTTCTTCATCGAGCATGAGTGCCATAACTTTGTCCTCCATCGGATTTTATCGTAAAACTGCGCATAGCGCACAGAAATTATCTGCTTACACTTATATAACTGTATCGTATCATCTTTTTGCCCTGAATGCAAGTCAATTTTGCTTTTTTGAAGGTGTTTTTTTCTCGCTGGCGCTTTCCCGCGGCATTTCCCGCTCAATTTGGGCACCAAGTTCCGCCAGCATCTGTGCAAAACCGGCATATCCGCGGTCGATGTAACCGGTGTCGGTAATGCGGCTCCGTCCCCTTGCCGCCAGCGCGGCCACCACCAGTGCCGCGCCTCCGCGCAGGTCCGCAGCCCGTGCACACGCGCCTGCAGCTGCCGCACCGGCCGGATGTCCAGTGTGCGTCCCTGCACCTGCACAGCGGCTCCAAAAGCCGCAAAACCCTCTGCACAGCCGAATCTCCGCTCAAACACCACATCCTCGATGCTGCTGGCGCTGTCGGCGGCAAGCATGGCAGCAGCAAGCAGCGGCGCTGCGTCTGTTGCCAGTGCCGGGTATACCCCGGTAAACACTCTGCCCGCGCCGTGCAGCGCGCCCAGCCGGGTAATGACCGCACTTTCCGGCCCTGTTTCTACCCTGCAGCCCATTTGTGCCAGAATTTCCAGCAGCGGTGCATAGGTCTCCGGCCTGCAGCCGGTCAGTTCCACCCGGCCTCCTGCCGCCGCGCAGGCACAGGCAAGGGTGGATGCCACGATGCGGTCGGCCATGGGCGCAAAGCTGCAGCTATACAGCATTCGTCTGCCCTGCACCCGGATGGTGCTGGTGCCCGCGCCCTGCACACAGCCGCCGCAGCGGTTCAGGAATGCTGCCAGATCGCTGATCTCCGGTTCTCGTGCGGCCCCGCGCAGGACCGTCTCGCCCTGCGCCGCAGCTGCTGCCAGAAGCAGGGTCTCGGTAGCACCCACGCTGGGGAACCCAAGTGTGATGTCCGCACCGTGCAGCCCGGCAGGCGCTGTCAGGATCAGCCTTGCCCCCTCCTCCCGGCAGTGCACGCCCATCTGCGCAAGGCCGGAAAGATGCAGGTCGATGGGCCTTGCACCAATGCGGCACCCGCCGGGCAGAACGGTCTCCACCCGGCCAAGCCGTGCCAGCAGCGGTGCGCAGAACAAAATGGATGCCCGCATCCGCGCGGCGACTTCCGGCGCAAGGCGGCAGGTGGAAGGCACGCCCTGCACCGTGATGTCGCTGCCCTGCCAGCGGGCCGTGCAGCCCGCACCCTGCAAAAGCTCCACGCTGGTGTCCACATCCGCAAGATGCGGCACCTGCAGAAAACGCACCGTGCCATTGCACAAAAGGGCCGCTGCCAGCAGCGGCAGCACGCTGTTTTTGGCTGCCGGGATGTGTACTGTGCCGTTCAGCGGCATGCCGCCTGTGATGATAAGATCTCCGCCCATGCAAAAAGCCCCCGTTCCGCAAAAGATACCTCATGCTATGCGGCGCGAAGGCTTTTTGTTTATTTTGTCTGCAGTTGTGTCATTTGTTTGTCCGGTCATTTGTGGCTGAACCGGCAGAGGATGCTGTCATTTTATGGCAGGGAACGCCCGGTTTTATGTCTCCCCGCGGGACACCGACAGCACGATGCCCATTTCGCCCAGCAGCATCATCAGACTGGTGCCGCCGGAGGAAAAAAACGGCAGGCTGATGCCGGTATTGGGGATGGTGTTGGTGACTACCGCCATATTCAGCACCGCCTGCAGGGCCACCTGCACCACAAAGCCCACTACCAGCAGCGCACCGAACCGATCCGGTGCATGCGCCGCCAGCGTGATGCCCCGCCACAGCAGCAGCGCAAACAGCAGGATCACCGCGCAGGCTCCCACAAAGCCAAGCTCCTCGCACAGAATGGAAAAGATGAAGTCGTTCTGCGGTTCGGGCACGAACAGGTGCTTCTGGCGGCTGCTGCCAAGGCCAAGGCCCGCCGCACCCCCGGAGCCGATGGCATACAGGCTCTGGATGGTCTGGTGGCCGTCGCCCAGCGGGTCGGCAAAAGGATCCAGCCATGAGCTGAGACGGCTGGCCGCGTAGGGCACAAGGTCCGGCATAATGATGATGGCAGCTCCAATGGCCGCTGCACCGCCCGCCCCGGCCAGCACGAACCACTTGAGGCCGGTGCCGCCCACGAACATGAGCACCGCGCCGATGCCCAAAATGAGCACGGTGCCGGAGAGGTGCGGTTCCAGCAGCATGAGCACCGCCACCGCTCCCAGCACCAGCGCAAAGGGCAGCACCCCCACCGCAAAGCTGCCCATGCGGTCGTGGTTGAGCGCAATGATATGCGCAAACACCAGCACCACCGCAAATTTGGCGATCTCGCTGGGCTGCAGTGTGCCCAGGCCCGGCAGCACCAGCCAGCGCTTGCAGCCGTTGTACTCCGGCATGAACAGCACCGCCGTCAGCAACACCATTGAAATCGCCAGCAGCGGCCATGCCAGCTTGTGGTAAACATGGTAGTCCACCCGGCTTGCCATCCACATGGCCCCGATGCCCAGCGCAGCATACAGCAGCTGCGGCCGCAGGTAGGCAAAAGCATCGCCCCGCCGGTACAGCGCCACTGCACTGCTGGCACTGCCCAGCATTACAAGGCCAAAGCCCACCAGCGTGAGCACCAGCATCAGAAACGGCAGGTCCATGGCCGGCAGATGCCGCAGCGGCAGACCGCGCTTTGCATGGGCAGCAGCTTTGTGCATCCGTATCACCTCCGTTCCTTTATTGTACGCGGCGGCGGTGTCGGTTAGTCATATCCCCGGCACACCGGCGCATACACTTGCCCAGAGAAGGAGGTGCCTGCCATGCCAAAACCGGAGCCGCGCCCCTTGCGCACCCTGCCGGAACGGGCATTCCATGCCCGGGCACGGCTGGTGGCCGCGTTGATGTGCTGCGTCTGCTTTGCGGGGCTTGCCGCGCGGCTGGCGTATCTGCAGCTGTTTTCAGGCGACTGGTATGCGAGCCGTGCCCTCGGCCAGCAATTGCGCGATACTGTGGTGCCTGCCGACCGGGGCCGTATCTACAGCGCCGACGGTGTACTGCTTGCCGCCAACAGCAGCTGCTGGACATTGCGGGCCTCCCCGCGCGAGATGCCGGAGGAAAAGCTCAGCCTTGCCGCGCAGGGCCTTGCGGAAATATTGGAGCTGGACGAAGCGAAGCTGCTGGAAAAATTCAGTGACCGCACCTCCAACGACTGCCTTTTGCGCTACCGCGTGGAGCGCGACACCGCCGACCGCGTGCGGGATTTTTGTGAAGAGAACAGCATCACCGGCATCCGCATCAATCAGGACTCCAAGCGCTGGTACCCGGAGGGGGAATTTCTGGCCAGCGTGCTGGGCTTTACCAATGTAGACAACGCCGGTGTGAGCGGGCTGGAGCTGAAATATAACGATGTGCTCACCGGGCAGAATGGTGTGGTGCTCACCGCCGTCAACGCTTGGGGCTACACACTGGAGCAGAGCTACGAGACCGAAAAAGTGCCCTTGGAAGGCAGCGGCCTGCGGCTGACTGTCGATGCCAACATCCAGCATTACCTTGAAAACGCGCTGGATTATGCGGTCAAGGAGCATCATGTGGCGGCGCGCGCCGTGGGCATCGTGATGGACGTGAACACCGGAGCCGTGCTGGCCATGTCCACCACGCCTGCCTACGACCCGAACCAGCCGCGCGTGATCTACGATGCAGCCGCCCGCAAGGCCGTGGATGCCCTTACCGGCAGCGAGCGCGCTGCCGCCCTGCAGCTGGCCCAGCAGACCCAGTGGCGCAACAAGGCCGTCAGCGACCTGTACGAGCCGGGCAGCGTGTTCAAGCTCATCACCTGCGCCGCCGCGCTGGATGCCGGGGCTGTGAGCAAAAACTCCACCTTTTACTGCGGCGAGTCCATCTCGGTGGCGGGCACACGGTTTCACTGCGCCAACCACAAGCGCCACGGCAGCCAGACCGTGACCCAGGCGCTGGAAAATTCCTGCAACCAGAGCTTTATCCAGATCGGCGCGCGGCTGGGCAAGGAAGCCTTCTGCGATTACTTTGCCGCTTTCGGCCTGCGGGAGCCAACCGGGGTCGATCTGCCCGCCGAACCCAAAAAGAGTCTGTACTACACCGCCGACCGCATGGGGCCGGTGGAGCTGGCCTCCTGCGCCTTCGGCCAGAGCAGCAAGATCTCCTATATGGAAATGGCCGCAGCCGTGTGCGCTGTGGTGAACGGCGGCAGGCTGATGCAGCCTTATCTTGTCAGCGATATCCTGAACCCGGACGGCAGCATTCTGCAGCACACAGAGCCGGTGTGCAGGCGGCAGGTGATCAAACCGGAAACTTCTGAAACCATGCGTGAGATGATGGAAGCCGTGGTGCTCTACGGCGGCGGGCGCAATGCCCGCATCCAAGGCTACCGGGTGGGCGGCAAGAGCGGCACCAGCCAGAAGCTGGACAGCGCCGACGAAAAAGCCCGTATTGCCAGCTTTGTGGCCGTGGCTCCCATCGACGACCCGCAGTTTTTGTGTCTGGTGTGCTTGGACGAACCCCACAGCTGGACGACTGCCGGCGGCAGCCTTTCAGCCCCGGTGTGCGCCGAGGTGCTGGAACAGACGCTGGTGTACAAGGGCGTGCCCCGCGCCGTGGAACCGGAAACCGATACCGATCCCGCCCAGACCGCTGCCGACCTGCCCGCCGACGGTGACAGCTTTGACGGGGCGTAAGCAAAAAACGGCCCCGGAAAGGTCTTCCGACTTTCCCGGGGCTGCAATGTTTTTTGTTTAATTCTGCTGCGGCTGCTCGCGGAAGACGATCTCGCCGGTCTCGCTGTTCATGGACTCCACAATGGCAAGGCTCTCCAGCTGGATGCCCTTGCTGCGGATCAGCTCGCCGCCCTGCTGGAAGCCCTTTTCCACAGCAATGCCGATGCCCTCCACGGTGGCACCGGCTTCCTTGGCCAGATCCAGCAGGCCCATCAGGGCACAGCCGTTGGCAAGGAAATCGTCAATGATCAGCACATGGTCTTCCGGGGTGAGGAACTTTTTGGAGACGATCACATTGTAGATCTTTTTGTGGGTGAAGGACTGGATCTTGGTCTCGTAGTTGTTGTAGTCCAGATTGATGCTCATGGACTTTTTGGCAAATACCACCGGCACGTTGAACTCGCTGGCCACGATGGCTGCAATGCCAATGCCGCTGGCCTCGATGGTCAGGACCTTGTTGATGGGCTTGCCTGCAAACAGGCGCTTCCACTCCTTTGCCATCTCCCGGAACAGCGGAATGTCCATCTGGTGGTTGATAAAGCTATCCACCTTGAGCACATTGCCCTCGCGTACGATACCATCTTTGCGAATACGATCTTCCAGCATCTTCATAGTGCAGCAATTCCTCCAACCTGATCTTTTCCATGCCCATGCGTTTGCAGCGCATATTTCTCTTTTTATTTCACTTAGTATACCGGATGCTCTTTCCTTTGGCAAGAGGTTTTCTTGATAAATTTATAGGTTTTCCGCTCTTGTACTTTTTACAGATTCGAGTATACTGTAGTTAATATAAGGTGTGTCCGGCATCTGTGCACCGGCACACAGGAGGGGAGAGCATATATGAAAACGGGTCTTGTGCTGGAAGGCGGTGCCATGCGCGGCATGTTTACCGCCGGTGTTCTGGATGTATTGATGGAGCATGGCATCGTGCTGGATGGTGCCATTGGCGTTTCGGCCGGTGCGGTGTTCGGCTGCAACTACAAGTCCCATCAGATCGGCCGTGTGATCCGCTACAACACCCAGTATTGCAACGATAAGCGCTACGCAAGCTTCGGCAACCTGCTGCGCACCGGCAACCTGTACAGCGAGCAGTTCTGCTACCACACCGTGCCGGAAAAGCTGGACGTGTTCGACGCAAAGGCATTTGCAGAGAACCCCATGGACTTTTTTGTGGTGTGCACCGATGTGCGTACCGGCGACCCCATCTATCACAAGTGCCGCACCGGCGATGCCGAGGATATCCAGTGGATGCAGGCATCCGCTTCCATGCCGCTGGCGGCCAAGATCGTAAAGATCGGCCATTATCAGCTGCTGGACGGCGGCATTGCCGATTCCATCCCCGTGCGCTTCTTCGAGTCCATCGGCTACAAGCGCAACCTCATCGTGCTGACCCAGCCCAAGGGCTTTGTGAAAAAGAAAAACAAGATGCTGCCCGCCATCCGGGCGCGCTACCTGCGCTACCCCGCTTTCGTGGAAGCCGTTGCCGACCGCCACGAGCGCTACAACGAAACGCTGGATCATGTTGCCATGCTGGAGCAGACCGGCCAGGCCTTCGTCATCCGCCCGCCCATCCCGCTGGAGATCGGCTCCATGGAGCGTGACCCCGCCCAGCTGCGCCGCGTGTACGACACCGGCCGTGCCGTTGCCGAAATTCAGGTGGATAAGATCGCCGCCTTTGTGAACGAATCCAAAGCTGCAGCGGAAGAGTAACGGCGGCACAAACAGATATCCTACATGTGATGTTTTCGCGGCATCACGAAAATGTTAACGTCAACAAAATTATGGTATAGCAGCAGCCCCGGTGAACCTGACGGTCCATCGGGGCTGTTTTTGCGCCGTCTTCAACGACATCGCTCTAAAAAAAAAAGCCCGCAGGGGCTTTTTTGCCCTCCGGACTATCCGGCGGGCCGATGCTGTTCGAATCCACCCGCCCAGTGAGTCTGGCTTTGCAGCAAAACAAAAACCTCAGCGTACTTTCATACGTTGAGGCTTTTTGGTGGAGCGAAGCAACCTAAATCCGAACCATTGCCCTCTGGGGCATCTTTCGCGGCGATCTCATCGAAAGTGATGGTTTTTGTGCCGTCTTTGTAGTTGAATGTAATCAAAACTTTTTCATCATAGAGATAAACAGCATTCACGAATGTATTGATAAGCGTTTCCCGGTGGCTTTTCACGTTCGGGTCGAGCTTGCGGAACCGGGTCAGCCAGAAACGAACCTGATTTTCGCTTAACCGTGGCCGAGCGATTTTTTCTTCGGCAATCCGAACTTCAAGCTCTTTCTGCTGGGCTTCCAGCTTTTCCAAACGTAATTTGGTGGAGTTGGTCAGCACACCCGCCTGGATAGCGTTCAGCATATTCTCAATGCCGTTCTCCACCTCGCGCATCTGCTTTTCCAGCAAAGGAAGCGTGGTGTTTTCCTGATCCTGCAACTCCATCACTTCCGCAACGATGGCATCAATCACGGCATCGTCCTGAATCAGCTTCATGGTTTCAGCTATGACCAAATCTTCCAGCCACTCTTTACGGACGGTCTTTTTCTTGCAGGTCTTGAAACGCTTCGCGGTGGCGCACTTATAATAATGATGAACGACCTTGTTTCTACCCGTACCACACTCGCCGAACATCATCGCGCCGCACATTCCGCAGAACAGCTTGGTGGTGAGCAAGTAATCGTCCTCGGCCTTGTGACGGGCAGGAGCGCGGCTGTTCTTCTTGATTTTTTGCTGCACTTCTTCAAACAAGTCCTTGTCCACGATGGCCGGGATGCTGTCCGGCATTACGATATCCTTGAAGTGGTTTTCACCAATGTACCGTTTGTTCGTCAGCAGCTTCTGAACACTGTTGTAGGTGAACTTCTGGTTGCGGTTGGTAGTCACGCCGCTGTCGTTCAGCCAGTTCATCAATTCTTTCATGGTTGCGCCATCGTTGTACCGCTGAAAGGCTTCTACCACAAAGGGAGCTTTCAGCGGGTCGACTTGAAAGAACTTCTCCTCGTCCACCTTGAAGCCAATGGGAATCGTGCCGCCGTTGTACTTGCCTTTCAGCACATTCTCAGTCATGCCGCGCACAACTTTTTCAGAAAGTTCTGCCGAGTAGTATTCAGCCATGCCGGTGAGCATACTCTTGACCATGATACCCGCAGGGCTGTCAGAGATAGGCTCCGTGGCAGATACCAGCTTGACGTGATTTCGTTCCAACTGGTACTCATAGTGGGCCGAATCATAGCGATTTCGGGCGAAACGGTCAAGTTTCCAGACCAACACAATGTCAAATAGCCGCTTTTCGCTGTCCTTGATCATCTGCTGGAAATCCGGGCGGTTGTCGGTTTTTGCGGAAAGGGCGCGGTCAATGTAGTGTTTGACCACGGTGATGCCGTTCTTTTCGGCATAAGCCGTACATTCACGAATCTGTCCTTCGATGGATTCTTCACGCTGGTTGTCCGACGAATAGCGGGCGTAGATCACGGCGGTCATGCAAACACCCCTTTCACTTCATTCTCCGCAGGCGGCGCACAAGGTCGGATGCACTGTACAGCACACGAGCCACAGACACGGTATCCTCGCCCACGATGTAGAACACCGAGTAGTTATCCACCAGCATCTGCCGCAGCCCTTGGGTGCGCTCCGGCTCGCTCTCTACCAGCGCACAGCGTTCCGGCAGAATGTTCAGCGACTGGATGGCTTCTGCAATGCGGTTATACTGCCCCATAGCCGTGTCAGGCTCCAACAGACGGTCAGCAATATAGCTGTAAATCTGCTCCATGTCGCTAAGGGCTGTATGGGAAATTTTCACGTCATACTGTTTCATCTGTGCTGTTCCCTGAACTGTGCGAATGCGCTTGCGGCATCCACGGTATCACCGTTCTGGATTTCCTTAATGCCCACCTGCAAGGCTGCATGGAGTTGGTCATCGGTCATGGTGTCAGCGTTCAGAGCCGCAGGAGCCTTCGGCAGGGACAGCGAGAAGGGAATGCCGCCAGTCAGAGTGATCTGGCGCAGGTACATATCAATGGCGGTTGCCATCGGGATACCCAGCTGCTTCAGCACATCTTCGGCTTGCTGCTTAACGGTCGGGTTGACACGGAGGATTGAGTGTCATCGTTTTTTCCATGGTTATCACCTCGATTTTATTGTAACGTATTTTGCGTTGCAAGTCAATTCGAGGTGAACGCGCAAATGAAATTCTCCATATCGCACAATATATTCATCGTTAAATTGTTCAAAGTGCTGGATATTCACCCTCTATAATAAATTCTTGGAGTGTGCCCAGCTTTTGCTGAGTAGTAAGCTTGAATATTATCTCTCTTGGCTGCGACCATGGCAGACTGGAAGTTTAACCTTCAATAAACTATTTACTGTACAATTCTTTTAGAATACACCAAAGATTCATTATCACACCAACGCCACCAACAAGTGCAATGAGAATCCCTGCAACTACTGTAAGGCGAACATTTTGATTAAAGGCATACCATAAAAAATTAGTGTCCGCACAAAGTATAAGCAAAATTCCAACAATAAATATGCTTACCGATACGATTGCTGTAAGAATTTTTTTCATGTTACACTCTCCTTTGTGTATCACTGTTATTCTCCGAGAAAGTTCGACTCACATCCCTATGATAGTGAACACATCATTCGTTTCAAAACACTTTGCTGCCCAAGGAACTGCTTCTGCAATAATCTCTTTGCAAGTACATCCATCCGATTGACTTTTTGTTAAAATATTATCCCATTGTACTTTTGTAACGATTGTTATTCCATAAAAGTCAAACTCTGGAATCACTTCAAGAATCAGATCTGAAACATGGCGGCTATTCCATATTTCATCACTGATGCTAATAGATGTGTCAAGCCAGCACTTGTCGTGATACTGCCCTTGTTGAAATTCCAAGTAGCAGCTGCTGTGTGAGGCTTTTCTTTGATCTTCGTCAATAAAATACTTCAAATTAGTTCACCCGTATTAGCAGATAGCTGTGGTCATCGCTATGTACTACAAGCGGAAAAGTTATATCAAATCCCATTGATCGTTAGCAATTCAACCCATCACAGTAACCATCTGGAAGTATTGATACTGATATTCGTCTTCTAATACCGCCTGCATTTCTTCCATGTATAACGGGTCTTTCAACAATTTGGGATGAAATGCTCGCTCTCTCCAAAGTCGGACTCCAATTTCAGGGAAAAGATATTCCGTTCCCAGTTGCAAGTCCTTTTCGTTGCAAACAACGTTGTCCTTTTTCATTAAGCTATCAATAATACACTCGGCGGTTGTATTAAACATATCCAGCCCGAACAGTTTTATTGACGCAACTTTAGACAGATCTCTCTGGATGCCGATTTCAGTAGCTTTTCCGTTCCGATACTGCACTAGAAAGAACGAATCATTATCCATATATCGTCCGGTTATCAAATTAGGGTCATCGGTTTCCGCACAACGCTCCATTTGCATTGCTTCATCAGAAGAATTCGACCACTGTTTCTTCATTTGTAGAAGAGCATTTTCTAGCTCATCTGACGTCATGCCTAATTTTAATTGTCCAATTCCAATATGTGGTATAATAATTATCTCTTTCATAACAAAACCTTATACCAAAAAGTGAACCATACAAATGCAGCAGTTGCACATATCATCAGAACCAGTAGTATCGTACTTGCAAGTTTCTTCTCAATGGAAACTTTCTGATTTTCGCATAGGACAATCTGCTGAAGATTGTGAAATTCGGCTTCGCTGACATTTCCATTTAATGCTTTCCATGCAGTGCAGCAATCTGTAACCAGCAAAAAATCGGACAGCATTTCCATAAAGATGACAGCGAAAAATGCCAGAGAAAAGAACCACATACCGCTCCATTGGCTTGCTGTCAAAGTATCTCGGAGCGTTGCCGGTTTCAAGGCCTGTAACGCAATAACATAAAGTAACGTATCACAAATATCTCTGGTCAACGGACCCTTTTGCTTAAAAAATTCCATTTTTGTATTCTCCTTTTTAGTTCTGCATATTCGTCAGACAGAGTTACAGACAGACTAATTTAAGATGTTTTATTTAGCTCATTTCGTCCAATTTGATAGATTTTCTTGTCTTGTTCTTCTACTTCAACAATAAGTCCATCTTTTGATGATGAACAATCTCACCTCCATTTTTTGCTCCCAATAGGAGCTTTTGTTTAGTCAACGTAGTTCACATTGTGTTTGTGACAGCTTTTTTGGAAAAAGTTTAAGGTCTTGTCAACTTTGGATGTTTCGACAAAAAAACGCCCGCACATTTGTAAGCAATTACAAGTGTGTGGGCAAGAATTAGCCCGTCAGGAAATGCTCTCTGCTATTTTTAGAATCTCTTTACGTGGTATCTTTCCAATAATCGTATGTGAAATGCCATCTTTCTCCCATACTAGTACATATCCTGTATGTCCTCCATTATTACTCGTTCCGAGTGTGGCATCAGCTGTTCCAACTTTAATGCGCTCATAAACCGTATGCTCATTGTCGAAAGTTTCGACTTGTCCATAGTCTTGAATTATGGAACAGTCCACATAATAAAAGATGTTCTTATCATTGGCATCAACGTAGGCATGAAGGAATGATATTTCGT
>VOFC01002228.1_pt1 | contig 46690 bp, 65 predicted proteins | sample 5384161 | NCBI WGS metagenome assembly VOFC01 (sample SAMN12384722, study PRJNA508395) | human gut metagenome | isolation source: healthy gut B | host: Homo sapiens | reverse complement strand
GCGGTCTTTGGACGCGCCTGTCGTTTCTCGTCATGGGCGCAGGCTGCATCCGGTATAAGCAGTTCGTCCGCGGCGCGGCGTATCTGCTCAGCGAGATCGGGTTTATTTTCTTCTTCCGGGATTCTGCCATGCAGTATCTCTCCAAGTTTGCAACGCTCGGCACGGAGACGCAGCGCAAGGTATGGAACGAGGAGCTGCAGATCTTCCAGCGCTTCCCCGGCGATAACTCCATGCTGATTTTGCTCTTCAGCGTGCTCTCGATCGCGGTGTGCGCCGTGTTTCTCTATCTCTGGTATTCCAACATCCGGGACGCGTGGCGCGCGCAGGAGAACACCGAGCACGGCTGCGCGATCGCTTCCTTCCGGGACGATCTCCGCGCCATGCGGCACGAGAAATTCCATGTGACGCTGCTCGCGCTCCCGATGCTCACAATGGTCCTCTTCACGGTGCTGCCGATCGTCTTTATGATCCTCATTGCCTTCACGAACTTTGATGCTGACCACCAGCCCCCGGAAACCTGTTCACGTGGGTCGGCATGTCGAACGTGACCGACATCTTCCTCGGCAATGCGATCAAGACGCGCACGTTTTTCGGTCTGCTCGGCTGGACGCTCGTGTGGGCGGTTCTCGCCACATTCACCAACTACTTTTTTTTCGGGATGCTGCTGGCGGTTGCCATCAACAGCAAGCTGGTGAAGCTCAAACAGGTGTGGCGCACCTGCTTCGTCATCGCCATTGCCATACCGCAGTTTGTAAGTCTCCTGCTCATCTCCCGCGCGCTGGAACCGGCAGGCGCGGTGAACGTGCTTCTTATGAAGCTCGGCATTATCCAGACGCCGCTGCCGTTCCTTCTGGACCCGACGCTCGCGCGCATCGTCGCGGTCGTGGTCAATATGGGATCGGCATCCCGTATTCCATGATCACCTTCTCGGGCGTGCTGATGAACATCCCGGCGGAGCTCTACGAGAGCGCCGAGATCGACGGCGCGGGTCCCATGCGGAAATTCATTTCCATTACGCTGCCCTACTGTTCTTCGTCACCGCCCCGGCGACGATCACGACGTTCGTCACGAACTTCAATAACTTCAACGTCATCTATCTTCTCACCGCCGGCGGGCCGTTCTCGCTGGGCTATTACCAGGCGGGCAAGACCGACCTGCTCGTCACGTGGCTCTATAAGCTGACCGTGAACCGCAACGACTATTCGGTGGGCACCTGCTCGCTGATCGTATACAACCGGACCGGAGCCGTAACGAAGGAGGATCAGTTCCAATGAAAAATGCACGCATCCGCCGCCGTGTTTCGGCCGTGGCGCTCAACGCGCTTCTTGCGGTCCTTGCCGTTTTGTGGCTCGTGCCGGTGTTCTGGCTGATAGTGTCGTCCTTCCGGGCGGAGCAGGGGGCGTATACCTCCTACCTCTGGCCGAAGGCGTTTACCTTTTGATAATTATATCCGCCTCTTTACCGACCGGAGGTTGTTCGACTTCCCGCGCTGGCTCGGCAACACGCTCCTCGTCGCCGGGTGCAGCTGCGCTCTCACAACGATGCTCACGCTGATGGTGGCGTATGTCTATTCCCGGCTGCGCTTCCCGAAGCGCCGGTTTTATGAACGCCTCGCTCGTGCTGGGCATGTTCCCCCGGCTTTATGAGCATCATCGCAATTTACCATTTCATGAAGGCGGTAAGTCTGGATCAGACGCTTCTGGCGCTGATTCTGGTGTATTCCGGCGGCGCGGCGCTGAACTTACTACATCGCCAAGGGGTATTTTGACACCATCCCCAGATCTCTGGACGAGGCCGCCATCCTGGACGGCGCGACCAACAGTACGATCTTCTGGAAGATCATCCTGCCCAACGCCAAGCCGGTGATCGCGACCACGGCCATCAACGCCTTTATAAACCCCATCGTCGATTACATTTTCGTGTCGGTCATTATGAAGGACAATTACAATAACTTCACCGTTGCCAAGGGCCTTTACACCATGGTGGACAAGACGAACATTTATGAATACTACACCGTTTTCTGCGCGGGCGCTGTCATTGTGGCGATCCCGGTCGTGCTGCTGTTCCTCCGCGTGCAGAAATACTATGTTGCCGGCGTTGTCGGCGGCTCCGTGAAAGGATAAGGTATGAATCCTGCAACGATATTTCACCGGCCGATGAGCGAATACGCCTTCGCGCTGGACGACACGCACTATATATTCCGCCTGCGCACCGGAAAGGGCGAAGCGGAGAGCGTTCGGTTTTACTATGCCGACCGCGCCGTGATGACCCCCAAACTGCAATTTGCCCCGCTGCCGATGGAGAAATTCCGGACGGATCGGTATTTTGACTGGTACGAGATCCGGCTCGAAACGCGCTTCGAGCGCATCGCCTACTATTTTGAACTCCAAAACGGCGTGGAAACGCTCTTCTACTACGGCGACTGCTACGAAATGGCGGGCACGCCCACGCGCGCGGACTATTTCCAGCTCCCGTTCAACCACCGCGCCGACCGGTTCGCGGCTCCGGCGTGGACGCGGGACGCCGTGGTATACAACATCTTCCCGGACAGCTTCGCTGCGGGAAGCGCCTGGCGCCCAACGGCGCGCCGCCCTGCCGGGGCGGGACGGTGCGCGGCGTGACCGAAAATCTCGACTACATCGCCTCCCTGGGCTTCAACTGCATTTACCTGAACCCGATCTTCGCGGCGAGATCGTACCACCGGTACGATACGCTGGATTATTATCGCATCGATCCGCACATGGGCGCCGAGGACGATCTCCGGGATCTTGTCCGCCGCGCGCACGCGCTCGGCATCCGGATCATTCTCGACGGCGTATTCAATCATGTGAGCAGCGATCATCCCTTCTTCCGCGACGTGCTGGAAAAGGGGCGGGCTTCGCGGTACTATTCCTGCTTCTACGCGCTGCCCGAGACGCCGCGCCTGCCCGCCGCCGGGGAGCTGCCCGGCTATACCTGCTTTTCGTACGTCGCCGATATGCCGAAAACGAACACCGCCGACCCCTTCCTCCGGCAGTATTTCTGCGACGTCGGCGTCTACTGGATACGGGAGTTTGACGTGGACGGCTGGCGGCTGGATGTGGCGAACGAGCTGGACGACGGTTTCCTGCGCGCGTTCCGCGCTTCCGTCAAGGCGGCGAAGAGCGATGCGCTCATCGTCGGCGAGGTATGGGAAAATGCCGCGCATTATCTCGGCGGCGACATGCTCGACTCCGCGATGAACTACGATTTCCGCCGCTACTGCCGCCGGTTTTTTGCCGAGCAGACGGTGGACGCAGAGACCTTCGATACGAATGTGTCCACCCTGCTGCTGCGCTATAACGAAAACGCCCTCTTCGCCCAGCTCAACCTGCTCGACAGCCACGATGTGAGCCGGTTCCTCTCGCTCTGCGGCGGGAAAACCGAGCGGATGGAGCTTGCGGTGCTGCTGCAAATGACCTTCCCCGGTATGCCCTGCGTGTTTTACGGGGATGAGAAGGGGCTTTGCGGCGAGAGCGAGCCGGAATACCGCCGCCCGATGGAGTGGGACGCGAGCTCTCCGCTCGAGGAGGTGTATCGCCGGATGATCGCGCTGCGAAAGACGCACCCGGCACTGCGGTACGGCAGCTTCCATACGGAGCTTGCCTGCGGCGGGGTCTACCGATACAGCCGCGTCTGGAACGGTACGAAGATCACCGTTGCGATGAATCTTGGCGCCGAGTCGGTCAAGGCCGAAAAGCGCGGGACGCTTCTCTTGAAAAAGGGAGAAAACCGTGACATAATCGGCGCATGGGAATACGAGGTATGGGAGGAACAAAACGACGGCGGTAACGATCTATGATGTGGCGCGCGAGGCGGGTGTCTCCATCGCCACGGTCTCCAAGGCGCTGAACGACAGCAGCACCATTTCCGAGCATACAAAGGAACGTATCCGGGAGACCGCCGAGCGTCTCGGCTACCGCCCGAACGCGCGGGCGCAGAGCTTTGCGCGCCAGGCGCGCGGGACAGTGTTCTTCCTTGCGGACTTTTACCGGAACATTGCGTTTGAAAACCCGCACATGTTTGAGATCATCTCCGGCACAGCCGCATATCTCGAAAAAGAAGGGGTACTCGCTCCTTTTCAAGCCGCTTTCCCGGCAGGAAGCGCCCAAGGTCATCCGCGACATTATCCAGGAGCGGCAGGCGGACGCGCTGATCCTCCACGCGCACATCCTCACGGCAGAGCTCGCGGCGATCCTCACGCGCGTCGATTTTCCGTATCTCGTGATCGGCAAGCCGAACCAGCGCAGCAGCGTTTGCTGGATCGACGTGAACCACGAGCAGGCGGGGCAGATTGCCGCGAATTATCTGCTGGACAAGGGCTACCGTCATATGGCGTTCATCATGGGCCGCGAGGACGACGCCATCGCGCGCAGCCGTCTGACCGGTATCCGCCAGGCGATGGACGAGGAGGAGCTGGCCGTGGAGGTCGTTTGCAGCAGCTCTCCGTGCGATTTGGATGACGCGGCGCTCGACGAGTTGCTCTCCCGCCGCGTGCGGCCGGAGGTGCTGCTCTGCGCAAACAACCATCTTGCGCTGCACTGTCTGCAATACATCCGCCGCCGGGGACTGAAGATCCCGCAGGACGTGGCGCTGCTGACCTTTGATAATTATCCGTTTTCCATGCTCATGGATCCGACGGTCACCGCCGTGGAGGTTGATATGTACGATATGGGCGTCAACGCCGCGCGCTTTGTCCTCCAGCGCATCCGCAAGCCGAACCTGCGGACGCAGTCGTATGTAACGTCGCCGTGCATCCTCGAGCGGGAATCGACGTAAAAAGGCTCCCTCGTTGAGGGAGCTGGCAGCGGAAAACCGCAGACGGAGGATTGTAGTCTGCGGAAGGAGACAATCCCTCCGTCAAAACCTTCGGTTTTGCCACCTCCCTTTACACAAGGGAGGCATGAAAAAAGCTCCATCCGGACGGATGGAGCTTTTTGATATTCGGTATAGATCGATCAGCGCTTGCTGAACTGCGGAGCGCGGCGGGCGGCTTTGAGGCCGTACTTCTTACGCTCTTTCATGCGCGGATCGCGGGTGAGATAACCGGCGGCCTTGAGCGTACCGCGGTAGTTCTCGTCGACCTTGAGCAGGGCGCGGGCGATGCCGTGACGGATAGCGCCGGCCTGGCCGGTCACGCCGCCGCCGACGACGGTGGCTTCAACGTCAAACTTCTCGGCCGTCTCGGTGGCGGCGAGAGGCTGACGGACGATGAGCTTCAGAGTCTCAAGACCGAAGTACTCGTCCAGCGTGCGGCCGTTGATGGTGATGCTGCCGCTGCCGTTGGGGATGAGGTGGACACGGGCGGTGGAGGATTTCCGACGGCCGGTGCCGTAAGCGTAGGGACGCTTGCTCTGATAGGTAGCCATTCTAAAATTTCCTCCTTTCCTTATTCGACCGTCCAGACTTCGGGCTTCTGCGCGGCGTGCTTGTGCTCATTGCCGGCAAAGACCTTCAGACGACGGAGCTGCCATTTCTGGGTGGGGTTCTTCGCCAGCATGCCGCGGACGGCGAGCGTCATGGCGAGAGTGGGGCGGGTCGCCATCAGGCGATCGTAACGGGTCTCCTTGAGACCGCCGGCGTAACCGGGTGGGTGCGGTAGTACTTCTGGGTGAGCTTGTTGCCGGTGAGAACGGCGTCCTTCGCATTGATGATGATGACGAAGTCACCGCAGTCGACGTGGGGGGTGTACTCGGCCTTGCGCTTGCCGCGCAGCAGGTCGGCGGCCAGGGCAGCGGTCTTGCCCAGGGGCTTGCCGGCCGCATCGAGAACGTACCACTTGCGGACGACGTCCTCTTTTCTGACCATCGTAGTGGACATTGATGTGCCTCCAATATCATTGTTTTTCTTGCTTTTTCAAGGCGCGGCGGGTACAATATACCCTCAAGACGCGCTCTATTTTATAGCACAGCGCTCCTTCGGTGTCAACCCCTGTTTTCCAAGATTTTTTATTTACGGCAGGGCAAGCTCGCAAATGCTCCGTTTTGCTCGCAAATGCTCCGTTTTCTCTGTTTCGATTTTTTAATTTTTGAGGTGTGAACTATGGATTCTCTCAATGCGTTTACCGGCGTTGTGCGCCGGTGCGTGGACGATTACGGCATGATCTCCCCCGGCGACCGCATCGCCGTGGGCATTTCCGGCGGCAAGGATTCGCTCGTGCTGCTCGCCGCGCTCGCGTATCTGCGGCGGTATTACCCCGCGCCGTTCGAGCTGGAGGGCATCACCATCGATACCGGCTTCCCCGGCATGGACTTTTCCGGCGTGGAAAAAATGTGCGAGGAGCTCGGCGTGCCATATACCCGCGTGCCGACGGATATCCGCGAGATAGTCTTCGACGCGCGGCAGGAGGAGAACCCGTGCTCGCTCTGCTCGAAGATGCGGCGCGGCGCGCTGAACACCACGATGAAGGCGCACGGCTGCAACAAGCTCGCGCTCGGCCACCACTTTGACGACGCCGTGGAGACGTTTATGATGTCGCTCGTGTTCGAGGGGCGGCTCAACTGCTTCAAGCCGGTGACATATATGTCCCGCGCGGACGTGACGCAGATCCGCCCGCTTCTGTATATCGGCGAGCAGCGCAGCGCGAATCTCGCCGGACAGCTCGAGCTGCCGGTCGTGAAGAGCACCTGCCCGATGGATCACACGTCAAGCGGCAGGAGATCAGGATCTGCTCACGACGCTCTCGGCGCAGTACCCGGATATACGAAGCAAGGTGTTCGGCGCGATGCAGCGCCTGCCGCTCGACGGCTGGGGCCCCCGCCGCACGAGCGCGTCAAAACGCGCGAGAGAAAAAAGGAATAACCCTGCGGGGTCTATAATATAATAGTATAGGGAATATGCCCTCTCGGCAGCCGAGAGGGCATTTTAAATCGCTTCCGGCAATACCGGGGGAACCACAAGGTATAGTGGTTTCTGCGATAAGCAATCACTACCTGTACAAAATGTTAAAAACTGTTAAGAGTTTGTTACAAATAATGAAATGTTACGTAAACCTATGGAAAAATTCCCCGGTATCGTGTAAAATGAAAACAACATAGTAGGATAACTATACCCATGCGCAGAAAAACCATGTTCCGGCACAGAAAAAGCCGTACATTTTCTCCCAAAATTGTCCGACAACGAGGGAGAGGTAAGTGAAAACAGGAGGACTGTATGAAAAAAGAGGAATCTGATCGCGCTGCTGATGGTAGTATGCATGATGTTCTCCCTGCTCCCGGTGAACGCGATCGCCGTTGGAGACGAGGGGACCATCCCGGCAGAGGAAACGCTTCTTTCCGAAAATGGAAACGATTCCGCGCCGGCTGGCAGCACCAACCCCGCCGGAGACAAAGACTCCATTCCGGACACAGGCGATAAGCCCAGTGCGGCGGAAGAGCCTGGCAAGGACGAAGAGCCCGGCAAGGACGAAGAGCCCGGCAAGGACGAAGAACCCGGCAAGGACGAAGAACCCGGCAAGGATGAAGAACCCGCGAAGGGCGAAGAGGGCGGCGAGACAAACGTTGTCCCCATGAGAGTTGTCCAGCCGGATACGGACAACTACCTCACCTACATCTTTCGGGTAGACGGCGCGGAAGTCTCGCGCCAGATCGTCAAGAAGGGCGACACGCTCTATCAGCCCGTTTCCCCGTGAAGGACGGCTATAAATTCACCGGCTGGTTCGTCGGCGCGTCCGAGCTCGCCTTCGGTACCGTGGGCGAGATCAGCGAATCGGCGCAGATCAACGTGGACGCCGGATTCACGGAAGTGCTGTACGTGTTCTTTGCCGACACGAACGGCCGCATTGTCCATACCAAAGAGGGCGTGAAAGGCGACGTTATCAAGACTGACGATGTGACCTACGGTCTTGAGAACACAACGCATGCGATCACCGGCTGGTATCTGGAAGGCAGCTACCAGACCCCTGTCGACTCTGTCACGCTGGACAAAGAGAATATCACCGTGTACGCCAAGGTCGAACCGGGCCACTGGCTCCACTTCGATTCCGACGGCGGTACATATGTCGCGCCCCCAGTTCTACAGCGCAGACGCAACTACGGCAAAGCCCAATGTGGAGATTACGAAGCCCGGCTACACGTTCAGCCACTGGGAATACAACGGAGCGCAGTTCAACTTCGGCAGCCCACTGACGGAGAACATCACGCTCAAGGCGCGCTGGAACGCCAAAGCCGACACGCAGTACACCGTCATCCACTGGCAGGAGGATGCCGATGACGACGGCTACTCTTATGTGGAAAACGAGACGCTGTATGGTACGACCGGCGCGCAGACGAGCGCCAGAGCTAAGACCTATAATGGTTTTACCGTTCGGGCGATTACGCAGGAAACCATCAAGGGCAACGGCGCTACCATTGTCAACATATATTACAAGCGCAATGTGTACGAAGTGAAATTCTACCGGAGAACAAGCGGGTTTTCCGGTTGGAGCGAAATGACCAACAAAACAATCAGCGCTAAGTACGGTGCGAATATCCGCGACCAGTGGCCTGGCGGACAGTGGAAGGTCAGTCCGAGCGGCAGTGTTTACCAGACCAATATAGATGTTATGCCGCTGGGCGGCACCAGCTTCTATGAGACGAGCCAGTACAATGGTTCCGCTAAGTACTATCTGGAAGATCTTAACGGCAACTATGTGCTGGATCACACGGATACCGGTGCGAGTACAACTGCCAATATTTCAAAAGAGGATCGCTACAATATCACCGGCTTTACCGTAAATGAAAGCAAAAAGTGGAAAGGACGGCGAGCGCTATAATGGCGCCAGCTTCTACTACGACCGCAACAGCTACAATGTAGTGTATATAAGCCACGGTCAGACGGTCAAAACGGCATCGTATAAATACCAGCAGAGCATTGCCGACGCTGGAAATTATAAACTTACGCCCCCGCCGGTCGGCATGGAGAAATATATTTTCGCAGGCTGGTGTGCTGATCCCTTCGGTCTGCCGGAATATGTATTTGATGGCAAGACCATGCCCGCGCAGAACATTACGGTATACGCCTACTGGGCAGCGCCGACAGTCTACGGCTTTGCCCACATCACCATGGAAGGCGCCGACGGAAAGGAGCTCACCGTCCCCCCTACGGCGGCACCATTGACGAGAGCATGCTCCCCGATCCGCAGAAGCCGGCGGGCGAGGGCTGGACATTTGCTGGCTGGGCGACGAAGAACGGCGATACTTACACGCCCTTCCACTTCAGCACCAAAATTTACGAGAATATCGAGCTTTACCCCTACTATACCAATAAGAGCAGCTACACCGTGACATATACTGACGGCAAGAATACTGTCACGGATATGAAGCGCTATGCCCCCGGTGCGCACGCCGACGTGCAGGCCAACTCCTTCGCCGTTCCCGAGGGCAAGGTGTTCCTCGGCTGGGCAGAGACGGCGGACGGGGCGGTCAAAGTACCAGCCCAACGACAAGCTGCGCATGAACGCGAGCGTCACGCTCCATGCCGTCTGGGGCAATAAGGACGCGGTCGTCTCCCTGACATATAACGCCAACGGCGGCCAGGGCGGGACCTATGTCAAAAACGGGTACGTCAATAACGATCTTGTGACGCTCTGGGACGGCAGCGGCTTCTCCCGCGCCGGCTATACCCTCGTCGGGTGGAGCACCGATCCGAACGCCACCAGTGCGGAATATAAGACCGGCAGCACCGCCCGCGTGGACAGCACCGGGGACAATATCCTCTACGCTGTGTGGAAGGCGAACAACGATACTGCCTATAAGGTCGAGTTCTACTGCGAGCAGACCGACGGCGCCTACACGCTCGCAAAGACTGAGCCGCGCACCGGCACGACGGACGCCACCGTTTCTGTCAATCCTACGGATAAGGAATACGGCACGCCCACGTATGTGTACGATGCGGCCAATGCAAACAACGTCGAATCCGGCCCCGTGGCTGCGGACGGCTCGCTGACGCTGAAGCTGTACTTCAAGCGCAACACCGCAGAGTACACCATCCACCATTACCTCAAGGGCACGGAAGTGAAGGTCGCTCCCGACCAGACCGGCACCATGACGATCGGCGATACGCTGACGGCGAGCGCCTCGACCGCGCTGGGTGCGGAATATACGTCGGCGCATGCGAACAGCTACTCCCCCAGCCAGTCGCTGAAAATGGAAGCGACGGGGAACGTCATCACCGTTTATTACACCGTTCCTCTGACGATCACCGCAGAGAGCGCGAGCAGAGCCTACAACGCCCAGCCGCTCACGCAGCCGGACTTCAAGGTCGAGGGTCTTGTCAACGGCGATCAGAAGAAGGATATCACCCTCTCCATGACGAAGGAGAGCACCATCACTAATGTCGGCAGCGTGCCGAACGTCATCGATACGACCACCGTCCGGTTCAAGGGCGGCGAGCTGCCCGGCGGCTACTATGAACTGCCGACCTATCAGCCCGGCACGCTGACGATCACGCCGAACACCGACGAAGTGACTGTCACCATCACCGGCAACCATGACACCCGGGTCTATAACGGCAGCGAGCAGTCCGTCACGGGCTACGACGGACGTCGGCGAGAAGACCATTACCGTCGCGCTGAAGGAAGGCTCCAAGGCGGAAGCGAAGGGGCACGAACGCCGGCAAGTACGACATGGGTCTGACGGAAGATAACTTCACGGTCACGTCCGAGAACTACAGCAACATCAAGGTCGTTGTAGTGGACGGCTATCTGGATTACGCCGATCACCGATAAAGTTACCGTCACCGTCACTGAGAAATCCGACACCGTCACCTATAACGGACAGGAGCACTCCGTCACGGGCTACAAGTCCATGACCGCGGATAACGCGCTCTACGACGTGAAGAAGAACGTCGCCGAGACCTCGACCGAGGCGTGGACGGCGAAGGGAACGTATGTCGGCACCTACCATGTCGGCATCAAAGCGGCCGACTTTAAGAACACCAGCGGCAACTTCAAGAACGTCGAGTTCGTGATCGTGGACGGCGATCTGGTCATCACCCGGCGAGCGTCGCCGTTGTGAAGATCGCGGGCAACACGAAGACTGTCACTTACAACGGCGAGGTGCAGTCCGTCGAGGGCTACACCGTCACGAGCAACCCGGCGAACGCGACCGTGACGCTCGTCGGCCAGGCCATCGCCTCCGGCACGGACGCCGGCACCTACCCGATGGGCCTCAAGCCCTCCGACTTCACCGCGACTTCCCCGAACTATGATAAAGTCACCGTCGAAGCGACGGACGGCTATCTGGAGATCGATCCGATCACCGATAAGGTCACCGTCACCGTCACCGAGAAGGCCGGCCCCGCCGTGTATAACGGACAGGAGCACTCCGTCACCGGCTACGAGACCATGACGGCGGACAACACGCTCTACGACGTGAAGAAGAACGTCGCCGAAACGCAGACCGCGGCGTGGACGGCGAAGGGCACGGACGTCGGCGAGTACCCGGTGGGTATCGTCTCCGGCGACTTCGCGAATACGAGCAAGAACTTTACGAACGTCGTGTTCACCGTTGTGGACGGCGCTCTCACCATCTCCCCATCTCCGAAAAGACCATCACCGTCACCGCGGCGAGCGGCAGCAAAAAGTACGACGGAACGCCGCTCACGAACAGCGGCTTCAGCTGCACCGAAGGTGTGCTGGTGTCCGGCGACGTACTGACGGCTGTTGTTGAGGGCAGCGCCACGAACGTGGGCGACGAGGGCAAGAACGTCGTCAGGAGCTATAAGGTCATGCGCGGCGGCGCAGACGTTACGGGCAACTACACCTTTACCGACAGTGTGGACGGCAAGCTGACCATTCTGCCGCGCACCGTGACGCTCACGTCCGAGACCGCGAGCAAGGAATACGACGGCGCGCCGCTGACCCGTCCGGATGTCTCCGTCACGGGTGACGGCTTGTCTCCGGCGAGGTGACCGGCATCACGGCCACCGGCAGCGTGACTTATGTGTCCGACGGCACGGTCGAAAATACCATCACCTATACGACGGGCGCGGCCTTCCGCGAGGCGAACTACGAGATCACCAAGCTCCCCGGCAAGCTCTCCATCACGCAGAGCTCGAACGCTATCGTCATCACCACGGCGTCCAGAAGCAGAGAGTATAACGGCCAAAAACTGCTGGACGACCAGACCACGCATACCGGAACGCTGGCGGCAGGCGACCGGCTGGTCGTGGAGTTCCCGGCCGACGCCGGTCTGACCGACGTTGGCACCAAGCGGAACGAATATAAGTCCTACCGTGTGGAGCGTTCGGACGGCGCGGACGTGACCGCCAACTACACCTTCGGCAAGCCCGTCATCGGCACGCTCACCGTCACGCCGGTGGCGATCGAGCTGACGGCGAACAGCGCCGCCAAGGCGTACGACGGCACGCCGCTCACCGACAGAGGCTACACCATCAGCAGCGGCAGCTTCGTGGGCGAAGAGGGTCTTGCGGGCGTCACGGTCGAGGGCAGCCAGACGGCTGTCGGCAGCAGCGCCAACACCATCACCGGCCACACGCTGAAGAGCAACACGAAGGCCCAGAACTACGATATCACTTATGTGGACGGCACGCTGACCGTTTCGAAGAACGAGAAGGTCATCACCGTCACGGCGAACAGCCGCACCTGGGAGTATGACGGCAAGGAGCACTCCGACGGCGGCTACACCGTTCGCTACGACGGCGAAACATATACCGTGGCCGCGGGCGAGAGCCAGAAGCTGCCGACCGGAGGCCTCACGCTGACGGCGACGGTCGTCGGCACGGTAAAGAACGTTGCGGACAGCGCGAAGGACAATAACAAGATCACCGTTGTGGCCATCACGGACGCAGCGGGCAATGTCGTGAACGATCAGTTCAAGACCATCACACTCGTCCCCGGCACGCTCACCATCACCAAACGCGGCGCGGGCGAAGAGAAGGTCATTTTGGAAGCCGCGAACAACGCCGTCGTTTATGACGGCCAGCCGCACGGCGTGTGCCTGACCGCCGACGGCAAGGTCGAGGCCGGCACGAGCTACACCATCACCTATCTGGTCGATGGTCACAGTGTGGAAACGGTCATCACCGGCAGCCGGACCGCAGTGGGCAAAAGTACACCGGCATTCTGGTGCCGGACGAAAAACAACACGCACATCGTGGATGGAAGCGGCAACGACGTGACCGATAACTATGAGATCACCTACAGAAACGGCGATCTCGAGATCGTCGCTCCGGGAACCGTGGTCGTGGAGATCAAGGGCATCCGCGACAGCGTGGTCTACGACGGCAGCAAGCACGAAGTGAACGGCTACACGGTCGTTAGCATCAGCAACCGCGCGTATACTAGGGCGGACTTCAGCCTCGCGGAGGGCAAGAGCGCCCATGCCGAGGGCACGAACGTCGGCGAGTATTACATGAATCTCAAGCCCGAGAGCTTCGTGAACAACAACACGCAGAACTTCACGTCGGTACAGTTTGTCATCGTGGAAGACGGTCTGCTGGAGATCACGCCGATCACGGATGAGGTCACCGTCACCATCACCGGCAACAACGACACCAAGGTGTATAACGGCAAGGAACAGTCCGTCACCGACTACACGACAGACGTCGGTACGAAGACGATCGACGTTGCGCTGAAGGATGGCGTCAAGGCAGAAGCGAAGGGCACCGACGTTGACACCTATTATATGGGTCTGACGAAGGATAGCTTCAGCGTCACCTCCAGGAACTACAGCAATATCAAGGTCGTCGTGAAGGACGGCTGGCTCAAGATCGATCCGATCGCCGATAAGGTCACCGTGACCGTCACCGAGAACTCCGCCGCCGTTACCTATGACGGCACGGAGCACTCCGTCACCGGCTACAAGTCCATGACCGCGGACAACACGCTCTACGACGTGGAGAAGAACGTCGCCGAGAAGCCGACCAAGGCGTGGACGGCGAAGGGGACCGACGCGGGCGAGTACCCGGTCGGCATCGTCTCCGGCGACTTCAGGAACATCAGCAAAAAACTTCACGAACGTCGAGTTCGTGATCGTGGACGGCGATCTGGTCATCACCCCGGCGAGCGTCGCCGTTGTGAAGATCGAGGGCCACACGAAGACCGTCACCTACAACGGCAAGGAACAGACCGTCGAGGGCTACACCATCACGAGCAACCCGGCGAACGCGACCGTAACGCTCGTCGGCACGGCCATCGCGTCCGGCACGGACGCGAACACCTACCCGATGGGTCTCACCGCCGCCAACTTCACCGCGACTTCCCGAACTACGAGAATGTCCACGTGGAAGTGACGGACGGCTATCTGAAGATCAACCCGATCACCGATAAGGTCACCGTTACCGTCACCGAGAAGTCCGATACCGTCGTATACGATACGAACGAGCATTCCATCACCGGCTACGAGACCATGACGGCCAACAACGCGCTCTACGACGTGAAGAAGAACGTCGCCGAAACGCAGACCGCGGCGTGGACGACGAAGGAACGGATGTCGGCGAGTACCCGGTGGGCATCGAAGCATCCGACTTTGAGAACACGAGCGTCAACTTCACGAACGTAGAGTTCGTGGTCGTGGACGGCGCGCTGAACATCACTCCGGCGGAAAACATCGTTGTGAAGATCGCGGGCAGCACGAAGACCGTCATCTATGACGGCACCGAGCAGACCGTCGAGGGGCTACACCGTCACGAGCAATCCTGCGGACGCGACCGTGACGCTCGTCGGCGAGGCCGTCGCCTCCGGCACGGACGCGAATACCTACCCGATGGGGCTCAAGCCCTCCGACTTTACCGCGATTTCCCCGAACTACAAGAAAATCACCATCGAAGTGACGGACGGCTGGCTCAAGATTGATCCGATCACCGATAAGGTCACCGTGACTGTCACCGAGAACTCCGCCGCCGTTACCTATGACGGCACGGAGCACTCCGTCACCGGCTACAAGTCCATGACCGCGGACAACACGCTCTACGACGTGGAGAAGAACGTCGCCGAGAAGCCGACCAAGGCGTGGACGGCGAAGGGGACCGACGCGGGCGAATACCCGGTGGGCATCGTTTCCGGCGACTTCAGGAACACCAGCAAAAACTTCACGAACGTCGAGTTCGTGATCGTGGACGGCACGCTGAAGATCGACCCCGTCAGCGACAAGGTCACCGTCACCATCACCGAGAACGCCGATACGGTCATTTACGACACGAAGGGAGCACTCCGTCAAGGGCTACAAGTCCATGACCGCGGATAACGCGCTCTACGACGTGAAGAAGAACGTTGCCGAGACCCCCGACCGAGGCGTGGACGGCGAAGGAACGGATGTCGGCGAGTACCCGGTGGGCATCAAAGCGGACGACTTTGAGAACACCAGCGGCAACTTTACGAACGTCGAGTTCGTGATCGTGGACGGTGCGCTGAAAGATCGCCCCGGCGGAGAGCATCGTCGTGAAGATCGCGGGCAGCACGAAGACCGTCACTTACAACGGCGAGGAGCAGTCCGTCGAGGGCTACACCGTCACGAGCAACCCGGCCAATGCGGATGTAACGCTCGTCGGCAAGGCCGTCGCCGCCGGCACGGACGCCGATACCTACCCGATGGGTCTCACCGCCGCGGACTTCACCGCGACTTCCCCGAACTATGAGACCGTCGTTATCGAAGTGAAGGACGGCTGGCTGAAGATCAATCCCGTCAGCGACAAGGTCACCGTCACCGTGACCGAGAGTCCGATTCCGTCGTCTACGACGGGCAGGAGCCTCCGTCACCGGCTACGAGACCATGGCGGCGGACAACGCGCTCTATAACACCGCGGACGTCGCCGAAACGCCGACCGACGCCTGGACAGCGAAGGGAACGAACGCCGGCAAGTACCAGGTCGGCATCAAGTCCGGAGACTTCAAGAACACGAGCGTCAACTTCACGAACGTCGCGTTCGTGATCGCGGACGGCGAGCTGGAGATCACCCGGTCACCGATAAGGTCACCGTCACCGTCGTGGAGAAGTCCGACAATGTCACCTATGACGCCGCGGAGCACTCCATCACGGGCTACGAGACCATGACCGCCGACAACGCCCTCTACGACATCGCCAACGTCGCCAAAACGCCGACCGCGGCGTGGACGGCGAAGGGGCACGGAAGCGGCGGGCGAGTACCCGGTGGGCATCGTTTCCGGAGACTTTAAGAACACCAGTAAAAACTTCGCGAACGTCGAGTTCGTGATCGTGGACGGTGCTCTCACTATCACGACGGACGACACCGAGGTCGTCGTCACCGTCACCGGCAATACGAAGACCGTCGTTTACGACGGCACCGAGCACTCCGTCGAGGGCTACACGGTGGACGTGAACGGCCTGCCCATCACCGTGACGCCGAAGGCCGGAACCGCGGCGAAGGCCAGCGGCACGAACGCCGGCACCTACTACATGGGTCTGACGGCGGACGACTTCACCGCGGAATCGAATAACTACAGCAACATCCGGATCGCCGTGACCGACGGCTGGCTCAAGATCGACCCGATCACCGACAAGGTCACCGTCACCATCACCGAGAACGCCGACACTGTCGAGTATGACGGCAAGGAGCACTCCGTCACGGGCTATGCGTCCATAGTTTCCGATCACGCTCTCTACGACGTTGCGAACGTCGCCGAGACACCGACCGATGCGTGGACAGCGAAGGGCACCGACGCCGGCACCTACCCCGTCGGCATCAAGGCCGGAGACTTCAGGAACACCAGCGGCAACTTCACGAACGTGGAATTCGTGATCGAGGACGGCGAGCTCGTCATCACGCGCCGCGGCGAGAACCGGAAAGCCCGGTAACGCTCCGCGCGGATGACAACACCGTGATGTTCGACGGCGATTACCACGGCTATGTCGGCCACATCGCGACCAACCTTGCCGAGGGCCACAGCGTCCGCAGCGTGAAGAGCGACTTCACCGCGCGCAACGTGGGCCGCTACGAGAATAAGATCGACCTGCACGACGCCATCATCGTGGATGCCGACGGCAAGGACGTGACGCGCAACTATGTGCTCACCTACCAGCCCGGCACGCTGGAGATCACGCCGTTCGAGGGCGAGGTCGTCGTTACTGTCACCGGCAACACGGGCCTCTTCCGCTATGACGGCAAGATCCACACCGTTGAAGGGTATACCTTGGAAGCGACCGTGCCGTTCTTCACCGAGGACGACATCCGCTTCACCGGTGACGCAACCATCAGCGAGGTCCGCCCCGGCGATTATGTGATGAATCTGAAGGATGAGGAATTCTCCGCGGCGAACGATAACTTCACCAGCGTGAAGTTCGTCGTCATCGACGGCAGCATGCGCATCTATACCGTGCGCTACACCGTCGCGTGGATGTTCGACACCGACCAGATGCTCACCGGCGATTCTCCGAACCGCTACTTCACCTCCATGGCAAATTACATCGACCGCTCGGACATCTCCCTCGTGCTCCACAGCGGCAACGTTGTGGCGGACGCCGGAGCGCAGAGCCAGTGGGATGTGTTCAACAACGCAATGCAGCCGCTCTACGACGATGAGGAAGTGGACGTTCTCATGATCGCCGCCGAGAAGGAAGCCGCCTCCGGCAGCCTGTTCCTGCAGCAGCCGGTCCGCGAGGACTTCAAGGAGGAAGATCTCTTTGAAAACGGCAAGGGCTTCGTGCGCCGCTTCAACATCGGCGAGAAGAGCGTCATCCTCGTCGGTCTCGGCGCGGACGCCATGACCGAAGAGGGGTACAAGTGGGCGCGCGAGAAGTTCAACTCCGACAAGGACGCCTCCGGTATCCTGCTCGTGAACAACTACCTGCTCGAGGACATGAGAAAGCCCGATAAGATCGACGAGCGCGCTCTCGATCTGGAGAAGAACGTCGTCAAGGCGTGCTCCAACGTGCGCATGGTCCTCAGCAGCAGCGGCGGCTACTCCAGCCACTACGAGTTCTATTACGGCGAGCGCAAGGTGATCGCCATCAACTCGGACATCGAAGCGGCAGCCAAGGCGGGCTACTTCACGCAGCTCACCTTCAACGAGGATCTCAACATCCTCAGCGTCACCAACCTCTGCCCGTACACCTACGACTTCGTGTATAACGAGAGACAGGCGTATAAGGAGTGCTATGTGCTGAACAACGTGCTCTGAGACCTCGCGGGACGAACGTCCCAAACCCCATAAGCAAAACGATCCCCGGCGGGCATGCCCGCCGGGGGATCTTCCTATGAAAAAACTTTCCGCAAAAAGAAAGCTGTCAACGGGAAACGTCCCCGTTGACAACTTTTTGCGTCACGCCGTGGCTGCGCTCTCCTGCATCGCGCGGAGAGTCCGGGCGATCAGCGTGTCCGGCTCCCGGCCCGGCATGGCCGCGCCGATCAGCCCGGTCAGCTCGTCGGCGGCATAGAGCACCTTTTCCATTTCGTGCTCCGGTGTCGGGAACATTTGGATATCGCGCCTTTCGGAAAGTAAAAAGGGAGACTGCCGTGGAAGGCAGCCTCCCTGCGTGGTATTTCTCAGTCCGCGAACAGCGGGGTGGAGAGATAACGGTCGCCGGTATCCGGCAGCAGGGCCACAATGGTCTTGCCCTTGTTCTCCGGCCGCTTTGCCAGCTGGATGGCGGCCCATACGGCTGCGCCGGAGGAAATGCCTACCAGAACGCCCTCCCTCTTGCCAATCAGCTTGCCGGTGGCGAAGGCGTCCTCATTTTCCACGGGGATGATCTCATCATAGACCTTTGTGTCCAGCACGTCGGGGACAAATCCGGCGCCGATGCCCTGGATCTTGTGGCTTCCGGCCACGCCCTTGCTCAAAACGGGGGAGGAGGCCGGCTCCACGGCCACGATCTTCACATTGGGGTTCTGGCTCTTCAGATATTCGCCGACGCCGGTGACCGTGCCGCCCGTGCCGACACCGGCTACAAAGATGTCCACCGTGCCGTCGGTATCCTCCCAGATCTCCGGGCCGGTGGTCGCGCGGTGAACGGCGGGGTTCGCCGGGTTCACAAACTGTCCTGGGATAAAGCTGTTCGGGATCTCCCTGGAAAGCTCGTCTGCCTTGGCAATGGCGCCCTTCATGCCCTTCGCGCCTTCGGTCAGCACGAGCTCGGCGCCGTAGGCCTTCATCAGCTGGCGGCGCTCGACGCTCATCGTCTCAGGCATGACGATGATGATGCGGTAGCCGCGCGCGGCGGCCACGGAGGCAAGGCCGATGCCGGTGTTGCCGGAGGTCGGCTCAATGATGACGGAGCCGGGCTTCAGCAGGCCCTTCTGCTCCGCGTCGTCGATCATCGCCTTGGCGATGCGGTCCTTCACGCTGCCGGCGGGGTTGAAGTACTCCAGCTTGCCCAGCACCCTGGCCTCCAGACCTTCGGACTTTTCAATGTGCACCAGCTCCAGCAGTGGGGTCTTGCCGATCAGCTGGTCGGCAGATGTATAGATCTTACGCATGGATCATACCTCCTGAATATTTTATGTTGTTATCGGGTGTTCCGGTGTGCATAGGCGCCCGGCAACATCGGAGGGCCATGGAAAAGCGCACTTCAATACCAACCTTTCTTGTAGGTTTGTGCGGATTATAAATCGCCGCCGCGCATTTGTCAATAGCAAAAGGAAGATTTTTTGTTGATTTACCTACTTCCCTGCTATATAATAGGATTTATACACAAAAGGGAGGAACGGAAAATGCTGATCTCAACCAAAGGGCGGTACGCGCTTCGGGTCATGGTCGATCTGGCCGAGCATTCGACGGACGGATTCATTCCGCTGAAGATGATCGCGGCGCGGCAGAATATCTCCGAAAAGTATCTGGAGAACATCATCAAGCTGCTCATGAAAGCAAAGCTGCTGACCGGCGTGCGGGGAAAGGGCGGCGGATACCGCCTGACAAAAGCGCCGGAGCAATATACGGTTGGGGACATTCTGCGTATGACGGAGGATTCGCTGGCGCCCGTCTCCTGTCTGGAGCCCGGCGCGGCGGCGTGCTCCCGCGCGGCGGAATGCCGCACGCTTTCCTGTGGAAGGGGCTGGATAAAGTCATCAATGATTATCTGGATAAGTTCTCGCTCGCCGATCTGATGCACAACGATCCCGGCGGATACGATTATATTATTTGAGCGGAAACGAAAAGATGCCCGCCCGTGAGTTGTCCTCACGGGCGGGCATACGTTTATAATTTTAAAATGGGCCTCTGCCCTGTCATGCCGGCGTGTTCACGATCCCCGCGAAGAGGATCTCGCCGCTCTCGCCGGTGACGGCGAAGAGGGAACGGCCGGTCGAGCGTGAACTCGACACGCTCATCCGGCGGCAAGGCGGCTCCGCACGCGACCATCACGGTGTAGGCCGCCGCTACAACGCCCTCCTCGTCAATGGTGACGCGCGCGGCGTGCTTGGCCTGTGAAAGGAAAATGGCGTCGGCCTTGTCGGTGAGCGGGGAAAAGTCGGCCTTGCCCGCGTCAAACACGTCCGTCACGCCGAGCGCGCGCAGCGCGCCGGAAAAAGGTCGGTATCAGCGGAAACGTCAAATTTCGGCACGGAGAGATCGATGGTCATATACTTGCTCTCGGCGCTCTCCGGCGAGAGAAAGAAATCGACCGCGCTGCCGTCGGAGAGCAGCGCCTCCGGCGTCACGCCCTCGTCCGGCAGCAGGAACCACATCGTGCCGCTGCCCTCGAGATATTTGCCGACGGCAGCAAAGTTATCGGCGGCGTAGTACGTGCTCTCCATGGTCTCGTGCATGAATTTGTGCGTCACGTCACCGTCCGGCGCGTGGAATACGCCGTCCGCCGTGGCGCTCTTTTTGAAAACTCGCTGCCCCACTTCGCGCGGAAGTATATGGTCGAGGCGAGCGCGAGATCACCGTCTCCGGCGCGAGCGAAAGACCGTCGGCGCTGTCCTTCAAAAGGCCGCCCGTCTGCTCGTTGATCCAGCGGCGGAGCGCTTCGTTGAACGCCTCGGAACCCATCTCGCCGCGGTAGGCGGAGGCATGGTAGCTGTCCGCGAGGCGCGCGAGGGTGTTGGAATTGTAGTCCATGCTGTCGGAGAGCCAGAGCGAGTCGGCAAGGATGCTCGTCACCGCGCCGTCGTTCTGGTAGTTCGCCGCCCAGACGTTCCCGGCGGTCTTGCGCAGGGACTTAATGCTGTCCGCGCCGAGCAGGGAGAGAAATCTGCGCGCGGGTGTCACCGTCCGTGACCTCCGCGAGCATCGAGAGCGCCATATACACGTTCACCGGCGAGCACACGGCGTTTTTGCCGTCCGCGCCCGAGAGCAGCGCGGGCAGCGCCGCGCGGACATAATCGTCGAGCGCGCCATCGACCGACGCGGCCGCGGCGTTCCGTGCCCGGCGGTTGGCGCTCCAGGCATCGTACGCCGCTTCGTACTTCGCGCCGGAGTACTTCGCTTCGTTCGGATACGGCGCGCATTCCGGGTAGGTCGCCTCGGCAAGAGCAAAGGCGTTTGTGCCGCCGCACGCGGCAAAAGGGAGAAGAGCGCAGAAAGCGCAAGCAAAAGGGCGATAAGGCGTTTCATAATGTTTCCTCCTTTGAGAGTGCTTCTATCCTTCTTTGGGAGTGCGTCTATCCTTTGGACGCGCGGCATAGGAAAAAAGTTCCCGCCGCTTGTGCGTATTGCGGGGGATGTGGTATACTCAATACAGGAAGTGAGAAAACCCCTCAGTCAGCCTGCGGCTGCCAGCCCCCCTGTTAGGGGGGCCAAGATAGTTTTCGGATGCCCCACTCCCCCCCTAATAGGGAAGGTGGATTTTGCCGAAGGCAAAGGACGGAGAGGGTCCCCGCTGCCGCGGTCAATGCAAAGGAGAAACCATGAACGACGCCGAAAAAAAACAACGGAGCTGCAGGGCCAGCTGCGCGAATTTCTCGTGATGCGCAATCTTTACGAGGCCGCCGCGCGCCAGCTCACGCTGAAATTTGAAATTTAAACGACGAATTCAGCGTCCTCTATGCGCGCAACCCGATCCACCACATCGAAAGCCGCGTGAAAACGCCGGAGAGCATCGCCGCGAAGCTGATGAAAAAGGGCCTGCCGGTCTCCATCGAGACGGCGCGCGAGCACGTGAACGACATCGCGGGCGTGCGCGTGGTGTGCAGCTACATCGACGATGTCTACCGCGTTGCCGAAATGCTCGAGCGGCAGAAGGATATTGAGATCGTCAAGCGGCAGGACTATATCAAAACGCCGAATTATAACGGCTACCGCTCGCTCCATCTCGATATCCGCGTGCCGGTGTATCTCTCCGACCGGACGGAGTATGTCGTGGCCGAGATCCAGATCCGCACGATCGCCATGGACTTCTGGGCGAGCCTTGAGCACGATATCCGGTATAAGGCCGACAAATCCCGCCTGCCGGAGGGCATCAACGAGGAAATGCTCGCCGTCTCCGGCAAGATCGCTGACATCGACCGCCAGATGCAGGACATGTACCTCCGCATCCGCGCCGCCGAAACGGAAAAGGACGAATAAAAAAGGGAGCCGCGGAGGAATTTTTCCTCCGCGGCTTAGAGCTTGTCAAAAAGTATTTTTGACAAGCTCTCAAACGAGACCCACTTCGTTGGGCTCTCGTTTGAAAAAGGCTGCGGGCTCGCCGCAGCGCACTCGCTTACGCTCGCACGTTTGCGAGCCGAAAATTTTCTCCGACGTACACGCCGCCGGAGAAAATGGTTAGAACGTTATTTGCGCCTGCGGGCGCAAACTCTGCGAGGCTTTTTCGACAGGCTAGGAGCCGCGGAGGAAAACTTCCTCCGCGGCTCCATTCGTTTATGCCGTTTATTCCGCGATCTCCGCGTCCAGCAGATCGAGGATCGCCTGGTCAGCGCTCCAGAAATACGCGCTCTCGCCGAGGACTTCGGTGATCCCGGCGCGGTCAAAGTACCGCCGGACGTTCTCGCTCATGCCGCAGCAGGCCACGGTCTTGCCCCTGCGCAAGAAGGCTCTGGCACAGCTCGAGGATCGCCTGTGCGCCGGACACGTCCACGCTCGGCATGCCGCGCAGGGAGAAGATCACATGGTCGTAGGCGGGCATTTCCGCCATGCGGTGGTTGAACTCGTCCACCGCGCCGAAGAACAGCGCGCCCGTCACATACGCCACGCCCGCCGATTCGAGGATCGGCGGCTTGCCGTCGATGGCGCGGAGCTTGTTCGTGTCGATGGCCGAAAAGCTCACGCGGATCTGACTGGACTTGGCCATATACAAAATGGCGGAGTAGACGACGCCGAGCAGGATGGCGACCGTGAGATCGAACACGACCGTTGCGATCATCGTGAGCAGAAACTGGCTGATGCCGGATTTGAATTTGTGGCGGAATACATAGCGGATGCCCGCCCAGTCGTTCATGCGCCACGCGGTGACCATCAGGACGCCCGCGAGCGCGGAGAGCGGCAGGCGCGCCATCACGCCGCCGAGCAGGAACATGGAGGCGAGCAGGAACACCGAGTGAAAAACGCTCGTCAGCCGGGTCTGCTGGCCGGACTTGACCGCCACGCTCGTGCGGGCGATCGCCGCCGTAGCGGGCACGCCGCCGAAGAGCGGCAGCAGAATGTTGCCGACGCCCTGCGCGATCAGCTCCTGATCGGCATTGAATTCCTCACCCTTCATGCGCGAGGCGGAAGCGCCGCACAGAAGGCTTTCGATCATGCCGAGCGCCGCGATCGTCACGATGGGCGAGAGCAGGTCTTTGACCATCGAGAAGCTGAGCGACGAAAGATCCAGCCGGTCGGCGAGCAGCAGCGTGCGGGGAATGTCGCCGACGGTGGCGAGAGAATCCATATGGAACACGCCCGCGACGATGGCGGCTACGATGATGCCCACAAGCGAGCCCGGCACGCGTGCGCCCCACTTTTTCGGCCATACGACCATGACCGCCACGACGAGCAGCCCGATGAGCGCCGCCTGCCAGTTCACATGGAACCCGAGCCGCCCGTAGGAGAGCAGCTTTTCTATGTTCGTCAGACCCTCGGACGTCGTGCCGAAGAAATTGTCGATCTGGCCGAGCGCGATGATGATCGCAATGCCGGATGTAAAGCCCATAATGACGGGCATCGGGATGAAGCTGATGAGCCGCCCCAGCCGCAGCACACCGGCGATGAGCAGCAATACACCGGCGGCAAAGCACGCGAAGAACACGCCCTGCAGCCCATGCGCCGCCACGATGCCGACGAGCACGGCGCTCATAGCGCCGGTCGGACCGGAGATCTGGAACGACGCGCCGCCGAGCAGCGCGATCACGATACCGGCGACGATGGCCGTAACAAGGCCCGCCGCGGCGGAAGCGCCGGACGAAACGCCGAACGCGAGCGCGAGCGGCAGCGCCACGGCGCACACCGTGAGACCGGCGAGAATGTCCTTCACCAGCTTCGCGGCGTTATAGCCGGAAAACTCTCTTTTACTCCGGCAAAAACGAAGAAAACACGATGATTCCTCCCCAAAAGACGTACCTGCCCACTATACGCCCCAAACCGCCTGTTCGCAATAGAAAAAAATAAACATTCTGTACTTTTTTGAAAAATAATAGCAAAAATGTTGGACAAAAATAGAGGGATCATATAAAGAAGATATGAATGCAGCCATCCGCCGCGGGAACATACGGCATGGGCATTTCCGGCGGCAGCGACTGCCACGGCACACGCAAAACGCACATCTCCGTGGGCACGGGCTGCGGCAATCTCGCAATACCTTACTCGGCGCTTGAGGGGCTCAGAAAGCTGCGATGACCCCACCTGTGTAAAATGTTCCCCGCTTTCCCGGAAGGAAAGCGGGGAACATTTTTATGCGCCGAAGAGGGGCAGCGCTTCGATGGCGCGGGCGATGCGTTCGTGGGTAAGACGTACCGCCGTGGGCGCGTCACCGTTCAAAAGGGGCGGTATAGAGCGCGAGCTTCGATTCATACATTTTCTGTATGCCGCTGCGCTTGCAGTCGATCGTCCAGAGATACACGCTCTGCGGGCGGAAGGAGTGGTATAAAAGCGGCATGAGCACGTTGCCGGAGAGCACCGCGAGTTCGTGATGGAAAAGGAAAACGTTCTCCGCGGCCTCGTCGCTGTCGCGCGCGGTGCGGATGCTCTCCAAAACCGGCGCGAGCGCTTCGAGCGATGCGGTGTCCGAGCGCTCGACGACGAGACGCATGCACATACACTCCATCGCGTCGCGCGTTTCGAGCAGGGAGCGCACCTCGTTCTGGCGCAGCGCGCCGCCGTTTGTAGCGCATGATCGCCACGAGCGTTTCCATCGTGCCGCGCCGCCGGTAATCGCAGACGTACACGCCCTGCCGGGCTTTGATCTCCACAAAGCCGAGCTTTTCGAGCTCTACCAGCCCCGCCGTTACGACGGTGCGCGAAACGCCCATCTTCGCCGCCAGCTCACGCGCCGGGGCAGCTGTTCGCCGAAGGCAAGCTCGCCGGAGAGGATCATGTTTTCGATCTGCTGCACGAAAAGATCGGTCAGCGAAAGCGCGGTGATCTTGCTGTAGCCCATAGCCGTTTCCTCCGGTGAATGCACGTGGAAATACCACGTTTATTTATTTCAAGTTTACCCGCAATATACGCAAAAGTCAATCGCCGGATTTTTGTAAACCGATGAAATCTCCCGGCGGCGCTTGACGAGCGTGCGGCACGGTATATATTCTTATAGTGAAATCGCGTGGTAATACCACGAAAGGGCAAGCGCGAAAATAAGTAAGGAGGACAAGACCATGCAAAAATACGATGCCGTAGTCATCGGAGCGGGCAACGGCGGTCTCGCGGCGGCCTGCCGGATGGCGAAGGGCGGCAAAAGACGCTTCTTGTCGAGCGGCACAACCTTCCGGGTGGCTGCGCTTCGAGCTTCCGCCGGGGACGCTTTTGAGTTTGAGACCGCGCTGCATGAGATCTGCGAATGGGGCAGCAAGGAAAATCCCGGCGGCTGCCGCAAAACGTGTGAGGAGTTCGGGCTGGATATCCCGTGGCACATGGTACCGGACAACTTCCGCGTGATCACCACTGCCTCCGACGGCAAGACCCACATCGACGCGACGCTTCCCTGCACCGTGAAGGAATTTGTCAACGAAATGGAGCGGCTCGTCCCCGGCTGCCGCAAGTCGATCCAGGACCTTTTTTTGATCTCGGCACCGAGTTCCACGAGGCGGGCGACTATTCGCTCAGCGTCGCGGGAAAGACTGACCCGAAATACATGCAGGAGCACTTCCCCAACTTCCTGCGTCTCGGCAGCTACACGGTGAACGAAGTGTTCCGCGCCATGAAAAATGCCGAAGCTCGCGCAGGACATCATGGGGACCTACTGGGGCTATCTCGGCGTGGATATGGACCACCTTTCTTTCCTGCAATACGTGAATATGCTCTGGCTGTACGTCAACCACGGCGCATGGATCCCGGATAAGACGAGCAACGAGCTGACGACCGGCCTTCTCGAATGCTTCCGGAAGATGGGCGGCGAGATATGGATGAACTGTACCGCCACGGAGATCCTCTTTGATGAGAATAAGGCCGTCCGCGGCGTGAAAACGACGTGCGGCGAGGTGGAAACGCGCTATATCCTCTGCAACATGAATCAGAACATGGTTTACGCCACGATGTGTCCCCCGGAGGTCGTACCCGAGCGTATGGTGAAGCTCGGCAACGCGCGCACCTATTCGGCGCGCATGTTCGTCGTGTATCTCGGACTGGACAGATCGGCGGAGGAGATCGGCATTCACGACTATACGATCTTCCTTCCGACCTCGGCGGACAGCGCGAAGGAGTATGAGACGGGCAAGCGCATGGAGACCAACTGCAATCAGGTCATGGTCTGCTACAACGTTGTGAACCCCTCGTTCTCGCCGGAGGGGACGTGCGTAATGTCACTCACGAGCACATTCATGGCCGACGTCTGGGCGGACGTGGAGCAGGACGACTACGTAAAGACCAAGACCGACTTTGCCGAAAAGCTCATCCGGCTCTTTGAAGAGCGCACCGGCATCACCGTCACGCCGTACATCGAAGAGATCGAGATCGCGACGCCGTGGACGATGTGCAACTATGTAAATACTCCGGAGGGCTCGGCTTACGGTTTTGAGCTGAAGGACTGGGACAATATGATGCCGCGCATGATGATGATGGGCACCGAGTTCCCGGTCAAGGGGCTGAAGTTCGTCGGCGCGGCGTCCATCCGCGGCGACGGCTACAACTCCGCGATCTTCAGCGGCGACACGCTCGCAAAAAAGACCCTTGCCGAAATGAAAGCAGAGGAGGCTTGAGTGACATGGCGGCAAACTGCAACTATAAAGTGAAGCTGATCAGGGGCGCTCGACATGCTCCGGTTCAAGAATATGCCCAAGGTCCGCGAGGCGGCGATCCAGGCGGCCCCGGCGACGCCTCTGCCCAAAACGTTCACGACGAACGAAAAAGGCGAAGGTCCGCCATCCCGAGATGCAGCGTGTCGTCGTTGCGGAGATCCGGCCCAACGGCCCGGACGTCAAGACGATTGTGCTCAAGTCCGAGGACGGCGCGCCGCTCGCGCCGTTCCGCGCCGGACAGTACGTGAGCGTGACCGCGCACATCGGCGAAACGGTCACGACCCGCGCCTACTCGCTCAGCGGCAGCCCTGCATGGGCGAAGCGCGGCAGAATACAACATCGCCGTGCGGCGCGACCCGAACGGCTTTGTTTCCCCGTGGGTACAGGATACGTGGCAGGTCGGGCAGAAGCTCACGATCTCCGGGCCGCAGGGCCAACTCTACTATGAGCGCCTGCGCGACGCGAAGAAGGTCGTGGCGCTCGCCGGCGGCGTCGGCATCACGCCGTTCATGGCCATGGCCCGCGCCCTGCGTGACGGTCTGGAGGATTTTGATCTCACCATAATTTACGGCTCGCGCACCGAGGCGGGCATCGTCTATAAAAAGGAGCTGGAGGAGGTCGCCGCGGCGTGCGATAAGGTGCACGTCGTCCACGTTCTCTCCGACGAGGAAAAGGAAGGCTACGAGCACGGCTTCATCACCGCAGAGCTCATCAAAAAATACGGCGGCGCGGCAGTACAGCATCTTCATGTGCGGCCCGCAGGGGATGTACAATTACCTTGATACCCAGATCGAGCCGCTTGGCCTGCGCCGCAAGTATGTGCGCCGCGAGCTTTTCGGCGCGATCAAAAATCCGTGGGATCAGCCGGATTATCCCGCCGGTATTCGAGGCAAAACGTTTAAAATGAAGCTCATCCAGTGCGGAAAGGAATACGAGATCCCCGTCTCCGCCGACGAGCCGGTGCTCGTCGCCGCCGAGCGCGCCGGGATCTGCGTGCCGGAACGCTGCCGCAGCGGTGAGTGCGGCTGGTGCCGCTCGCGCCTGCTCTCCGGCAGCGTGTATGTCCCCGCGCGCACCGACGGCCGCCGCCGCGCGGACGTTGCGTTTGGGTACATCCACCCCTGCGCCAGCTTTGCCATGTCGGACCTCGTGCTGGACGTGCCGAACGGCACGCTCCGGTAAAGCGAGCGGCAGGAATACCGAAATTGTCCTCCCGAAATTCTCGGGGGACATTTTTGCCCGCGTCAGCTCTTTTGGCGCTTCTGCCGGAAAAGAGGCAAGGAAACCCCTTGCGGCCATGGGCAGAACGCGGTATGATATAAAATAAAGTGAAGCCGCGGCGGGACCGCGGCTGCGGAGGAAGATTATGCGCTATTACCTTGGATTGGACAACGGCGGCACGAACACGAAGGCAGCCCTTTTTTTACTCCGGACGGCACGCAGGTGGCCGTGGAGAGCGTTGCCACCGCCGCGCTCACGCCCGCGCCCGGCTTTGTGGAGCGCGACATGGAGGACATGTGGCGCGATAACTGCGCCGTCATTCGCGGCGTGCTCAAAAAGAGCGGCGTGCGCGCCGAAGAGATCGCGGGCGTCGGGCTCTGCGGCCACGGCAAGGGGCTGTATCTCTGGGGCAAAGACGGCAAGAGCGCGCGCCGCGGCATCCTCTCGGCGGACAACCGCGCGTGGAAATACCCGGTCGAATGGCGCAAGGACGGCACGGAGGAACGGGCGTTCGCCCTCTCCTGCCAGCACGTCATGGCGTGCCAGCCGGTGAGCCTGCTCGCGTGGCTGCGCGATAACGAGCCGGAGACGATGAAAAACGTCCGCTGGGTGTTTGAGTGCAAGGACTATGTGCGCTTCCGGCTGACCGGCGAGGCGCGCGCCGAGATCACCGATTATTCCGGCAGCGGACTCATGGATCTGCATACGAAGAGCTTCTCGAAGGAGCTCCTCTCCCTCTTCGGCATTGAAGGCGTGTGGGACGCGCTGCCGCCGCTCTGCGCATCGCTCGATATCGCGGGGCATATTACGCCGGAGGCCGCCGCGCTCACGGGACTGCTGCCCGGCACGCCGGTCATCGGCGGTATGTTCGATATCGACGCCTGCGCTCTCGCCGTGAACGTCACGGACGAGACGAACATCTGCATGATCGCCGGAACGTGGAGCATCAACGAATACCCGCGCCGCGCGCCCATCACGGACGGCTCGGTGCTGATGAATTCCCTCTTCTGCCTGCCGGGGTACTACCTCATCGAGGAATCGAGCCCCCACCTCCGCGGGCAACAACCAGTGGTTCATCGACCAGCTCCTGCCCGAGCTCAAGGCCGAGGCGAAGACGGCGGGAAAGAGCATTTACGATATTCTGAACGACTGGGTCGATTCGTTTGCGCCCGGCGATTTTGTGCCGGTGTTCCTGCCGTTTCTGACGGCGAGCAACGTCGATCCGCGCGCCCGCGCAGCGTTCGTCGGGCTGAACGCCTCGCACTCGCGGCGGGAGATGGCCCGCGCGGTGTACGAGGGCATCACATTCTCGCACCGGTATCATCTCGACCGCCTGATGCGCTCGCGGCCCGACCGGAGCGGGACGATCCGTCTCGCCGGAGGCGCGGCGCGTTCAAAGGTGTGGACGCAGATGTTCGCGGACGTGATGAATATGCCCGTTGAGACCGTTTCCGCGGAGGAGACCGGCGCGCTCGGCTGCTGCGTGGCGGTCGCGGCGGCGCTCGGCGATTATAAAGACGCCGCGGATGCCGCGGCGCACATGTGCCGGAGCGTGAGCCGTGTTCTGCCCCGGCCGGACGCCGCGAAGGTCTACGAGGAAAAATACGCGCTGTATCTCAAAACCATCGAGTGCCTGAACGCCCTCTGGCCGGATATGCAGCGGTTTATGGAGGAACATCATGCTTGAAAAGCTGAAGGAAAGAGTCTGCGAACAGAATCTCCAGCTGGTAAAATACGGCCTCGTCGTTGCTCACATGGGGCAACGTCTCCGCCCTCTCGGAGGACGGAAAATACGTTGTCATCAAGCCGAGCGGCGTATCGTATGACAATATGAAGGCCGGCGATATGGTCGTCACGGACCGCATGGGCAACATTGTGGAAGGCGATCTCCGCCCGTCCACCGACCTTGTGACGCATCTCGCGCTTTACGATGCCTTCCCCGGCATCGGCGGCGCGGTTCACACCATTCGCGCTACGCCGTCGCCGCGGCGCAGGCGGGGCTGGATCTCCCTGCTACGGCACGACCCACGCCGACTACTTCTACGGCGCCGTCCCCTTGCCCGGGAGCTTACGGCAGAGGAGATCGAGGAAGCCTACGAGCGCAACACCGGCCTCGTCATCGCCGAGACGTTCCGCGCTCAGGGGCATCGATCCGCTGGCAGTTCCGGCGGTGCTCGTGAAGAGCCACGGCCCGTTCACCTGGGGCAAGACGCCGGAAAAGGCCGTGGAAAACGCGCTCGTGCTCGACGAATGCGCGCATATGGCGCTGCTCACGCGGCTCTTTGACCCCTCCGCCGCCCCCGCGGCGCAGTGCATTCAGGACAAGCACTATTTCCGTAAGCACGGCGCGAACGCCTACTACGGACAGAAATAAACTACAAAAGGGAGTGTCGCTATGATCCGCAAGCCCCGCATACTTGTTGTCGGCATCTTCGTCATGGACCTGATCGCCTCCACGAAGCAGGCCCCAAACCGCGGCGAGACCGTGATCGGTCTCAACTTCCGGACGGCTCCGGGCGGAAAGGGCGCGAATCAGGCTGTGCAGTGCGCGCGCCTCGGCGCGAACGTCACGATGGTCGGCCGTGTCGGTAACGATGCCTATGGCCGCGAGACCGTCGCGGCGGCGGCCGCCTCCGGTGTGGATGTGTCCCGCGTCGTTGTGGACGCCGAAAATCCGACCGGCGTTTCCGCCATCACGCTCGAGATCACCGAAACCGGCGCGCACAACCGCATCGTCGTCTGCCCCGGCGCGAACGGCGCGATGACCGTGGAGGAGATTTCCTGGATCAGGGACGAGGTAAAGAATTACGATCTCGTCATGCTGCAGTTCGAGCTGCCGATGTTCATCAACGAGGCCGTGGCGCGCTGGGCGCACGAGGCCGGCGTGCCGGTCATGGTGAACCCCGCTCCCGCCGCGCCCGTTTCGCCGGAGCTCTTCCGCTGCGCCACGTTCTTCTCCCCGAACGAACACGAGGCCGCCGCGATGGCGGGGCATCCCATCCACGTGGACGATGCGGGCGCGAACGAGGACGATCTGCGCGCCGTGGCGGATATTTTTCCGCGAAAAGGGCGTGGAGAATCTCATTGTGACGCTCGGCGGGAACGGCTCCGTTGCGGTGAACAAAGACGGCGTCGCGCGCGTGCAGAGCGTGAAAATGCCCGTCGTGGCGGACACCACGGCGGCGGGCGATTCATTCGTTGCGTCGTTCAGCACGCTCTGGTGTGCGGGGCTTCCGGCGCGGCAGGCGCTGGCGTTTGCGAGCCACGCCGCGGCCATCACCGTTTCGCGTCCCGGCGCGATCCCGAGCCTCCCGACGCTCGCGGAGGTAACGGCGCTGCTGCGTGAGCGCGGCTATGAGGATATGGATTACGATCTTTTGGCACAGTTGGAGGAGGAAAGCAAATGAAAAACGAAGGAAAAACCGCGCTCGCGCATCTGACCGCGTCCGCGGAAAAGGAATTCTGCGCGTTTCTCGCGCAGCAGACGCCGGAGGCATACGAAGACGCGGTCGCGCTCATTGAGGAATGCCGCGCCGCGGGACACCGCGTCCATGTGACCGGCATCGGAAAGCCCGGCCATGTGGCGGGGTATGGAGCCTCGCTCCTCTCTTCCACCGGCACACCGTCCTACTTCCTCCACGGCACGGAGGCGGTGCACGGCTCCTGCGGCCAGCTGGAGGAAGGCGACGTTGTCATTGCCATCTCCAACTCCGGCGAGACGGTGGAGCTCAAGGCCACGGTGCTCGCCGTGAAGAACAACGGCTGCCGCGTCATCGGCATCACCGGCAATGCGGAAAGCTGGCTCGCAAAGGAGAGCGACGCGCTGCTGCTCGCGCATGTAGACGAAGAGGGCGGCCCGCTCAACCGCGCGCCGCGCAACTCCGTGCTCGCGGAGATGTTCGTGCTGCAGGCGCTCTCCGCCATATTGCAGGCGGACGTCGCGCAGACGCCCGCGCAGTATGTCCGCCGCCACCCCGGCGGCGCGCTCGGCAAGATCCGCGATAACGAGCGCTGAACACGCCGGAATACCGCACGGTGCGGGAGAAAGAGGAAGAGGCATGAAAAACGTGACATCGGATAAACGCAATCTCTGGATGTTCCCCCCTCGCCACGGTCGGACGGGATATGATCTATAACCTGTTCACCAACTTCATTTTCACATATATCCTGTTTACACGCCATCTCACCGCCGCGCAGCTCGGCGCGGTGACGGCGATCATGGTCGGCGCGCGTGTGTTCGACGCGCCGCTCAACGACCCCGTCATGGGCAACATCATCGAGCGCACCCGCTCGCGCTACGGCAAGTTCAAGCCGTGGCTCGTGATCGGCATCCTCTCCACGTCCGTCGTTGTGTATCTCGCGTTCAACACGAGCCTGCAGGGCTGGAGCTTCATCGCGTTTTTCGGCGTGATCTATTTCCTCTATTCGATCACCTACACGATGCACGACATCTCCTACTGGGGCATGGTGTCGGCGCTCAGCTCCGATCCGCACGTGCGCAATTCGCTCACGTCCCGGACGAACCTCTTCGCCGGCATCGGCGGCGTTATCGCCTCCATCCTCATCCCGATGCTCACCACCGGCAGCGGCACGCTCGGCGGCAGCACCGCGACGGCCTACGGCCGCGTCGCGCTCGTCATCTGCATCCTCGCGCCGCTCTTCCTGTGCGCGACGATCTTCGGCGTGCGTGAGCGCCGGGATTACAATACGAAGGAAGTCCCGCCCGTCAGCTTCAAAAAGATCTGGAACACCATCACCGGCAACCCGCAGATCCTCTGGATCTCGCTCGTGTTCCTGCTGCAGCAGATCGGAAACGACGTCGTTATGGGCGGTCTCGGCTCGACGTATGTGTACTTCGCCTTCGGGTATGAGGGCGGGCTGTATTCGCTCTTCAACACCGTCGGTCTCGCGGCGACGGCGCTTCTTATGATCTTCTATCCGATGCTCGCCAAGCGCTTCCGCCGCAAGCAGATGATGGATAAGCTCATGCTGCTCCGGTCATCGGCTACGCCGTTATGATCGTTTCCGGGTGGCGCTCTCCGGCGGTATGGTGAAGTTCTGGATCCTCACCGCGGGCTACATGGTCGCAAACCTCGGTCAGTACGGGTTCTATCTCATTATGATGATCTCGCTCATCAACACCGTGGAGTATAACGAATACCTCCGCGGCGAGCGCGACGAAGCGATCATCACCTCCCCTGCGCCCGTTCTTCACGAAGCTCGCCTCCGCGATCGTCGTGGCGGTCACGTCCGCGACGTATCTCATCTTCGGCGTCACGGGCTACACCAACCGGATCTCCGCGCTCGAGCGCGCGGCCTCGCTCGGCGAGATCGCCGAAGCCGACAAGCTCGCGCAGATCGATACGATCGTCTCCTCCATCCAGCCGGGTCAGTCCCGCGGGCTGCTGCTGTGCTTGACGGTACTGCCGTTCGTGCTCATGTACGCAAGCTATGTGCTCTATAAAAAACACTACATTCTCGATGAAGACAAATACGCCGAGGTGTGCGCCGAGCTTGAAAAGCGCCGGGCCGAGGCAAAGTAAGGAGGCCGCCGATATGGACAACGAAAATCGTTCCTGCATCGACTGCGGCAGCGCCGCCTGCCGCGGCAAGGGCGGGCAGTTCCCGCCGTTCTGCCGGACGGAGCATCTGGATGAGGCGCTGCTCGAGCGCTCACTGGAAATTTTAAAGGGCGAGGAAAACGCCTTTTCCGTTGCCGCGGCAGTCAACGAGCGTGACGGCTACGGCACGAAAAGCCGCATCGAGGAAACGATGCACTTCGCGCAGCTTCGGCGTGAAGAAGATCGGCATTGCCACCTGCGCGGGGCTGATCCACGAGGCAAACGCGCTCGCGCGCGTCCTGCGCGCGCAGGGGTATGAGGTCACGGGCATCGCGTGCAAATGCGGCACGGTGAACAAGACCGAGCTCGGCATCCCGGAGCGCTGTCTCGAGGTCGGGCAGAACATCTGCAATCCCGTCTTGCAGGCGCTCGTGCTCAACGGGGAAAAGACGGAGCTGAACATCGCGCTCGGCCTGTGCGTCGGGCACGACAGCATGTTTTATAAGTATTCCGAAGCGCCGGTCACGACACTTTCCGCCAAGGACCGCCTGCTCTGCCACGCAAGCCTCGGACCGCTGTATCTGCTCGACGGCTACTGGAAACGCCTCCTGAAACCCGACCCCTACCTCACCGCGCCGCAGAGCAAAACCGAAGAAGGAAAAACCGGGGATACGTCGAACTGACGTGTTCTCGTTTTGTACGGGAAAACCCGGTGATCTGCGATCGACAGTCGCATGCTGCAACATTACAGATACATATATATCCTTTGATCTGTTTTAGACGGAGAAACACAGACGATGGCTCCGCAGAACACGTTTATGAAAGCGGAAACGGTTGCGGCGGCGCTTATCGGAAAGGCGGCGGGAGACGGATAAAAGCCGTCACCGCCGCGGCGTACTCCAACACCGGCCCGGAGCGGCGCAAGGTTCGGATCAAGATGCGAAAAAAGGCGGAAAAATGATACAGAACGATTTTACGATCCATATCCGGCGGGCGGAGAGCGGAGACGAGGCGTGTCTCGCGCACGTCCAGACCGAAAGCTGGAAGGCAGCGTTCGCGGGCATCGTCCCGGAGGAGCTTCTTACCCAATGTACGAGCATCGAGCGCGCCGAGAAAATGTACGCGCAGCTTCTCGCCGAGCAGCGTGGAAACGGCTATATTCTGGAGCTGGACGGCAAGCCCCACTGCGTCGCATGGTGGTGGGACGCCGCGCGCGAAGAGGGTATGCCGGGCGCTGCCGAGCTGCGGTGCATCCATTCGCTGCCGGAAAACTGGCGCCGCGGCTGTGGCAGCTGGATGATGGAGCGCGTTCTCGCGGACGTAAAGGCTGCCGGATACACAAAAGCTCCTGCTCTGGTGTTCACGGACAACGTGCGCGCGATCCGGTTTTTACGAAGCGCAGGGCTTCACCTTCGGCGGCAGAAAGCAGCCCGCGTTCGGCACAACGGAGGAAATGTACGTCCGAGCGTTGTAAAGCCGTATTGCGGCACGCGCCCGCGGCGGCGCAGCCGCGATTTTTTTTCGGCTCGCAGGCTGCCGAACGACAGGTCGCTGCGCTGCAGAAATACCGGATATGGTATTATAAAGAAAAGCAGGGCTAAGCACGTTCTGCCGTGGACGGGCACAGCTCGCCGGCATCAGCAGCAAAGGCGGCGCGTATAGACCTTAAAGAAAGGGACGCGAATATGGAAGCAAATCTTGAACCTAAGAAGCTCATTGCATGCTGCGGGCTGGACTGCGAAAAATGCGACGCCAGAATCGCAACGATCACAAATAACGATGTCCTGCGCGAAAAAACCGCCGCCCTGTGGACGAAGCTCAACGGGGTGCCGATCACCCCGGAGATGATCCACTGCACCGGCTGCCGCGTCGAGGGCGCAAAAACGCCCTTCTGCGACAAGCTCTGTCCCGTACATAGCTGCGTTCGGGAAAAGGGACTGGATACCTGCGCGGACTGCGCGCAGATGGATGGATGCCAGACACTGGGGCGCATCGCCGCAAACAGCCTGTTTGTTTTGGAAAACCTGAGAAAGCTCCGCTGTGAGGAGCCGTTGGAACAGAACGATGCCTGACACAATGACGGTAAACGATACGGAATATACTGTGCTCCGGCTTCTCGGAAAGGGCAAGGGCGGCTATTCCTACCTCGTCACGGACGGGGAGCGGGAGTACGTTCTCAAGCAGATCCACCACGAGCCGTGCGACTACTATACCTTCGGCGACAAGCTGCAGTCGGAGCTGCGCGACTATGAAACGCTGCGCGCTCTCGGCATCCCCCTGCCGCGGCTGCTGACCGTGGACAAGGCGCAGGAGCGTCTCTTGAAGGAGTATATCGCCGGGCCGACCGTCGCGGAGCTGCGTGAGAGCGGGCGGATGGACGGGCGCTGGACTGAGCAGGTGCGCGCCATGTGCGCCGTTTTGTACCCGGCGGGGCTGAACATCGACTATTACCCCACCAATTTCGTCCCGCGCGGCGAAACGCTCTATTATATCGACTACGAATGCAACGTCTATATGGAGCAATGGGACTTTGAACACTGGGGCGCGCAGTACTGGACAGAGCCGCCGACCGCGTCGAATTGAACAGCTTGCCCGCCGGGAGACCGGCGGGCAAAATTTTTTTCAAAACCCTATTGACAATCCGGGGATGTGCTGTTATATTAACAGTAACGATAATCATTATTGATTACGAAACCCCGCAGCGAAGGAGTACCCCATGGAAAGCACCCGGCGGCAAAGCAAAAAGCGCGACGCGATCCGCGAGATACTGCTCGCATCGTACGATCACCCGAGCGTGGAGGAGATCTACCGGCGGCTCAAGCCGGATATCCCGGATCTCTCGCTCGGCACGGTGTACCGCAATCTCGCGCTCTTCCGCGAGGAGGGCAAGGCGATGAGCGTCGCCACGGTCGCGGGACAGGAGCGGTTCGACGGCCGGACGCACCCCCACGCGCATTTCATCTGCGAGAAGTGCGGCCGGGTGGACGATGTGGACGCGGTGCTGCCCGAAACGCTTGTCACCGGCGAAATGCCCGGCAAGGTGCGCTCCTGGGCTCTGACATTTTACGGCATCTGCCGCTGCTGCGCAGCGGACGATAATAAAAACAACAAAGAGAAAAATTGATTTGATGGAGGATCTTATTATGAAAAAGTGGGTTTGCCCGGTTTGCGGTTACGTTCATGAAGGCGATACGCCCCCGGCGGAGTGCCCGGTGTGCCGTCCCCGGCAGCAAGTTCACGCTGCAGGCGGAGGAGAAGACCTGGGCGGCGGAGCACGTCGTCGGTGTCGGCAAGGTGTTCGGCGCGGACGTTCCCGCCGAGGTGCAGGAAGAGATCATCGCCGGTCTGCGCGCCAATTTTGAGGGCGAGTGCAGCGAGGTGGGTATGTATCTGGCCATGGCGCGCGTTGCGCACCGCGAGGGCTATCCGGAGATCGGCATGTACTGGGAAAAGGCCGGTCTGGAAGAGGCCGAGCACGCCGCGAAGTTCGCCGAGCTCCTCGGCGAGGTCGTGACCACTTCCACCAAGAAGAATCTCTCGAAATGCGCGTTGACGCCGAGAACGGCGCGACCGCCGGCAGTTTGAGCTCGCCAAGCTCGCGAAGAAGTACAATCTCGACGCCATCCACGACACCGTGCACGAAATGGCGCGCGACGAGGCCCGCCACGGCAAGGCGTTCGAGGGTCTGCTCAAGCGCTACTTCGGCAAGTAAGAGGAGACATTCCCATGAAATACGAGTGCCCCTGCGGCTATGTCTATGACCCCGCCCTGGGCGACCCTGACAACGGTGTAGCCCCCGGCACAGTCTGGGAGGACGTTCCCGAAGATTGGGTCTGCCCCGTCTGTGGGCTGGGCAAGGACGCCTTTTTATCCCGCTGAGTAACGAATAAACTTTTTTGAGAGGAAGCAGGAATAAACCTGCTTCCTCTCTTTTTTCCCGGCGCATTTGGCAAACGATTTGCCAAATATGGTCCGGATACCCCCAGACGCCCCGGCTTCTCCCCGCCTATAATGAGAAAAAAACGAACAGGAGGATCCCTCATGACAAAGGTACGCATTGAGCCGGGCATCTGCGGCTTTACGGCCATCGCGGAGGCGGAAGCGGCGGAGGATTTTATGGTGCATCTGCGCGTGGCGAGCGGCTGCGCCGCCGTCCAGGAGATGATGAAGGCTCTCGGCAGCACATTCAGCGCGTTTGACGTGTGTCTCACCAGGCCGGGGACGGGGCCGTTTTACGCCTACGCCGCGGAGCATTTCCCCGTTCACGCCGCCTGCCCCGTCATCGCCGGGATCACCAAGTGCGCAGAAGCGGAATGCGATCTTGCTCTCCGGCAGGACGCCGGGATATTTTTTGAGGAATAACGCCCCTAAGGGCCGACTTCGTTTTTCTTTCTATGTTGAAAAACAGACACCTTCGTGATATAATCCAATTCCGCCGTAAGGCGGTACTATTTTCCCGGAGGTAACACCATGAACGTCTGGCACGACATCGACCCCGCGCGCATCAAGCCGGAGGATTTTCTCGCCGTGATCGAGATCCCCAAGGGCAGCAAGAAGAAATATGAACTGGACAAAGCAGACCGGTCTGATCATTCTCGACCGCATTCTGTATACATCGACCCACTACCCCGCCAACTACGGCTTCATCCCCCGCAGCTACGGCGACGACGGCGACCCGCTCGACGTGCTCGTGCTCTGCTCCGAGGTGCTCGACCCGCTCACGCTCGTGCGGTGCTACCCCATCGGGTATATTTCCATGCTGGACGGGGGCAAGAACGACGAGAAGATCATCGCCATCCCCTTTTCCGACCCCAGCTACAACACCTACCGCGATATCATGGACCTGCCCGACCACACGTTTGACGAGATGGCGCACTTTTTCACCGTCTACAAGGCGCTGGAGGGCAAGGAGGCGGTCGCGGGCGACGTGAACGGCCGCGAAGCCGCCGTGGAGATCATCAAGAGCGCGCTCGCGCACTACGACGAGTGCTTCGGAAACAAAAAGTAAAGAGAATTAACCGCGCCCCGGCAGAAAACCCTGCCGGGGCGCGGTTCTTTCTGCAATCCGGTGCGAAGTACGCTACTATATCCTTACAAATCATATAAAGGAGAATCATTTATGAGTTTTCAGGAAGCGATCCAATCCGTATTCCAGAAGTACATCTGCTTTTCCGGCCGCGCGCGGCGCAGCGAGTACTGGTACTTCGCGCTGCTCAACTGGGCCGTGAGCGCGGTACTCACGGCGATAGCCCGCAACTTTGACAGCAGCCTTGCTTCGCTGTTTCTCACGCTCTGGAACATCGGCGTGTTCCTGCCGGGGCTCGGCGTCTGCTGGCGGCGTCTGCACGACATCGGCCGCAGCGGCGCGTGGTACTTCCTGAACCTCATCCCCTTGTCGGACAGATCATTCTGCTCATCTGGCTCTGCAAGGACAGCCAGCCCGGCTGGAACCAGTACGGCGACAGCCCCAAGTACCCCACCAACGGCGGCGGCTACGGCGGCTACGGACAGGGCGGCTGCGGTCAGAATCCGTACGGCGGACAGAACCCGTATGGCCAGAACAACGGCCAGAATAACGGCGGCTACAACTGGAAGCCCTGACGAGCCCGATATTTTCGCGAAAAGGAAGCGCACCCATCCATGAACTGCATTGACCTGCATATCCACACCACCGCCTCGGACGGCACGGATCCGCCGCGCGCCGCTGTGGAAAAGGCGGCTTCTCTCGGCCTTGCCGCCGTGAGCATCACCGACCACGACAGCGTCTCCGGCGTGCCGGAGGCGATGCGCGCCGGGCGGAGCTCGGCGTGGAGGTCGTGCCGGGGATCGAGGTATCCTCGGACTACCGCGACAACAACGTCCACATCCTCGGCTACTTCATCGACCCCGCCGCGCCCGAGCTGCGCCCGGTGCTCGACTGGGTGAAGACCGAGCGGGACGAGCGCAACGAGAAGATCGCCGCCATGTTCGAGCGCGACGGGTTCGATATCTCCCTCGCGCAGCTGCGCGAGGAATACCCGGATTCCGTGCTTGGCCGCCCGCACTTCTGCGAGCATCTGATGCGCAAGGGCTACATCTCCTCCGTGAAGGAGGGGTTTGAAAAATTCCTCGGCGAGGGCAAGCCGTACTATCTGCCGAAGCGCCGCATCTCCATTGCGAAGGCCGTGGAAACGATCGTCGCCGCGGGCGGCGTGCCGGTGCTGGCGCACCCGATGCAGTACCACTATCCCGAGCCGGAGCTCATCGAGCTGATCGAAACGGCAAAGGCACTCGGCATCCGGGCGCTGGAGGCGTATTACTCCGAGTTCTCCGCCGAGCAGACCGCGTGGCTGCTGCGCGCCGCGGAGAAATACGGCATGGGCGTTTCCGGCGGCAGCGACTACCACGGCACACGCAAAACGCACATCTCCATGGGCACGGGCTGCGGCAATCTCGCGATACCGTATTCGGTCCTTGAGGAGCTCAAAAAGCTGCGATAGATAATAACAAATAAAAAGATGTTCCCCGCTTTCCAAAAGGAAAGCGGGGAACGTCTTTTTGTTACGCCAAGGCCGCCGGCATAACCGGCGGCCGTGCCGTCGGCTTTCGCCGTCCGGCATATGTCTTCGGGGGCGTCTCTTTTTCTCCCCGCCGGGCCGGCTCTTTCATGAGGCCGTTCTGCGGGGAAGTTTTGCATGGCTTTATTCAGTCGTCGAGGTCTATGTCTCCGCTGACGGTTTCGATCTTGAATGTCCGCGTACCCTCGCTGCCGCTGCGGATGCCGGAGATGTCGCCGCTCACGGTGGTGACCGTGCCGCCGAATTCATCCGCGTGCAGCAGCTCGCCGGAGATGTCGCCGCTCGTGGAGGTGAACGTAAGGCTCTGCGTATCGAGCGCGTCCAGCTCCAGATCGCCGCTTGTCGTGTCGGTCTCGATGCCCGCGGCGGAGATGTCGTCCAGGTCGATATCGCCGCTCGTGGTGTGCAGCGTCAGCACGCCGGTGAGCTCCGCGTTCCGTACGGAAATGCTCCCGCTCACGGACGAAAGGCTCGCGCTTCCGCCTTCACATCAGAAATATTCATATCCCGAGGTCGCCGGCTGTTATCGTGCCGCCGCGGGTCGTGCTGACAAAAATATTTCCGCTCGTTGTGATGAGCTGTGTCTCCGCGATCTTCAGCCCGATACGCTGACATCGCCCGACACGCTCGCCGCGCGGAGCGTGAGCTGCGGGCTCACCAGCCCGCTTATGTACATGCCACCGGACTGGGTCGAAACGTCCACCGTGCCGATCCACTTTTCCGGGATGCGGACAGTAATTGTATCGTCGTCCGAGACGGCAAGCCGCTGGAAAAGGCCGAGCTTTTTCTCCGTAATGCGAAGCACACCGCCGTCGAGCACGGCGCTCACGCGATCCGGCGTTTTTGCGCCGCGCGCGGAGATCGAGACGGTCTTGTCCGTCGTGGAATAGATGTTCACCTCAAGATCGCTGAGCTGCACGCTCACAAAGCTGCACTCGCCGGTCTCCGTGTCGGCAGAGGTAAATGCAATATCGTTGTAGGCATAATTGTCGGGAGAATAGTCCCAGCCGAGCGTCACGCCGACGAACACGCCCGCCGCAATGAGCAGCGCGCCGAGGACGAGAAGCACCTTTTCGCCTTTTTTCATCGCGTTTTCTCCTTTGTCCGTTTCTCCGATCATCCGAGATCGTTTTTGAGTTCAAAGAGCAGCCGGAGCGCCTCCAGCGGGGAGAGCGTGTTGGGATCGACGGCGCGCAGCCTCTCGGCCACGGCGTCCGCGCCGACGTCGGCGAGACTCACCTGATCGCTCTCCGGCTTTGCCGGAGCCGCCACATTCACCGCCGCGCCCTGCGCGTTGAGCTCCTTGAGATGCGCGTCCGCGGCGCGGATGACGCTCTCCGGTACGCCGGCGAGCTTTGCGACCTCGATACCGTAGCTCTCGTCCGCGGCGCCGGGCAGGATCTTGCGCAGGAAGAGGAGCTTGCCGTTCTGCCGCTTGGCGCTGATGTTATAGTTGCGCACGCCGGGGATCGTCCCCTCGAGCGCGGATAGCTCATGGTAATGCGTGGCAAACATCGTTTTCGCGCCGAGCTTTCTCGGATCGGCGCAGTATTCGAGCACCGCGCGGGCGATGGCCATGCCGTCGTAGGTGGACGTGCCGCGCCCGATCTCGTCAAGGATGAGCAGGGAATCGGCGGTCGCGTTCTTCAATATGGAGGCGACCTCGCTCATCTCGACCATGAACGTCGATGCGCCGCCCGCGAGGTCGTCGCTCGCGCCGATGCGCGTGAACACACGGTCGCAGATGCCGACCGTCGCGCTGCTCGCCGGGACGAACGAGCCGATCTGCGCCATGAGCACGATCAGCGCCGTCTGGCGCATGTAGGTGCTTTTACCGGCCATGTTCGGCCCCGTCACGATGGCGACGCGGTCGTCGGTATCGTTCAGGTGCGTGTCGTTCGGCACGAAGAGCGTATCGCGCTGCATCTGCTCAACGACCGGATGACGCCCCCTCGACGATCGTGAGCGTGTGTGATACCTCGATCTCCGGGCAGACATAATTATTCCGCACCGCGACCTCGGCGAGCGAGCAGAGCGCGTCGAGATCCGCGAGCGCCGCAGAGAGCGTCTGCAGCTCGTCCACGCGGTCGCCCACCTGCCGGAGCACGTCGCGGAAGAGATCGTATTCGAGCGTTTCGATCCGCTCGCGGGCGGACGAGATATCGTCCTCCAGCTTTTGAGTTCGGGGTGAAATACCGCTCGCCGTTTACGAGCGTCTGCTTGCGTATGTATTCCTCCGGCAGCTCGACCGCGCCGGCGGAGTTCGGCACGTCGATATAATACCCGAATACCTTGTTGTAGCCGACCTTGAGCTTCTTGATGCCGGTGCGCTCTTTTTCCCGCGCCTCCAGCTCGGCGACGCACTTCGCGCCGTTGTCGCGGATGTTGCGCAGGCGGTCTACTTCCTCGCTGTAGCCGGGGCGGAGAATGCCGCCCTCGCGCACGGAGAAGGGCGGTTCATCGCAGATGGCGCGGCGCAGGAGTTTGCAGAGATTTTCCAGCGGCTCTGTCGCGGCGATGGAGCGGAGCATCCCGCTCGGGTATTTGCCGAGCTGCGCGAAGATCTCCGGCACGGCGGAGAGATATTCCCGAGCGCGAGCATGTCGCGGCCGTTCGCCGCGCCGTACACGGCGCGGGAGGTGAGCCGCTGGATATCGCCGACGGTCTTGAGCTTTTCGGTGAGTTCGGCGCGGCCGACGTTATCGCGGAAGAGCTCCTCCACCGCGGCGAGCCGCCGCCGGATCGCCACCGGGGAGAGCAGAGGGCGTTCCACCCAGCTGCGGAGCATGCGCCCGCCCATTGGGGTCTTGGTCTTATCGAGCACCCAGAGAAGGCTGCCGCGCTTTTCGCCGGTGCGGAGATTTTCCGTCAGTTCGAGATTGCGCCGCGCGCGTCAAGCTCCATATACCGGCCGCGTGTGAAAATATCCGGCACGCGCAGCTGCGACATGTCGCCGCGCGCCGCGTCTGTGAGATAGGCGAGCAGCGCACCGAGCGCGAGCGTCGTCATCTCGTCAAGCTCCGGGGCATTTTCGCCGTATTGGTTGATAATGGCCTTGCGCGCGTTTTTTCGGGGTCGAAGCGCCCGGCAGCGGGCTCCACGCGGCTGCCGAGCCGCTTTTCGAGCGTGTCGCGGATGTCGCGGCTGAGCATCGCCTCCGGCGCGAGCACGCACTCGCGTGGTCGGAAGCGGGAAATTTCGTTCTGATGTGCATCGCCGCGTCCGTTTCAAACGACGCCGCGCACACCTCGCCGGTGGATACGTCCGCAAAGGCGCACCCGCCCGCCTTGCCGCGCAGCATGACCGCGCCGAGATAGTTCGACTCGCCCTCGCGCAGCATGGAGGTCTCCATGATCGTGCCGGGGAAATGATGCGCACGATATCGCGCGATACGAGCCCCTTTGCAGAGCTTCGGGTCCTCCATCTGCTCGCACACGGCGACCTTTGTAGCCCTTTGGCGATGAGCTTGAGATGTACTGCTCCGCGCTGTGGTACGGCACGCCGCACATCGGCGTGCGCTCATCCTCGGGCTTGCCGCGGTCGCGCGTCGTGAGCGCGAGATTCAGCTCGCGCGCGCCGAGGATGGCGTCATCGTCGAACATCTCGTAAAAATCGCCCAGCCGGTAAAAAGAGCAGGCAGTCGGGATGCTCGGCTTTGATGGCGTTATACTGCATTTTCATGGGGGTGGTTTCTGCGGGCAATGTCTTTCTTCCCCTTTACTCCGTAATCTCGCCGAAGAGCGCGAACGTGTTGCTCGAAACGATGCGGGCGTTGGCCCATGAGCCGATGAGCGACTCGTCCCCGCGCAGATGCACGAGCCGTCCCCCGGCGGTGCGCGCCGAGAGCGTATAGTCGCCGTTTTTCGCCGTGCCGTCGATGAGTACGCGGAAGGTCTTTCCTTCCTGCGCGCGGTGCAGCTCGGCGGAGACGCGTCCCGCGCTCTCCACGAGCCGGTCGAACCGGTTCTGAATGACGGAGCGCGGCGTATCGTCCTCGATCTTTGCCGCCGGGGTCCCCGGACGGCGGGAATAGATGAACGTGAACATCGAGTCAAAGCGCACCTTTTCCGTAAGCGCGAGCGTATCGAGGAAGTCCTCCTCCGTCTCGCCCGGGAAGCCGACGATCACGTCGGTCGTGAGGACGAGGTCCGGGATGTATTTCCGCGCAAGATCGACCTGCGCGAGATACTTTTCCGCCGTGTAGCCGCGGTTCATGGCGCGCAGGATCCGGTCGCTGCCGGACTGCACGGGCAGATGGATGTGCGGGGCGCACTTTTCGCACTCGGCCATGGCAGCAAAAGGCGCTCGGTCGCGTCCTTGGGGTGGCTCGTCATAAACCGGATGCGGAAATCGCCCGGAATGGCGTTGACCTTTGCGCAGAAGCTCCGCGAAATCCACATCCTCGTCCAGTCCCCGGCCATAGGAGTTCACGTTCTGGCCGAGAAGCGTAATATCCTTATACCCGGCGGCGACGAGCGCTTCGGCCTCGCGCACGACGTCCTCGCTCCGGCGGGAGCGCTCGCGCCCGCGGACGTAGGGGACGATGCAGTATGAGCAGAAGTTGTTGCACCCGTTCATGATGGAGAGCCACGCCTTCACGCTGCCTTCCCGCTCGCGGGGGAGACCCTCGGCAATGGATTCGGTGCTCTCGGCATCGAACACGCGGCCCTTCGCGCCGGAGAGACCGTGGACCTGCAGCGTTCTCTCCAAAAAGCTCCGGGAAGCGCCATAGCTCGTGCGGGCCGAAGCAGAGATCGACCATGCGGTACGACTTTTTCACCTGCTCGCGGATCTCCTCGCTCTGCGCCATGCAGCCGCAGAGAATCACGATGCGTTCCGGGTGGACGCGCTTTAAATGCGTGAGCGCGCCGACGTTGCCGAACACGCGCATCGTCGCGTGCTCACGCACGGCGCAGGTGTTCACGGCGATGACGTCCGCCTTGTCCTCGTCGTCGGTCATCGTATAGCCCATGCTGCGGAGATAACCGCGCAGCACCTCGCTGTCGGACTCGTTCTGCTGGCAGCCGTAGGTGTCTACCATGGCGAAGCGCTCGCCGCTGCCGAGGGCGGAGCGGACGCGCGCGCATATCTCTTTTTCTGCCGTTCGATCTCCTGCGCGGAGACCTCGGTTCTCGTAGGGCATAGATCTATTTCCTTTCCGTGTATCCTGAACGGCCCCCTTGTGCAAAGGGGGCTGTCAGCCGGAGGCTGACTGGGGATTGTAGCTTTCGGAAAACGACAATCCCTCCGTCACGGCTTCGCCGTGCCACCTCCCTTACAAGGGAGGCTTTTCTTCCGATAATAGAGTATTTTAACATTTTGCTCTGGATTCCGCAACGGCTTTTGCTTTTTATAATCAGAATGAAATATTATCGATTCCCATTCTGGAGGTACATATATCATGCCGGTCATCCACGTCCTTTCGCCGCACGTCGCCGACCTTATCGCCGCGGGCGAGGTCGTTCGAGCGCCCCGCCTCGGCGGTCAAGGAGCTTTTTGGAAAACGCGGTGGACGCCGGAGCGCGCACCGTCGTGCTTGAGCTCCGCGCCGGAGGGCGGACTATATCCGCGTCACGGACGACGGCGTCGGCATGGCGCCGGAGGACGCGGGCGTGTGCTTTCTGCGCCACGCGACGAGCAAGCTCTCGGACGAGCGCGGACTCGAGGCCATCGGCACGCTCGGCTTTCGCGGCGAAGCTCGCGGCGATCAGCGCCGTTTTCGCGCATCACGCTCACGACGCGCCGCCGCGGCGCTGCCATGGGCGTGCGCGTGGAGGTGGAGGCCGGGGAGATCGTCTCCATGGAGGAGACCGGCTGCCCGGAGGGTACGACGATCACCGTGCGCGATCTTTTCTACAACACCCCCGCGCGGCAGAAGTTTCTCGGCACCGACCGGAGCGAGTGCCGCGTGTGTGCAGAGCGCGCTGCGCGGCGCTCGGCTGCCCGGACGTGAGCTTTCGCTGCCTGCGCGACGGGCAGGAGGAATTTTTCTCCCCGGCGACGGCACGGCGAAGAAGCGCCGTATACGCGCGCTGCTCGGGCGCGACGCCGCGGCGGGACTGCTGCCGGTGGAGACCGAAAGCGACGGCGTCACGGTGAAGGGCTTCGTTTCGCGCCCGGTTACTGCCG
>VOFC01005996.1_pt1 | contig 46703 bp, 85 predicted proteins | sample 5384161 | NCBI WGS metagenome assembly VOFC01 (sample SAMN12384722, study PRJNA508395) | human gut metagenome | isolation source: healthy gut B | host: Homo sapiens | reverse complement strand
GTTTTCAATAAATCGTATCCGATGGATACTGAGGTTTCCCTTGCCTGAGCAGGCAGAATTCCTGCGTATTCTTGACGAAATACGTATTTGGGGTGCAAATACGCACAAGGTAGGCAGTGACAATGAACATATTAACCGGCTGGTCGCATGGTACAGCAGAAATGCCGTGGAAAAGTCGATTGGCAATGTGGAAGAAAATCGCGTTGCACTTTCAGGACAGTATAATACGCGCGTATTTTTCTCCGGGTTGGAACTGTAAGAATTGTGAGTATGTCTGCCGGAGTAAAGGGTATTTCGTCTCAAGGTACAGGAAACGAATAAAATCCGCGGACCGTGCAGGCCGACGGATATCACAAAAATCGCAAAGGAGATGTTTTATCATGAGCAAACAGGATGAGCTGCAATATGAGCAGCAGGAAAAACGAATACAAGCGCAGTCAGACGCTTTTATCACACTTCTGACAAAGCGAGGCATCTTGGGAGACAGCCGGATCGACGACACAAAAGCGTGCTGCCAGACAGGAAAAGACGAAAAATTGCTATCACAACACGCTGATGCTCCTCCAGCACTATCGCACGCTGGTGTGGATGCTGGAATGCTTCCCCGAGACGGTTGCTGCCGAGCTTGATCGGCCGTTTGAAGGCGTGGACAAGCTGATCGAGGATGTGGATGTCGAGGTGGCGCTGGGCAACAAGAAGATCGAAAGCCGGATGCAGGGCATGCAAAAAAATCTCGCCTGTTGATGGATCGGCTCAACGAGGCACTGACCGTGCTCCGAAAAAAAGCCGGACAACGGCGAACGGCTGTATAATCTCATCTACACAACCTACATAGCGCCGGAGGCGCTCAACCATCAGGAGGTTTTTGTATCGACTGAAACCTGTCGTCACGGAACTTTTATCGCTATCGCCAGCAGGCCATTTCCGTCCTTTCCATTCGTTTGTGGGCGACAGCTGCGCCGGATGTGGACTTTTGGTTGGAAATGCTGACGCTTCTAGAAGGGCTGAAATGAATATGCCCATAAAAAGGCGAAAAGTTGGCACACGATTGCCGATGACACGGGAACGCGAAATGTGCTAAAATAATATCGTCCCAAACTGGGATCGGGCGAAACCGACGCCGTTTCTTGAGCTGAAAAAGCTTTTAAGAGACGGCGTTTTTTGCTGCCCAATACCGAAGGAAGGAGGGCTAAACGCATGAACAGACAGCTTCGGCTGCGCGATGGAAAGATCAAAACCGCATACTGGTCGCTTGTGGGCGTTGTGGCGGCACTGCTCGTTTCGACACAGGCGGTATTCGCCGCAGATATGTGGGATCGTTTTTCGATGATCATGAAGGATATCTACGGAGAGCTTGTGGGCGATCAGCACCATCGTGGCAGTCACCGTGGCCGCTATTGCTCTGCTGGTGCGCATGATCTCGCGCAATCAGCGAGCCGTCGATGAAGCGACGAGTTGGCTCAAGAGGATCGTGATCACCTGGATCATTCTAATTCTCTCGGCTTTATCGTTGCCCATCTGCAGCCCCTCATCAGCGGCGGAAACTACAACCCGTAAAAGACCCGGTCAAGCGGAAAGGAGGTGAACACCTATGCTTGACTGGATTTTTGAAAGGAATCGTCACCTGGATCAGCAGCGTTGTGTCAGACATGATGGATGCGGTGTCCGGGCTGTTCCTTCAGGCGCTCGGCACGGATATGACGGCAATGGAAGAATACTTCCGTTTGTATCCAAAGCCTTTACCGTAATGCAGTACACCGCATGGGCGCTGCTATTCCTGATCACAGTCTGGCAGTTGTTCCGTGTATTCGGCGGCCCTGTAACGGAAGCGGAAAAACCCGTGGGTACTGCTTGGAAGAAGTGCGTTATTCGCCTTTCTGATCGGATATGCCAAAGCCGATTTTCCTGTTGACATTGAAAATCGCAACAGCGCCATATACAGCACTCATGGACATTCAGATGACGGCGGAGGACTTCACCTTTGCCGGAATCGAGCAGGCCCTTCAAAACGGACTGACCAGTCTTATCGCTACCATCTCGGTGGTTGGGCTGTTGCTGCTCACCATACTGGAAATCGCTCTGGGCTGGAACTACTTCAAGCTCCTGCTGGAAACTGTAGAACGGTACATCGTTGTTGGTGTTCTGTGCTACACTTCGCCACTCGCCTTTTCTATGGGCGCATCAAAGCAACAACGCCGGTATTCCGGTCGTGGTGCCGGATGGTCGGGTCGCAGCTATTGCTCCTTGTCATGAACGTCTGGTTCCTGCGTGGTTTTTCAACCTCGGTAGGCCAGTACATCGGCACGGGCGGTGCCTTGTCCAACGGGAACGGAAATGTGTTCCTGTGGCTGTTCTGCGCAGTGGCATTTCTCAAAACGGCACAGAAATTTGACAGCTATCTTGCGGCAATGGGACTGAATGTAGCCCAGACCGGCTCCGGTATGGGCATGGAACTGCTGATGGCCGCACGAGTGATCACCGGCGTGGCCGGAGGCGCAAGGAGCGCCGGCAGCGTGTTCCGCGGAGGCAGTGCCGCAACCGGTACAGGTGCAGCGGCAAGTGGGTTCTGCTGCAGGCTTTGCCAACCGTTTCAAGGGCAATTCGTATGTCCGTGATGCGGTCGTGGACGGCGGCACAAGAATGGGCGCCGGTGGAACGATCGGCTTTGTCGGTCGGGCTTTCGGTGGTATGGCAGCTCGTAACGGCGCCACACTGACCGGAGAGTCCATCTCCTCGGTAGCGTCCAGGACACCGAATGTGTCCGGCTCTATCGGCGGCGACATTGCCAACCGTAGTCTCGGCAATTATATGCCGCATATGAAGGGCATGAATCTCTCGGATACGCAGATCACCGGCGGACATATCTCCACCAAGGCGATCGGCGCTGACGGGAAAGAAACGGCTGTCGAGATGTTCAACGCTTCCCAGTTTGAAAAGCCGGACGGTCCGCACGCCGTTGTCAATGCCTCGGACGGTAGCCAGTGGTATCAGATGGCCAGTGGTTCCGGAGCCGGAGCATTTTACGACGCGCCCGTATTCAGCGGCAATTCCGCAGAGGCGGCGCAGGTTGCGGCCGCATTCCCGGATGCGGACGGTGCAACGCTCAGAACGGTCGGAGACGGTGTCATTGAGGCATCTTCGGACGGCGGCGTGAGCAGATGGTACAACAGTGCCTATTATGATGAGCCGGATGCACCGCATTCCACAATTCAGGCGGCCAACGGCGTGAGTGGTACGCCATGCAGCAGCATGCAGAAACGCCTCCCTTTGAGGCGGGCGACGCAGCGGATGGCTATAATCGGGCACAATTCCAAAGCTTTATGCCTGGCTATGAGCAGCCGGTCACAAGCGTGGATGGATCCGGTCGTATGGATGGGCATTTGAGGTCCGGCATGAAAACGGATCCGGCACGATGTTCTATGATACGGCGCAGTATGCACCTCCCGCGGTGACTATCAGGTATGAAGATGTTCACGGCGGCCAGTGGTACGCAGTACACGGCGAGGCTGCAGTGGAACGCAAACCGGTTTATGAGAACGGAAAACCGGTCTATGACGGCGATAATGTTCGCACCGTCTCTACGGAAGCCGTGCGGTACAAAAAGCACACCGTCCGTTATGGTGAGCCAAAATCGGGGTGATTCAGGGAATCAAGCCGCCAGGCGGGACGATAAACGGCGGGCAGCCGGACCGGAGCAATGGATTCGGTTCGGCTGTCTTCCTTATACAAAGAGAAAATAAGCCTGCTTTTGGCAGTTTGAATACGGAGGTGAAAGAATGGCAGAGCCGCAAAACAGCAAATGGGAGACGGTTCCGGATAATATCGGTCAAGCGGCCGGTCAAGCCGCAAAAGCCGCCAAAAACGCCGGAAAGCAAGCCGTAAAGCAGGCGGCAAAAAAGGTAAGGAAGCAGCAGCTAATGCCGCTGCGGCAACCGTAAAAAGCCGGTGTGGAGGGCGGCAAGGCCGTGGCAGAAATCGCAGCCGGTACAGCCGCCGGAGGTCCTTGGGGTGCGATCATCTCCGCCGCATGGGCCATGCGGCATACCCTGTTTAAGATTCTCGTCTGTTTGTGCCTTTCGGTGGTTTTTCTCATTGTTATGATCGTGGAGCTGCCCGGGAATCATCATCAATAAAGCCCTTGGTCTCGATGGCAATGAGCCGACGGTATCCATCACGGAGATCTATGAAAATCTCTCTGAGACGGTTTCGGATATTGTCCAGGCTGGGTATGACGCTTCGATGGCTGAGGTGGAACGCCTGATTTCAGACGGCGGCTATGACCGGGAGCTTTCAATGAATGCGCTGATCAATTATGCGCAGAGTTCGGCCGGGTATGACACCGCCTATATTCTGTCGGCATATTCCACTTCGATGGAACAGCTCAGCAACGACCCGGAGGATATGAAAAAGAAGCTGGACGGTGTAGCAGCCAACATGTTTCCGTAACCTCAGTGGAACGAGAAAACGAAGTGATCACGCCCGTCACTTACTATACTTACAAACCGGTCACGATACCCGTGGTTACGAAAACGATTAAAGACCGGGTGATCAACGGCGTCCCGCAATACCGCTATGAGACGGCGGAAGCGACCTACTATTTGCAGGATCAGCAGTTGTCATCAGATACACAAATCGAGGTGGATGCATATTCAGCCATCACCCTGACGCTCCCCGTATACAGCGGCGGCAATATCACCGGAACACGCAAGGCAACCTATTATCAGTACACGGGCAAGGAAATGCTTACGCCGGAAAAGAAAACCGTGAAATATCTGGAATGCACCATTCATCCCTTTGACAATACGGTGATTTCCACGGCGTTCGGGCTGGATCTGAACGCCTATTATAACGGTCTGGAAACCACATACGGCGATGTGATCCACTCCCGCGCCTTGGCCCTGAAGAAAACGCTCTACGGAACAGCCGGAAACGGCAGTACCGTTCCGCTTACCGATGTAGAACTGATCGCCTTCCTCGCCCGTCAGAATTGCAGCGAAACACGAAAGCACATTGTCAAAACCGGGCTGTCCCTCGTCGGGAAGGTGCCATACTTCTGGGGCGGCAAATCGGCAGCCGGATGGAATGATGAATGGAATACGCCGAAGCTCGTTACAGCCGCCGGTTCCACAACGACCGGCACGATCCGCCCATTCGGCCTGGATTGCTCCGGCTTTTTCAGACTGGACCTATAAAACGGCTGTTGGCGTCAGCTTGAACGGTGCCTCCTGGAGCCAGTGGGACGAATCCTATGCCATTACCGCCGAAGAGCTTTTGCCCGGTGATCTGGGGTTCCTGATGGATGACGACGGAGGCGGATGGAATCATGTACTTATTTTGCCGGATACGGTGAAAACGGCGAGCGTATGTGGGTCCATTCCTCCGGTGGTGAGGGCGTGATCTTCAATACGCCGAGCTATGAGGCCGGACTGGCACTGCGCCGACCGAAGAATGTAGATTTCGGTGATACACCGGGATAAAAAAGAACGGAGGAATCATGGAAGAAAAAAGAATTCAATACGACATTTGCCATTCCGGCAAACTATACCGACTCCGGAAAGATATTTGGCGGAATGCTGGAACCGCGGAATGCGGTCGAGGCACTGATCCTGATATTGGCCATCGGATATCCGGAGTTGATGTTGATCCCGATGGCAACCACAATACGCATCGTTGTGATGACCGTCACGCTGATTCCGATCGGGATCCTCGCCGCTATGGGCATTGACGGCGATTCGCTGTTCAATATGCAGGGCACATTATCTGCTATCTAGCGCACAAAGAAAACTGCATTTGAGAAGGGTGGGATACAAATATGACCAAAGACAGCTCCGCAAAAAGAAAAGCAGGAAAAGCCTGAAAAGCTGAGCTTTTTACCCAGGATTTCATTCCGATCAAAAATCTGGAGCACGGCATTATTGAGACGACCGACGGGCGGTATATCAAAATTCTTGAAATTGAGCCCATCAACTTTATGCTGCGCTCGGAGGAAGAACAGTATGAGATCATCTGCTCGTTTGCAAGCTGGCTGAAAATTTCACCGGTGCATCTGCAGTTCAAGAGCATTACCCGCAAAAGCCGACTCCGATAAGCATATAGCTATGCTCCGAAAGGAAACGGAAACCGAGGAGAAGTGAGCAGTGTAAAGAAGCTCAGTGAGGATATATCCGACTTATTAAGGATGTGGGAAACCGTGAAGCGCTGACAAGGCGCTTCTTTTTGATTTTCCGGTATGAAGAATTGCGGCGTAATGAAAACAGCGACTACGGACAGATCTGCAGCACACTGCTGACCGCCGAGCAGAACGCCCGAGCTTACTTCATGCAGTGCGGCAACAATATCCTTCAGCCGAAGGACCCCGACGAAGCAACGGCAGAGATTTTATATATGTTTTTCAATCGCCGTTCCTGTGTGGAGGAGCCGTTTCATTCCCGTGTCGACCGCATCGTCTTAGGACACGATGGCTGGCGAAAAACAAGGTCATCGGGATCGACCCAATCCGCATATCCGTATGGCGCATTTTATTGCGCCGCGCGGAATTGACCTGACGCACCGCAATTATATCGTTATGGACGGGCTCTACTACTCCTTCCTGTATATCAAAGGAAACGGATACCCGAATAAGGTCCGCGCCGGATGGATGTCCTCCCTCATCAATGCCGGTGAAGGCATTGATGTCGATGTGTTTCTGAGACAGGAGAAAACCGCAGCAAGACCATCGACAAGGTTGCCCAGCGCATCCGCCTGAACCGCACGAAGCTTAAAAGTATGCAGGACACCTCGACCGACTATGAGGAACTTGCCGGTTCCATTCAGGCAGGATATTTCATCAAGCAAGGGATCGCCAATTACAACGAGGACCTTTTTTTATATGTCGGTGTTCGTGACCGTGTCAGCACAGACCTACGAAAGAACTGATGTGGCGCAAAGCAGCAGATGACCGATATGCTCAAGTCCATGGATATGTACCTCAGCGATTGCCGATTCCAGCAGGAGGATGCCTTGCGCACGGTGATGCCGTTTCTGCAGATATCCCCGAAGCTTGAAAAAAAGAAATCAAGCGGAATGTGCTGACCAGCGGTGCGGCATCTACCTATATGTTCACATCCTTCGAGATGTCGGACGATACCGGCGTGCTGCTCGGGAATTAACCGCCATAACAACTCGCTGTGCATTGTCGATCTGTTTGACACGAAGAAAAATAAAAATGCCAATTTGAACCTGCTCGGTACCAGTGGCGCCGGAAAGACCTTTACCATGCAACTGCTGGCACTGCGTATGCGTATGCGTGGCATTCAGTGCTATATCATTGCTCCTATCAAAGGGACATGAGTTCCGGCGAGCGTGCAACCGCATCGGCGGTCAGTTTATCAAAATTGCACCGGGCTCACCGCACTGCATCAATATTATGGAGATCCGGCACACCATCAGCCCCGAGATGGAGTTGATCGACGAGCTGGATTACAGCGAGATGGACTCCCTTCTGGCGCAGAAAATTCAGCAGCTGATGATCTTCTTCTCACTGCTGATTCGGACATGACCAACGAAGAGGAGCAGATGCTGGATGAGGCGCTGATCCGTACCTGCGGCAAGTTCGGTATCACGCATGATAACGATTCGGTCTATGAGGGACCGCAATGCCGTTCCGCCGAAGATGAAGACCATGCCGATACTCGGAGATCTGCATGAGGAACTGCAAAAGAATGAAATGACCAAGCGTATTGCAGTCATTGTCAGCCGCTTTGTTACCGGCTCGGCGCAGTCCTTCAATCAACAGACGAATGTGGACCTGTCCAATAAGTATATCGTTCTCGACCTATCGGAGCTGAAGGGCAAGCTGCTGCCTGTGGGTATGATGATCGCCCTTGATTATGTCTGGGATAAGATCAAAAGCGACCGCACAAAAAGAAGGCCATTATGATCGACGAGATCTGGCAGCTGATCGGCGCCAGCTCCAACCGCATGGCCGCAGAGTTTTGCCTTGAGATATTCAAAGGTTATCCGCGGCTTCGGCGGAGCGGCCATTTCCGCAACACAGGATCTGTCAGATTTCTTCGGATTGGAAGATGGTCGCTACGGTCGGGCAATTATCAATAATTCCAAAAATAAGATCATTCTGAACCTGGAGCCGGACGAAGCGGAGTTTGTCCGGGATACGCTGAAGCTTACGAAAACCGAGATCCGTTCCATTACCCGCTTTGAACGCGGCGAGGCGCTGATCTGTTCCAACAACAGTAAGGTGCCTGTCATCATTAAGGCGTCCAAAGAGGAACAGGAAATGATCACGACCGACCGTGCCGAGCTGGAAGCCATTCTCAGGAGCGGCAGCAGGAGGCGGATTAACAGTGCGTATTTTGCACGGAATACGCATTTTGGCGCAAATGAGTACAAAAAGGAGGTGGTTATCGTGCTGTTGACCGATGAACAGTATGTGGTCAAATGGCTCTCGCAATACGGAGCCTTGCCCCGTGCGCAAATCATAAAAAGATGCTGCAAAAGCCGCCGCAGACGGCAGAAAAAAGATCCTGCGGAATCTGAAAAGGCAGATGCGTATCGCAGATGTTTCCGGTGGTTATTATATCGGGCTTGACCCGATGTGCCAGCCGGATCAGCGGATGATCCTGGCAATATGGGTGCTGCTCCGATTCATTGACAAGGTGGAACCGATGGCGCATTATCCGGCGGTCTACCCGTCGCAGCTATTTTTCCTGAAAGAAAATGTCGGCTATGAGATCGTGGTGCTCTATGATGGCGAGCAGAATCTGCTGAAGCTGCTTCAGCCCCAGGAAGATATGAAATATATCGTTGTGGTGCCTCGGATCGATATGGTGAGCACTGTTCGGATGCCGAATGCGCCGTGTCTGTTCGCCACAGTGGATTTTTGCGGCCAGGACGAACCGGAAGTTCGTTTTTACAGTGAGGAGGCGACCGAGCATGAAGGCTGAAACAACTTATATGAAGACGCTCGGCAAAGTAGAAGCCAAGCTGTCCCGCATGAAGGAACAAGCTGCTGCCGTCCGCTGGTTTTACGAAAACGGAAACCTTCCGGAAAGCTATAACCGGGCGCTTCGGCGAGGAACTGTCCGAGCAGACAGTCCTTCTCACCCGTGTCCTTCCGGCCTACACCGGAGCAGCCGGGGGCAACAACTCAAACGGATGCGATCATATCCGATACGATTCCTGTTGAAGTTGGATTTACGGCCGAGGATGGTTTTCCATTCGTATTCCGGCACTGTTGCCGAAGAAAGCATCCGGCTCAGCGGACTATATCCGGTCTTATCTTTATCCGGCTATGCGGGAAGTTCTTTGAGGGTAAGCCTCCGGTCCGCTTTCGGGATTGCGTGCTTGCCTACCGCCATGTGTATGATAGAAGCCGACCGGAGCGGGCCATGCGGGATCACGATAATATCGAAACCAATATGGTCACGGACATTCTGGCACTGTATGTTCTGCCCGACGATCACCCGGCAGTTTGCTCGCATTACTATTGCAGCGCTGCCGGAAGCGAGACCGCACGGAAGTCTATGTAATCCCTAACACGACTTTCCTATGTGGATGGTCGAAGAGAAAACGCTGCCGGATAAGGGGGTGAAGCATGAAGTCCGCTTTTGTTAAGGGAAAATCTTATGTAAAAACCGCCGTTTTCCGCCCCGGAAAACTTACATAAAAGTTGGAGTCGAAAACGCCCGGTATAGCGGCGATTTTGGGGCAGATTTCACGGGGAAATTCCGACAAAGAGAGCAGTCATGTGGTCGGAATTTCTTACAAACGAGGTGATGCGCCTATGCAATACTTCCGCCCGGGCAGTCAGCTCCGGCAGCTCATCACCATGCTTTCCATCGTCGGTGAATATCCGATTCGTTCACTCTACCTACTCGGCAATGAACGCGCTTATAAAGCCCTGGTTCATAAGCTCACCACGCCAGAAACATTCCGCATCCCTCAAACGAAAACGGAACTGACCACACGCCTGCTTACCGTTACCGGCAAAGGCAACAGCAGAATCTGTGCGCTTTTATAAAGGTGCTCTTCCCCATACTGGATTGGCTTCACCCAAATGCTTGCCGGTATTACATGGACGCCTTTTGGGAACACAAATTCCCCGAATGCCGCACACCGAGGACAGAAACCACCGTGTTGCCGAAGCTGCGGCTATGTGTATGCGCTCAGGTATTGAATGCCGACCGTATATGCTTCCCGTTCTTCAAAAACCGGACCATTACCAAACGGATTCCCGAGGCACCCTGCTTTTATCTTGCCAAAGAGCTGAAGAAGCTCGGCGAAGCGGAAATGAACAAAACGATGTTTACCCGGATGGTGGGAACAGCTTATCTCGGCCAGCGGCCATACGCCGTTTATAACACGCGCAGCGCCCGTGATGAAAATGGAGCGGCAAGGGCGAGTTCAAAACGCTGCACAGCGTCATTGAGATCAGCCGCCTGAATGCCGGCACCGATGCAACGCCGGATGCCATTCTGCTCGGCCAGTCTGAGAGCGTAGCGCTGAAGACGCTGTTGGAGTCCGACACAACCAAGCGGCCCGAGTTTCCGGTTTGATGCGATCTACCGCAATCTGTATTTCATCCCCATGGATGAGCATGGCATTCGCCAGCTGCGGCTTATGACAGTACCCGATTGGAAAGAACGGCTCTTGGAGCTTCTATTTGACCCGGAAGTGCGAACCTATGACCGTGGGCTGTTTGAGTATGACGCAAAAATTGGTGATGCCTATGTGTTCTCGCATCTGGACGGAGATCTTGCAAGGTTGGTTCGCTTCAAGGAAGCCGTCGAGAATCAGTGCGGAAATTATGAGGTGCTGTGTTACCCATACCAGATGGCATTCATCCGAGAGTATCTCGGGAACCGCGTAACAATAAAAACGATTGGGTTTGACGCTGTGGAGGCAGAACTTGACCCGGAAAGGAGGGATTTATTTGAACGATAAAAACCGCAAGATAGCCATTATCATCGCCGCCATACTGGGATGCGTCGGGCTGTTCTATCTGGGCGGAATGCTTGGCCAATTGCTCGGCAACTACGCAGCGTGGATGGACAGCGGCGGTGTTTCCGGTGAAAGCACGATGAAACCGGTAAGCTGGAATCCGCTGATTTGTTTTCCGGCGGCTTTCAGTGGCAACGGGATCAAAAGGCATTCTGATGATTCTGCTGATCGCCGGTGCCATCTTCGCCTATGTGAAGCTCCACGATAAGTTTGACGGAAAGCAGCATGATCCCCGCGGCTTTGCCAGAAGCAAATCCGGTATCTACGGCACGGCATCCTGGATGGACGAAAAAGAAATGAAGGAAGTTCTGGAGATATCTCCGGTCCCCGATGCCAAAGGTACGATCCTCGGCGAGTACAACGGCAAAGCCGTCTGTATGCCGGAGGACACCAGACTGAACCGCCACATCGCCGTATTCGGTGCATCCGGTACCATGAAGTCGCGCGCGATCATCCGCAATGCGTTGTTTCAGGCGCTGCGGCGCGGCGAGTCCGTGATCGTAACCGACAGCAAGGGCGAGCTTTATGCCGATACCTCGGAAATGTTCCGAAACGAAGAATATGATGTGAAAATCTACAATCTCGTATCCCCTGAACACGGTGACTCATGGAACTGCATGTCAGACCTGAACGGCGACAAGCTGATGGCGCAGGTACTGACCAATGTCATTATCGGCAAGACGAGCTCAGGCAAAGGGCGACCACTTCTGGGACAATGGTGGAGGGCAATCTTTTGAAGGCATTGATCCTGCTCGTTGACCAGGATCGGACCCGAAGCCCCGATATGAAGCATCTGTCCGCCGTATATCAGCTGCTCACGCAAAACAGTGAACGGCAGTTGACCGCTATGTTTGACAAGCTTCCGCTTGACCATCCGGCACAGGCGCCATTTGTCTGTTTTCCCAGTCCAGTGATACGGTGCGTTCCGGCATCATACTGGGTCATTCCGCCTTCAAGGTGCTTCAGAACCAAGCAGTGCAGCGGATCACGAGTCGGTCTGACATTGACCTGACGGCACCCGGCAGAAACAAGTGCATCTATTACATTGTGCTGAGCGATCAGGACGCTACGATGGCGTTCCTGTCATCGCTCTTTTCTCATTCATGTTTATCAAACTGACTCGCTATGCAGACAGCCGTCCGAACGGCCGCTGCGATGTGCCCGTCAATCTGATACTGGATGAGTTTAACAATGTGGGCCGCATTGGAGGCGCGGAAGACGGATCCGATTTTGCCAGATCCCTTTCCGTGGTACGGTCAAGAGATATCCGAGTCATGCTGGCCGTGCAGAGTCTCGGTCAGCTGCAGAACCTGGTATCCCAAGAAATCTATGGTCTGAGATCATAGGCAACTGCGACATCCAACTGATGCTCGGTTGCACCGACGATGTGACCGCCGAGTATATCTCAGCCCGGTCCGGTGATATGTCGGTGCAGGTCAATTCTACTATGACGGTCCGTCAGACCATCGCGGTGGCGCAGGTCATTCCCAGTACCGTCATACCGAGGGTCAGGGTCGCAGACGGCTGCTCACACCGGATGAGGTTTTACGGCTTCCCAATGAGGAACTGCTCTGCATCATACGCGGGCATAACATTTTGAAGCTGAACAAACTGGATTTCACAAAGCACCCGATGGCAAAGCAGATCGTAAAGGCATCGGTATATGATTATCAGCCAGCAGCCGATACGCTTGCACCTACACCCATCAGTCTGACACCGAACCGACGCCGCCCAAGAAAGCGGCGCGCAGAAAAAGACTTATACAGCTCGGCACAACCGCCAAGTGAATTTTAACAAATAAAGGAGGACAATCTATGCCAACCAAAAGAAAGCAGAGCTTCCAGAGGAGATGACGACTCTTTTGGAGGCGCAGGAATCAGACTGAGGAGAATATCACAGCATCACCTGCCGAAGGGGTACCGGATGACGCCTGTGATGCCGCACTCTCCCAGACTGAAACAGATTCGGCGGAAGCGGGCGCCTCTTCGACCGGAATTCCGAGCGGAGCTCTCAACGAACCGACGGAATCTCAGACCGAGGTCAAAAAGCCCCGCAGGCGCAAGAAGACCGAGCCGGAACCGTCCCCAGTCTGACACAGAACCTGAAAATGCACCGAATGCCAAGGAAGACGGCGTCGATGCGGCATCAAAACCAAGAAAAACGTACTCATACCAAACCGAGCGTGTCGGTACTGTCCATCGACGATCGTCCAACGGTCGAAACGGAGGCGGATAAGGCCAAGAATGACTTGCTCGACCTCATCGAGTCGCAGCGAAGCGGCCGTATCCTGACCGGGACGATCCAAGGTGGGAACAGTCGGCGGATAACCCACGTCATGCCTTTGCAGTCCTGTATCACGGTGAGTTCAAAGTCATCATTCCGCTGCTGAGGCAGTGGAGCCGCCTGAAGATTATCGCGGGCGGATCGGACGAGGTGTTTCATTACATGCTGACTAAGCGCCTCGGCGCCGAAGTCGACTATATTGTAAAGGCATCGATCCCAAATCCGGTATTGCAGCGGCGAGCCGCCTTGAGGCTATGCGTGCCCGAAGAAAAGAAAATGTATTTTGGCACAGACCGGGACGGCAACAACCGCATCTATGCCGGTGTTTGCGCAGAAGCAAGAGTTGTCTCTGCCATCCGTGCAGGAATCTTCATCGACCTGTTCGGCGTGGAGAGTACATTCCCCTTCAAAGAACTGAGCTACCAGCGCTGGATGGACGCGGCGGCCCATTTCCAGCCCGGACAGCGCATCCTCGTCAAGGTACTTGGATGTCGATCGCAGCGACCGTGGCCATGTCAGGGTTTCCGCCTCCGTGAAACAGGCGGGAGAAAACCCGTATGAGAAAGCCCTGCGCAGATATTCCGTTGGCAACCGTTATGTCGGTACTGTCAGTATGGTGGATGTGAACGGCGTGTTTGTGGCGCTGGACGGCGGCATCGATTGCCTGTGCAGTTATCCCAAACGGGGACGCCCACCGAGAGGTGCCAGAGTCACCGTTCGGATCCTCGGGATCAATCACGAGACCAACCGGATCTGGGGCGCCATTACCCATTGCCATGCCACATTGATGAAAAGAAAAGGAGATTTTATGCTACATTGTGATCTGAGTCAGAAAGAACAGCATCGCAGAAAAGAGATCGCCGAGCATACCCGTCAGATGCTTCTGACAGGTGGAGCTGCCGATCGACAGTCAGGATGACTTCGATCATGGGCCCGGTATCGGGATTATTACCTGCAGATCTCGTTTTCGAGCTTCACCCGCTGATGGTGGTTTGCCTCGCCAAGGCGCTTACTCAACCGGGTACCGCAAAGCAGTGCCGGATCGCAAACGATCTGAATCTGAGAAGCGTGCTTGGAAGTCATGCGATCAACGACGAAGTCGGCTGCTATTCCTACCGTGCCACACACTGGCTGGATACCGAGTTGGATGCCAAGCGATTTTACGAAATCCTTGACCGTTGCGTCGACGGAAAGCGGACCGCGGCTTTTTATAAGCTTGCGTGCTGAGTTGTAAAATCCCAGACTCGTCCGTGTAATGATGGTAAAAACACGAACCGGGAGTATGCATCATGAAAAACTTTTGATTTTATCCTGCGTATTGGCATTCTGCCGCTTGCCGCCTGCCATACCACAGACTCGGCTGATAGTTCTGTTCCTTCTGGGAGTCCGACGAGCTCAGCAATTGCCAATGAGTCCACCGCCCACCAAACTGAACCGAGAGTTCCTGGAGGAGCCGGACATCTCGGGATACTGCCGTCACATCAGACCCAACCGAAAGTGAGACGGCCCCTGCCAAGCCGGCGAATTCCGAGTCGACTACCAAACCGGAAAGCGAAAAAACCACAGAGTCTATGACTCCCCTCAGACCGAGCCGGAAACCAAGCCTGCCGAGCTGCCTTCGGAACCCGAGAATTCTTGTGCCGGGGCCGAGGACGCCCGAGTGATGGTCGCCGATAAGGTGCTGGAATACATCAACAGCTTCCGCACATCGCCTGCAGTCAAATTGCCGGGCCTCACGAGCTACGCTGAGTATCGAAGCCGACAGCTCATCCGCAATTTTGCGCATGATACAAACGATGAGCGTGCAGCGGCGACAGCGCTTCGGTATGGCGAGTATGTGATCCGAGCGTCTACGGCGGCAGCGGTGAACCGTACTACCGTGCCAATGCTGGTGAAGCCATTGCAAAGGCGGGCTATGTCGGTACGGTGGACGAAGTTGCCTATCGGTTGGCGACATTGGTCAGAAACAGCGCAGAGCACTGGTGCTATATCGGCTCAGCCGAGTATGGCTATTGCCGTCGGCGTGACCTATGAAAGCGGCATGTGGTATTGCGACATTGCAGTTGCTGCCGAAAACACGGACAATCTTTAAGAACCATCAAGGAATTGCAGCCTCACCCGAAACGGTGGGGGCTCTTTTCATATCAAATCAAGAAAGGAAGATACCAAGATGAACAAGAAATTCACCGCACGCATTCTGTCAATGCTTTTGGCAATGCTGATGCTCGTCTCAATGCTGCCGACGAGCGTTTTTTGCGGCGCCGGCATCTGATATTCCTGCCAATATGCTGGATAACGTCTATCTGGATGCTCTGGAATACACCGGCTACAAGGTGCAGGCGCAGAAGAATGACGGAACGATTTTCAAAAAGTACAGCGGCGGCGCAACAGCCTATCTCTCGAAAAATCTCCTACGGGCTGAATAAGTACGGCACAGAAACCGTTGCAAAAAGCGGTACGGCAACCGGGCTCGCACCGGATATCGCCGGATTCGAGAGCAGCGGCCTTTGCTGTGCCTCTTTTTTATTTCGTATGTGTGCTACAACTATCTGCCTAACATCGCCGGCATTGACACCAGCAGTGCAACCCGCCCGTATAATCTGCGTACCGCAACGGCATATAACGCCGCTGCGAATGCTTGGGTCAGTGCCGGTACGGCACGCCGCATCAGCTTCAGTCAGAATGCGAACGGCAATAATTTTATCCCCAGTGAGGATATCCCGATCGGGTCCCTCATCATTTTTCAAACACATTCCGACCGGGGACATCGCCCATGTTGCCGTATACGCCGGTTATTACAACGGAACCCACTTTGTTTTTCATGTCGGCAACGATAGAGGACCGGAAATCAGCTCTATTGTCGGTATGTCCAAGGGTGACTATCCGGAAGCCAAAGTCGTGCAGGTTGTTACTCCGGAATTCGTAGAGCGGCCGGCAAAATCGAAGTTTATAAAAAGGATCCGAAGGGCGCAGCACTGAGCGGCGCCTATTTCATTGCCACCAACACCTCAACCGGAACCAGAATATGCCATCGGACCTACCGCAGCCGCGGCTACGCCTGTACCAAAAGAGCGACTGCCGTTTTGGCACTTACAGAAATTGTGGAAACGGTATTCCCCGACGGACTACACCTATTCAGGGAACCAAGGAGTGGACCCGCACGGTCAGCGCTTCCAATAACGGCGTGGTGACGATTGAGGCTGTCAATGAGCTGAAAAAGGCAATATTGAGGTCTACAAAAATCATCCGGCACCAACGAGGCACTCAAGGACGCCATTTTCACAGTCTACGATATGTCTGGCGCAAAGGTAACAACCATCGGACCGACCAACGACCGTGGCTATGCCAAATCTGTGGATATTCCTTGCACGGCTCCTACCGAGTGGTTGAAACGACCTTCCGTTTAACGCTATGAGCCGGACGGTCAGACGGAATGGCAGGTCACCATTGATACCGCACACGGCAGCTTGGCAACGGTCAATGACTTATAACCGACTCAAAAAGGGCCATATTGAAGTTCTGAAATCCGATGCTGAATCCGGGAAGGACCTCAGCGGAGCAGAATTTACCGTCTGCGATCTCGCCGGTGAAGAAGTCGCCGTGATCGGACCTACAGACAAAAACGGCTATGCCAAGTCCGGCGAGATCATCTATGGCGATTATATTGTAAAAGAGACCAAGGTGCCGGTCAACTACCAGCCGGACGGTGATGCGCGGTGGGGAGGTAACGATAGACGATAACAGTCCGCTTATCACCCTGGATATTGCCAACCTGCGCCAGTATGGTATGGTCAAAGTCCGCAAAACTGCCGAAGACGGTTTGGTGGAGGGACTGACTTTCCGCTTGACCGGCACCTCCGAATACGGCGAGCCCGTAAATATGGCCGTTGCGACCAATGTGGCCGGCACAGCCGTGTTTGAGCGCGTCCCGATCGGTACAGACTACACACTTTCCGAAGAGAACACCCCCGAGCGATATGTGATCCCGGAGGTGCAGAACATTTCGGTCGAGTGGAACAAAGTGACCGAACGCCAGTTTAATAATATCCTCAAGAAATGGCGCGCTGATGTTCTCAAGGTTGATGCTTCTCTCCGCAGCAAAGGCGGGCATGAGAATCCGCAGATGCTCTCACTCGATTCTGACAGCATTGTGGAAAAACTCGGCTATCCTTACATGGGCAAGGCGATGCCACACTCGGCGGAGCAGTTTACGGCGTTTATCGTTATGACGAACTTGTGGACACCTATGTGACGGATAAAAACGGATATTTCCTGACCGACTACTATCCCTGCGGCGAGGGTTGGAACATCCGTGAGATCACGCCATCGGAAGGCTATCTTTTGGACGAGACCGTCTACTGGCTCGGTGTGACGCCCGGACAGTATACGCTGGAGAAGAACACGGAAGAGTTGGATGTCTATGAGGACATCATCTTCGGCAGCCTGTATCTCATCAAACACATGGATGACGGCAGCACCGGTCTGGAGACGGTTGAGACCGGAGCGGAATTTGAAGTATTCTTGAAAACCGCCGGTTCCTATGAGAGTGCCGGGATACGGAACGGGACTATCTGACCACCGACGAGCACGGATATGCCGGGACGAAGCAGCTTCCTTACGGCGTCTATACAGTCAGACAGACGAAAGGCACGGAGGACTTTGATCTGGCAGCACCCTTCGATGTTTTTATTGATAAAGACGGATGCTGCTATCAATATCTGCTCAACAACGCCCCCTTTACCGGATATCTCAAGATTCAAAAGACGGATGCGGAATCCGGTCTGAGTATCCCGTATGCAGGCGCAGCGTTCCAGATTTATAACCCGGACGGTACCAGAGTTACCATGCAGTATACCTATCCGGAGCTGACAGTGATCGACACCTTCTATACTAATGCGGAAGGCTATCTGATCACTCCGGAAGTGCTTCCGTTCGGGAAAGGGCTACTCCATTGTGGAAGTCAAGGCCCCGTATGGCTATGTATTGAACTCCGATCCGGTCTATTTTGATGTGACCGCAGACTCGGCGACCGAGGACGGCGGCATCACATTGATCGAAGTCACCCGTTCCAACATGCCGCAGAAAGGTATCGTCCGTATCACTAAGACCGGCGAAGTATTCTGGACGGTCACGGAAGCGGACGGGATCTATAAACCCGTCTATGCGGTCAAGAGTCTGCCCGGCGCAGTGTTTGAGATCCGTGCCGCAGAAGATATTTATACCCTTGACGGCGTCATGCATTACGCAAAGGGCGAGATCGTGGATACGATCACGACCGGGTCTGACGGCGTAGCGTCGAGCAAGGAACTGTATCTCGGAAAATATGAGATCCAGGAGATCACCGCGCCGCACTGGATGGTTTTGAACGGCACGATTCAGACAGTGGAGCTGACTTACGCCGGCCAGGAGGTCGCCATTACGGAAACTGCCGGTAATCTCTATAACGAGCGCCAAAAGGTCAAAAGTATCCCTGAGCAAGGTGCTGGAGCAGAATGAGTTGTTCGGCATCGGTATGAACGGCGAGCTGAAAAACATCACCTTCGGTCTGTATGCCAAGACTGACCTGGTTGCCGGCGACGGGACCGTCATTCCGGCAGGTGGGCCATTGAGATCGTGACCTTTGATGATAACGGCATGGCGACGGTCAGTGCCGACCTACCGCTGGGCAGCTATTACCTGCAGGAACGCAGTACGGACGAGCACTACATCCTGGACGACACCCATTATGGATTCGAGTTTTCCTACGGCTCGCAGGAAACCACGGTGGTCGAGATCTCTGTCAATGGCGGCGACCCAATCAAAAACGACCTCAAGTACGGTATGATTTCCGGCCGCAAAGGTCGATGAGAATGGACATGTGATCGCCGGTGCGATTTTCGGTCTGTTCCGCAATGACGAAAATGAGTATACGGCTGAAAATGCGTATTTAACGGCGGAAAGCGCACAGGACGGCACCTTCAAATTTGAAAAGGTGCCCTTCGGGAACCTGGGTCGTTCGTGAGATCCAGCCGGCCAAGGGCTTTGTCCTCAATGAGAAGGCATATCCGGTCACAGTGTCTGAAGACGGCGATGTGGTGAGCATCCAGCTGGAGAACCGTTATATCCGCGGCAATATTGAGGGTACCAAGCTCGACGAGGACGGCAATGTGATCGCCGGTGCGGTATTCGGTTTGTTCCGTGAAAGTGAAACGGAGTTTACCGAGGAAACTGCCGTGCGTGTAACCGAGTCTGACAGCAACGGTAAGTTCCGCTTTGAAGATATCCGGTACGGGAAATGGATCATCCGTGAGCTGAAGCCGGCGTCCGGGTATGTGCTCAATGAAATGCCGATCGAGGTAGAAATCACCGAGGACGGCAAAACCGTTTTCATTACTGTCGAGAATAAATTCATTCGCGGCGACATCAAAGGGCTTCAAGGTCGACGAAGACGGAAAGTCGGTTGCGGGTGCGCTGTTTGGCCTCTTTACGGAGGATGATACGGAATTCACAGAGGAAAACGCCGTTCTGACGGCGGTGTCCGATGCAGACGCGTCTTCACCTTTCAGAATGTACGATTTGGGGAAATGGATCGTGCGCGAGCTGAAACCCGCCGAGGGCTTCGTCCTCAACGAGACAGAGTTCCCGGTCGACATAACTACGGATGGTGCCGTGATCGAGATCGAAGGCCGAGAACCGGCATATCTATGGCGCAGTCCATACGACCAAGGTCGATAAGGATTATCCCGACCATCTGCTTACCGGCGCTGTGTTTGAGGTCTACTGTGATGTAAACGGAAATCAGCAGTTCGATCCGGATGTGGACGAATTGGTTGGTACCCTTTCGGAATGCAGCCCGGTCTGTATGAACTCGCCGAGCTGCGTTACGGCGGATACTTCCTCTATGAAAAGCAGGCGCCTGTAAACTATGTCAAGGATAACGGATACTATTATTTTGAGATCGTAACTGATGGCGAGATGGTGAAAAGTCGAGAACAAAGCCGGCATTGGCTTCATCAACGACCATATGGTCGGCAATTTGAAGATCGTGAAGACCTCCTCGGACGGTCGTGGGGAAGGCTTCAGCTTCCGTATCACGGGTGAGAACTACGATGAAGTTTTTACGACCGACGCAAACGGTGAGATCTTCATTGAAAACCTGCGCATCGGCAAATATACCGTGACGGAAGTTGAGGACAGCGTCAGCGCCGGGTATAAACGCCCGGATCCTTTTGAGATCGAGCTGGCTGCTGATGAAACGCTGACAGTCAATGTCCATAACGATAAGGTCACGACCGATCATCCGGACAGCCCGAAGACCGGTGACAATTCTCATATGGCTCTGTGGTTGGGTCTGATGCTCGCAAGTCTTGGCGTCCTGATCGGTACGATCCGTATATTCCCGCAGAAGAAGCATCTTGCAGACTGAAAGGGAGGGGCTAAGGCAATGAAAACAAAACTGACAAAAGGCATTCTGCTGATCCTGTCGCTGCTTTGCATTCTCTGCGTTCCGGTCACACCGGTCTATGCGGCACAGCAAGGTACGGACGGCAGCGAGCTGCAGGTGGTAAAAGCAGAGCAGCTGGAGATCCAACTTGGCACATCATGGTCGGGTGTAGAGTTCCAGCTCAAGACGGACGCCGGGGTTTACCCCACGGCACCGTCAAGTCGGAACGGGACGGCGTGCTCCGCCTGGAGATCGGCGGCAGCTCCCGGTACATTCTGACCTGTATGAATTCCTCAACTTCGATTCCAGAGCCGGAGGATACGGCGGACTCAACAGACCAGACGCAAGCTCCTGCCACAACAGAGCAAAGCCCTGAGTCAAATGAGAAAGCCGCATCCGGCATCCCGACGCTGCATATCATCCTCTTTTGCAGGAGGTATGGTCATTGCAATCGGCACTCTGATCGTCATGCAGGTTCTCAAGAAAAAGCGTGAAAATGAGGCGCCGGATGATGAAGAGGACGAGGAATAATCCCCAGACTGAGTCTGACAGAGAAAAACGGAAATTTTGCGATATTTTTCGTAAAATTTGGCGCGAAAACGCCGATAAACCTTGACTTTTCGGCACTTCTCTGCTATACTATAAGCGTGGCAGGAGCTTGCGTTCAGGCTCTCGATACGTCTATGGTATGGCGTCAGACTTCGTCTCGGAAAGAGGCAAGGAATCGTTACGGATTTGCGCACTGAGCAAGTCCACAATAACGCAGGCAATTGAATATGATAGCCGGAAGGCTGCTTGAATCCATACAGTGATCATTTGTGCTGTATGTTTTAATGCAGTTCTTCCGGCTTTTTGTTTTTCTCGGAGGTAATATTGAACTATGAATAAAAAGAAGAAAAAAAAGAAAGGGGTTTGACCGGGGCGGGATGCGGTGCCCCTACTGCGGCAGCCCCGTTGTGTACAGAAGTGCAGACGGGATCTACCGCGACAATTCCAGAGGGACCATGCTTTATGTGTGTTCCCGCTATCCCGGAATGCGACTCGTATGTCCGCGTCCATGCCGGCACGAATATTCCGGTCGGCAGTATGGCCAATCACGAGCTGCGTACATTGCGCCGCAACAGCGCACCATTATTTTGACCAGCTTTATGAATCCGGTTATATGAGTAAGCAGGATGCGTACCAGTGGTTGGCCGATTTGATTATGGCGCCACTTTCCAAAGCGCACATTGGTCATCTCGGCGAGTATTACTGTAAGCAGGTTATTGAAGAAAGCAGAAAGCTCTTAGAATGGCGGAAAGCCAAAACGCGGGGCGATATTATGCACAGAAAGGAGGCGCACTGGCGTCGCTGACCCTGACGGCAGAACAGCAGAAGAAAGTGGAAGAGAATATTCGGCTGGTCCGGAAAGTGATCAACGATAAGATCCACGGTCCGTATCAGTTGGGTATCTATACATACGATGATATTTTCAGATCGGCTGCATCGGCCTCTGCAAGGCTGCGGCAACAGACAAAGGCGGGACCTTTCTACCTACGCCTACCGCCTAATATGGAACGAGATCTGCGATGCGCTGATCTATTCGACCAGGCGGCAGGCAACGGAACTTTCAAGCGATACGATTCCCCTGGTTGCAGAAGAGCCGACCGTATCGATCGCAGATGTCGCAACGCAGTTGGATGTGCAGGCTGCACTCAAAGCAGCAAAGCAGGAAGCCTCTCCGTGCGTAGTCAAAGGAATCGAGGCAATGATTCAAATGACCAAGGGGCGCTCCAGCAAGGAAATCGGAAATGAATTAGGTGTGTCTGCCAATCTTGTTTGTGCCTGGGTATCCAAGGCAAGAAAATATCTGAGAAGCCGGCCGGAAATATCAGCGCTGGTGGAAACATAAAACAAGTCATAGGAACGCTGAGAAACAACCTCTCAGCGTTCCGTTTTTTGTTTTCGGAGGTATATGAAAAAAGGCAAAAGTTATGTCAGGTACTGATCCCGCTTTCCGTAGCTTTTTACGGTAATCGCTCTGTTCAGGTGGATGTTCTTCATAGGGTATGTCCCAACCTCCTCTATGGAACCAACCCCTGAAAACGGGCAGCGTGCTTCTCGGAATCAGAATTATCGGTTCAATTGAAACTGGAGATATTATCGTGTTCCGGCATAATGAGAAGCTGTTTGTAAAACGAGTCGCCGCTGTCGGCGGTGATATAATTGAGGAAAACAGTCAGACATTGACAGTACCCGCAGAATGCTTTTATGTGCTTGGGGATAACACGGAACATTCCTATGATTCGCGATGTTGGAAGGAGCCATTTGTAGAAAAAGGCAAGATGTTTTAGCGGTAGTGATTATTCCATAGAAGTCGTATATTCGACTCCGAATATCAAGTTTCACACGGGCTGCATTGTTCTTTCTATCTTGACATCTACTTTGATTTCTGCTATAATGTTGACATGATATAGTAGGAACGGAGGGGTCTTTATGAGCTATATGGATGTGAAGACGGCAGCTGACCGTTGGGAATTGACCGAAAGAAGAATTACCACGCTCTGCAGAGACGGACGCATTGCGGGTGCGAAAAAAGGAAGCAGGCTTATGGCTTATTCCTGACGATGCCGAAAAACCAGTAGACGGCCGCAGGAATAAGTTTACACGAGCGATGAATGCAACCGCCAAATTACCTTTACCTATTGGTGTGTCCGATTTCAAAGGAGTTGGTTTCTGGGTACTACTATGTGGGATAAAACCCTGATGCTCAAGGAGTTTATCGATTTCAAGCCCAAGGTTTCTCTTTTTACCCGTCCGAGACGCTTCGGAAAAACATTGGCAATGGATATGCTGAAGACCTTCTTCGAGGTCAGCGACACGGATACTTCCAGGTATTTCAAGAACAAAAGATCTGGAGCTGCGGCGAGGAGTATCGCCGTGAGCAAGGGAAAAATACCCAGTCATCTTCGTCACCTTTAAGGATATTAAGTTTGCAGCATGGGAACAGACCTATACGGCGATCCGTGAGATTATTGCAAATGAGTATCTGCGCCACGATGTTTTGCTGACCAGTGACAAGTGCAATGAATTTGAGAAGGACTACTTCCGTAAGGTCGTTGACGGTACGATCACGGAAGTCAGCATGGCAAGGGCGTTTCTGGAGCTTTCGCATATGCTCAATGAGCATTATGGCCGTCCCGCTGTCATTATCATTGATGAATATGATACACCTATCCAGCAGGGCTACACGGAGGGATACTACGAGCAGATCACCGGCTTTATGCGCAATCTTCTGTCCGGCGCCTTCAAAGATAACTCGAACCTTTCCTACGGCTTCCTGACCGGCATTCTTCGTGTGGCAAAGGAAAGCATTTTCAGCGGCCTCAACAACTTAAAGGTAAACTCCATTCTCGAAGACCGCTACAGTGAATATTTCGGCTTTACCAAAGACGAGATCCGGGGCATCATGGAGTATTACGGCCGAACGGATAAGTATGAAGAGATTTGCGAGTGGTATGACGGCTATCGCTTTGGCGATACGGACATTTTCAACCCCTGGTCCGTTCTCAATTATATGGACGAGAATTGTTCGGCAAAAGCCTATTGGCAATCCACGGGAGATAACAGCATCATCCGACAGATCGTTGCAGAGGCGGACGACGAGACTGCCGACAATCTCCGCAAATTGATGCAGGGACAAATGGTTTCCTCTTATGTGGACACCTCTGTGATCTATCCCGAAATCAGGAATAACCCGACAACGATCTACAGCTTCCTGCTTTCTGCCGGCTATCTGAAGGTCGTAAAAAGGATGAGCTGCATGACGGAAATGCCATCTGCGACATTGCCATACCGAATAAAGAGATTTTCTATGTCTATGAAAAGGAGATCCTTTCTGCACTGACGAATGTGATCTCAGTCAACGGCTATTGCGATCCAGCAGGCTATCATAAGGCAGGATGTTCCGAAATTGCAGGATAATCTGCAAAAGCTGCTGCTGAATTCCATCAGCTCCTTTGACTATGCCCATGAGAATTTCTATCACGGACTTATCCTCGGGATCTGCGCGATCATGAATAACCTCTATCGTGTGGACTCCAACAGAGAATCCGGCCACGGCAGATACGACATTCAGTTAAGGCCCTACGACAAGAAAAAATGCCGGGTATCATCATAGAGCTCAAAGGTGCTAAAGGACGGCATTGCCGAAGCCTGCATTGACACTGAGCTTGAGGTCTCTGCCAAAGAGGCTCTGGCGCAAATCGAAAGACGGCAGTATGTCACAGCGATGAAGCAGGAAGGCATCACCCACTTCTTCAAGATCGGTGGCTCCTTCTACAAAGAAGCGTGTCAAACTGCTGAGCGACACCGAATAAACTAAACAATAGACTTCCCGGAGCGGTTATAGGAAGCGTCGACCACCTGAGAGCCATATACGGATGACGACAAAAGCCTGTAGCTTGCAAAAAAGTTACGGGCTTTTGCGTTTTTATAAGGAATGCCGCTTTGCCCGATTGTATAATAAGTGAAGGGATCAGACGTGATCCCGTAATAAGGAGGAACTCCCTATGGATAACGGCAAGGCAGCTACCGCCGTTTCCTTTGAAGGTGATGAGAGTGCCTTTTGACGAGATAATGAAGGAACTGTTTGACGGCCTTGTGTTCTTCTTCATCGACCGTTATGTGCATGACATCCATGCGGCCGAGGATATTGCCATCGATGCTTTTTCCGATCTGGTGGTCAATAAACATCGGTACAATTTCAAGGTGACACTGAAAAACTATCTGTTCATGCTCGGTCGCAGCAGAGCGTTGAATTACATAAAGCGTCGCAAAATCATTGATTTTTGTTGAGCTTTCCGAGGCGGAGAAAGTGTCGACCGAACTGGAGGCACTGGAAGAAACCGTTTTGAAGAACGAGCGGAAAAGAATCAAACAATGCTCTCGACTCACTTCCGGATGATATGCGTGTTGTCATTCATTTGATTTATTTTGAAGATCTGTCTTATGACGAAGCAGGAAAGGTCATGAAGAAAAAAGCCGCAAGCAGGTGGATAACCTTCTGTATCGTGCCAAAAAGGAGCTTCGCATCATTCTTGGAAAGGATGGTGAGCTGTTATTATGAGAAGCTTTTGAAGAAAGAAAAAGCGGAGGTGTTCCGCCGCAGTGAAACAGAATAAAAGAGCGTAAGAGAAATCGAAATCGCATCCTGGCTATGTGTATCCCTATCTGCTTAGTCATAACTGTTTGGTCGATTATGATACTGCCTACAATGATGCCGGCCAATAAAAGTAATAATAGTGCTGGCGAAGGTATGGACATAATGGGTGGTGTTGATGGTACTGAAGCAGCGTTTGTTCGTGTAGAAGTTATGAGCACCGGTACCGCCACACAGTCCGCTATCCTGAAGGATGATGCCGATAAAGTGGCGCAGATTTACCATACCATGCAATCGTCCTTTGTGAACTCCAGTGGAGGTAATAAGGAGTCAGTCAATGATAAAGCAGAAGACGATGCGTTAACGGAAGAAAAACAAGGACTATTCGCAAAGTGGAACTACAAATCTGTCTTCCGGATTTAGAATAATTTTTACCACCGAGAATGGCGTACAAACCATCTATTCTCTTTCCGGAGATAAATTGATCAATGAAACAACGAAGCAAGAAACCATTTTGACAGAAGACCAGCGTTCTAATCTTTTGAATATGCTCGGATTAACAATTACACGTGAGGAGGATCCCCAGTGAAACGAATAATGGCTCTTGTGGTATCTGTCTTGCTTTTTTGGTGGGTCTCACCGCCTGCAATCAAAATGTTGGTCGTCATGCAGATGGCATAATAAAAAGCGGATAAAGCCACCATTGAAATCGGTTCAACGCATACCGCTTTTGACGGAATGGAAATTCAGATCGTCAATGCTGTTTGGAATGATGAAGAAACAAAGTTCGATGTCAACTGGATCAATAAAACCAGGCACGAGGTTGTGTATGGCGATTCTTACGATATTGAACGTGAAGATGGCGACAAATGGACCAGTTGTGTTACCATTGACAATCTTGCGTTCAATTCAATTGGATATGAACTTAAATCTGGCGCAACACAAAAGAAAACATACAAGTTAACGGATATCTTTGATATTTCAGAGAATGGCAAATACCGCCTTATTACAGATTGCTCTATCTATGATAAGGGGCGCGGTGGCAAAAGCACAGAGTGCGAGTTATGGGTAGAGTTCACCGTTACTCGTATTGGTGATACAAGCGGAGATGTGAAGAAAACCTTTGTTGATTTTGTCCCTCAATACATCCGCACAAACGGATATTACGAAGATGTGAGTATCCGGTAGTGAAAATAATTCGCTCGGTTGACGAATTGAATGCGTATTACAATGCGAATAAGGATAAGTACAATCTTGAACGCAGAAGCGATCCTGCATCCGATAGTACAATTGGCTTCCTTGATGCCTGTGACAAGTACAACGCTGAATACTTTGAGAAACAAATTCTCGTAATGGTACTGCTTAAAGAAGGCAGCGGATCTATTCGTCATAACGTGACAATGTAAAGTACGGCTCTGACGGAAAACTCTATGTCAGCGTAAGAAGGTATGTGCCGGAAGCTGGTACAGACGATATGGCTGAATGGCATATCTTAATTGAACCCGAAAAGGATATCGCCGTAGCAAATGAGTCAGATATAGTTGTATATTTGGGACGGTGTAAATCAAAAGACAAAACCGAACACCGTGTACGAGTCTGGACCAAGTATTCAAACATCACACTCACCATTCCTTATGACTGGGAATATACGACGGAGCGTGGAAATAATCCCCGATGAGTATTGCATCTCCTTCTGGCCTGCCGATCAAACGGAAGGTAAAATCAAAGTATGGTACTATACTGCGTTCGGTGTGCGGTACGGGTCTTGAAGAAAAGAAATTACTGTCGGAGAATATGAGGCTTGGCAAGGGCACCTATGATAACAAGAAAAAGTTTGGGATTTTATCAGTTTCAGAGGTATGCCCGGCTCCTATGTTGCAATGAATGAAGGTGCCGATAAGTGGTGGAGTCAGTATGGTGATAAAGCGATGCAAATTCTCAGTTCTGTTAAGATTGCAGAAAATATTTTAACCGAACAGCAGATTATCGACCTAAGCAAAAGAAAGATGTTACCGTAGAATACAATCAGACGAGCGCAAGATTTGGATACTGAAAAGGTCTTTGACTGTGAGCTTCAAAGAAAAACACAGCAGGCGGAGATCAGGGTCTTTACCATCACACACGAAGGAAAAAATTATTGATGTAGAATACGGTAAATAAGGAGGTGCCGCGATGAAAAGAAAATTTGGATACCAATAGTTATCGTTGCTTTGTTAGCCATTCTTGTGATACCTATTCCTACGGGTGTGTATAAAGATGGTGGAACGAGAGAATACACTGCTCTGACATATAAGGTCGTAGATTGGAATAGACTGACCGATGATGGCTCCCACGTACAGCGCAACTAAGGTATATTTCTTCCCTAATAACTTCCGTTCCATTGATAACCTATGGTACAAAGAGGAGCCGAATGTAGAGCATTTTTCGTTGCAACCATACTTGAGATCAAGGCTCTTCAGTTACGGTACAACCGGTTGAGAACAGTGCTGTGCTAATGAGTGCTGACAAGGTTTCCTTTGGGACGTCTGACTTGGAGAAAATTGAAGTTGGGGTTGGCAGCGTTGTGAAAGTAACCTACAAAGGGCGGCGTTATGGAGTCTTATCCGGCACAGGTCAATGCAACGAGCTGGAAGCTGTCCGATGACCTTAGCCATTTAGAATACACCGAGCAATGGTTGGATAAATCGACGCAGAAAAATATGACAACAATATCTTCGATCATATCGTTATCACGAAGATCTATTCCAACTGCTTTTTGCCAGAACGGTTATTCCGATGCCCTATGAAATCAAGCTCAACGGTACGTTGTCCGATGAATGGTGTGTAGGCGACCAAATTACAGCAACCTATTCCAATGTCTATTATGACCAGGAGAATCAGCGTGTAGAGTGTGATTTTACCTCGGTTGAGGCAAGTGATTGGCAGCCCGATCCTAATGCAGCATATAAACCGGTGATCTATCTCTATCCCGAAAAAGAAATCGCAAGTGTCTGTTGATTTGACTTTGATGGCAAATTGACCTGTACCTATCCGGCATATAACAATGGTTGGAATGTGACCGCAACTCCTGATGGCACGCTTACTGATACCAATGGAAAGACCTATAATTACCTCTACTGGGAGGGCGAAACCTACGCCAGTATGACATGTCCAAAGGCTTTTGTGTAAAGGGCAAAGATACCGCTGCATTTTTGAAGGTGCCTTGGAGCAACTGGGTCTCACGCGCCGTGAAGCAAACGAGTTTATCGTGTATTGGCTGCCGCAGATGGAGCAAAACCCATACCAACATTACCTTTGCTTTCCAGGCTGACGCTTATACTGGTTCAAACGCAGCCGAGCTTAAAGTAAGCCCCTGAACCGGATACGCTGATCCGTGTTTTTATGGCTTTGAAAAGGCAGATTCGTATATCTCCTTGCCGAAGCAGGATTTGAGTGCAGTACAGCGTTCCGGTTTTACGGTAGTGGAGGGGCGGAACCGGAATTCAATAAGGAGCAGTGACATGAAGATTTTGTCTTGCTACCCGTAAACGGGTCTATATATTCTTGAATGCTCATTTGGTCTGCCATTTCATCTTCTTGCAATTGGTTCCTTATGTATTCCGCTATTTGTTTTTTTTGCGTCCTACGGTATCCACATAATATCCTCTTGCCCAAAAATGACGGTTCCCATATTTATACTTCAAATTTGCGTGTCTGTCGAAAATCATAAGACTGCTCTTGCCTTTTAGAAATCCCATTATTTGTGCTACGCTGTATTTAGGCGGTATTTCTATAAGCATATGAATATGGTCAGGACACGCTTCGGCTTCTATTATATTTACTCCTTTTTGTTCGCATAATTTTCTCAAGATTTTCCTATGTCCGTTTTTATCTCTCTGTATATTGCCTGTCTTCGATATTTTGCTGCAAATACAATATGGTATTGACATCTCCACTTAGTATGTTCTAAACTATTTATGTCCTTCTCTTTCATGGTTAGGGACCTCCTTGATATATTTTTTTGTTGGGTTGGCGAACCTCAACTTCAAATATATCAAGGAGTTTTTATTCTGTCCATAGCTAAAGCTTTTTTTCCACTGGCAGAGCCAGTGGTTGTCCTACGAAGACAAAGGCAACCGAGTTCTGTTTGGGTCAACTCGGTTGCCTTAATTTAATCACATAAAGTCTATCACAGATAGTTGATGGGAATAACACGGTCATTGCCTTTTCAGTGTGATAAGCCTGTCATAAAGGCAAATCACTCCGCCTGGGCCACGCTTTGTGCCGGGAATCTTGTCGAGCAAATCGAATGCATCCATATCCTTCTTCTGTGGATCCGCATGTTTTTTTCATTTTCAGGATCCAGTGTTCCGTTTTCTTCAATCACCAGATCGATCTCGTTCATATCTTTGTCGCGGTAGAAATACAGCGGCGGTTCAACGATTCCCTTGTTATAATAACTCTTAATGACTTCGGCGATCACGAAGCTCTCAAAGAAAGCACCGGCCATAGCGCCGTTTTTCAAAACATCCGGCGTATTCCACCGGGTAAGGTAGGCCGCCAGCCCGGTATCCAAGAAATACAGCTTTGGAGTCTTTACTGCACGCTTGGTAATGTTGGTTGCGTATGGCTTCAGCAGATAAACAATGTTGGAGGCTACAAGAATCGAAAGCCATCGTTCCGCCGTCGGCTGACTGATCCCGACATCCCGTGCCATAGAGGCAAGGTTGACGAGCTGCCCTGGTGGATGCTGCGGCAGCCGTCATAAAGCGAGTGAATTTTACGGCGTCCCCAATCTCGGACAGGTCACGGACATCGCGTTCAATATAGGTTCGCACATATGCGCCATAAAACATCTGCCAATCAAAATCCGGATTCTCACAGAGCTCCGGCATAGAGCCGCGGTGGATCGTCTTCCATACATCCTCATATGGAATGTTGGCAAGCTGTTTTTGCGCTCATCAAAATACTCATCCGTCGGCAGAAACGGTGTGTCATTGGACACACCGTACCGCTCACGCAAAGAAAAAACCAAGCAGGGTTACCAGCCCGATTCTGCCGGACAGTGATTCGCTGACGCCTTTCATCATTTGGAACTGTTGGGATCCACACATGAAAAACTGTCCTTTTTATGCTCCCGGTCTATAAGCATCTTGATTTGAGAAAACAATTCCGGTGCCTTCTGGATTTCATCAACAAATACCGGAGGCGGATTGTCTTTGAAAAAGGTGCCGCTTTGCTCCTGTGCAGCCGCACGGACGATCAGATCGTCGAGGGTTGCATAGTTCATCCCTTCCGTAATGCGCTGAAGCATAGTGGTTTTTCCGACCTGCCGCGGGCCGGCGACAAGGATCGCGCCAAACATTTTGGAAAGCGTATTCACCGTTGCTTCTGCATGTCGTTTAATATATTCCATAAAGCCTCTCCTTTCGACCGATTTAATATACAATATTATTATAGCCGAATTTCTCGAGAAAAATCAACCGGTTTCACGAATTTTTTCAAATTCGTTGCGGTACAAATTGAAATCCGGAAAACTACTTGAAATCCACCTCGTTTTCTGCTATAATTTCATTGTAAGTTTCATTGATTGCATTTCTGCAGTTATAGTTTTCAGGTTACACAGTGTCTGAGAGAGCATCTTTCAGGCACTATTTTTATGCTTTCTAACGGGAAGCACAGAACCAGGCAGACACAGAGGGTCCTCCCTCTGTGTTTACAATTTCATCCTGGCCGTTTGGCAACAAAAGCACTCAGAGAATGTGTAAATTCATTCTTTGGGTGCTTTTTTTTTATATAGATCGGAGCCGTAAGGTTCCCCCAACCTTTTTTCTCGGGGAGCCTTATGGCTTGCCGTAACTATATACAAAATCCAATAAAGGAGTGAACTGACTTGAGAATGCTTTCTCGAATTATTTTTGTAGCCATGCTTGCTATGGCAGTAATCATTATCCCGCTTGGTACAGCAACCATCGTTATAGCAATTGAACTCGGGCTTCTCTTTGAGGCGCTTTCCGGCATGTTGATGCTATGCGTCTATATCGCCTTGAGTCTGTATGAAGTCCGCGAATTTATTGCGGAAACCGAATGGGAGCAGCAGGAGCAAAAACGGGATCGGAGGTGATGAGCTTGACTCTTTACCTTGAGGCAGTAACCACCATACCGGATCTGTTTATCGATTATATCGAGGTCAGACTGACATCGGGAGAAAGCGCTTCCCTAAACTGGGATGAAAGCGAAATATACCGCAATGCTGATGGCTTTGGTGCCAGATACAAAGGCGTATATTTCGGTGAAGAACCCGCAAATGGAAGACTCGACGAGCTGCACGATATGGTTATTACAGATATCGGGTTATATTCCGATACCGTTCCGGAAACCCAAATCACCGTTTCGAAATGGAATTCGTCGATGACGGGAGAAGCCTGGAGTTTTCTCCGCCTAAAATCTGTATTCAGGGAAGGCGGCCATGTTGATGAAATAGTGAACATAGAAAAGAACTGGTTTCCGAGATACGATCCCTGGCACAGTCGCAAGGGGCTGAACACGGTGTTTACCACATTCCCTGGAGATTGCCGCAAACAGCCTTGCCGCCCAGACCGACCCGGAAAATGCCGAAAAGCGAGAACAGCGATATCAGGAGATGGCGTCGACCATGACGCCGGAACTTTTATCGTCCTATGCGCGGATGGTGGTATTGCTATTCCTGACGGTCCGTGAGTATCGAGATGATCCCTGCGACATTCTTGGGGGGATCTATCACGAGCTGAATCTGAATAACGAGTGGAACGGGCAATACTTCACGCCGGACCATATCTGCCGCTTCATGGCACAAATAACGCTTCCATCGGAAGAGCTTTCAGCCAAGGATGGTCCGATTACCATTAACGAGCCGACCTGCGGCTCGGGAACGATGGTTATCGGTGCCATTTGGGCAATGCAGCATCATGGCTTTGACTATCGTCACAATACATTCTTTGTGGCGCAGGATATTGACATTCGCTGCGTTTGGATGGCCTATATCCAACTGAGTCTGTATGGAGATCCCTGCCATGGTCATTCATGGAAACACCCTGACGATGGAAGAGTGGGGACAGATAGTATACGCCGTATGCATTGGTACCCTTTTCAAAGGCGCAAGGCAAAGATATGCTCGCTGAATGATTTCAGCAAAAACATAGCGGAGTGGGTCTTTCCTGCTCCGCCATATTTTTTCAGAAAGGAGCTCGGAAATGAGACGAAAGAAAATAGGAACGATGGATTTTCACGGAAGCGTCGATATTACAGACCCGTGTTATAACCGGGATGTGTGGTGCCGCATGACGGATGTGAAGATCAGAAACAAGGTGTGTATACCTGCATAGCATGGCATCACAAGGACAAGGGCACATTCGATAACGGTGAACCGTATTGCTACGATGTGATCGGGATCATCGGGATATATCTTGACGGCGTAATTCCAAGTCAGAAAGAGATGAAAGAGATCGGCAGTATCGGTGTAGATGCCGGACTAGCAGGCTTTTTTTTCATAACAAGCCGGATTATACCGACGACGAATGGAACGCTTTCTGCGATCGAGTCAGGCATGGTGATGCGTGGTTGATCAAAGGACGGCTTTTATAGACTCGTCCGGGTATGGTGATGGCTGCTATAGCGTGTATGCCTATGAGCAGGGCGGAGAGATCACCGCAATTGAAATCAGATTTTTATAGGGAGGACATTGGGATGAATCTACATAAAAAAGAACATCGAGCTTACCGGCAGTCCTGATCTATCCAATCGAAGTCGGCGAAGCTGCATTTATCCGCGAAGCAGACGGAATGCGCATGACGAGTACCGTCCTGCGAACTAAGAAGATCTCTGCACAGGAAATTTGCTTTGAAACTGTCAATACCAACTACCGCCTGCATGTAAAACAGGAGGTATCGGCATGAGCAGTGAACGGGCAGCGCCATATGAAAGAATCCAAGGCAGACCGTTTCCGCCGAGTGGCAGAAGCACGGGTGAATAAAATCATTAAGATGATCCGCTTACTCGGAAATTGCCCGAACGAGTGTATATGAGTACACGGATGAACAGGTGGCATACATCTTTTTCAGCGCTGCAATCCGAATTGGACAAAGCCAAAAGGCGGTTCAGAAAGCCATCGCTCGGAAAACATCGTTTTTCATTGGCAGATACAAACGAGTTTGACGATGATAGCCCTCTGGAGCCGACAATTGCACTTGTCCTTCCGGACGGAAGCTACCTTCGGGCCGTTGTCTATGAGGATGACCACTTTCCTGCCATCAATATCTATTGGGATCACGATGGTGGAAAAGCTTCCGAACTGCTCTGCTTTTGCAGAATACAATTCCGAACGGGATGAAGGTGCGCAGATCTGCATCGGTACCTATGCTTCAGACGAGGATGAAACCAAATATTACGCGCCATATATGGCAGAAAGGAATAATGAACCATGAGTTCAAAAGTAATAAAAACTAACCTGGGCGGAGGTTGCGGAAATGGTCCGGACAGAACTCCGAAAAATCATTGGCAAAGATGTTTTCTGTATGGCAAAATCCGATGACGATACCTACTGGGATATCAGCTTCCCTTTGGAGAGGCTTCCTTATCCGACCTGCACCGTATCCTTTGAAGCTCTTGATGCAACGGATAGTCAGCGCGATTTGTCGCTTCCACCGGAGGAGGATCATGCCGACAGCGTCAGTTCACTCAGTATGACTGTGAGCCAACTCCTACTTCGCAGGAATCTCGGGTATGACTGGGAATGACTGCATCTTGCCGAGGACAGTTTCTGGGTACTCGGAGTGAGGATACTCCCTGAAACCGATGATTTTTATCAAAATCGGCAGTCAGCGTTTTCCGCTTGGCGAGCTGAAAAACCGTCAGGAGGTACTTGAACATCTCCGTGAAAACGGTGCTTCACATAGGGCGCTGATGGACATTTGCGGGGAGTACATGGAGAAATATCAAAATGAGCTGTGCTGGTATTACCCAACCACGGACGAGCTGCATCTCGGCACTTTTCTGCTTCTTGTAAAAAGAAGGCGTGTTGAGTCTGCCGTTCAATGAAGTAGACAGTGTTGATTACGAACTGTTCTGCTTAGAGGATGCATGCCTTTGTGACGCTGCGTCCATAAACCTGCTGATCGCAGACTGGTATTGCTTTGACGCAGATCTTCGCCATGCAATGGAGGGAATGAGACGGTATTACGAGAAAAAGGAGGCTGTCAGCAATGAAAATAAAGCTATATCAGATCGCCCCTGAAAAGGATGATAAAAACCTGATGTTCATGAGTTACGAATTTACCGTATTGCACGGTGGAATCAACACAGGCAGCTACGAACTCGTCTTTGACGGCGGTTTGCCGGTGCAGACAGCTGAAGATGTTTTCGTATTTTCAACCTCGAACACCCGAACGGATATAGAGGCCGCTCTATGAGCGTTTCGGATATCGTTTGGATGGAAGGCATCGGGTATTGGTTCTGCGATAGCGTAGGCTTCAGGCAAATCAAATTTGCTGGAGAAAAATGCTGCTGGAGGAAGTTTGATGGATGAACTGTATCAAAATCTCGTCAGACTGAGTCCAAAAGAGCAGGTGCCGTTTCGGTGCATCGGCTGTGGAGAATGCTGCAAGCATGTACATATGCAGGTTCCGGTCGAAACGCTGGATGCGTTCCGTATCGTAAAGCATTTGCAGCAGCAAGGCGAAGATATCGAGTGCATGGATGATTTTTGGGAACGGTACACCGAGCCGGCACTGTTGAATGAGTGCGGTTTTTTCGTGTATTTTCTCAAGACGCAGGGGCCGGAGGAGGCCTGCATTTTCCTGCAGGATAATCGATGCCGAATCCACACGGTCAATCCGAGCTTGCCGGATATATCCACTCGTTGTGGATCCGAAGGAAAACGGCAGATATGAGTATCTGGTATCCTACGAGCGCAAGCAGCATTTCAAAGGGCCGAAGGTTCATGTGAAAACATGGATGAAAAAACGGTTTGATGAAGAGGGCCGTGCGTTCTTAACTGCTGATCTTGGCTCTGCGAAGGAGCTGGCGCGGCTGCTCAGACAAATTCCGGATGAACGCAAGGAGAAAGCGCTTATGTGCTTTCACTGGGCCAAATACGGGAATTTCGACACAAGCAAACCGTTCCTGCCTCAGTATGAGCGGAATCTGAAAGTATTACATGAGTATCTGAAAGAACTCACAGAGTAACAGGTCAGTATGTCACAACAAAGAGGCGTCGTTTTTGCGGCGCCTCCATCTATTTTTGTGAGGTAATATCAATGGATAAAAGGCTAAAAAAGAAATCGTAGACAATTTTGACAGCATGAAAATCGGAGTGGATGAACCCTTCCGGTTTCATTGCACCATGTGCGGCAAGTGCTGTATCAACCGCGAGGACATTCTACTGACACCGCGAGACATATACTGCATGGCAAAGGAATTGCAGATCTCACCCGAGGAACTGTTTAAGAGATATTGCGAGACCTATATCGGACATGACTCCTGCATACCTATTGTCCGACTGAAGCCTCGTGGCTCAATTAAACGGTGCCCGCTTTTAAAGGATCGCAAGTGCAGTGTTCATAAGGCTAAACCGGGAGTTTGCGCAATGTTTCCGATCGGGCGGTGCGTTACCGTGGATCAAAAAGCTGCAAAAACAGTTAACGCAAAGATTGGAGAAATACAGTATGTTTTCATCAATCCCGGCTGCGGCGATAATGCCGAAAACACATACCGTAAGAGAGTGGCTGAGTGAATTTGGCATTCCTGTTGAAGATGAGTTTTTTAAGCTGTGGCATCAAAAGATTTTCCAACTCGGCTCGATTTTCCGTAAGGCGGAAAAGGTATGCAGCGATCACACAATGGAACTTGCATGGACTGCAACTTTCGTGGAGCTCTATCTGGAATACGACACGAGTAAAGGATTTTCTCCCTCAATTTGAGGGGAACTCTGAAAAAATCCTTAATCTCATGAGGATGATGCCAGCGTCGAAGGATGGTGCCAGCCATGCGTGAAGACCGAAATCAATTTCAGATCATTCGCAAAGATGCCCGGAACTGTTTTGTGGAAAGCCTGAATGACAGCTTCTCTATCGGCAGGATCCATCTGGCCTTTGCTGCTTATGATCAGTCGAAGCCGGCCGGCCAGCGCCAGACGAACAATGTTCATATCTATATTTCTGTGGATGAGTTTCTGGAACTGTGCCGAAAGCTGGATTGCGGTGAGCTGCGGTATATGCTGCAAAGCAAAAGAAAAACGGCGATAATACGCCGTTGTATCAATGCCTGGGCGGCACATCTGCCGAAAAGCTTAGAGCCATCGGCCGGGCAAGACCGGACGGAAAAGCCTTTCCCGCGTGGCGCAGCTGGTACCGGCCAACAAAGCGGATTTTCTGTTTGTTGCCGACAGCGGTCCGGGTGAGACCAATGAAAAGGGCTTGATCGTTCCGAAATTCGGGAATAAGCCGGAAAACCATGTGGCAGTCATGATGAGCTTTGAGTCACTGAGTGAGATGTTCCTGATAACAAGGATGCATTATCATTGCTGGCTCACATCGTGGTATCAGCAAAATGCAAATCAACCTGCACAGAAGCAGGGACAGTACAGTGAAAACCACAAAGAAGCGGACAGTTCGGCTGTTCAGATGTTCTAATGTGGTTTGGGCGGCAGGGGTAAATCCTTGCCGCCCTTTTGGTTTATGGGTTGCATTTTTTGCAGGGGTCATAACCTTGGGAAATCAGATCGTCTCTGCTTCCGGTATAAGTCTGCTTATTCTTATCACTCATTTGCTTGACTGATGAGCAAGAAGGATAATGGAACTTTTTCGTATTGGTATTAAGTATGTAGGTGTTTTCAATATTTTGAGCCGGAGAATTAGATTGTTCGGTTTGCTTCGGCGGTTCTGTTTTTGTTGGATGCCAGCAAATGAACTATCCCCGGTAGCGTAGTCAATCAAAATGTCAGGCTGGACATTATAGCAATATACATTAAAGCAAATACCACCTCCATTGTCCTCAACAGAGTATGCCTCCAGTAAAACACCGCTTGCAAGGAGATTATTGCCTTCAAAAATTGGTGTCGAGCGATAAAGAATGTGATTTCCGGTTTCTTTCACATAGTCTGCAACCATATTCTCGAATGGCAGCATCCCCTGAATGTTTAGATAGCGAGTTCCGGTTATGAGATTTTTTCGTGTTGGCATTTTCACCGGAAAGCTGATAGCCGATCAAGTGACAACGATTATACAGATACTTCCCATCCACATTATCGTATTTTACAGTATGCCAACCTGTTGGCTTAACACTTCCGATAGAACCTCGTTCTTCAGTCGGCATTAAATCTTTTCCGATTGAAGCCACACAAACGCCGCATCGCCCCAACGAGTCAAGATCACTGTAATACTCGTATGAGTTGGTTGTATAGTCACTCTCGGTAAAATACGGAATGTTGTTATTGATTACAACATAGGGCGAACCGGAATAAGCAGGTACCTCGCTGACGGAAAAGGAAGAATTGCTTTCTTTAGCGGGGGTGGTTACATTGCTTGTTGCTGGTGGTTCAGATGCTTCCGATGAGGATGGGCTGTCTAAACTTGTGTCGGATGGTGTTGTCGTTCCGGTAGAAGAATCCGAAACGGTATACCCCGGCGATCCCGCTGGCGGCTCAGCCGTACCTCTTTCAGAAATACATCCGGCTATGATAATACAAGTGACGAGCGCTACTGAAGCCGCGATAGAGCCAATGGCAATTTTCTTTTGCCGCGCTTTCTTTTTCTGCTCTGCTTCTTCCACAGTTTTTAGAGAAGATAATTGCTTTTCGTATTCTTCTAAACGCTCAGAATTGCGGGCGGAGAGTTTTTCTTTGGCGGAGCTTCTCAATCTCTTTCTCAAAGTCCGCTATGCTTTTTGGCTTTTTAGAAAAGAGGCTCATCTGACATACACCTCTTTCGTAATCTTTTCGTGAGAGGTGCCAACAAAGTCAAGTGTAGTTTCGAGCTTGTAATCGTTTGCGTAGTCAATGTCAAAATAAAAATCTGCGGGGTAATCTCGGTTCCATTTATAAATGACCAACTTTGAGATCTTTTTCTTTGAACTTAGCAACAGATGTGTTTTCAACAAAACAATAGTCTTTGGTATCGGCGTCAGCTAAAAAGCTATCGCTGATGGAAACGCTACATTCATTTGAGAGAATAACGGTTCAGAGTATGGTGCAATCAATAAAGAAGCCCCATTGATAGTTTTCAAAATATCCTTGGACAACATTAGCATCTCGACTTTGCCGACGATGGTTAAACATCATTCCATTCGCATTATCTAAGCACACGATAACTGTCATAGACAGCCCTCCATCTTCATTTCATCGATGCTCACAGACATAAATCAACTCTATGAGCACGAATATTATAGCAGATAATCGAGAGAATTACAACCAATAGAGTTAGCTTGTGTCTACACGACCGTGTATAGCATGGGGATTGTCGATTATAATACTAATGGTGTGATAGTAACGCCGAAGGAGGTGGTTCCCGTGGACATCGAAACGATTGGTCTGAATATTAGCAAATGCAGAAAAGCGAGGAAAATGCGGCAGGAAGATTTGGCGCAGAAAGCGAATGTAAGCTCAAATTATATCAGCGCTGTTGAGAGAGGCGTGAAGATACCATCAGTCGAAACGCTAATTGATATTATGAACGCACTCGGTGTTTCTGCAGATATGATATTTTTGCGATGTCATTGATGCGGGTGTAACTGAGAAGAACAATCAGCTTGACGCAAAAGTTTCTCAACTTTCCACCAAGGATAGAAAGACCGTCTATGATGTACTTGACCTCTTGGTTAGAGACCTGTCCAAATGATTTAAAAGTTCGGCTCTGTGCCGAACTTTTTTCTTACACTGATAAATGGGAATAAGGTCGCCGATATTTTATTCCTTATTCTGCGCATAAAATGGCGAAAAAATGGCACAGAAAAGCCGATGACACGGAAATGAAAAGATGTTATAATAATACCGTCAATCAGTGGGCCTGTAGCAAGAGCCCACTTTTATTATGCCAAAAAGGAGCGTGCAAAATGAAATACTGTCCCTACTGCGGCGCCGATATTCCAGACGGTGCCGTTTCCTTTTGCGCTGAATGCGGGAAAGCATTACCGGCAAAGAAGAAAAAGCCGAGAAGCTGATGCCAGTGAAAAAATCATCTGCGGGCAAAAAGAAAAGTATAAGTCCTCGGTCTTGACCGATGCTGAGCTCCGGAAAGCGTACAATGACGGCTATGACGGATACTATGAGGATCTCCTACCGGTTGATCACGGCAAGGAGCGCTTTGAAACGGACTCTGCTCCGGTAAAAAGATCATTATCTTGGCGGTCGGTGTGCTCGTTGTGATTGGACTCTGCGTACTGATGCTGTATTTCGTTTGATAGTTGTAAATCCGGTGTGCTGCCCGTGTAATGTAAGTAAAAAGCATGCGAGGTGGCAAAGATGATTTATTTATCCAAAGGGATTGTGCAGAAAGGCTCTGCGGAACAGCTTCTGTTCGTTTTGTACGGCGGTCAGAAATTTGAACTCACAGGAAATGCCGCAGCAACATGGCTGAACGGCCGCTTCAGGTTTGCGGAAGCTCTCGGGCGCAATGAGCCCCCAGTCGCATATCTGCAAAAGCCGGGGCTTGCGGAAACGGAAACAGACAATGACGAGCTTTCCGTTATCGGATCGCATCCAGGTGCATCTTCTGTCCGGCAGACACTGCCAAGACATCCGCGCTCAGGGCTATGGATAAAGAAATATTGCAGTGGCTGAAGAATGCCGGTGTTCGTCTGACCGTAGCAGAGCTTGTATATCTCATAGAAAACGGGATCAAGCCCACGCAGGACCTTCTGTATACGGATAACCGGCAGATACTGATCAAACGGATCTATACGGTCGATACGATTGCAGACAATCTCCTTGAAACTCAAATGGAAACAGCAAAATGCCGCGATGCCGTTGTGCAGAGTCTGATGCGGCTGTTGAAAAAGAAATTAGTGCTCGTATTGTGAGGTGAAATTGGATGAAGGAAAGGTTCAAGCAACTCCCTGAGCCATTGCAGCAGCAGGTGCTCCGGCGCTTTGCCGTAGCAATCGTATTTGTGCTTCTCTTTTTATTACGCTGTTCGGCTTTTGGGATGTGTACCTTTTCCTCCCTGTTTGCTCTTTGCCGGATTCTTTATTGTAAATGCCTTATGGCTGTTTTATACTTGTATCAGGGGAGATTATATTTCGGTAAGCGGCACCTGCGTCCAGGTGGAAACGACTGCGATACGAAAGCGCGTAAAAGTCTGACGCTTGAGTATGAAGAGGAAGTGCCGAGGCTTTTTGACCGTTTCCATACACGAAAGGATAAAGCGCCTCAGCGTGGGAGATACTGTGACTATATACTTATCGGAGAAGACGCCGGTGTACAGCCGTGACGGAGCATATCTGATCTACGGTTACTATGCTGTTGAAATAAGAAAAGAGGCCTGACTATGACAGACAGAGACAGAATACTCGGCTTACTGGAGGAGATACACAGCCTGGTCGAGGAAAAACGGGAATGCAGACGGAACACTTCGTTTCGATGCGCTGAGGGCAATGGTTGCCTTGGACTTTGCCAAAACGGAGATCGAAAAAGATGGTTTCGGGGCAAATTTCCCAAACAGATTGACTATTTCGATGGATTATGCTATACTTTACACTGTAAGTTTCAAGATTTCCTACGAGAAATCCGAGTAATCCGAGTTTTCAAAGTGTCAATTAGCACGCAATGTGCTGGTTGGCACTTTTTGTTTCTGTCGGTTTCTACCCGTGATAAGCGGGATGAAATAAATATTTTTGTTGCAGGCGATCCCTGCAGAAAGGAGTACCCTATGTTAAAAGTATTTTGCAACCCAAGTCGTCGTATCGAGAGGATATGACGGCGCAGCAGCCATCAAGTTTTCCGAGAAAGGCGATGCGGTGAGATTCCGGATCGGCAAGAAGGTCTATGACCCTAACGCTGAGAATAATGCTCGGTGGATCAATCTGGCAGTTAAGGGCTTCGGTCCGATTTGCGAGCGCATCAAGAAGATGCAGCTCAAGGATGGATCCTTTGTCAATCTTATCGGCCGTCTGGACGAGGATGTTTGGGAAGACCAGCAGACTCACGAGAAGAAAAGCGCAATGGTCATCATTCTGGATGATATTGAGTATGCTTCCGGCGGAGGTAAGTCTAAGGATAACCAGAACACCGATGAAGCGCAAGGACATCCGGCAACATCGACAGCACCGGCAGCGGCCGCACCCGCAAATAACGGCGGCTTTACTGGCTACGAGCCGTTTGGCGGAGGCAATTCCTTCTTCGACGAACACTGAGAGGCTACAATTGAATCGGGCGTATAAGAGGCGCACATGAGTGACCGTATGGTTTCTTGTGTGCGTCTTTTTGCGTTCAGAAAGGACATCTCAATGAACAACAAAGACCGAAAGCGGCAAATTGCCTATGAGGCACTGATGATTTTGGGACTGCTGGCTCTGTTGACATTCATCTGCAGACTATGGCCGATCCTGCTGCTCATCATCCTCGGCATTTTTGTTGCAGCGATCCGACTGCTGTTTCTATCCGGTAATCGTGTTGACCCGGTAGAACCGCAGCCGCTGCTTCCTGCCCCCATACCGGCACCGACGGAAAGCGATCTGCGAAAGCTGGCGCAATCCCTCATTACCAGCCGAATCACAACGCTTGTGCTGAATGAGTATCCGAATGCCAGATGGATATGGGAAGCACCGAAATGCTTTTGAATTGATCGAACTCGGCGAGGAGGTCTATATCCTGCTCAACCGAGCCGGTGGTTATCGCAAAGGCAAAGGTCATTATTCAGAATCTTCAGGTAATCGGCCTTCAGTATCAGGAGATACCGAAAAACCGGATGAGTCTGAGGAACGGACGGAAGCTCCTGCCACAGAGCAACCGAAAGAAAACTATGAGCTCATCGCCTTTGAATGGGCGGAGTCTCACATCTTTGAGCTGAATGCACGGTGCAATGATGCCATCGGTCAGGGATTGACCGAAATCATCCTGACGGCTGACGACCTTCCTACCCGTGAGAGCTGGGAGAATGTCTGCCTGGAATTGCAGCGAGCCGGGCTTGAAGATGTGGAATGTATTGCGGAGGGAATCAAAAATCAATCTATCGCACTGAGTGCAGAAAGGAAGTAAAGTATGGCAACATACATCAACAACATTTTAACTTCGGCAGAAGGCTGCCGTCGCCGTTTGACACCATTGCAAACAAAAAGATCAAGGTATCTTCCAAGTACGGCGACGGGACAACTTCTACCCTTTTTGCGGGACGGTGATCAAGGCGATCCATGCGGTCTGCCATTGCATGGACGGATCCGGTGAGGGCGCTGTCGGCATCATAGATCATCGCACGGCGGCAGAGTATAAATCCTCTGTCGGTGCGGATGCCTATCATCTTGTGGTGTACGATAGCAACACCGGCAGCCTGATGGCAAGCGTTTATGACAGCAATATGGAGACCTTTGAAAACTACGCCCTCAACAGCAGCGGCCGTGACGGAGCCGCCGTTATGATGGCACTGTTCCCGATGCTGATGCAGGACGATGAATTCAAAGAAAACTTCGAGGCTTACCAGGACGAGCTGAACGCCGGCTATCCCCATATGGATAAGGCTACGGAATACATGGCGCTTATGTGCGACAATGCCTATCGCCGTATCACGGATGACAGCTGCGCTGCCCATATCAAGGTCAATGTAGATAAGGCAGGCAATCTGATGCGTGTATCTCAGACGCACCTGGATTCCGGCAGTTTTACACCGACCACGGTACTGGCGGGTGAATTCAAGATATTTGCTCAGACCGGACCGGCGCAGATTTATTCCGCAACGGAAACCATCGACCATGCTGACTTTGAAGGACAGTATGTGCTGAACAAGCGCACCTTCACGCCGCAGGAAACGATGTTGATTCCAAAGCTTCCGGAGTGGTACATCATCCCGAAGGAAGTTGTAGACATCTGCAAGCACGCCAAGGCGACAACCGGCAAATCCATGCAGATGCGCAACTTCTTGCTGCGTGGGCCGGCAGGTACGGGCAAGACGATGGGCGCAAAAGCTATTGCTGCAGGCCTCGGTCTGCCGTATATGAAATACACCTGCTCAGCCAACACGGAGATATTCGACTTTGTCGGCATGATCTTTCCGGATTCTGCGGACTCTACGGGCAGTGCCCAATTGGACGCCGAACGGGAAACACTGATGCAGATGGGCGGCATCAACTATGCCAATGTTTCAAAGCTGATGAAGCTGCCCGACCTCGACGATATGGACTACGATCCGGCAGGTGTCTATATGGCGCTGACCGGCGTAGAGAATGCGGCTGCTACCTCACAGGATTGCATGAGCATCGTCCTTGACCGTGTAACGGAAAAGGTACGGGAGCTTTCCAAGACTGTGGAAAAGATAAAAACAGCAGCGGACAGACCTATCGCTATGTGGAGACTGACTTTATCAAGGCGCTCAAGCACGGCTATGTGATTGAAATACAGGAACCATCTACTATCGTCCAACCGGGCGTGCTGGTGGGTCTGAACTCTCTTTTGGAGCAATCCGGATCTATCACATTGCCGACCGGCGAGGTCATCCAGCGTCATCCCGACGCCGTCGTAGTTGTAACGACCAACACGAGCTATGAAGGCTGCCGCGGCATGAACCAGTCCGTGCTCGACCGAATGAGTCTGGTGCGGGATGTATGAGCTACCGGCCCCGAAGTAATGGCGCAGCGTGCCATGTCGGTTACAGGTGCGACGGATGAGTATGAGGTGTCCAAGATGGTGCAGGTGGTCAATGACCTTGCGGAATATTGCCGCAAAAACAGTATCACGGACGGCTCTTACGGAATGCGCAGTCTGATCGACTGGATCATCAGCAGCGAGATCACCGGAGATGTCTACGAATCGGCGCTGTATACCATCATCAGCAAGGCAACTGCCGACGAGCTTGACCGCGAAGCACTGATCAGCACAGTTTTGGAGCCGATTTTTTGCACCGAAACGGCATAAGGCGTCGGCATAATAATTTCAGAGAAAGGAGGCTACCCTAAATGGCAAGGGTGAATCATAAATTAGTCAAACAGCGTCTCAACGAGAAACGCAGTAAAATCACGGATAAACAGTTCTTTTTCCTCCCCGTATGTTGGCGGGGCATTTTGAGGATCTGGCAGCAGCACGAGACCAGACGGTATCATTACAACCGTCGAGTCCGTGTGAACCTGTACTGAAACCAAAGGATGCCTTCACGGCGGCAACGGACAATATGCAGATCCGTATCAACACGGGGCATCCGTTGGTGACCAAGGTCAAAGGACGCGAGAATCGGTATCAGCTCGTGTGCGGTATGTTTGCACATGAGCTGGGGCATGTGCTCTTTACCGATTTTCTTTCTGCCCAGACTTATCACAACTATCTGGACAGCTTCAAATGGTATCCTCGCCCGCCGGCTTTAAAGCTGGCGGCGGATGCCCGGAATGAGAAATCGTTCTGGGAGTATGTCAAGGGAGGATCCGAAGAACCTGCAGATGGTCCACCAGATCGCAGCGAACATTGCCAATATCATTGAAGACGGGTACATCGAAAAACCGGATGCTGAACAGCTTCCCCGGTAAACTCGGCTACGGTTTGGAAACTCTGCGTGAGCGTCATTTTGACGAGATCGATACGGTGACGGAGCTGATCGCCAAGGAAACGGACGAAGGAAGGCATATCCTTGAAAGTATCCTGCAGATCATGCTGTCCTACGCCAAATTCGGACGGATCAATACGGCGACGAGCCGAAAACAGACGAGCAGCATAAAAGACGGTATTCGGTCTGATCGGATGACATTGATGAGGCTCTGATGAACCGTTCCGGTAAGGAGCTGGAATGCCGTCAACACCGTAATGATCCGTTGTTGGGAGCGGGGCATTCAGGATTTTCTGCGAGGTTGCAAAGAAAGCGTCAGGAAGAAGCGGAAGCTGCAGGCGGCACAGTCACTGTGGCCGAAACGCTTTCTGAGATTCTAAGCTCCATCGCCGGCACATCCGAGGTCGGCAGCGGAACCAGTACCCCTGTTCCTGAGGCATCCGGCAACACCGGCAAATCAGCGACTGCTGCAGCAAGGACAGAAACACGGTCCGTTGCGTCTGAAAGTGAGTCTGATGACGAAAACGCTTCTCCCCAGACTGAGTCAGAAAACAATGAAAACACATCTGAGTCTGGAGAAGCCTCGGATCAACCAGATGCTTCTGAAAATGCTCAGCCCGGTGGTGGAGGTTCCGGCCCGGAAAGCAGCAAACCTCGGAATCAGAAAAGGAAGAATTCGTACCAACAGACAGACGGCGTCAGCGCCCTGTCGGCGGTTCCGTCACGAAAAAAATTCCGGGTATCAGCGCGAGCAATATGACCGTGCAGCCTCGGATATCGAACGGATTCTGACAATATGGCGGAAAAGGCTGCCTGCGAGGAGCTGGAGAGCGAAACGCATACGGGAACTGAATGAAGCTGCACAGAGTATTTCCTACGGGAGATATTCACAGCGGTGTCAATATCCGCGTGAACCGCATTGCATCCGTTGATCCGGAGCTTGTTGAACAATACGATGCGATCTGCAATCCGCTCATCAGCATTTCCCGACAGCTCCAGAAAAGTCTCCTGCGGCAGCTCAAGGAGAACCGACGCAGTGGCAAACAGACCGGCCTTATTATGGGACGGCGTCTGGATGCACACGCTTTATGCCGGAATGACGGCAAAGGTGTTTTATAAGAACAACCTGCCCAATGAAATTCCGGAGCTCGCAGTGGGACTTCTTTTGGAT